>OJPS01001140.1_pt1 | contig 18577 bp, 16 predicted proteins | sample 1598551 | NCBI WGS metagenome assembly OJPS01 (sample SAMN03922488, study PRJEB24848) | human gut metagenome | isolation source: stool sample | host: Homo sapiens | place: Germany | collected 2011-05 | reverse complement strand
CCTTTACAGACGGCGGCAAGGTGCAGGAATACGCCCAAACCGCCATGAGCTGGGCAGTGGCCGAGGGCCTCTTTGAGGGCTACGGAGACGGCACCCTCCGTCCCAGAGCCAGCCTGACCCGGGCCCAGATGGCCAAGCTCCTGACGATTTTGGATCAGAATTTCTAATTTGCTCTCCTTTCAATGAGAAAATCCCCTGTAGGCGCTGCCTCAGGGGATTTTCCATTGCGTGCCGGGCGGAGCTACCGCTCCAAGACATCTTAAGCGCTGCCACATTGCCCTGGCGCGGCAGCGCCCTGTCTTCCCCCGGGGGGGGAAGGTGCCAAACGGAGTGAGGCGGATGTGGAACGGCGATATCTGGCAGATTGGTAGGATCGGTTAAAATGGAACCATGTTTCCTTTTTAACGAGACTGCCTATCAATCCGTTAGGTATCGCCGTTCTTCATCAGTCACGGCTGACAGCTGCATTTGACGGATGGAACATAATTCCCACGATTCTTGGGGCAACACTTGAGATTCCTACCGAAAGATTCGCGCAAAGTGAGGGGAGTCTATCCACTTTACAGACCAGCACAACCAGGGAAACCCGGGAGGGCGTGTGCCAGGTGAAGTGTGGCGGTTACTGGCCCTGAATGCCCATCACAGCGGACAGAAGGCACACCAGGAGCAGAAGGATGGTGCAAGGGGCGGTCCAGAAGCCGCAGATGGCTTGGGGGGGCATGGAGTAGAGGCTGCGGTGGTAGCGCCGGACATCGTTGCCGTGGATGACGAAGACCGCAACGCCTGCCAGGAACAGGACCATAAGTAGGATGTTCTGGAGTATTGGAACCCAGGCCAACAGGAGACTGAAAATTCCGTTGTTAATGAAATGGAGAACCATGGCCCAGACAATGGAGTGCTCCACCGCTGTGTAACCCAGCACCAGCCCTACCAGGAAGGCAAAGGGGATCTGCACCAGGTTCCCGTGGAACAGGCCGAAGAGCAGGGCGGAAAAGACGATGGCAAAGCGCTTGCCAAAGGGCTGGAAGCTCCGCAGAACGGCTCCCCGGAACAGCAGCTCCTCCACCACCGGCGCCACCACAGCGGCGTACAGCATCATGCCAGGAGAGCTGTCCATGTCAGAGGCCTGGAGCAGAGCCTGCATGGCGGTGAGTCCCCACCGGTTGAGCAGGGTTTCCACCAGGGTGGAGAACACGGAGGAGAGAACCTGAATGGCCATGAATACAGACAGAAGCTGCCAAAAGACAGGGCCGGACATGGGCCAGCCGGGGCGGAAGACGTCCCGGTAGAAGGAGCGCCCCTTCCACAGGAGGATGAGCAGGAGGCATAGGCCGGAGACCACCAGGTAACCGGTGCCGCTTTGGAGCAGCTGAGTGAGATAGTCTGGCTGCATCACCCGGTGGAGAGCGGCGTTTAGCCCGTAGCCAAGGGTGCCCAGGTGGATCAGCCGGAGCCCGGCCTCCACCAGCATGGCGGCTATGACGGTGAGATTCATCAGCAGCAGGTAGGTCAGCAGCACGCCGCTGACCTGGTTACACAGCTTTCGCTCATTCTTGCAGGAAAGCGGCGGATGAGACGGGAGAGTTTGCATCATATGGAACTCCTTTCCGTTTGCGGGCAGGCCGCAATGACAGCTTCGGCGCATCGGATGCCGTCGGCAGCGGCTGAGAGAATGCCCCCAGCGTATCCGGCCCCCTCCCCGCAGGGGAACAGGCCCCGGAGGGAGGCCTGGAGGCTGGCGTCCCGGCAAATGCGCACCGGGGACGAACTCCTGGTTTCCGGACCGGTGAGAACGGCCTCCGGGTGGTCAAAGCCAGGCAGCTTCCGCCCCAAAAGGGGAAGCGCCTGTGCGAGGGCGTCAGTGAGGACGGCAGGCAGCACCCGCCGGAGGTCCCAGGGTACAACGCCGGGGCGGTAGGTGGGGGCAACGGCCCCAAAGTGTTGGGACGGGACGCCCTGCAGGAAGTCCCCCACCCGCTGGGCAGGAGCCCGGTAGCCGCCGGTCTCCTGGTAGGCCAGCTGTTCCAGCTCCCGCTGCCAGCGCATCCCGCCCAGGGGGCCGCCGTAGGGGAAATCCTTGGGCTGGAGAGAGACCAGCAGGGCGGCGTTGGCATTTGTGCCGCTCCGCCCGGAGTAGCTCATGCCGTTGGTGACAATTCCACCTTCCTCAGAGGCTGCAGCCACTACATAGCCGCCGGGGCACATGCAGAAGGTGTATACCGTCCGGTCCGGCAGGTGGCAGAACAGCTTGTAATCCGCCGGGGACAGCGCGGAGCGGCCTCCGCCGTACTGAGCCAGGTCAATTTGATGCTGGAGATGTTCAATCCGGACGCCCATGGCAAAGGGCTTGGGCTCCATGGCAATGTTTTGGGCGGCCAGCATGGAAAAGGTGTCCCGGGCGCTGTGGCCAATGGCCAGAATCAATTGGCGGCAGGGGAGCCGCTCCCGGCCGCCGGGTCCCTCCAGAGAGAGCCCCGCGAGGCTTCCGTCTCGGTGTTCCAGACCGGTGAGCTGGGTTTGAAACCGGACCTCGCCCCCCAGCTTCTCCACCCGGCGGCGCAGGTTCTGCACCACGGTGAGGAGCACATCGGTCCCCATATGGGGCTTGGCGTCATAGAGGATTTGCTCCTGGGCGCCGCACTGGACCAGCTGCTCCAGGACCCAATGATTCCGGGGGTCGTGGGTGCCGGTGTTCAGCTTTCCGTCGGAGAAGGTCCCGGCGCCGCCCTCTCCGAACTGCACATTGCACCGGGGGTCCAGACGGCCGGTCTGCCAGAATTCCTCCACCAGCCGGTGGCGGGAGGCGGCGTCCCGGCCCCGTTCCAGGACCAAAGGCCGAAGACCGGCCTCCGCCAAAACCAGGGCGGCAAACATGCCCGCCGGACCAAAGCCTACCACAACGGGCCGCTCCCCGGCGACATGGATGGGGTGGGGGATCTCATAGCGGAAGATGGGGGCGGGACCGGCCTTGGCGCCGCCCTGGCGGATGGCCCGGTCCTCCCGGCCGGAGACGGTGACGTCTACGGTATAGACCCATTGAATGCGTTCTTTTTTTCGGGCGTCCAGGGAACGCCGGGCGATTTGCAGGGTCTGGATCTCCCTAGGCGGCAGACGAAGCGCCTTGGCTGCCGCTGGCCTGAGGGGTGTGACCGGGTGGGAGGGCGATGTCGCGGATTCGAATCATGGTGTGTCCTTTCCGGCGGCGGTTCCGGCAGCATAGCCGGAGCTCCAGGCCCACTGGAGGTTGTAGCCGCCGCAGTCTCCGTCTATGTCCAAAAGCTCGCCGCAGGCGTATAGCCCGGGGCACAGGCGGCTTTCCAATGTAACGGGGTCAAATTCCTCGGTGCAGAGCCCCCCGGCGGTGACCTGGGCGCTGTCCATGCCCATGGGACCGGTGAGGGTGAAGGGGAAGTCTTTGGCTACCGAGGCAACGGCAGCGAAGTCCTGGGGAGTGAGCTGGGACAGGGACGCGGTCAGGGGAATCTGGGCCTCCTGGACCAAAATGCGGCCCAGCCGGTTGTGTACGGTGCCGGTGAGGAGATTTTCCGCCTGAAGCCCGGGGCACTGCTGCTTGCGCCGGGTGAGGAAATCCTTGAGGGCGTCCCCTGTCAGGCTGGGCAGCAGATCCAGGTGGCAGACCCAGTCTCCGGGTCCGATGCAGGCGTCCCGGGAAAGCTCGAAGATGGCGGGGCCGCTGAGGCCGTAGGCGGTGAACTGGACTTCTCCCCGATTTTCCACGGTGGTTTCGCCGTTCTGGGTCAGCCACAGGCGGCAGACTGCCCGAATGCCCTTCAGAGAGGCGCAGCGGGGATAGGAGGACTTCAGCTGTACCAGGGCAGGGCGCAGCTTGGTGCAGTGGTGGCCCAGACTCTTGAGGAGCCGGTAGCCTGCCATGGAGCCGCCCAAAGCGGTCCCCGCCAGACCGCCGCAGGCGGCAATGACCCGGCTGGCAGAGAGGGATCCATCCTCGCAGGTTAATAGAAAACCACCCTCCGGCTGGCGGCAAATTTTGGTGACCTCGGCTCCTGTGTGGAGATGGACGTTGGGCGTTTCCAGGGCAAACCGTAACACATCCACCACGCTCCCGGCCTGGTCCGACCAGGGATAGATCCTCCCGGATTCATCCGCAACCGTTAGGAGCCCCAGATTTTGAAAAAAGGCCAGGGTTTCCTTTAGCCCGAAGCGCTGCAAGCTGGGGAGGACAAATTCTGGGCGCTCGCCGTGATATGCCTGAACGGACAGCCCGGTGTTAGTCAGATTACACCGGCCGTTGCCTGTGGCCAGGAGCTTGCGGCCAACCCGGTTCTGCCGCTCCAAAATATGGACCTCACAGCCGGGATGTTTGGAGGCTGCAATGGCGGCCATGAGACCGGAAGCGCCTCCGCCCAAAACGGCGATGACCATAGGTCTCACCTCCTAAATTTCGGGTATTACCCATATTATAGCCCAGAATCCGGCAGCTTACAAGAAAAACTTCTCAGGCCGCTGGGGAAGCATGAGCTGTATGATGCTGCGGCATAACGAATCCCGCAAATTCTGCATGGACGCAGAGCAGCCGTACAAAATTTGCGGGTGTCACGGCACCGTAAGTGCCGCAAAAAATTTTATATCATTTCATTGTTCTCTTAATGAGGAGGGCCTCCATCATACGGGTGCGGAACTGCCGCGTGGGTCCCGCCTAAAAGGCCAGGGCTTTTTTGCCCTTCAGTCCCAGGTAATTTCTTGAAATACCGGAACAAAATGGTCCCGCTCTTCGGCAGTTTCGGCTATGCTCTGGCCGGTAAGCGGATCGAAGAAATACTGGTAGCAAAACACCGCCACGCCCTGGCAGTCCTCCAAATCCAGCGTGGCCTTCAGGCACCGCACCAGAACGTCCTTGCGGCTCTTCCACTCGTCCTTGCCGCTGCCTGCCCAGGGATCCTCTCCGGAAAAGGCTTTTCCAAAGGTCATGCCGATGATCAGATCCACCGAATCAGTCTGGATCATGTCCTGATAGGTGCGGCACACCTTCACGAAATCGTAACTGCCGTGCTCCAGTCCAAAGTAGACCTGGGGGCATATGTAATCAATATAGCCGTCCACTCCGCACCACAGGTACACATCGGCATACTGGGTATGAAAGACCCTGTCCACATTGCCCCCAGGGCTGATGCCGAAGATCCGCCCGACCCGGGATTTTCCCGTCATTTCGTGAAGCTGGTAAACCAGATCATCCAGGGCCTTTCGCCGGAACTCGGCCAGCTCCAGGGCGCCGCCGCTGGCCTGATAGCTGGCGTAGGCGTCGGCATCAAAGGACGGATCGGTGGTGGGATAGAAATAATCGTCCATATGCAGGCCGTCAAAGTCATACAGCCGCAGAGCTTCTTCCGCACCGGCACAGATCAGATCCACCACCTCGTCATAGGCGGGGTTTAGGTACCATCTGCCGTCCACTGACACGATGTACCTGCCCCGAAGCTGGGGGTCATCATACCATTGTCGGATGGGATACTCCCCCTCCACCAACTGAATTTCTTCTTCCGTCATGCCCCGCATGGGGTTGATCCAGGCGTGGATGGACAGCGACCGCTCATGGGCCAGCCGGACGATGAGAGCAACAGGGTCATACTGTGCCGGCCTACCTGACTGCCCCACTACATAGGGGGACATGGGGTAGAGCTTAGAGGGATACATACTGTCGGCGTTGGGACGCACCTGCAAAAGCACCGTGTTGAAGCCTTGGGCCTTTACATTGTCCAGTACCTGTGCCATCCGGGCGGTGAAATCCGCTTCTTCCCGCTGGGTGTCCCCATCGAGATAGATGCCTGTCAGATCATACTGAGAAAGCCACATGGCTTTCATATCCTCGTATTGCAACGCAACGGGGGCAGGAACTGGCTCTGTGGCGGGTACCGTAACAGGCTCAGCGGACGGTTCGGCTATGGGATCGGTGATGGACTCAGTCATGGGTTCGGTTATCGGCTCGGTAAGGGGCTCCGAATCTGCTGTCGCCTGGATGGACGCATCGGGCAACGCCTGGGGCGCCACCGGGGCATCCTCTTGCAGACCGGCAAAGCAGCCGTACAGCGATCCCAGGCACACCGCCAGCATCAGCAGGGAAAACAGTCTCCTCATCATCATTCCTCCTCCAATCAAGTTACGGTCATAGGCAAGAACGCGGTGGTGCTTCTCTGGTCTATGGGGGGGTTCTCCAGACACCAATCCACGTCCCCCACGACACTGCCCGTCAGCAAGGGCAAGACTGACCAGAAGGATTCTTCTTTGGAAACAGTATATGGGATTATTCTCAGAATGTCAATACGATAACTAGATTTCAAATACGAGGTGAACAGCATTAGAGATACCAGGATGGAAAAGGTAAATGCTATCGCCCTGCAGAGAGCGCTTTTCTTTCTTGCGGGGAGGGGCTTTTTGTGATAATCTTTAAGATGAGGAAGTTTTGACAGGCATCAGCGAAATGAGGGAGGTGAGGCAATGCGGCGGCTGGTTTGGTTTGCCCTGGGGTTTGGAGGGGCCTGTGGGCTGGGGAGCTATCTGGCTCCGGGGCTGCGGCTGCTGCCCATGGCTGCTGGGGCCGTGCTTCTATGGGGAGCTCTGCTGTTCCTGGGGAAGAGAAGGCGGGCTATGGCGGCAGGCGCCCTGGCCTGTTTGGGCTTGGCGCTGGGATTTGCGTGGTTTTACCTGTACGATGGAGTTTACCTGCAACCGGCCAGGCAAGCCGATGGGCAAACGGTGAAGCTGACGTTGCAGGTGGCAGGTTACCCGGTGCAGACGGATGATGGCTGCTGGGTGGATGGAACCGTCTTTCTGGAAGGGCGGTCTTATGGGACCCGGCTGTACCTGCAGCAGGAGGAAGCTTTGGAGCCGGGAGACCAGGTGACTGTCCCTGCACAGCTGCGCCTGACGGCTCACGGTGGCAGCCGGGAGCCCACCTATCACCGGACCAGTGGGATTTTTCTCCTGGCTTATACCAGGGAGGCGGGCACGGTGACCCGAGGCGGCGGCGGACTCCGGGATGCTCCGGCGCGGCTGCGCCGGGGGGTGGGGCGGCAGATAGAGGGGCTGTTTTCGCCGGATACCGGCGGGTTCGCCCAGGCGCTGCTGCTGGGGGAGAAGGCAGGACTGTCCTATTCCCAGCGCAACGAGCTGTCTCTGGCGGGAATGTCTCACATTGTGGCAGTATCGGGGATGCACCTGTCCATTCTCTTTGCTTTGGTGTATGCACTGACTCTCCGGCAGCGGGTGCTTTCAGCTCTGCTGGGGATTCCTGTGGCCTTCTTCTTTGCGGCAGTGGCGGGATTTACCCCCTCGGTAACCCGGGCGGCGGTGATGCTGTCTCTCTCCCTTCTGGCCCGCCTGTGCAGGCGGGAGTACGATCCGCCGTCTGCTTTGGCCTTTGCCGTCCTGGTGCTGCTCCTGGGGAATCCCTTGACGGCGGCATCGGCCAGCTTTCAGCTGTCTGTGGGGGCAGTGGCGGGGATTTTGTGCTTCAGCAGCCGGCTGTATGCCTGGATGACCCGAGGGCTGGGAAAGGGCAGAGGCTTTGGACGGCGGGTATGCCGCGTTCTGGCGTCATCTGTGGCGGTGAGCCTGGGGGCTACGGTGTTTACGGCTCCCATGGCCGCCTGGACCTTCGGAGTCGTGAGCCTTCTGTCGCCCATTACCAATCTGGTGAGCCTCTGGGCAGTGAGTCTGGGGTTTTATGGCGTCCTGGCAGCCTGTGGGCTGGGGGCTGTCTGGCTGCCCCTGGGTAAGGGCGTGGCCCGGTGCACAGAGCCGGTCCTCCGGCTGATTTTGGGAGTGGGCGGTTGGACCGGCAGGCTGCCCCTGGCCAGCGTCTTTCCGGAGGAAAGTCCCTATCTGGCCGCCTGGGTGGGATTTGCCCTGGTGATTTTGGTGGTGTTTCTTTTGGGCAGATGCCGGGGCAAGAGAAGTCTTGTCCTTGCCTTGAGTGCCAGCCTGGTTTTGGCCCTGGTTCTGGGATATCTGGAACCAAAAGGAGACCGATTTCGGGTGACGGTTTTGGACGTGGGGCAGGGACAGTGTATTCTGCTGCAAACGGGAGGGCAGACCTATGTGGTGGACTGCGGCGGCTCCGAGGGAGAGGGAGCGGGGGAGAAAGCCGCCCGCCACCTCCTGGCCCAGGGAGAAACCCGGGTGGACGGTCTGATCCTGACTCACTTTGATGAGGACCACGTGTCCGGCGTCCTTCAGCTTCTGGACCGGATGCCGGTGGAGCGGCTCTACATACCGCGTGTATCGGAGGACGAAACCTGCGAGACTTTGGTGAAGGCGGCGGGAGAACAGATATGTTTCGTGGAAGAGGACGTGCACTTGGACCTGGGACAGGGAGAGCTGCGGATTTTTGCGCCCCTGTCCCGGACTTCCAGCAACGAAAGTGGACTTTCGGTGTTGTTTACGGCGGGAGAATATGATACACTGATTACCGGAGACATGAACCAGAATTTGGAGCGGCGGCTTTTGGCAACCCACGCTCTGCCGGACATTGAGCTTCTGGTGGCGGGCCATCACGGCGCCAAAAGCTCCACAGGGCCCGCCCTCCTGGACACCCTCCGGCCGGAGGTGATCGCAGTGTCTGTGGGAGTCAACTCCTACGGCCATCCGGCTCCCGAGATGCTGGAGCGGGCGGCCCAGGCAGGCTGCCGGGTTTTCCGGACCGATGAGGCCGGCACATTGATATTCAGAGGTTAAACGATATGGCAAGACAAACCGCCCAAGCTGCGCCCCTGCAGGGGCTGAAGCAGGCGATCCAGGCGGGGAACCCCCAGCCCTGTTACATTTTCTGGGGGGAGGAGACCTACCTGCTGCAGCATTACCTGGAGCTGCTTCAAAAAAAGCTGACCGACCCCTTGACGGAGGAGTTCAATTACCACCGCTTTTCCACAGAGACCTTTTCCATGGATGCGCTCTCAGACAGCGTGGAGAACCTGCCCATGATGGCAGAGCGGTCCCTGATTCGGGTGGACGATGTGGACCTGTTTAAGCTGGGAGAGAAGGACCGGGAGCGGCTCATTGCCCTCCTGGGGGATTTGCCCCCCTACTGCTGCCTGGTATTTGCCTATGGCGCGTCGGAGTACAAGCCGGACCGGCGGCAGAAGAAGCTCTTTGAGGCCATCAGCCAAAATGCCACGGTGGTGGAGTTTCCCAAGCAAAGCCAGCGGGATCTGACGGTCTGGATCATCCGGCATTTTAAGAGCCACCAGAAGACCATTTCCCCGGAGCTGTGCGCCTATCTCATTGACATCACAGGAGGCTCCATGTCCGCCCTGGGAGGAGAGATCGGAAAAATTGCCGCCTTTGCCCCAGGCTCGGAGATCCGAAGGTCGGACATTGACGCGGTGACGGAGCCGGTCCTGGATGCGGTGGTGTTTCAAATGACCGACGCGCTGGGGGCAGGGGACTACGAAGGAGCTTTGAAAAAGCTGCAGGTGCTTTACCAGATGCAGCAGGAGCCCATTTCCATCCTGGGGGCGGTGGGCGCTCACCTGCGCCGGATTTCCGCCGCCCGGATTCTCATCGATGCAGGCAAGGGCGGGGACGAGCTGATGAAGATCTGCGGCCTGAAGGACTATGCCGCCCGGAAGACTATGGGGACGGCGAAGCGGTTCTCCCCCCGGTTCTGCCGTCAGGCGGCGGATCTGGTGCTGGAGACGGATTCCAAGCTGAAAACCTCCTTTGACGAGCCGGAGCGGCTGTTGGAGCTGTGCCTGTTTCAGCTGGCCCAGGAGGCGAAGCATGGTTAGGGTGCGGGAGGTCATTGTGGTGGAAGGCCGTTATGATAAAAACACCCTGTCCCAGGTGGTGGACGCAACCATCTTGGAGACCCGGGGCTTTGGCGTTATGAAGGACAAGGCCCTTCTGAGTTTTCTCCGCCAGGCGGCGGAGAAGCGGGGGCTGATTCTGCTCACGGATTCCGATGGCGCGGGCTTTGTGATTCGAAATTACTTGAAAGGAGCCATTCCGGCGGGGCAGCTGAAGCAGGCCTACATCCCCGACATGTTCGGAAAGGAGCGCCGGAAGGCAGCGCCTGGAAAAGAGGGAAAGCTGGGGGTGGAGGGCATGAAGCCAGAGGTGCTCCTGGAGGCCCTACACCGGGCAGGAGCCACCTTTGAGGGGGAGGAGAACCCGGAGCCTAGGGGGGAGATTACCAAGGCGGATTTGTACGCTCTGGGCCTGTCAGGGGGACCGGACAGCAGCCGGAAGCGGCTGGCCCTCCTGCGGGCGTTGCACCTGCCAGAGCATATGAGTACCAACGCCATGCTCCAGGCGCTGAATTTATTGTACACCAGGCAGGAGCTGGAGGGGTTGCTGGAGGTGGAGGGATGACCATCACCTGTGTGACGGAAGAGCGCCTCCCCCAGGCAGCGGCAGTTTACCGGGAAGCCTGGCGGGAATCTCACCGGGACCTGTGTACTCCGGAGTTTTTGGAGCGCCGGGACTGCGGGGCCTACCTGGAGCAGCAGATGGCGGCGGGAAAGCGGCTGTATCTGCTGACTGGAGAGGAGCCGGTGGGGGTGATCTCCATGGGAGATCATGAAATTGGAGATTTGTATGTACTTCCCCGGGCACAGGGGCGAGGCTATGGCACAATGCTTCTTCGGTTTGCCATGGAGCAGTGCGGCAGCGCCAGGCTGACAGTACTCTCGTCCAACACCCGGGCGCTGGCCTGGTATAAGCGGAACGGCTTTGCGCAGACCGGTCAAAGGCGGCAGCTCCGGGACGGGCTGTGGGAAGTGGAATTGGAGTTTGGAGAGCTACCATGATTGACATTGCAGTGAAGGACTTGGTAAAGTCCTTTGAAATTGGAGACAATTTGCTGGACGGCCTGACCTTTGAGGTGCAGGAGGGCCAGTGTGTGGCCATTTTGGGCCGCAACGGCTGCGGCAAGACCACCCTGTTTCGCATTCTCACTGGGGAGATTGGCTACGATGAGGGTGAAGTCTATGTGAATCCCAACAAGAAATTGGGCCTCATCTCCCAGATTCCCCGGTACCCTGCCGGGTATACGGTGGAGGAGGTGCTCCGTTCCGCCTTCCGGAAGCTTCTGGAGGTGCGGCAGCGGATGGAGGAACTGGAATCCCAGATGACCGCCAGCACCCCCAAGGATATTTTAAACGAATACGACCGGCTGAGCAACCGCTTTGCCGCCGGGGGCGGCTATGACATGGACGTGGACACGGACAAGGTCTGCAACGGCCTGGGGATTCCGGAGACCATGCGGCAGCAGGAATTTGACATGCTCTCTGGTGGAGAGAAGACCCGGGTGAACCTGGCCCGGCTCCTGCTGGAGAAGACGGAGATTCTTCTCCTGGACGAGCCCACCAACCACCTGGACCTCAAGAGTGTGGAGTGGCTGGAGGCATACATCAATCGCTTCAAGGGGACGGTCCTCACCATCTCCCACGACCGGTACTTTCTGGACCAGGTGGCCGACCGGATTGTGGAGATTCACGAGGGCCACGGAGAGCTTTACTCCGGCAACTACTCGTTCTACATGGAGGAAAAGCAGGCCCGGTTCGATTTGCAGATGAAGCAGTATGAGCAGGAGCAGGCCAAGCTCAAACAGTTGGGCTTTACCTTGGAACGGATGAAGGGCTGGGGCATCAACAACTGCACCCTGTACCGCCGGGCCATGTCCATCCAGCACCGGATGGAGCGCATCGAAAAGACCAAAAAGCCCACGGTGGAGAAGACCATGAAGGCCTCCTTTGCCCAGCGGGATTTCCAGGGGGACGTGGTCTTTGAGACGAAGGCTCTCGCCAAGCGTTTTGGGGAGAAGCAGCTGTTTTCTGATGTGAGCTTGCTGGTTCAGGGCGGTGAACGCATTGCCCTGCTGGGAGACAACGGCGCAGGAAAGACCACCTTCATCCGCTGTCTGCTGGGGCAGGAGTCCTGTGAGGGAAAGATCAAATTTGGTCCCACTGTGCGGGTGGGCTATCTGCCCCAGATTATGCACTTTTCTCACCCGGAGCGGAGCCTGTATGACACTATGCTCTATGAGAAAAACCTGACGCCTCAGGCTGCCCGGGACCGGCTGGGGGCCTTCCTGTTCCAGGGTGAGGATGTGTTTAAAACCGTGGGGAGCCTTTCTGGTGGGGAGCAATCCCGGCTCCGGCTGTGTATGCTGATGGACGAGAAAATCAACCTGCTCATTTTGGACGAGCCCACCAACCACCTGGACATTGCCTCCCGGGAATGGGTGGAATGCGCCATTGAGGAGTTTGAAGGGGTTCTGCTCTTTGTGTCTCATGACCGGTACTTTGTGGAAAAATTCGCAGACCGGATCTGGGAGCTGGAGGGGGGCCGGATCCGGGATTTCAAGTGCGGTTATGCCAAGTACCGCTCCATTTTGGCCCATGAGGCGGCGAGCGCACCGGCTCCGGCGGCTGTGCCGGAGAGGAAGGAAGCGGAGAAAAAGGAGAAGCCCAGACCCAAAGACAAGGAGCTGGAGAAGCAGGTCCGCCGTTTGGAGCGGGAGATTGAAAAGCAGGAAAAGCTGCTGGCTGGTTTGGAGGAGCAGGTGGCTGCCGCTTCTGCCGATTACCAGGAGCTGTCCCACCTCCTGGAGGAGAAAGAGCGGGAGGACGCTGTGCTGTCAGATTTGATGGAGCAGTGGGAGTCTGCGGCCGATTTATTGGGGTGAATCCAGATGTACTGTGTGCATCAATAAAAAATTTATATTAAAGGAAGATGAAATATGGGAATGTTTCTGGATAGCGTTGCTTTTTACTGGCCGAAGGACAAAACCAGGGAGGAGCTTGCGCCGAAGCTGGAGTTGTTTTTTGAGGGCTACGGCCTGAAGCTGAGGATGAAGGATCCGACACGGGAGAGCTATGCCGTCTATGATGAGGATCAGAGTTGCTCAGACGTCATGCCGGAACTGATTGCTGCCTTGAGCGAACTGACGGGGGACTATGCCGTTGGTTCGGTGTGTATGGACAGTGACTTTGCGGCCCTGGTGTTGGCCAAGGCTGGGAAGCAAGTGGATATGGGCTACATTGGAACGCCTTATGGCATGGAGGGGGTACCCGGCCTGGAGTTGACCGCCGCCCGATGGCAGCCGCTGCTGCAACCACAGGAGGAACCCCAAAAACTGCATGACTGCCTGTTCGGGGAGTTTATTTGTGCAGAAGACCAGCTGCGCACGTTGAGCCAGCTCACCGGGTTACCTATTTTTGACGATCAGCTTTTGGCGGAGACGATAGAGGAGGACGAGTACGAGGACGAGGACGAGTACTTTTAACCGGTTGACAGAGAAAGTTTTGGAGAATATAATCAGGCACAGAAAAGAGCCGGCTTTCCGGCGTAAGGAGAGAAGCATATGAGTGAATCCTGCAGTGGTAACTGCGCTTCCTGCGGCTCCGATTGCGGCGAACGCAAGGCTGAGAGCCTCTTGGCGCAACTGAATCCTAAGTCTCAGGTGAAAAAGGTCATCGCAGTGGTTTCCGGCAAAGGCGGTGTGGGGAAAAGCACGGTCACCGCTCAGCTGGCGGTAGCCATGGCCAGGAAGGGCCATCGGGTGGGCATTCTGGATGCGGATATCACAGGCCCCTCCATCCCCAAGGCCTTTGGCGTATCTGAGTGCCGGGGGGCAGACCAGTCCGGCCTGTATCCCGCGCTGACCCGGTCCGGCATCCAGGTGATGTCCATCAACCTTCTTCTGGACAACGATACAGATCCGGTGCTGTGGCGGGGCCCTGTCATTGCCGGGGCGGTGAAGCAGTTCTGGACCGACGTCATTTGGGAGAATGTGGACTATCTGTTTGTAGACATGCCTCCCGGAACAGGAGATGTGCCTTTGACGGTATTCCAGTCCATTCCTGTGGATGGGGCGGTGGTGGTGACCAGCCCTCAGGCTTTGGTTTCGATGATTGTGAGCAAAGCGGTGAAGATGGCCAGCATGATGCATGTGCCGGTTTTGGGCTTTGTGGAGAACTACAGCTATTTCACCTGCCCCGACTGTGGCAAACAGCTGGCGGTTTTTGGAGAGAGCGGCCTGGATGCTGTAGCAGCCAGCTTTGATCTGCCGGTGCTGGCCCGGCTGCCCATTGATCCTTCTGTGGCCCGCGCCTTTGACCAGGGGGAGATGGAGAGCCTGGCAACCGGTGCTCTGGCCGGTGTAGTAGAAGCAGTGGAGAAGTTATAAGGGTATGGCGGGGCTGCCAAAAGCAGTCCCGCCCTTTTGGTGGGAGTGTTAGATGAAACAATCCAATTACGAATTGACAAAAAGGCGGATGCAGGGACATTTTCTGGATTTTGATCAGAACACCATGATTCGGCGGTTTGGCCTCCAGCATGACGCCGAGTATCTGTACATCCGCTTTGTGGGGCGGCTGTACCGCATCGACCGGAAAACCGGCCGGGTGCAGTGGTCCTGGGATGATTTTTGCCATGGAATTGACGGGAGTTTCCACGAGGCCATGTCCATTTATGACCTTTTGTGTTGCTCCAAGGAGGGATGCCGGTTGTCTGGAGAATTTGGGACTTTGCGGGGTTCCATTGCCGGGGGACCGGGCGGGGAGCTGTTCTCTCCCCAGGCAGGCGTGTTCCAGGGAAGGACCCGGGAGCTCCAGCGTGCCTGCCAAGCCTTAGGTGGTGTGGCGGAGGGGAAGGGGGATGTGGCGTACTGCCTGCCAGTATTCGACTGTTTGCCGGTTCGCCTGTCCTTTTGGGAGGCTGATGAGGATTTTCCGCCATCGCTGCAATTTCAATGGGATCGGAACACCACGGACTTCATCCATTTTGAGACAACCTTCTATGTGACATCCCATCTTCTGGCACGGATTCAGGAGTTGATGGGGCTGGGGCGGGGCGTAGAAAAAATCTGAGGAAGGATTTGATTTTAGGCAGTGCTTCTGCTATACTGTACGGGGCAGCGTGATGCTGCCCGGTTGAATGGATTGCGAAGAGCCGCTTTACCGGCGGATGTGCTATCATCAAGTTGGGAGGATTACGTATGGTAAAAGCGATTGTAGGCGCCAATTGGGGCGATGAGGGAAAGGGTAAAATTACAGATGTACTGGCCGGGGATTCCGACGTGGTCATTCGGTTTCAGGGTGGCAGCAATGCCGGGCATACCATTGTCAACGAGCATGGCCGCTTTGCGCTGCACCAGTTGCCCTCCGGCGTGTTTTATCCCCATGTGACCAACCTCATCGGCAACGGTGTGGCGCTGGATCTGGGTAAGTTCCTCCAGGAGGTCGCCTCTTTGCAGGAGGCAGGGATTCGGCCCAATCTCCTGGTGTCGGACCGGGTCCAGGTGGTGATGCCTTACCATGTGCTCTTTGATCAGTACGAAGAGGAACGTCTGGGTGGGCGGTCTTTCGGCTCCACCAAGTCGGGGATTGCTCCGTTTTATTCGGATAAATATGCAAAAATCGGCTTCCAGCTGGCAGAGCTTTTTGATGAGGCCTACGCATTGGACAAGCTGGAGCGTGTTCTGGAGGTCAAGAATGTGACGCTGGAGCATCTGTACCACAAGCCCTGCTTGTCTGCCCGGGAGGTATTTGACGGCCTCCGGAAGCAGCGGGACGCCATTGCACCCTATGTGGGGGACACCTTCCAATTCCTCCGCGAAGCCCAGGCCCGGGGAAAGCGGATTCTTTTGGAAGGCCAGCTGGGGGCCATGAAGGACCCGGATTTTGGCATTTATCCCATGGTGACCTCCTCTTCCACCCTGGCCGGTTACGGCGCCATTGGAGCGGGTCTGCCGCCTTACGCCATTACGGACATTGTCTGTGTGGTCAAAGCCTATTCCAGCGCCGTAGGCGCAGGGGCTTTTGTCAGCGAAATTTTTGGTGATGAGGCTCAGGAGCTCCGGATTCGGGGCGGTGACAAGGGCGAATTCGGCGCGACCACCGGTCGGCCCCGGCGCATGGGCTGGTTTGATGCGGTGGCAACCCGCTACGGTGTCCAGGTCCAGGGGGCGACTCAGGTGGCCCTGACGGTGGTGGATGCGCTGGGATATTTGAAGGAAATCCCTGTCTGCGTGGGTTATGAAGTAGACGGCAAGACCCTGCGGGACTTCCCAACAACCCCCACGTTAGAGCGGTGCAAGCCGGTGCTGGAGGTTTTGCCTGGCTGGAACTGCGATATTCGGGGCATTACCCGGTATGAGGATCTGCCCGCCAACTGCCGAGCTTATGTGGAATTCATTGAAAAGGAGATGGGCGTTCCCATTACCATGGTCTCCAACGGTCCTGGCAGGACCGAGGTCATTTACCGGTAACGATGCAGAATGCTCGGGCGTGCTGTTTGCTTTGGACAGCACGCCCGATTTTTCTTTAACGCCCAACCAAAACCGGCTGAAGCTGTCTGCCCTCCAGGGCGGCTGCCAAGGCATCCGGCAGCCGGTCAAAGTCTGCTACCAGGCTGGCAGGCTTTTTCTCTGGATCGTCCTGGCCAAAGGGAACAAAGTAGATGTGCTTTCGCGGTAGGAGGCGACCGATGTTTTCTGCCGCCGCCCCAAGGCCGTCGTTGGTAGACACGGCCAGCAGGACGGGGCGTCCATTGCGCAGGTGGCTTTTAACCGCCATAGTCACGGGGCCGTCGGCAATGCCATGAGCCAGCTTTGCTAAGGTATTGCCAGTGCAGGGGGCCACGACCAGGGCGTCCAGAAGCTTCTTGGGGCCGATGGGTTCCACCTGAGGGATGGTGTGCAGGGCGGGGACACTGCAAAGGTCTTCCGCTTGACGAATGTGCCCGTCAGCCGTCCCAAAGCGAGAATCGGTTTCCCAACTAGCCTGGGAAAAAATGGGAATGACTTTTGCATAAATATTCGTCAGGTTTTTCAGGGCAGCCATGGCCTTGGCATAGGTACAGAAGGAGCCGCAAAGGGCAAATCCAATGGTTTTATCCAGCATGGGAACTCCTTTCCTGGCATTTGGCCAAACGTAAAATGGTTTCTCCAATGAGCCGTCCTGCGGTTTCTGGAGCGGTCTTTCCCGGAAGGCCTGAGGCCTGGATCAAGCTGCGGCTGCCACCGGCCTCAATTCCGCCGGGGGCGGAGGCCAGCTCCAGAAGCAGGCAGTCCGGCCGGGTTGACTCCAGGTCCCGTTGGGACAGGACGGGGGCTGGAACGGTGTTGAAAATCACCCGGTACGGGGACAGATCCTCCCACTGCCCAGTTACTGCAGCCCGGAAGCCCATGGCACGGATCATACCCAGATCACGGCTCCGACGGGCAGACACGGTGACCTGAGCGCCCAGAGCCTGAAGCTTCCGGCTGAGCAGCTGCCCGATACGCCCCCATCCTGTGACCAGCACCGGTGTACCGGCCAGGGTCACAGGAAGCTGCTCCATGGCCAGAAGGACCGCTCCTTCGGCAGTGACAGCGGCGTTGGCGGCGGTGAGAAGTTCATCCTGGAAATAGTCCAGAACAACTGCGCCGGTGCTTTCCAGGCGATCCCGCCACGGCTCCAGCTTGCCACCCAGAAGGGTAATGCCGGGATGTAGTCTGGCTTCTAGCTCTGCAAGCGGTTCGCCGCCAGTGATGGAGCCATTTGCGGCAAAGGCGGGAAGAGGCAGTATCATGTGGGTGAGCTTTGGATTGGAAATTTCTACCACCTGACACCCGGCCTTTTCGAGACAGGCGCGGACCCAGGGGGTTCTGCCGTCTCCACCCAGAAAAGAAAAATACGCATTTTGTAGGTTCATGGGGCATTCCTCCTCCCGCCAGACTATGCCCCGGGGCAGGGAGCTGTGCATGGCAGTTGTTTTTTGATGAGAAATGCGATATAATAGCTACAAAGTAGGGGTGATATCTGAATATCGCGGGATTTCCTTCGCCCTTTGGCAGGACGGAAAGAATGGCGGTAGATGCCACCCAACAGGCCCGAAAGGATGGAGATGCTTTGTGGAACACCTGGGGTTTATTCAGGACATGATGGATGTAAAGGTGCTGATTTTGTTTGTGGCGGCCCGGCTCAAGGGGGCGGCTACGGTGCAGGAGCTTTATGAGCTGGCTTACCAGGATGAGCGGCTCAGTTACTTTGATGTATGCACCGCTGTACCGGAGATGGTTCAGTCTGGCCATCTGCAGCAACTCCCCGGAGCCCGTTACAGAATTACAGAAAAAGGGCGGGCGGATGGCGCGGTGACGGAGGACTCCCTGGCATTCCCGGTGAAGCAGCGGGCCCAAAAGGCGGTGGAGCAGTTTAACCGGGAGCAGAAGCGCAGCGGTTTCATCCAGGCGGAGATTGTCCGCCGGGAAGGGGATTACGTTGTGAAGCTAGGGCTGAATGACGAGAAGGGAAGCCTCATGCGGCTGGAACTGATGGCGCCGGATCAGCCTCAAGCGATGCGGCTTAGCAAGTCTTTTCGGAAAAACGCGGAGCTTATTTACAATTTGATCATGGCCGATCTGCTGGACGAAACGGATTTTGGAGAATAGACTGCTCTACCCCTTGCCGCGCCGTCAAAACCATGGTATAGTTGTAGCAGACCGGTAAACCGGTGATACGAAAGGAGCGACGCAATATGAAATTCCAGTTCAGTGAGAAAAAGGTTCGCCTTCCCGAAAATGTTCATGCTTATGCCGAGAAAAAGGTAACGAAGC
>OJPS01001137.1_pt1 | contig 18598 bp, 17 predicted proteins | sample 1598551 | NCBI WGS metagenome assembly OJPS01 (sample SAMN03922488, study PRJEB24848) | human gut metagenome | isolation source: stool sample | host: Homo sapiens | place: Germany | collected 2011-05 | reverse complement strand
TGGAGCGTATCTGTATCGATACGCTCCATTGACTGTTTTATGAACACCCATCTAACCGTCCCGGTTTTTTGCGCTATGTTACAGGCCGAGCTTCTGCTCGAGCTGTTCTTTGGACTGCGCGCCGACTGCGGCAGCAACGACGGCGTTATCCCGCAGCAGCACGAGCATCGGAATGCTCTGCACGCGGAAGGCCTGCGCCAGCTCCGGCTCTTCGTCGACATTGACCTTGCCGACGGCAATCTCGGGATGGGCCGCGGCGATCTCCTCGACAACGGGGGAGACCATGCGGCACGGGCCGCACCACTCCGCCCAGAAATCCAGCAGCACGGGCTTGTCCGCCCGCGCCACGAGCTCATCATAATTGGTCGCTGTGATCTTCAGCATGGGATGCTTCCTCCTTTATCGGATCTTTTGTTTTATAGTACAGCATGCAATGGCAGTACCCCTCAAAATTGGGATCCTTCATCTGCTCGCGGAATTCCTTGCAGATGCACTTGTTGTCCTCGGTCTTTTCGAGCCTGCAGGGACAGTAGCCCCCGCGGCGGCGAAGCCCCTCGCGGATCTGCGCGACAAGCTCCTTATCTTCATTCAGACGGATGGCCATATGCGTCGCCTCTTTCTTTTTCGGGGCCGCATCCTTCCAGCGGCTCCTTTCTGATATTCCTATCGTATCACGGAGCAGTGGAAAATCGGTGACGGATTTATGAATTTTTCAGCGCCGCCTGATACTCCAGATACTCGTCGTATGTCCCGAGGCGGTCGCAGATCGTGCCGTCCGGGCGGAATTCAATGATGCGGTTCGCCACGGACTGCAGCATCTCGTGGTCGTGGCTGGCCAGCAGGATATTTCCCGGGAAGGCGATGAGGCCCTTGTTCACGGCCTGAATGGACTCCATGTCCAGATGGTTCGTCGGCTGATCGAGCAGGATCACGTTCGCTCCCGAGAGCATCATGCGCGAGAGCATGCAGCGGACCTTCTCACCGCCGGAGAGCACCTTAACGGATTTGAACACATCCTCGCCGGAGAACAGCATCCGCCCGAGGAAGCCGCGCAGATACACGTCATCCTTCTTTTCGGAGAACTGGCGCAGCCAGTCGACAAGCGTCTCGTCGTGGCCGTCGAAATACTCGCTGTTGTCCTTAGGGAAGTAGCTCTGTGACGTGGAAACGCCCCATTTGACCGTGCCCTCATCCGGCTCCAGCTCGCCCATGAGGATCTTGAACATGGTCGTCTGCGCGACCTCGTTCTCGCCGACAAAAGCGATCTTGTCGCCGCGGTTGACGATGAACGAGACCTTGTCCAGCAGCTTCACGCCGTCGACGGTCTTCGAGACGTCCGTCACAAACAGGATGTCCTTGCCGACCTCGCGCTCCTGCGTGAACCCGACAAAGGGATAGCGGCGGGACGAAGCAGGCATCTCCTCGACGCTGAGCTTATCGAGCAGGCGGCGGCGGGCCGTGGCCTGTTTGCTCTTGGCCTTGTTGGCAGAGAAGCGGGAGATAAAGGCCTGCAGCTCGGCGATCTTTTCCTCATTGCGCTTGTTCTTGCTGCGAATGAGGTTCTGCATGAGCTGGCTCGACTCATACCAGAAGTCGTAGTTGCCGACATACATGCGGATCTTTCCGTAGTCGATATCGACGATATGTGTGCAGACGGTATTCAGGAAATGACGGTCATGGCTCACGACGATGACAAGGCCGTTGTCCTCGTAGTCCAGGATGAAATTTTCCAGCCAGTTGATGGACTCAATGTCGAGGTTGTTCGTCGGCTCGTCGAGGAGGATAATGTCCGGCTGACCGAACAGGGCCTGTGCCAGCAGGACCTTGACCTTGATACGGCCGTCGGTGTCGGCCATACGGTCGTTGTGCAGCTCCACGGGCACACCGAGGCCCTGCAGAATGCGGCTGGCATCGGACTCGGCCTCCCAGCCGTTCAGCTCTGCGAACTCCGTCTCCAGCTCCGAAGCCAGCAGGCCGTCCTCATCGGAAAAATCGGGCTTGGCATACAGAGCGTCCTTCTGTTTCATGATATCATACAGGCGCTGGTTGCCCATAATGACCGTGTCGAGGATGGTATAGGCATCGTAACGGAACTGGTCCTGCTTCAGGACAGACATGCGCAGGCCCGGCTTGATGGAGATCGTGCCCTTCGTGGAGTCCAGCTCGCCCGAGAGCAGCTTCAGGAATGTGGACTTGCCCGCACCGTTTGCGCCGATCACACCGTAGCAATTGCCGGCGGTAAACTGCAGATCGACATGCTGGAACAGGAACGTTCCGCTATATTGCAGCGCAAGATCGCTGATCGTAATCATTGGAATCACCTCGGCAACAGTGTACCACAGATTCTGCAGAAAAGAAAGTGTAAAAAAATTGTGACAGCTCTTGCAAAACACGGAAAAGCGGCTATAATAGGATTTAGCACTCAGGCACCAAGAGTGCCAATACGAAATAAGGAAGTTGATCCATATGGAAAAGAAACAGTTTCAGGCAGAATCGAAACGCCTGCTGGACCTGATGATCAATTCGATCTATACACACCGCGAGATCTTCCTGCGCGAGCTGATCTCCAACGCCTCCGATGCCATCGACAAGCTGGCCTATCAGGCCCTGACGGACGACACCGTCGGCTTGAGCCGCAGCGATTTTGCCATTCATCTGTCCACGGATGAGACGGCGCGCACACTGACTGTTTCCGATAACGGCATCGGCATGACCCGCGAGGAGATGGAGGAGAACCTCGGTACCATCGCTCACAGCGGTTCACTCCGCTTCAAGAAGGAAATGGAGAAGAGCGACGATATCGACATCATCGGTCAGTTCGGCGTCGGCTTCTATGCCGCATTCATGGTCGCCGAGAAGGTCACGGTTATTTCCCGCCGCTTCGGCAGCGACGAGGCCTGGAAGTGGGAGTCCGAGGGCGCAGACGGCTACACCATGGAGCCGTGCGAGCGCGCAGCCGCCGGTTCCGACGTCATCCTGACGCTCAAGGCCGACACGGACGAGGACAAGTATTCCGATTATCTGTCCGAATACCGCCTGCGCAGCCTTGTCCGCAAGTATTCCGACTACATCCGCTATCCGATCCGCATGGAGGTCTCCAGCCAGAAGCTCGTGAACGAGCCGAAGGAGGGCGAGGAGCCGAAGTATGAGACCGTCCGCGAGGAGCAGACGCTCAACTCCATGATCCCGATCTGGCAGAAGGCCAAGAAGGATGTCACGGAGGAGGAGTACAACAACTTCTATCACGAAAAATTCTTCGACTACGAAAAGCCGCTGAGCGTGCTGCACTTCGGCGTCGAGGGCGCCGTGACCTATAAGGCCCTGCTGTATATCCCGGCAAAGGCTCCGTATGACTTCTACACCCGCGACTATAAGGCCGGTCTGCAGCTTTATTCCTCCGGCGTGCTCATCATGGAAAACTGCGCCGACCTGCTGCCGGAGCACTTCCGCTTCGTCCGCGGCGTGGTCGACACGCAGGACCTGAGCCTGAACATCAGCCGCGAGATGCTGCAGCACACGAGAGAGCTGAAGGTCATCGCCGCCAACCTCGAAAAGAAGATCAAGGCCGAGCTGGAGCGCATGCTGAAGGACGAACGTGAGAAATATGAGACATTCTATGCCGCCTTCGGCCGCCAGCTGAAGTTTGGCCTCGTCTCGGACTACGGCATGCACAAAGACCTGCTGCAGGACCTCGTGGAGTTCCGTTCCGACAAAGAGGGGAAGGACATCACGCTCAAGGAATACTGCGACGCCATGCCCGAGTCCCAGAAGCACATTTACTTTGCCACCGGCGACAGCGCAGCGCGCCTTTCGCAGCTTCCGCAGACCCAGCTGCTGCGTGAACGCGGCTTCGACGTGCTGCTCATGACGGAGCAGGTCGACACGTTCATTCCGCAGACGCTCAATACCTACGCCGAGCATGAGTTCCGCAACATTCTGACCGACGACCTCGACCTTGCGACCGAGGAGGAGAAAAAAGCCGCCGAGGAGAAGGCCAAGGCCTTCCAGTCCGGCGTGGACTTCCTGAAGGAGAGCCTCGGTGAGAAGGTCAAGGACGTACGCGTTTCGACGGAGCTGGGCAGCCATGCCGTGACTATGGTCCCGGACGGCGGCATGAGCTTCGAGATGGAGAAGTACATGCACACGGTCGACCCGTCGTCCGATTATCACTGCGGCCGCATTCTGGAGGTCAACCCGGAGCATCCGCTGCTGCAGCGTCTGTCCGAGAGCAGGGAATCCGATCCGGAGCGCGCCAAAAAGCTGGCTGAGCTTCTCTACGATCAGGGCCTGCTGATGGCAAACCTCCCGCTCGAAGACCCGACGGCCTATACGGATCTCGTCTGCGAGCTGATCGGCTGAGCCAAGTCCATCTCTGCGTAAAGCGCGAAACAGAATATGCTCCCTCTATGAGAGACAGTGAAGTAAAGATCACCATCCTCATATGGGGAGCATTTCTATGCCGCACACAGAAAAGCTGCGCGCAGCCGCATCCCGGTCTTATCCATCCCGCTCCGGGAAAAACGGCTGGAGCTCCTGCCACAGGCCGATGGCGCAGCGGCAGCCATGTGCCGCAGCATATGCCAGCTTCTGCCGGAGCGACTCCGGCGTGTCAAAGTAGCGCAGGCCTGCCGTGCTTTTCTCGCAGCTGCACAGCGCGGCCGGGAGCATGCCGCCGGGATAGGGGAGCGGCGGGGCCGGAAGCTCTGCCGCCCACGGCGTCAGCTCCAGCGCCCAGCCGTTCGGGAAGCGCCGCTCCGCCGACCGGACAAAGCCGTCCCATGCATTGCAGGGCCGCAGGCAGGAGAGGACCGGCAGCGCTTCCGGCGCAAAGGCGTGATAAGCCGCGGGCAGCAGCATCGGGGCATTTCCGAGCCGCCGCTGCAGGCCCTGCGCCACGGCGCGGTGCACGGGGCCGGGCGTGCGCAGAAAATCCAGACAACACCCCCCGCAGCACCGGGCTGCAAGCCGGTCCAGCGTCTCCTCCGGAACGCGCTGCGGCAGGACGGCGTCGTCGATGACGGCCATATGTCCCTGCAGCGGGCACGCCGGGATGCGGGCCCCGCCATCCGGCAGAAAGCCGAGGCCGAGCACGGCGGCCCGGCCGGTAAATGTTGCAATTTCTTTACAATTTGCCGCCAAATACACCGGAACAGGCAATAGACAAACCTCCCCCTGCGTGCTATAATAAGGAGGACCCTGTTCAGGGGAACCTCAGAATCAACCTATGGAATACCCGAGGAGAATATGCTGTCATTTTTACCTGACTTCATTTTCCAAACCATCACGCAGATCAGCCCGGCGTTTCTTCGTGAGCACGGCATCCGTCTGCTGCTGATGGACTTCGACAACACCATGCTTCCCTACACGACGGACCGGCCGGAGCAGCCGCTTCTGGACTGGATCGCCGGGATGCAGGATGCAGGCATCACGCTTTGCATCGTCTCCAACAGCCACAAGCAGCGCGTGCCGCATTTCTCGCAGCAATATCACGTTCCCTGCGTGACGCATGCCGCCAAGCCAGGCACACGCGGCATCCGGGAGGCCATGGCCCGCTACGGAGCCGCTCCGCAGCAGACCGCACTCGTGGGCGACCAGATCTATACCGATGTGCTCGGCGCAAAGCGCGCCGGGATCACGGCGATCGCCGTGCGATCCATTCATAATCATACCGTCTGGCTGAAGCTGCGGCACCTGCTGGAGCTGCCGTTTCTTGCCATGGCGCGAAAAAGGAGAGTAGAAACATGACCAATCTGGAAAAATACCGTTCTCTGCTGCACGACGGCGTGCAGGGCCTTCTGCTGACCTCGCGCTACAGCCGCATGTATGCGGCGGAATTTGACATCGCCGAGGGCGTTGCCGTTGTCTCCGCGCAGGGCGCTCGCTATTTCACCGACAGCCGCTACATCGAGTCCGCGCAGAAGAACCTCAAGGGCTTTGAGGTCGTGGAGATCGGTCTGAACAATCCGATGATGCAGGCGCTGAAGACCACGCTGGACGAGTTCGGCGTGGAGACGCTCGGCTTTGAGGACGAATATCTCACCGTCGCAGAGCTCAACGGCTTTGAGGCCGCGCTTCCCGTCAAGTTCGTTCCGCTGCAGAAGGAGATCAACGCCTTCCGCGCCAGCAAGGAGGACTGGGAGCTTGCCCGCATGCGCAAGGCGCAGGAGATCACAGATCGCGCCTTCACCGACGTCTGCACTCGCATCCACACCGGCATGACCGAGAAGGAGCTCGAGGCCGAGCTGATCTACTGCCTGTATAAGAACGGCGCAGAGGGCCTGTCCTTTGACCCGATCGTCGTCTCCGGACCGAACACGAGCATGCCGCACGGCGTCGCCGGGAGCCGCGTCCTGCAGGACGGCGACTTCGTGACCATGGACTTCGGCGTGCTGTATCAGGGCTACTGCTCCGATATGACCCGTACCGTCGCCCTCGGCCATGCGACCGAGGAGATGCGTAAGGTCTACAACACCGTCCTGCGCGCTCAGCTCGCCGGTATTGCGGCCAGCCACGCAGGAGCGAGCGGCAAGAGCATCGACGGCGCTGCCCGCGACATCATCACGGAGGCCGGCTACGGCCCGTATTTTGGCCACAGCTATGGCCACAGCCTCGGTCTCGAGATCCACGAGGCTCCGAACTGCACCCCGCGCAACGAGAACCCGATCCCTGCCGGCGCTGTGTGCTCCGCAGAGCCGGGCATCTACATTCCGGGCAAATTCGGCGTCCGCATCGAGGATGTCGTGATCTTCCGCGAGGGCGGCTGCGAGGTCATCACGCACAGCCCGAAGGAGCTGACCATCCTTTAAGCGGTGATAACTCAGAGAAATTTGCCGAAAGACTTGAATTTCTTTGACAAATCGGTTAAAATAGAAACGCATTTTTTTACCTTCGGAACAGATATGGTATTCGAGAGGAACACAGGAGGATAAACCAATGATTTCAGTCAGTGATTTCCGGAACGGCGTTACGTTTGACATGGACGGCAAGGTGATGCAGATCATCGAGTTCCAGCACGTCAAGCCCGGCAAGGGTGCAGCCTTTGTCCGCGTCAAGATGCGCAATGTCATCACCGGCGGCGTTACCGAGACGACGTTCAACCCGAACGACAAGTATCCCACCGCTTACATCGAGCGCAGAAAGATGGACTATTCCTATAACGACGGCAACCTGTATTATTTTATGGATCCGGAGACGTTCGAAATGACGCCGGTCGACGAGAACATTCTCGACGCCAGCTTCAAGTTCGTCAAGGAGAACGACCAGTGCACGATCCTGTCCTACAAGGGCAGCGTGTTCAGTGTCGAGGCTCCGAACTTTGCCGATCTCGTCGTCACGAAGACCGAGCCGGGCCTTGCAGGCAACACCGCCACCAACACGCTGAAGCCCGCTACGCTTGAGACCGGTGCCGAGGTCCGCGTGCCCCTGTTCATCAACGAGGGCGACAAGATCTCTATTGATACCCGCACGGGCGAATATCTGGGCCGCGCCAAGGGCTGATCCGGCCCACATCTGGAAAGGAGAACGCTATGAATCTCTCTGAAAAGTCCGCATATCTGAAGGGCCTGATGGACGGCCTGAAGCTGGACCAGGAGGCCCCCGAGGGCAAGATGATCTCCGGGATCGTCGAGCTGCTGCAGGAGGTCACCGGTGCAATTGGCGATCTGCAGGAAAACGCCGAGGCTGTCTCGGATGAGCTCGATGAGATTGAGGATGATCTCGATGCCATCGAGGATTACCTGATGGACGACGATGACGAAGAGGACGGCTTCATGGACGACGACGGCGAAGACTTCGACTATGACGACGACACCATGTATGAAGTGACCTGCCCGAAGTGCGGCGAGGTCCTCCATCTGGACGAGGAGACGCTCCTCAACGATTCCGTCGACTGCCCGAAGTGCGGCGAGCCGCTCGAGTTCGAGTTCGACGAGGACGACGGTCTCTGATCCTCATACGCAAAACGCAGGCGCGAAGCAGATCCCTCTGCTCCGCGCCTGTTTGCACATCGGGCTGTACTGCGGCATAGTCTGGCCGGGAGGTGAGTGCCATGCGGCAGCGGCTTGAGCGGCTTCTTTGCGTCAAGTCTCTTGTGACGATCGCCCTGACCGTCGTATTCTGCAGGCTGGCCGTGAGGGGCGCAGTCAGCGCGCAGCAGTTCCTCACGATCTTTACGGTCGTGATCTCGTTTTATTTCGGCACGCAGGTGGAGCGGCGTTCGACCGGCGGCTGAATACAGCAAATCCCCGGCCGTCCGAGGGGGATGGACGACCGGGGATCCGCTACAGAAATGAGAGAGGGGAAAATAAAAAGAGAGATAAAAATGAAAAGATGGACCAGTAAGCCCGTTACCGCGGCAGGTTCGGTATCGTTCTTACGAGTATGAGTATACCGGGGACATTTGAAAAATCTATGAACGAAGTCGGAATAAATTGAGAATCCGCAAAATTTGTCGAACGCGCGCAGTCTATCACAGATAATTTGGAGGAGCCTATGAAAAAAGCCTACCTGACCCTTGACCCGCCGCGCGAGCCGGACGGCACCCTCTGCCGTACCGGCCTGCGCCGCTCCGCGCCCGTTGTGCTTCTGCCGGGTGATCCGCAGCGCAGCCGCAAGATGGCCGCGCTGTTCGCAGAGGCCTCGTTTACGGCCCACCGGGGAACATTTGCGACCTATACCGGCAAAACACCGGGCGGCGCGGATATCGCCGTCACAAGCAGCGGCATGGGCTGTGCCTGCGTTGCCGCCGCACTGGAGGAGCTTGCTGCCGCGGGAGCGGAGGCCGTTATCCGTGTGGGCACCTGCGGCGGCGTGCAGCCCGATCTGGCCCCGGGGACCATCGTCATTGCCAGTGGCTGCGTCCGCGGCGAGGGCGCAAGCTATGAGCTTGTGCCGCCGGAATTCCCGGCCGTTGCAGACCCGCTGCTCGTCCGCGCGCTGTGCAGCGCTGCGCAGGAGCTGGACGAGGCCGTGCGCGTCGGCCTGTACCGCAGCCACGATGCGTTCTATATGGAGTCCAAGGCCGCTCATCCCGGTCTGCGGGAGCGTATGCAGAAATGGATCGACACCGGCGTACTCGTCGTGGAGAACGAGTCCGGCCTGCTTTTCACCTATGGCCACCTGCTCGGCCTTCGCGCCGCGAGCATCTGCGTCGCGCTCGGCTCCATGTTCGCAGACCCGAACGCCAACGTCTACGGGGCCTATGCCGACCCGGAGCATCTGGCGCGCCGGATCGAAACTGCCACGCGCATCGCCATGCGCGCAGCCGAGCTGCTGGAGGGATCGAAATGAGCTTTGGAAGTCAGAAACTTGTCCATACCGACGGTACGATGCACCACCTCGGCATCGATGCCGTGACGCCGCGCGTCATTCTTGTGCCGGATCCGCAGGAGGTCCCGCTCTATGCCGCGCTGCTGGAGGGCCCCGTGCAGCAGGGCTGCTATCGCGAATATGCGACCTGGCGAGGCATATGGCGCGGCGAACCGCTCACGGTGATGAGCTGCGGCTTCGGCTGTATGCCTATGGCCATCGCCGTGGAGGAGCTGCACCATCTCGGCGCGGAGTCCCTCATCAAGATCGCGGCCTGCCCCGCCATCCAGCCGGAGCTGGAGCCGGGCACGCTGCTGGCAGCCTCCGGCGCGGTCCGCGGTGAGGGCGCGACGCGCGAATACATCGACCCGTCCTATCCCGCCGTGGCGGATATGCCCCTGCTCGGCGCGCTGCTGAGCTGCGGCGTACCCGATGCAGGCCTGTTCCGCAGTCACGACTGCACCTCGCTCGAGACGCCGTGGGCCCCCGGCGGCCCGGCGCGCATTGCCCGCTGGGCAGAGCTTGGCGTCAGTGCGCTGGACGGCGAGACGAGCGCCCTGTTCGTGCTGGCCTCCATTCTCGGCATACATGCGGCCTCGCTGGCCTATCTTGCAGAAAACTATGCAACCGGTGCAGCCGCCCCGATGGACGCACAGGCGCGCGGGCGGCTGTTCACGGCTGCGGCGGAGGCACTGCGATGCTGCTGATCCGTGAGGCAATGCTCCCCGATTTCGAAACAGGAACGACCACGCAGGCCGACGTCCTCATCCGGGACGGCCGCTTTGCGGCGATCGCACCCCATCTGGAGGCCGATTGCCCCATTGTCGAGGCATCTGGTCTTCTGATGCTGCCCGGCATGGCTGATCTGCACACGCACATGGTGCAGAGTCTGACGCAGGGCCCGCTCGACGACCTGAACATCACGCAGTGGCTCACGCGCATGCTCCGGGCACAGTGGTCGCTCACGGAGGACGAGTGGTACTATGGCGTGCTGCTCGGCTGTCTGCGGAGCATCCGCTATGGCGTGACGGCCATCAATGAAATGACCTACTATCCGCACATCGACGCTGTTGTGCAAGCCTATCAGGACGCCGGTCTGCGCGTGACCTTCGGCATCGGCGCGACGGATATCGCCGAGAACGACCAGATCCGCGTCACGCCGGTGGACGAATGCCTGCGGCAGGCGGAGGAGCTGTACCACAAATGGCACGGCAGGGGACTGCTGCGCACGGCTGCCGTGCCGCAGGGACGTCCGGCCTGCACGCCAGAGCTAATGCGGGCCCTCAAGCAATTTGCGCGCGAGCGCGGCCTGCTCTACCACACACATCTCGCTGAGGGGAAGGCCGAGACGGAACGCATCCGAGCTTGGACCGGCCGCGGAGAGGCGGAGGAGCTGGCGCATCTCGGTGTCCTGGATGAGTCCACGATCCTTGCGCACTCCATCTGGCTCACGCAGGAGGAGATCACGCTGCTGGCACAGTCGCACGCCGTTGTGGCGCACTGTCCCTCGACAAATATGAAGCTGTCGGACGGTGCGCCGCCCATTGCGGAGCTGCTGGCATCCGGCGCGCGCGTCGGCTTCGGCTGCGACGGCGAGGCCTCCAGCGCAAACCGTGACCTGCTGCGCGAGGCTCGGCTCGGCAGCTACCTGCAGAAGGTCCGCACGCTTGACCCGACAGTACTCCCGGCAGGGCAGTGCTACGCCATGCTGACGGAGCAGGGGATGCGTGCGCTCGGCTATCGAGACGTCGGCCGTATTGCAGAGGGCTGGCAGGCGGATTTCTCCCTTGTGCGGACGGAGACATTGTGCACGGTGAACCGGCGTCGCATTCTGACGAATCTGCTCTATGCCGGAAGCGGCGAGCAGATCGACAGCGTCTATGTGCAGGGCAGGCCGCTTCTCCGGAACGGGCAGTTCGTGCACCATGATCTGGAGCATATCCTGCAGCGCTGTGAGGAGATCACGGCGCGCATTGAGCGCACGCTGGCATAGCATATTCCCCGGCAGGCCAAAACACACCTGCCGGGGAACCAATTTTCCGGTCTGTGAAAAATAGGGCTTGATTTTTTCAGATCCTGTGCTATAATATTCGTGCTACGGAGGCTTAGCTCAGCTGGTTAGAGCGCCTGCTTCACACGCAGGAGGTCGATGGTTCGAGTCCATTAGTCTCCACCAGGATATAGAAACCCGGACGTTCCCGATTATGGGATGGTTCGGGTTTTCTGTTTTATCGATCCTCGCCAAAATCGCCGGACTCATCGATGAAAAGCTCAGCTCTCTCAGATCTATATGCAGAATACCTTGTGACAGCCGGCAGGGTCTTTGTCCCATTTTTCAGTATTTATTATTCATTCATATACGCAGAGTCCCCTCCGCACCGTTCTGATGCAGAGGGGACTCTGTTTCTCATTAGAGCAAACCGGCTCAGACGCCAGCGGCCCGCACGGTGCGCTGCGTTCTGCGGTTGAGCAGACCGCCGAGCACCATCACAAAGGCGAACACGATAAGATACCAGAAACAGCCCATGCCATGGCTGACGAGACAGGCAATGACCATAAAGACCGAGCCGCAGATGGCAAGGATCGGCAGAATATAGTGCTGCCAGACGGAGGTGCCCTTCTGCTTGCGGATCCACTGGATGAACACCGGGATATAGAGCGCATAGATCGTGATGATCGGCAGCTCCGTCGGGTCAAACAGGAAGGGGACGCTCTCGAAGATCGTGCCCGTGAAGACCGTCTTGTGGCTCCAGGTGCCCGCGAGGTTGGAAAGATAGAAGTACAGGCCCCAGAAGCCGCACAGCAGCAGGCCCATGACAGCGGAGTTGTTGGGCATATTCGTGTGCTCATCGACGCGGGAGAACATATGGGTGGCCGGGCCTTTGCCGCGCGCTGCGACGGAATAGACGCCGCGGCAGCAGGCGAGCATCAGACCGTTCATCGTGCCGATGCAGGAGATGGCGATGAAGAGGTTCAGGATGTTGCCGATGACGTTGCCGAAGATGTTCGTAAAGGCAACGGTCGCGCCCTTTTCGATCAGCTCCGCGTTCGATGCACCGCCGGTGACGCCGATGTAGTACAGCAGGTAGGTGGCAATGACGATGATGCCGCCGACTGTGAGGGCTTTCGGAAGATTGCGCTTCGAATCCTTCAGCTCGGAGTTGATGGTTGTTGCAATGATCCAGCCCTCATAGGCAAAGGAGGTTGCGCAGACGGCTGCGAAGAGGATGCTGCCCTTGCTGCCCACAACGGCGAGGGGAGGGGCGACAAAGTTCTCCGTCAGCTGACCCGAGGCGAGACCGGCAATGACGCCGACGATCGCCATGACGCCGAGCGGGATGAGCTTGATGACCGTGGTGGATGCCTGAATCTTGCCTGCGAGCTTCGGAGAAAGCGCGTTGACGGCGTAGGAGCAGCAGAGGTAGAACAGCATGAGCGCGATGCACTCCGGGCCGACCACGACGCCGCCCTCATTGATGTGGATGAGCAGCGGCATATTCGGGAACATCGTCGTGAGGAACACGAGTGTATAGCGGGCGGAGAGCCAAGCCAGAGCCGCCGTCAGGGACGGATAATAGATCGTGGACAGGAACCAGCCCATATAATAGCCGTATTTCGGGCCGACCGTCGCTTCGGCATAGTCCACGATGCCATTGACCTTTTCATATTTCTGGGACATACCGGCGAATGTGAGGATGCAGGCGAGCATGATCGCGCCGCCGATGAGCCATGCGATGACGCCGAGCGGCATATCACCGTTTGTGATCTGGAGGATGGTCTGTGCCTTGAAGAAAACGCCGGAACCGATGACAATGCCAACAACCATGCAAATCGCGGTGAAAAGGCCGTATTTGCGTTCCAATTTGTTATTCATGAGAATACTTCCTTCCTGAAACCTGAAATGAGTGGCGCGAATACAAAACGTACCGTCGAACAGAGGGATCAACGAACCGCCGCCTGGCGGTGGAAGGGAAACCGGTCGCAGAGAAAATGATCATCAGAGCTTCGACATTATGTGCAACGGCAATTCCTCCCTTGGTGTGCGAAATCTTTCTGGTGGCATCATATCATGAACAAAAAACGATGTCAAGAGGATATATTTTTTGGACAACTTTAACATATAATGAGAAATCATCCACAAGTTACAAGTGTTACAAATCCTTTCTGTTTTAAAATTGCAGATTTTCCGGATATAATGCGAAATTTCATTCATTTGGAGTTTTGTCCATGAGCGGCGGACGTGAAAAATTTCTCCGTTGACAAACGGTCCGTTTCATGGCATGATGATGGGGAGGCGGCGGATCAGCCGCGCGCCCGATACTGTCCGCCAGTCGCCACTGCAGCCCTGCCGCAGGTCGATGACCGGGGTATCCAGAATCACGGCGCTCTGCGCCGAATCATGGAGGTCAGTATGAATCACGAAGAATATCCCCTGAACGTTGCTACCCCGCGCTCCTTTACTTATGTCACGCGGGACATCCCACGCGTCACCGCTGCGCAGCGCGAACGCGCCCTCAAGGCCACGCACTACAATGAATTTGCCTTCCCCGCAGGCATGCTGACGGTGGACATGCTCTCCGATTCCGGCACGACGGCCATGACCGATGTGCAGTGGTCGGCCATGTTCCTCGGCGACGAATCCTACGGCCGCAACAAGGGCTACTACGTCCTGCTGGACGCCCTGCGCGACTGCTTCGAGCGCGGCAACGATCAGAAGCACGTCATCGATCTCGTCCGCACGAACTGCAAGGACATCGACCGCATGATGGACGAGCTGTATCTGTGCGAATATGAGGGCGGCCTGTTCAACGGCGGCGCCGCGCAGATGGAGCGCCCGAACACGTTCATCCTGCCGCAGGGCCGCGCCGCAGAGGCCGTCCTGTTCGAGCTCGTGCGCAAGATCCTTGGCCAGCGCCACCCCGGCAAGGTCTTCACCATTCCCTCGAACGGCCACTTCGACACGACCGAGGGCAACATCAAGCAGATGGGCTCTATCCCGCGCAACCTCTACAACAAGGAGCTGCTCTGGGAGGTCCCGGAGGGCGGCACCTATGAAAAGAACCCGTTCAAGGGCAACATGGACACCGAAAAGCTCGAGGAGCTTATCGTAAAGCTCGGGCCGGAGAACGTTCCGCTCGTCTACACGACCATCACGAACAATACGGTCTGCGGCCAGCCCGTCTCGCTTGCCAACCTGCGCGAGAGCAGCCGCATCGCCCATAAGTACGGCATCCCGTTCATGCTCGATGCCGCGCGCTGGGCCGAGAACGCCTACTTCATCAAGGTCAATGAGGAGGGCTGCGCCGACAAGTCCATTGCAGAGATCGCAAAGGAAATGTTTGCCTGCTGCGACGGCTTTACGGCCTCGCTGAAGAAGGATGGCCACGCAAACATGGGCGGCATTCTGGCCTTCCGCGACCGCGGCCTGTTCTGGAAGAACTTCTCGGACTTCAACGAGGATGGCACGGTCAGAAACGATGTCGGCATCCAGCTCAAGGTCAAGCAGATCTCCTGCTACGGCAACGACTCCTACGGCGGCATGTCCGGCCGCGATATCATGGCGCTGGCCGCCGGTCTGTATGAGTGTCAGAACTTCGACTATCTTGACCAGCGCGTCAAGCAGTGCGAATATCTGGCGCAGGGCTTCTATAAGGCCGGTGTCAAGGGCGTCGTCCTGCCCGCAGGCGGCCATGGCGTCTACATCAACATGGATGAATTCTTCGACAACAAGCGCGCGCCGGAGAGCTTCGCGGGTCAGGGCTTCTCCATCGAGCTCATCCGCCGCTATGGCATCCGCACGGCAGAGCTGGGCAACTATTCCATGGAGTACGACCTCAAAACCCCGGAGCAGAAGGCGGAGGTCTGCAATGTCGTCCGCTTCGCCATCAACCGCAGCCAGCTGACGCAGGAGCACATGGACTATGTCATCGCCGCCGTGAAGGCGCTGTATGAGGACCGCGAGTCCATTCCGAATGTCCGCATCGTCAAGGGCCACGATCTGCCGATGCGCCATTTCCACGCCTTCCTTGAGACCTATCCGAACGAGTAATAAAAATAACGACCGCACCGGCAGCGCCGGTGCGGTTTTTATATCAAGTACATGGCGAGGTGCAGCGCTCACATGCCGTTCCGCGCCTGCGGCAGACGCCGCAGAGATAGGAGCGGAAGAGCTGCACGTCTTTTTTCTTCATGCCGTTCTGCAGGCAGATGAATTTCAGCGATACAAAGGTCTCCGGGTGCAGCGGCACGGCCGACACGCCGTAGTAGGATGCGAACGACTCCGGGCCGAGCACGACGCCCATGCCGTCGCGCACAAGGCGCATGTTCGTCTCGATGCCGTCGGAGCGGTAAACACGGCTGAGAGAAATGCCATATTCCTGGCAGGTGCGGCGGAGCATGCGGTCCTCGGCCGAGTTTTCAAGGCCGGAGATCATGTTGCAGCCCTGCAGGTCGCCGAACGACAGCCAGGGGAGGGCTGCGCGGGGATCGTCCGGCGACATGAGCACGCACTGGCGCTCCTGCACAAGGTCGCAGACGAACAGGGAAGGGTCGCCCTCCTCTCCGGCGGGCAGGCGGTCGAGCGCCAGATCGATGGAGCCGTCGCGCAGACCCGCCAGCACATCAAGCCCGGCCTCCGTGACGAACGTCACATCGATCTCGGGGTGGCTGTCAAAATAGCGCGCAATATCCTGAAACAGCCGGTTGGAGTACACACGCGCGCCCATACCGATGCGCAGCCTGCGCCCGCGCCGTCCGTCCGGCTTGACGGCGCTGCAGAGCCGCTGCCACTGCTCTGCGACCGGCCGGGCCTCCCGGCAGAACGTCTCGCCCGCTGCCGTCAGCGTCAGCCCGCGGGGCGTGCGGACGAACAGGGGATAGCCAAGCTCGCCCTCGAGCCGCTGGATCTGCTGCGACAGCGCCGATTGGGAAATAAACTGCCGCTCTGCGGCCGCCGAAATGCTGCGGCAGTCCGCGATCTCCAGCACATAGAGCACCTGCGCGATCGTCATAGGCACATTCCCCCTCCTTCATGCTATAAGCAAATCTAATATCGTTATTATATTATCGTGTTTTACAATTTTCAAGTCTTTGCATAAAATTAATTTGTACGAATTGCGTAGAAGCACTTCGCAGAAAGGTGGTAATCGCATTGGATCGAATTCTGTTCTCCGGCAACGAAGCCATTGCGCGCGGCGCCTATGAAGCCGGCGTAAAAGTCTGTTCCGCTTATCCCGGTACCCCCAGCACGGAGGTATTCGAGGCGCTGCCCCAGTATCGTGATTCGCTTTACTGTGAGTGGGCGCCGAACGAAAAGGTCGCGACGGAAGTGGCCTACGGCGCGAGCCTCGCAGGTGTGCGCAGCCTCTGTGCGATGAAGCATGTCGGTGTCAACGTTGCGGCAGATCCCATTTTCACGGCTGCCTACAACGGCGTCGGCGGCGGCTTCGTCATTGTCTCCGCAGACGATCCCAGCATGCACTCCTCCCAGAACGAGCAGGATAACCGCCACTATGCCCGCGCAGCGAAGCTGGCCATGGTCGAGCCGTCCGATTCGCAGGAATGCCTGGACTTCATGCGTGAGGCCTACCGCATTTCCGAGCAGTTCGACATTCCCGTGCTCTTCCGCACCACGACGCGCGTGGCGCACTCCAAGAGTATCGTGACATTCGGCGAGCGTGAGGAGCAGGAGGCCAAGCCCTATGCCCGCAATACGCGCAAGAACATCGCCTCCCCGGCAAATGCCTTCCTGAACCACCCGAAGCTGGAAAAGACGCTCGAGGCTCTCGAGGCCTACGGCTGCACGTCCCCGCTGAATCGGATGGAGCTGAACGGTACGAAGGTCGGCGTCATCTCTGCCTCCATTGCCTATGAATATGCGAAGGACGCCTTCCCGGCCGACACGTCCTTCCTGAAGCTCGGCCTGACGAACCCGCTGCCGATGGACCTCATCCGTTCGTTCGCAGAGAAGGTCGAGAAGCTCTACATCATCGAGGAGCTCGACGATTTTATGGAATCCCAGATCCGCGCGGCCGGTATCGCCTGTGAGGGCAAGAGCCTGACCGGCAAGCTCTATGAGCTGAATCCGCAGCTTCTGAAGGAGCGCATCTTCGGCCGGAAGGCTGAAACGGTCGACGTCGGCGTCTCCGCCGTGTCCCGTCCGCCCGCACTGTGCCCGGGCTGCCCGCACCGCGGCTTCTTCTATACGATGTCCCGCCACAAGGACTTCGTGATCTCCGGCGATATCGGCTGCTATACCCTCGGCGGCTCCGCGCCTTTGAGCGCGCTGGACAGCGTCGTGTGTATGGGCGGCGGCTTCAGCATCGGCATGGGCATGTCCAAGGCCTTCGAGCTGACCGGTCAGACGGACCGCAAGGTCTTCGGCGTCATGGGCGACTCGACGTTCTTCCACAGCGGCATGACCGGAGCGGCCGAGATTATCTACAACAAGGGCAATCTCATCCCCGTCGTGCTCGACAACTCTATCACCGGCATGACCGGCCATCAGGAGAACCCCGGCAGCGGCCGCAACCTGCAGGGCGACATCGCCGAGGCCCTGAAGATCGAGGACATCCTCGCCGCCTACGGCTACAAGAATATTTACATCGTCGATCCGCAGGATCTGGAGGCCATGGAGCAGGCCGTGCAGAACGCGCTTGCCTCCGAGGTCCCCGCCGCCATCATCACGCGACGCCCGTGCCTGCTCATCAAGCGCATCAAGCACGACATCGGCCAATGCGTGGTGGACGAGGAGAAATGTGTCGGCTGCAAGCGCTGCCTGAAGGTAGCCTGCCCGGCCGTCACCATCCGCGACAAGAAGGCCCACATCGATCCGAACCAGTGCGTCGGCTGCACGGTCTGCGCGCAGGTCTGCCCGAAGGGCGCCATTTCCAGAAAGGAGAACTGAGCCATGAAAGCAACAAAGAGCGCACTCCTTGTCGGCGTCGGCGGTCAGGGCACCGTCCTCGCCGCGCTCGAGGGCGTGGAGGACGTGAACGCCGCCATGCGGCTCAAGGGCAGGCGCGTCTTCATAGACCGGGCCGACGCAAAGCTGCCCGAGGGCGGCTATTTCATTCAGGACATAATCGGCGCCGAGGTCGTCACCGAGGACGGGGAGAGCATAGGCGCCCTCGCGGAGGTCATAGACGCCCCGGCCTCCATGATCTACGTCGTGCGCGGCGACAGGGAGCGGCTCATACCCGCGGTGCCGGAGTTCATACTGAAAACCGACGCCGACGCGGGCCTCATCACCGTCCGGCTCATAGAGGGGATGTAGCATGGAGCCTTACAGGAT
>OJPS01001134.1_pt1 | contig 18621 bp, 14 predicted proteins | sample 1598551 | NCBI WGS metagenome assembly OJPS01 (sample SAMN03922488, study PRJEB24848) | human gut metagenome | isolation source: stool sample | host: Homo sapiens | place: Germany | collected 2011-05 | reverse complement strand
CAATGCCTTCCCGAGATTGCCACGTCGCTTCGCTCCTCGCAATGACACGTCAGGGCGGCGCAGCAATGGGAACGGTGCGGCGCACCGAATTGGCGGTACTACTGCCGCTTCGCGGACGGGCGGGGCATGCCCCGCCCCTACAGGGCCAGTGCGGATTTAACAGCGGTCGGTACAAATCGGCAATGCCTTCCCGAGATTGCCACGTCGCTTCGCTCCTCGCAATGACACGTCAGGGGAGTGCCGTGGTGCGCCGGTAGTCTTACTCCGCCGTATCCAGCTCCTGCAGGGTCTCGACCAGCTCGAGGCCGGGATTGCGGCGGAGGGTGAAGTCGATGGCCCACGGGCTGGAGAAGACGAGCAGCTTATGGCCGCGGTAGTCCTCGAGCAGCTCAACGTCGGACGAGAGATTCAGCTCCTTCTCCTCGACGGGGCTCTTGCGGATATAGCGCAGAACCTCATAGGGCAGGCCCTCCATGCGCAGCTCCACGCCGTACTCGCTGTGCATACGGTAGCGGAACACGTCGAACTGCAGCGTGCCGACGACGCCGACGATGACCTCCTCCATGCCGGTGTCCGGCACCTTGAAGATCTGGATGGCGCCCTCCTGGGCGATCTGCTCCGTGCCCTTGACGAACTGCTTGCGCTTCATGGTGTCCTTCGGGCTGACGCGGGAGAAATGCTCCGGCGGGAACGTCGGGATGCCCGCAAAGCGGAACTTTTTGCCCGGCGTGGTGATGGTGTCGCCGATGGAGAAGATGCCGGGATCGAACACGCCGATGATATCCCCGGCGTAGGCCTCGTCGATGATCTCGCGCTCCTGCGCCATGAGCTGCTGGGGCTGCGACAGGCGCAGCTTGCGGCCGCCCTGCACATGGAACACCTCTGCCTCGCGCTCGTACTTGCCGGAGCAGATGCGCAGGAAGGCGAGGCGGTCGCGGTGGGCCTTGTTCATATTTGCCTGAATTTTGAAGACGAAGGCGGAGAAGTCCGGGCTGAAGGCGTCGATCACGCCGCAGTCGGCCGTGCGCGACAGGGGCGGCGGCGTCATCTGCAGGAAGGCCTCGAGGAACGGCTCCACGCCGAAATTCGTCAGCGCCGAGCCGAAGAACACCGGGCTGAGCCGGCCGCGGCGGACCTCGTCCATGTCGAACTCACGGCCCGCGCCGAGCAGCTCGACATCGTCGCGCAGCTGCTGCCAGCGGTCCGCGCCGATGAGCTCGCCGACGCGCGGATCATCGAGCAGGACCTCCTCACGGTCGGCGCGGCGCTTGCCGGACACGCCGGAGAAGAAGTCGATGTGCTGCCCGCGGCGGTTATAGACGCCCTGGAACTCCTTGCCGCAGCCGATGGGCCAGTTCACGGCATAGGTCTCGATGCCAAGCTCGTTTTCCAGCTCGTCGAGCAGGTCGAACGGGTCCTTCGCCTCGCGGTCCATCTTGTTGACGAAGGTGAAGATGGGAATATGGCGCATGGCGCAGACCTTGAACAGCTTGCGCGTCTGCGCCTCGACGCCCTTGCTGCCGTCGATGACCATAACGGCGGAGTCCGCCGCCATGAGCGTGCGGTAGGTATCCTCCGAGAAATCCTGATGGCCCGGCGTATCGAGGATGTTGATGCAGAAGCCCTCATACTGGAACTGCATGACGGAGGAGGTGACGGAAATGCCGCGCTGCTTTTCGATCTCCATCCAGTCCGAGACGGCGGCGCGGGCGTTTTTCTTGCCCTTGACCGCGCCCGCCTGCGCGATGGCCCCGCCGTAGAGCAGGAATTTTTCCGTCAGCGTGGTTTTGCCGGCGTCCGGGTGCGAGATGATCGCAAACGTCCGGCGGCGGCTGATCTCTTCTTGTAAGGTTGACATAAGATTCCTCCGATTTTGCGCGCCTGCATTTGGGCGCACCACACGATTTTACTGATTATTTTACCATGTTTCCCCGGGTAATACAAGCAGGGAGCGGCATTTTTTCGGGAAGGGCCTTGGCGTGCGTTGTAGGGGAGGGGCAAGCCCCTCCCGGCGCCGCACCGGCGTAAGAGACAGGCTGTCGTTAAAATGGCAAACGCCAAAGGTTTGTCATTGCGAGGAGGCCAAAGGCCGACGTGGCAATCTCGCAGTTCCCGGCTGCATCGTGGGAAAGTTACCGGCGAAATCGCAACTGCCTTCCCGAGATTGCCACGTCGCTTCGCTCCTCGCAATGACACGTCAGGCGGGTACTGTGGTGCACCAGCGCCCTCCAGCGGTTTAATACCCCTTTGCAAGGCGCTCAATGAGCGCCGCTACAGACGCAATCGGTCGGTGCGTTTTTATCGGCACCTTGTACGAACTGGAAGTGCCTTCCCGAGATTGCCACGTCGCTTCGCTCCTCGCAATGACACGTCAGGGCAGCACAGCCATGGGAACGGTGCGGCGCACCGCATCGGCGGTACTACTGCCGCTTCGCGGACGGGCCTGGCTGTCCCCGCCCCTACAGGGCCAGTGCGGATTGAACGGCGGCCGGCGTATGATCCATTCTTCATTCTTCAGTATTCATTATTCATTATTTCATCCATCCCCCTGCGGGGGATGGCAAACCATATGACAAAACGTCCGGAAATTCCCTGCCTTTCGTGCAAATTTCCCCAGAGCCGCCGGATTTGTCATTGACAACAGGGGCTTTTATTGATAAAATCATATCGGAAAACAAGGGCGCAGTATGCCCCTTGCAGCAGGCTCGTCAGCCTGCAAAAAATCTTTTTGTGACCCACGATCCCAACACCCGAGATCAATACAGGAGGACTACCCAATGGATCAAGAACGCTTCGTTACCATAGAGGAGATGGAGGCCGCCACCGCTTCCCTGCTGGAAAACGGCAAGAAGGTCGGCGCCGACAGCTGGCAGCAGCGCGTCAAGAATCAGACGCCGCACTGCGGCTTCGGTGAGGCCGGCACCTGCTGCCGCATCTGCGCTATGGGCCCCTGCCGTATCACGCCGAAGAGCCCGCGCGGCATCTGCGGCTGCGACGTGCACGGCATCGTCGGCAGAAACTTCCTGAAGTTCACCGCCGGCGGCTCTGCCACCCACTCTGATCATGGCCGTGAGATCATGCACACCCTGCATCAGACGAAGGAAGGCGGCAACTATCAGGTCAAGGACCCCGAGAAGCTCATCCGCATCGCGCATGAGTGGGGCGTCGAGACCGAAGGCAAGGACATCTATGAGCTGGCGCACGAGATGGCCGAGATCGGCCTGCTGGAATACGGCAAGCCCTTCGGCGTGCAGCGCTTCCTGAAGCGCGCTCCGGAGCACACGCAGGAGCTGTGGCACAAGGCGGAGATCGAGCCGCGCGCCATTGACCGTGAGGTCGCGACCGCTCTGCACATGACCCATATGGGCTGCTCCTCCCTGCCCGAAGCCCTGATCCGTCAGGCGCTCCGCAGCGGCCTGTCCGACGGCTGGGGCGGCTCCATGATGGGCACCGAGTTCTCCGACGTCATGTTCGGCACGCCGAAGCCCGTGGACACCACGGCCAACATCGGCGTTATGGAGAAGGATATGGTCAACATCGTCGTCCACGGCCACGATCCCTCCCTGTCCGAGATGATCGTCTACTATGCCAATGATCCCGAAATGATCGCGCTTGCCAAGAGCGTCGGCGCGAAGGGCATCAACATCTGCGGTGTCTGCTGCACCGCGAACGAGGTCGCCATGCGCCACGGCATCCCGATGGCCGGCAACTTCCTCACGCAGGAGAACGTTGTCCTTACGGGCGCCTGCGAAGCCATCGTCGTCGATGTGCAGTGCATCTTCCCGGCCCTCGGCCCGCTCTCGAAGTGCTTCCATACGAAGTTCGTCACCACCTCCCCCATCGCCCGCATGCCGGACTCCGAGTTCATCCGCTTCTCCGCCGACAACGCCGGTGAGAACGCCAAGTCCATTGTGAAGATGGCCGTTGAGAACTTCACGAACCGCAAGACCGATCTGGTCAACATTCCGAACCAGGTCTCCCACGCCCGCGTCGGCTATTCCCTCGAAGCCATCGTCAAGGTCCTCGACGGCGTTGCCAACAGCCAGGTCGACACCTTCGGCACCACGAAGCCCCTGCTCGAGTGCGTCACCTCCGGCGTTCTCCGCGGCGCTGTCGCCATGGTCGGCTGCAACAATCCGAAGGTCCGCCCCGACTATGCCCACATCGAGCTCATGAAGAAGCTCATCGCCAACGATATCATCCTCATCGTCTCCGGCTGCTCCGCGCAGGCCGCCGCCAAGGCCGGCCTCATGGACCCGGTGCACGCCAAGGAGCTCTGCGGCGCCGGCCTGAAGCGCGTGTGCGAGCTGGCCAACATCCCGCCCGTGCTGCACATGGGCTCCTGCGTTGATATCTCCCGTATGATGATCCTGGCCTCCGAGCTGTCGAAGGATTCCGGCCTGAACATCTCCCAGCTTCCCGTCGTGGGCTGCGCCCCGGAGTGGATGAGCGAGAAGGCCGTCTCCATCGGCAACTACGTCGTGGCCACCGGCATTGACACCTTCCTCGGCGTTGACCCGTACGTCAAGGGCTCCAGCGAGATCTGCGAGCTGCTGACCGGCGAGCACGGCGTGAAAGATTGGGTCGAGGCCAACTACACCGTGGAAACTGACATCGAGAAGCTCGGCGATCTCATGATCGAGCGCATCGAGCAGAAGCGCGCTGCGCTGGGCATCTGAGTATGAAGCTCGCGATCACCGGCAAGGGCGGCGTCGGCAAAACGACGCTCGCCTCCACGCTGGCGCGGCTTTACGCCGACGAGGGCCGCCCCGTGCTGGCTGCGGACGTCGATCCGGACGCCAACCTGGGCCTTGCGCTTGGCATGAGCCAGGAGGAGGTCGATTCCATCGTCCCCATCTCCAAAATGCGCACGCTCGTCGAGGAGCGCACCGGCGCGAACGAGGCCAATAAATTCTTCAAGCTCAACCCCTTCGTTTCCGATATCCCCGAAAAATACGCCCACGAGGTCAACGGCGTGAAGCTGCTCGTCATGGGCACGGTCGACACCGGCGGCAGCGGCTGCGTGTGCCCGGAGCATGTGATGCTCAAGGCCCTGCTCAGCGCGCTGACCTACCGCAAGGACGACGTTGTGATCATGGATATGGAGGCAGGGCTGGAGCACCTTGGCCGCGGCACGGCAGCCAACATGGACCAGTTCCTCGTTGTGGTGGAGCCGGGCGCACGCAGCGTCCAGACCTACGGAAACGTCAAGCGTCTTGCCGCCGATCTCGGCGTGAAGCGCGTGCGCGTCGTGGCCAACAAGGTGCGCGACGAGCGCGACGAGGCGTATGTCCGCAGCGTCATCCCCGCAGAGGACTTCCTCGGCTGCATCCACTACAATCCGGAGATCATGGACGCTGACCGCAACGGAAAGTCCCCGTACGATTTCAGCCGCACGGCTATGGAAGAGATTCGGAACATCAAGGCCATCCTGGATCGGGATGAAAAATAGGAGGAAAATCCCAGTGACTTTATTTGAACGTGTATTCGGCGGCAACGATGCCGTTTACGGCCTGACCGAGGCCGCCATTGACAATGCCATCGCCCAGTACGGCGAAGGCCAGGCCGTGTCCTTCCCCGACACCGCCTATTCCCTGCCCTGCTACTACGCCGTCACCGGCTCGAAGGTCGGCACCCTCGGCGAGCTGAAGCAGGCTCTCGGCGTCGTCAAGACGCTCATGACCCGCAATCCCCGCCTGAACGACGCCTTCATGTCCGGCGTAGCCACCGCACTGTGCGCCGAGTTCATCGAGGTCCTGAAGTACCTCAACGGCGCAGCGCCCTATGAGCTGCCCTGCTACGGCCACCTGTCCGACGCCGTCATCCGTAACCTCGGCGTGCCGCTGGTCACGGGCGACATCCCCGGCGTTGCCGTTATCCTCGGCTCCGCTCCCTCTGCCGATGAGGCCGTCGCGCTCGTGAAGAGCTACCAGAGTCAGGGCATCCTCATCACCCTCGTGGGCGGCGTCATCGACCAGCTCGAGGAGAAGGGCTACAAGACCGGCGACAATGTCCGCGTCATCCCGCTCGGCAAGGACGTCACCGCCGTCATCCATGCCGTCTCCGTCGCGCTGCGCGCTGCCCTGATCTTCGGCAACATCACCCCGGGCGATGCAGGCAGCCTGATGAAGTACACGATGGAGCGCGTTCCCGCGTTCGTCAACGCCTTCAAGCCCCTGGACGACGTCATCGTCGCCTGCGGCGCTGGCGCCATTGCCCTCGGCTTCCCGGTCGTCACGAACGAGACCGAGAACATCTACCGCGTCCCGAAGAGCCTCATCGTGCAGGAGGACGTCAGCAAGTTCAACGCCACCTCCCTCGAGGCGCGCGACATCAAGATCAAGATCACCACGATCGACATTCCTGTCTCCTTCGCTTCCGCGTTCGAAGGCGAGATCATCCGCAAGGGCGACATGCAGGTCGAGGTCGACGGCTCCCGCAAGGACTGCTTCGAGCTGGTCACCACGAGAGACGCCGCCGAGATCGAGGACCACAAGATCACGATCGACGGCCCCGAGCTCGACGAGATCCCCGTCGGCTCCAAGATCTCTCTGTCCTACATCGTCGAGGTCGCGGGCAAGAACATGCAGTCCGACTTCGAGTCCGTTATGGAGCGCAAGATCCACTCCTTCCTGAACTGCATCGAGGGCGTTATGCACACCGGCCAGCGCGATATGATCCGTATCCGCGTTTCGAAGGCCGACTTTGAGGCGGGCTTCCGCTTCCGCCACATCGGCGAGGTCCTCTACGCCAAGATCAAGAGCGAGTTCGACACCGTCGTCGACAAGTGCCAGGTCAAGATCGTCGTGGACGAGGCGAAGAACAAGGAGCTGCGCGCGATGGCCAACGAGGTCTTCAACCGCCGCGACGACCGCCTGCGCAGCATGACGGACGAGTCCGTGCCCGTGTTCTACACCTGCATCATGTGCCAGGCCTTCTCCCCGAGCCATGTCTGCATCGTCACCCCGGAGCGCCTCGGCCTCTGCGGCGCCGTTTCCTGGCTGGACGCCAAGGCAACGAACGAGCTCGACCCGCAGGGTCCCTGCCAGGTCGTGCCGAAGGAGCACTGCATCGACGAGCGTCTCGGCCGCTACGAGGACGTGGACGAGGCCGTCCAGAAGTATTCTCACGGCGCGCTCGAGCACGTCACGCTGTACTCTCTGTTCCAGGATCCGATGACGTCCTGCGGCTGCTTCGAATGCATCTGCGGCGTCGAGCCGGTCAGCATGGGCGTTGTCATCACGATGCGTGAGTATGCCGGCATGACCCCGCTGGGCATGACGTTCTCCGAGATGGCCTCCATGACGGGCGGCGGCGTGCAGACGCCGGGCTTTATGGGCCACGGCAAGCACTTCATCGCCTCCAAGAAGTTCATCGCTGCCGAAGGCGGCCTCGGCCGTATCGTCTGGCTGCCGAAGGAGCTCAAGGAGCAGATGCGCGACAAGCTGAACGAGGCTGCCAAGGAGCTCTACGATGTGGATAACTTCGCCGACATGATCGCCGACGAGACCATCTGCACCGAGGACCCCGAGGAGCTGCTGAACTACCTGACCGAGGTCGGCCACCCCGTCCTCTCCATGGAACCGTTCGATATGTAAGAGACCCGATCGGGGATGCCGGAAAATCCGGCATCCCCGATTTTTTGCGTTGTGGGACGGCTGTCGATAAAATGGTAAAAGCCAAAGGTTTGTCATTGCGAGGAGCGAAGCGACGTGGCGCCCTGAGCGCGCAGCGCGAGGAAGTGCCCTTGGGGTGCAATCTCGCAGGACCGGGGTGGATAACAGGGCACTCCCGGCGAAAACGTAACTGCCTTCCCGAGATTGCCACGGCCCCGCTGGGGCCTCGCAATGACAATTCGGGGGCGTTTGCCATTTTGACGGCGGCCTATACGGGTCGGAAGTGCGTCGCCGGGAGGGGACAGCCCGGCCCCTACATCGCGTGACCGAAGGCCCGTGAATGATTCATTCTTCATTTTTCAGTCTTCAGTATTCATTCATTTCTGCATGCCGCCCCCTGCAAGGCACCTCATCGCCCCAACATTTGTGTGCAAAAAGCCGCTGCGGCAGAACCGCAGCGGCTCGTTCTGTTTTCTTACGCCTCGCCGGGGCGGGGGAAGGTGACGGTGACGGTCGTACCCGTGCCGAGGGTGCTCTCCAGCGCAACGCGGGCGTGGTGGTAGGCCGCAGCATGCTTCACAATGGACAGGCCGAGGCCCGTGCCGCCGATGGCACGCGAATGGCTCTTATCCACGCGGTAGAAGCGCTCGAACACGCGGTCCTGCTCCGCTGCCGGGATGCCAATGCCGGTATCCGCCACGCGGAGGACCGGCTGGCCGTTCTCCTCCGCCGTGCTGACGGTCACGCTGCCGCCCTTGCGGTTATACTTGATGGCATTGTCGCAGAGATTGTAGATCAGCTCGTCCACGATCTGCGCAATGCCGTGCACGCGGCAGGGCTTCAGGTCCGTGCGGAGCGTGACGTCGTGCTGCGCGGCCGCGTCCTGCAGACGGGAGACGACGCTCGCGGCCATGCCGTCGAGGCGCAGGTCCGTCTTCTCGCTGCCCACGCTGCCCTCGTCGAGCTGGGACAGGCGGATGATATCGCCGACCAGAGCGATGAGGCGCTGCGCCTCGGTATAGATGTTCCCGGCAAAGTGCTGCACGTCCTGCGGCTTTGCGATGCCGTCGCGGATGAGCTCGGCAAAGCCGGAGATGGACGTCAGCGGCGTGCGCAGCTCGTGGGAGACGTTCGCCGTGAATTCGCGGCGGAGCTGCTCGCGATTCTCGCGCTCCGTCACGTCCAGCAGCACGAGCACCGCGCCCGCAAGGCGGCCGTCCTCCATAGCCGGGTTGGCCATGAGCTGGTAGATGCGGCCGTCGAGCGTCAGGGTGCGCAGGTCGTGCTCGCCCGACAGAGCGCGCTGCACAGCCTCCCGGAAGTCCTCGCTGCGGTTCACGGCCAGCACGGACTGCTTTTCGACATTTTCGATCTGCAGCAGGCGGCGCGCGCTCGGATTGCAGAACAGCAGGTTCGTCCGGGCGTCGACGATGAGCAGGCCTTCGTTCATGTGCTCCGTGATGGCGGTGAACTCCGTCTGGCGGCGGCGCAGCTCGTCCATCTGCGCGGCGATCTGCCGGTTCTGGGCGGAAATTTTCTCCAGCAGGGGGGAAAGCTCGTCATAGGCCTCCGCCTGCTCCGGATGCTCCAGGTCGAGGGCATTCAGCGGGCGGACGATGCGCTTCGACAGACGATAGGACAGCAGCCACGCCAGCGCAATGGCGACAAGCACGGCCGCAACGGCCGGGCGCAGCATGCGCAGCAGGATGCCGAGCACGGAATCACGTGTTCCGGCCAGCCGGAGCACCGTGCCGTCCTGTAGGCGGCAGGCATAGTAGAACGTCTTCCGGGACAGCGTCGCGGAATAGCGCTCGCTCTCACCCGCGCCGTAGCGCAGGGCGTCAGCCACCTCGGTGCGCGCGGCATGGTTCTCCATCTGCGCGGGGGCGGCCTCGTTGTCATAGCGGACGGTGCCGTCGGCGCCGATCCAGGTGATGCGGATCTGCGAGATCTTATCCTGCTCCAGCGAGCGCAGGTAGTCCTCCTCCGCAAGGCCGCCGTTGATGGCATGGGCCATGGAGAGGGCCTCGCTCTTCAGCTCCGAGCGGTACTGCACGGCATAGTCGTTATAAAACACGACGGACAGCAGCGCCACGCTCAGCAGGAGCACGACGAGGGCCACCAGAAAAATGGACCGGAAAATTCGTTTTGTCATACCGCAGTCTCCCGCAGGCGGTAGCCCACGCCGCGGACCGTCTCGATCTGGCCGCCCGCTGCGCCGAGCTTCAGGCGCAGGGAGCGGATATGGACGTCCACGGTGCGGCTCTCGCCGTCAAATTCATAGCCCCAGATGCTGGAAAGCAGCCGGTCGCGTGTAAAGACCTGCATTGGGTGCTCGAGCATCAGGTGCAGCAGCTCGTATTCCTTCAGCGTGAGCGTCAGCTCCTCGCCGCAGGCGCGCATGGTGTGCGTGGTGGTGTCGCACTCGATGTCCCCGCAGCGCAGCGTCTCGCGGCGCTCGCGGCCGAACTCCGCCCGGCGCAGCAGAGCGCGCACGCGGGAGATCAGCTCCATCATGCCGAACGGCTTGGTGAGATAATCGTCCGCGCCGCCGTCCAGCCCGATGACCTTGTCATATTCGCTGCTGCGCGCAGTGAGCATCATGACGGGCAGGTGCTCCGTGCGCGGGCTGGCGCGCAGCCGGCGCAGGATGGAAAGCCCGTCCTCCTCCGGCAGCATGATGTCCAGGATCAGCAGCTCCGGCAGGGCGCGCTCCATGGCGTCATAAAACTCCGAGGGCGCGGCGAAGCCCGTGGCCTCCAGCCCGGTGCTGCAGAGCGTGTAGACGACAAGCTCGCGAATGGCGCTGTCGTCCTCCAGCAAATAGATCATAAAAAGTTCCCCTTACTCTCCGGCATGTGCGCCGGTGATGGAATATTCGACCCACTCTGCCACATTCACGGCATGGTCGCCGATGCGCTCGAGATACTTTGCGATCATCAAAAGATCGAGGCACTCGCCGCTCAGGTCCGGGTGCTCGGTGATCTGACCGACCAGCTCGTTTTTCACGGTGTCGAACAGGCCGTCGACGATGTCGTCCTCCTTCTGGACGGCACGGGCCTTGCCGAGATCCTTGCGGACGAAGGAGTCGACGCTGTCCGTGACCATGCGGCTGGCGGCGCGGGCCATTTCATAGATGTGCGTGCCCGACTTGAGCTGCTCATCCTCGATGTAGCCGGTGATGCCCGCGATGTCCGAGGCCTGGTCGCCGATGCGCTCCAGATCGGAGATCATTTTCAGGGCCGAGGAGATCGTGCGCAGGTCGCGCGCAACGGGCTGCTGCTGCAGCAGGAGCTTCATACACAGGCTCTCGATCTCGCGCTCCTTGTGGTCGATCTCGCGCTCCAGCGCGGCCGCCTTTTCGGCGCTTTGCTTGTCCGTTTCATTTTTCAGCGTGTGCATGGAGGCGGAGATCGCGTCCTCGCACAGCGCACCCATTTCAATCAGTTTCCGGTTGAGCAGCTCCAGCTGCTCGTCAAAGCGGATGCGCATCAGCCAAACCTCCCCGTGATGTAATCTTCGGTGCGACGGTCCTGCGGCATGGAGAAGATCTTCTCCGTCGGGCCGAACTCGACCATATCGCCCAGCAGGAAAAACGCCGTTTTGTCCGAGATGCGGGCGGCCTGCTGCATATTGTGCGTGACCATAACAATAGTATAATCCTTTTTCAGCTCCATGGCAAGCTCTTCGATGCGCGAAGTGGAGATCGGGTCGAGAGCGCTCGTCGGCTCGTCCATCAGCAGGACCTCCGGCTCCACGGCAAGCGCACGCGCGATGCACAGGCGCTGCTGCTGGCCGCCGGACATGCCGAGGGCGCTTTTCTTCAGGCGGTCCTTGACCTCGTCCCAGATCGCCGCGCCGCGCAGCGATTTTTCGACGATCTCGTCGAGCTTCACGCGGGAGCGGATGCCGTGGGTGCGCGGGCCATAGGCCACGTTGTCATAAATGCTCATGGGGAAGGGATTCGGCTTCTGGAAGACCATGCCGACGCGCTTGCGCAGCAGGTTCACGTCCATTTTGCGGGAAAAAATATCCTCGCCGTCCAGCGTGACGGTGCCCTCGATGCGGCAGCCCTCCACCAGATCGTTCATGCGGTTGAGGGACTTTAGCAGCGTCGACTTGCCGCAGCCGGACGGGCCGATGAAGGCCGTGATCTCATTGGCGGGCAGGCGGAGGTTGATGTCCTTCAGCGCCTGAAAGCTGCCATACCAGAGATTGAGGTGCTCGATTACGATCTTATCCTGTTCCATATGGGAACTCCTTCCTGTTTCGGTCACTGCGTGCGCCGGGCAATGCGCTTTGCCGCGGCGCCGGACAGCGCGTTGATGCCGATGACCATGACCAACAGCACGACGGCCGTGGCATAGGCCTCGCTGCGGTGCAGGCCCTCGTTGAGCAGGCAGTACATGTGCACTGCCAGCGTGCGGCCGGATTCCATGACACCGCCCGCGACGCCGCTGAACGTACCGGCCGTAAAGATGAGGGCGGCCGTCTCGCCGACGATGCGGCCGATGGCCAGAATGATGCCGGAGAAGATGCCGGGCACGGCGGACGGCAGCACGATGCGGAACACCGTGCGCAGCTTGCCCGCGCCGAGGCCGAAGCTGCCCTCGCGGAACGAATCGGGCACAGCCTTCAGCGCCTCCTCCGTCGTGCGGAGGATGGTCGGCAGGACCATGATGGCCAGCGTGAGCGCGCCTGCCAGCATGGACTTGTCCATGTTCAGGGCGATGACGAACATCAGGTAGCCGAACAGGCCGTAGACGATGGATGGGATGCCCGAGAGGGTCTCTGCCGTAAGGCGGACGACCTTGACGAGCTTATTGCCGCGCTTGGCATACTCCACGAGGTAGATGGCAGCGCCGATGCCGAATGGGACGGACAGCAGCAGCGACAGCACGACCATGAGGAGCGTATTGATGATAGCAGGCGTCATGGAGCAGTTGTCCGACGTATAATGCCAGGCAAACAGGCTCAGCTTCAGGTTCGGCACGCCCATGATGAGGATATAGGCCAGCAGCGCGGCGAGAATGGCGAAGGTGATCACGGCAGAGGCCGTGACGGCGATGCGCTGGACAAGCGACATCGGATGGCGGCGGTAGGACGCGCGGCTCGTGCGCCCGGCGCTCGGTTTCGAACGTTCCGTTTTTTTCATGTTGCGTCAGCCTTTCGTTTCACGGCGGAGAAGCACAGATTGATGATCAGGATGAACACGAACAGCACCACGCCGCAGGCGATGAGGGCCTCGCGGTGCAGGTCCGTGGCGTAGCCCATCTCCAGCACGATATTGGCCGTCAGGGTGCGCACGCCGCTGAGCAGGCTCTTGGGCAGGATGGGCTGGTTGCCCGCGATCATCACGACGGCCATGGTCTCGCCGATGGCACGGCCGACGCCGAGGATGATGCCCGCGAGGATGCCGGAGCGCGCGGCGGGGAACACGGCGGAGAACACGCTGCGCTCATGCGTTGCACCCAGCGCGAGCGAGCCCTCGTAATAGCTCTCCGGCACGGCGCGCAGCGACGATTCCGAGACGCTGATGATGGTCGGCAGGATCATGATGCCGAGCATAATGGAGGCTGTGACGATGCTCTTGCCGCTGCCGAACATGGCCTGCAGGGCCGGGACGAGCACGACAAGGCCGAAGAAGCCATAGACGATGGACGGGATGCCGGCCAGCAGATCGACGGCGGGCTTCAGCACGCTGTAGAGGCGCTTCGGGCAGAAGCGCGCCAGATACAGCGCGCACAGCAGGCCCAGCGGGACGCCGATGAGGATCGCGCCGCCCGTGACGAGGATGCTGGCGATGATCATGGGGAAGATGCCGTAGAGGTTCTGATTCGGCGCCCAGGTCATACCGAACAGGAATTTGCCGAGGCCGATCTTATGCATGGTGGGGATGCCGTTGGCAAACAGGAAAATGCAGATGAGCGCCACGGCAAGGATGGAGATGCAGGCCGTCAGCAGGAAGACGACCTTCATGGTCCCTTCCCGAATGGCGTGGAGATTGTGTTTCATAGTTCCTCCTGAAAGAAGACAGGATCGTGGGAAAGTGGAAAATGCAGGGCTCTCAGATTTGTCATTGCGGGGAGGCCAACGGGCCGACGCGGCAGTTGCTTGCAGTTGGCACAGAGTGCCGTCTAAATGGTGCGCACCGATTGCGTCTGTAGCGGCGCTCCCTGAGCGCCTATGGCAGTTGCAGGTATTGCAGCAGTGATTCGGCGGCGCGAGGCTATCAGAATTGTCATTGCGAGGGCGCTTTGCGCCCGTGGCAATCTCGGGAAGGCAGTTACGATTTCGCCGAGAGTACCCTGTTATCCGGCTGTGTACCGCGAGATTGCACCCCAAGGGCACTTCCTCGCGCTTCGCGCTCAGGGCGCCACGTCGGCCGTCGGCCTCCTCGCAATGACAAACTTGGGGGCATTACGCCACTGAATTTGTACCGCAATCATTGCCGGCCTGCAAGGCGCTCAGGGAGCGCCGCTACAGACGCAATTGGTTTGTACGGTTTTATCGGCAGCCTGTACGAACTGCAACTGCCTGCACAAGATTGCCACGTCGGCTGTGCCTCCTCGCAATGACAAACCTTTGGTTTTCACCATTTTAACGATAGCCTGTTCGGGTCGGCAGCGTTGCGCCGGGCCCGGCTGTCCGCTCCCCTACAACGCGCATCGATGGCTGCCTGCGCAACACGCAGGCAGCGGAAGCCGGGCTCCCGCTGTGCGTTACCTTTGGAATTCCTTATTTCACGGCACTCCAGCCGGTGACTTCGCCGGTGAAGATCTGGCGGATCTGCTCGAGGCTCAGGTTATCGACGGTGTTGTCGTTGTTCACGACCACTGCGATGCCGTCCATGCAGATCGTGGTGACTTCCAGACCCTGCTCCTTCTCGCTGTCCTTGACATCGCGGGAGGCCATGCCGATGTCGCACAGGCCCTCAATGGCGGAGGTCATGCCGGTGGAGGAGTCGGACTGCTGGACCTTGACGGTCACGCCGCTGTTGAGCGCCATGTAGGCCTCGGCGAGCTTTTCCATGACCGGGGTGACGGAGGAGGAACCCTCGACGACGACGGTGCCGGTCGGATTGCCGGAGGAGAAGGCGCCGGTGGAGCCGGTGGAGACGCAGCCCTTATCGGTGACGACCTGCTGGCCCTCGTCGCTCTGGATAAAGGCGATGAAATCCTTCGCAGCGTCGCTCAGGTCGCCCTTCGTGGCGATGTTGAACGGGCGGCAGATGGGGTAGGTGCCGTTCTTGACGTTGTCGGCCGTAGCCTCGACGCCGTCGACCTTCACGGCCTTGACGGTGTTGTCCAGAGAGCCGAGGGAGATGTAGCCGATGGCAGCCTTGTTGCCGGCGACGGTCTGCATGACGACTGCGGTGGAGCTGCTGATCTCGGCGGTGACGACGGTCTTGTCGACCTTGTCGACCTCGACGCCGGTCAGCTCGACGAACGCGCCGCGGGTGCCGGAGCCTTCCTCACGGGAGATGACAGCGATGGTATCGCTGCCGCCGTTGCCGCCGCAGGCGGCGAAGCCCAGCGCCATGGCGCCGATAATGCCGATGGCAAGAATTGCTTTGAAGATCTTTTTCATAACTCAAAACTCCTTTTTGATTGTTTCCTTTGATTTCGGATCACGCGCTTATCATACCGGCTCGCTGTAAAGCCCGACACCGTGAGGATGTTAAATCCGCGTAAAATCATGGACTTCTTAACACAAAACACACTTGACGGGAGCGGCAAACTCCGCTACAATACCATCGTAACCGAATATCGACAGTTCGAGACCATCCTGTCGTAAAATAAAACTATGGACAGCTGCGCAGCGTCCATGCTGCGCCTTTTTTGTCCCGGAATGGAGAAAACATGAAATCAAAACAGATCCGTATGATCACGCACGGCGCGATCCTAGCCGCGCTCTATGTGGCCCTGACCTACCTGCAGAACTGGCTGCTGCCCGGCACAACGTCGGCCGCCATTCAGTTCCGCGCGTCGGAGGCGCTGTGCATTTTTGCCCTGTTCACTCCGGCAGCCATCCCCGGCCTGACGGTCGGCTGTCTGCTGTTCAACATTTCCAACGCGGGCGCGCTGCCGCTGGACTGGCTCGTCGGCACCGGCGCAACGCTGCTGGCCACAACGTGCATGTATCTGCTGCGCCGCGCCACGCTCTGGAAGCTCCCGCTGCCCGCGCTGCTCATGCCGGCGCTCTGGAACGCCGTGCTCGTCGGCTGGGAGCTGACGTATTACATCGGCGAGATCCCGTTCTGGCTCAACGCGGTCTACGTTGCGGCCGGTGAGGCCGCCGTCCTGCTCGTGCTCGGCACGGCGCTGTATTTTGCCCTTGGCTCCCGCCGCCTGCAGGAGCGCCTGTTCCCGCAGGGCGTTTGAGAATTCCTCCCCCTCCGCCGCGTGTTCGGTTACCACGCTCCGGAGGGGGAGTTTTTTTCGCCATCGGCCATTGCAGGGGAGTGGACAGCCGGTCCCGGCTCCGCACCGGCAACCGGCGCAGGTTGACGATAAAACAGTAATGGCTCCCGACTTGTCATTGCGAGGCCCCGAAGGGGCCGTGGCAATCTCGGGAAGGCAGCTGCGATTTCGCCGATGGCTTTCCCACATTCCGACCGGGTACTGCGAGATTGCACCCCAAGGGCACTTCCTCGCGCTTCGCGCTCAGGGCGCCACGTCGGCCTTCGGCCTCCTCGCAATGACAAATTTAGGGGCATTGCGCCACTGAATTTGTTCCGTAATCATTGCCAACCTGCATGGCGGTCACTGACCGCCGCTACAGACGCAATCGGTTTGTACGTTTTTATCGTCAGCCTGTTTCTTGCGCTGGTTCAGCGCCGGGCCCGGCTGTCCGCTCCCCTACTTTTCCCTTTGCGGTGTCGAAAAATTCCCCCGGGGAGGGTTTTCATTCCAGCCGGAATGTGATATGATATGGTAGTAATGATTTAATCTCTGCAGCGAGGAATTCCGCCATGCATGAACCAAACGAATTCGGCGTGCCGACGCACGCGCATTCCCATACCGAAGCCCATTCCCACTCCCACCCGCACGTCCACGAGAGCAAGAAAAACGTCGTCAACCGTCTGGCCCGCGCCATCGGCCATCTGGAAAAGGTCAAGCGCATGGTCGAGGACGACTGTGACTGTGCCGAGGTGCTCATCCAGATCGCTGCGGTACGCGCCGCCATCGAGAACACCGGCAAGGTGATCCTGCAGGACCATATCCAGCACTGCATCGTCGACGCCGTGGAGGAGGGCGACGATCAGGCCATTGCGAGCCTGTGCGCCGCCATTGATAAATTCATGAAGTAAGAGGTTGCCCCATGACCGATTTGAACCACATCCGGAATTTTTCCATCGTCGCCCATATTGACCACGGCAAATCCACGCTGGCAGACCGCCTGCTCGAGGAATGCAACACCGTGGACAAGCGTGAGATGGAGGACCAGATCCTCGACTCCATGGAGCTGGAGCGTGAGCGCGGCATCACGATCAAGGCCCGCGCCGTCAAGCTGACCTATCACGCCGACGACGGCGAGACCTATACGCTCAATCTCATCGACACGCCGGGCCATGTGGACTTCAACTATGAGGTCTCCCGGTCGCTGGCCGCCTGCGAAGGCGCCGTGCTCGTCGTGGATGCCTCGCAGGGCATCGAGGCCCAGACGCTGGCCAATACCTACCTTGCCATTGACGCCGGGCTGGAGGTCATCCCCGTGGTGAACAAGATCGACCTGCCGTCCGCCCGCCCGCTGGAGGTCAAGCACGAGATCGAGGACGTCATCGGCATCCCCGCCATGGAAGCGCCGGAAATTTCCGCCAAAAACGGCATCAACATCCACGCTGTGCTTGAGGACGTCGTGCGGAACATTCCCGCCCCGCAGGGCGACCGTGAGGCCCCCGTGCAGGCTCTGATCTTCGACAGTCAATACGACTCCTACCGCGGCGTGATCGTCTATCTCCGCGTGAAGAACGGCGTGCTGCGCCCCGGCATGGACATCCGCATGATGGCCACGGGTGCGGAATACAAGATCGTCGAGGTCGGCTACCTGCACCCGAACGGCATGATCCCTGCCGATGCTCTCGGCGCGGGCGAGGTCGGCTATCTCACGGCCTCCATCAAGACCGTGGCGGACACCCGCGTCGGCGACACCGTCACCGGCGTGGAGGACCCCTGCAGCGAGCCTCTGCCCGGCTACAAGGCCGTGCAGCCCATGGTCTACTCCGGCGTCTATCCGGCCGACGGCAGCAAATACGGCGACCTGCGCGACGCGCTGGAGAAGCTGAAGCTCAACGATGCCTCCATGTCCTATACGCAGGAAAATTCCATTGCCCTCGGCTTCGGCTTCCGCTGCGGCTTTTTGGGCCTGCTGCACATGGAGATCATCATGGAGCGCCTGGAGCGCGAATACAACCTCGACCTCATCACGACCGCGCCGAACGTCGTCTACCGCATCACCAAGACGAGCGGAGAGACCATCGAGGTCTACACCCCGCTGAATTATCCCGACCCCGCCGAAATTCTGCAGTGCGAGGAGCCGTTCGTCCGCGCCAGCATCCTGACGCCGCCGGAATACGTCGGCAACATCATGGAGCTTTGCCAGCAGCGCCGCGGCGAATACCGCGACATGACGTATCTGGACGAGGGCCGCGTGGAGCTGCACTATTTCATGCCGCTCAACGAGATCATCTACGACTTCTTTGACGCGCTGAAGTCCCGCACGCGCGGCTACGGTTCGCTGGACTACGAGATGGACGGCTACCGTCCGTCGCGCCTTGTGAAGCTCGACATCCTGCTCAACGGCGAGATCGTCGACGCGCTGTCCTTCATCCTGTTTGCGGACAACGCCTACGCCCGCGCGCGCAAAATTTGCGAAAAACTCAAGGAGAATATCCCGCGCCAGATGTTTGAAATTCCGGTGCAGGCGGCCGTCGGCGGCAAGATCATCGCCCGCGAGACCATCAAGGCCCTGCGCAAGGACGTGCTGGCCAAGTGCTACGGCG
>OJPS01001125.1_pt1 | contig 18720 bp, 17 predicted proteins | sample 1598551 | NCBI WGS metagenome assembly OJPS01 (sample SAMN03922488, study PRJEB24848) | human gut metagenome | isolation source: stool sample | host: Homo sapiens | place: Germany | collected 2011-05 | reverse complement strand
ACACGCATAATCTCTCTTTTCTGGTGGCAGGTTGCATCATTTTTCTTTCTGTTCCGAATATTTATATTAATTTTTCGAAGATTATTCGTATTATAACATATCCCTGCCCATAAATCCAGAGGGTTGCGCGCTTTTTAAGATTTTATTGTTCTCTTGCGATAGATTTAGTATAATAAGAATAGAAAAAAAGGAACAGAATATCCCGTATCAGGAAAGGAATGGAATCATGATAAACTTTGAGGATTATAAGGAAGGGATCATTCACTTTATTGGAATTGGCGGCTGCTCCATGAGCGGCCTTGCGCAGATACTGAGTAACCTCGGCTACCGGGTGAGCGGCTCGGATTTAAACGAATCACCCTTTACAAAAACCTTGCAGAAACGCGGCATTCCCGTTCACTTCGGGCACGATGCCTCCTATGTGGAGGGCGCATCTTTGGTTATCTATTCTGCGGCAATCAAGCCTTCGAATGTGGAATTTGCCTATGCAAAAGAGCACGGAATTCCCATGCTGGAGCGCTCGGTTCTGCTGGGGCAAATTAGCCGGGGCTATCAAAAATCCATCTGCATTGCAGGCTGCCACGGCAAGACAACCATCACTTCTATGCTCGCCCTGATCAGCAACGATGCCCATATCGACCCTACTGTGCATGTGGGCGGCATGGTGGATTTCCTTTCCGGCGGTGTGCGTCTTGGCAAAAAGGATTGCTTTATCACAGAGGCATGCGAATATGTCCGCAGCTTTCTGACACTTCATCCGACGCATATCGTCATCAACAATATCGACGACGACCACTTGGATTGCTATCGGGATATCGATGAGATTATCGATACTTTTGTGCAGTTTGTCGGCCTGCTTCCCAAAGGAGGCGTGTTGTTTGCCAATCCAGACGATGAAAGCACCAAAAAGGCGCTGGCTCGGGTCAACTGCAAAGTAATCACGTACAGCATGCAGGGTGCGGGGGACTATAATTCCGCCAATGTATGTTATGATTCCCTTGGAAACCCGCAGTTTGACATTGTAAAAGAAGGAGAAGTGCTGGGGCATATCGTGCTGCGCGTTCCCGGGCTGCACAATGTACAAAATGCGCTGGCCGCCTGCGTTGTAGCATATGAAACGCTGGGCATTGCATTTGAGGAGGCCGCCGCAGCGCTTTTGCACTACCATCTGGCGGGCCGCCGCTTTGAGCTTGTTGGCGAGCGGGATGGCGTAAAGATTTTTCACGATTACGCCCATCACCCCACAGAAATTAAAGCCTGCCTGGAGGCCGCGAGCAATTATCCCCATAAAAAACTCTATGTTCTATTCCAATGCAACTCCTTTACGCGTGCACGCACACTGCGCAAAAAATATGGCTTGGCCTTTGAGAAAGCGGATGTTGTTCTTGTGCCGGATCTCTATCCTGGGCGGGATATCGATACCGGCGATATCCACGCGTCGGACCTCGTCGCCGAAATCAACGCCCATTCGCATAACGCCTGCTATCTGCCCACTTTCGAGGATATTAAGGCATATCTGCTGCAACACTGGCAGCCCGGAGATATCGTCGTGACGCTGGGCTCGGGAGATGTATATAAAAAACAGATGGTGCTCCTGGAAAAATAGAAAAAAGCGGAGGGCAAAGCCTTCCGCTTTTTTCTATTCCTTCTTGGCTGCCCTCCCCATCGAGGCCTTCATCCGCTCCAATGCCCGGCGCAGCGGCACAAAGAGAGCCAGTGCCGCGATAAAGTTTCCCCCGCAATGCGCGAGATCAAACGGAATGCCCGCAACCCAATAGGAAACCCCTGCCGCCCATCCTCCCGCCAGAAAATAGGGAATCGAGCAAAGTGCGCCAAAGCAAAGCCCATAGGCTGCCGAGATCAGAGCCCAGGCAAAAACTCCTTTTACCTTGCGGCAAAGCCAGCTTATGCCGGCCAAGATAGGCCAGAGGTAGAGATAGGAGAACCACCAGATTCCAAACCCGTAAACCAGGCCTTCCAGCAGAACAAATACCCCCAGCATGGGAATTACACTTCTTCCAAAAGTCAGCGTAAAAACGATGACCAGAATGGATACCACTTCAATATTGGGCAAAAAAGCCAGCGCTACCTGCGCCACAAAGAGCAGCGCGCCAAAGGCTGCCGCCAGGGCAATATCCCTGGTTTTTGCGGAAAACTTAATAGCCCACCTTGAAGGTGATCTCATAGCTTTCCCCATCTGCAATGGGCGTGCTGTCCACGCCTGTATTGACCATTTCTCCGCCCTTAGTAAAGCACCACCATTCCTGATTTTTATCCTCTACTGTTTCGCCATCCACCGTTTTGACAAATAAGCCATATTCCGATTCCTCCCCCTGGATGAGGTTTTCCTGCTCCAGCGCGCCGCGCAAAAATTCTTCATCTGTCGCGATCTCGAAATTCTTTACGCTCTCATCCTTATGGACAACCTGTACTGCAATGGTTTTCTGCCCCTCTACAGCGCTCGGGGCAAATTGCCGCCATATGAGAACCATACCGACAATCACAACCACTAGCACCGCAAGGCCAATAAAAATTCCTTTTTTCTGCCACCACTTCTTTTGTTCCATAAAAAAACACCTTCCCTTTCGCTCTGCCGAATTCGCACAGCACAAGAAAAGATGCCTCCCTATCCCAAGAGGAACCCGTTTCTGCTCACCAGCCAATTTACTCGTGGCGCTGTGGCAAGCCATGGGCAAGTCTTCTGGCTTGGGCATCACCGCCACGCGCCGCCTTCCCAGTTTCCCAGTGGCATTTGGCGCGCGCTCCGCCCATACAGCGACGAGTTCGCACAGGCCTCTCACCTGTTTCCTTTTTCAGCCGAGCCGCGCCTTTACGCGCCCGGTCACCCTAGGCCTTATTCGGTTTTCTACCGCCATCATACCATGGCGGCGGTTCTCCCGTCAACCGGCGGTCGGCCGCTCCAAAAAAAGAAAACAGCCAAAAGGCTGTTTTCTACCGCTCCATTTTGTTTGCCCGGCGCAATCTTTGCAAAATATCCTCAAAGTATTCGGGCAGCGGCGCAGAGAATTCCATGCGCTGCCCTGTGCGCGGATGTACAAGGGTGAGCTTTCCCGCGTGCAGCATCTGCCCCCAGGTACGAAAGGGCGGCTTCTTTCTTGAATAAAGAGGATCTCCCACTACCGGATGGCCAATATGTGCCATATGCACGCGAATCTGGTGCGTGCGCCCCGTTCTGAGGGATAGTTCCAGCAGCGTATAATCCCAAAACCGCTCCAGCACCCGCCAATCTGTCACAGCCTCGCGCCCCCCGGGCACCACGGCCATTTTCTTTCTCTCGGTTTTATGCCGGGCGATGGGCGCATCTACCCTTCCGCTCTCCTCTCGGAAATTTCCATAGCACAGCGCAATATATACGCGCCCCGCCTCCTTTTTGGCAATTTGCTCTGCAAGGCTCCGATGGGCGGCATCGTTTTTGGCAACTACCAGCAGGCCTGTGGTATCCTTATCGATGCGGTGCACAATGCCTGGGCGAAGCTGCCCGTTAATTCCCGAAAGATCCCGGATATGATAGAGGAGCGCGTTTACCAGCGTGCCCGTTTCATTGCCCGGCGCAGGGTGAACCACCATGCCTTTTGCCTTATTGATAACCGCAATATCCTCATCTTCATAGACAATGCAAAGCGGCAGATTTTCGGGCACAAGGCCAATCTGCTCGGCCTGCGGAATGCGCGCCACAATCTCATCCCCGGGCTTTACCGGATCTGCAGCACTGCCTGGCCGGCCGTTGATCAGCACCTCTCCCTTTGCAATGAGGCCCTGATAAAAGGAACGGCTGTGGCCCGCTGCCTGCTCGGCCAAAAATTTATCCAGGCGCTTATAGCCTTTTTTTGCACAAAGCGCAAGCTCCTCCATCAGGAATGCTCCGCCAGCTGAGCTTCCAGCTCTGCGCGCTTTTTCTGCGTTTCCGCCACTTTTTTCCGCATTTTTTCCAAACTCTGCTCCAGGCGCTGGATCTTTTGACTATAGGAGATCTCCTTTTCCTTGAGCCCCACAATCCTTCTTTCCATCTTCACTTTCTGCCTGTCCTGGCTGGTCAGCTGTCCCATGCGCCTCGCCCCCCTTTTCCACCACTTTTGCTCCCTCGTTTTGAAACTCCAAAAAGATGAGAGACATGAAGAGGAAGATTGTCCCCATCGTGACGCAGATATCCGCCACATTGAATACTGCAAACTCGACAAAATCAAACCGGATAAAATCCACCACATAGCCCAAAAAGAAGCGATCTATCACATTGCCCAGCGCCCCGGCTATCATAAGAGAAAGGGCTACTTTTGACAGCGCGTGAATGCGCCCACGATAGCGCACCAGAAAATAGGTCAAAAGCAGCGCCAGCAGGAGCGATGCAATCGCAAGAGTAAGCGTCATGCCACTGCCCATGCCAAAGGCCATTCCGGTGTTTTCCACATAGGTAAAGGATAACACGCCCGGCACTACTACCGGGCTTTCGCTCATCAGGTTTTCTACTGCCCACATCTTGGAGAGCTGATCTGCCGCCACCCCAAGAAATACAATCAATGCATATATCATCTCTGCCTCAGCTCATCACAAGATAGGCGTTGATAAACGGGTCTATCTCTCCGTCCATCACCGCGGTAATGTTTCCAGATTCCGCGCCGGTGCGGTGATCTTTTACAAGAGTATAGGGCTGGAACACATAGGAGCGGATTTGACTTCCCCACTCAATTTTTTTCATCTCGCCCTTGATGGACTGCATCTCCTCTTCCATCTTGCGCTCTCGCTGTTCCACCAGCTTTGCGCGCAGCATGTTCATACAGGCCTCTTTATTTTGAATCTGAGAGCGCTCGTTCTGGCACTGCACGACAATCCCCGTCGGCAAGTGCGTAATGCGCACAGCGGAATCCGTCTTATTGACATGCTGGCCGCCTGCGCCCGAAGAGCGATAGGTATCGATTTTTATCTCATCGGGGTTTATTTCGATATCTCCCTCGTCTGCCTCGATCTGCGGAATAACATCCAGCGAAGCAAAGGAAGTATGCCTGCGCGCTGAAGCATCAAAGGGCGAAATGCGCACCAGCCGGTGCACCCCTTTCTCCCCTTTGAGATACCCATAGGCATTGAGCCCATCCACAAGGAATGTCACACTTTTGATGCCTGCCTCTTCACCATCCAGATAATCGAGCACCTTTAATTGATAGCCATGCCGCTCTGCCCAGCGGGTATACATGCGGTAGAGCATGCTCGTCCAATCCTGGGCTTCTGTGCCGCCGGCGCCGGCATGCAGGGAGAGAATCGCGCTGTTGGCATCATACTTTCCGGAGAGCAGCGTCGCCAAATGGAACTGCTCCACTTCTTTTTCCACCTGCTCCACTGCCTGCACAATCTCTTCATCCAGGCTGCCATCTGCTGCCTCTTCTGCCAGAAGGATGAGCGTCTGCGCATCTTCCAGGCTGCCCTCCAGTTTTGTATATGTTTCCAGCTTGTTTTCCAGCGGCCGCACTGCCCGGGCTACCCGGTTGGCCTTTTCCACATCCTCCCAGAATCCGGGCGCTTCCATCTGTTCCCGATACTCTGCCAGCTCTTTTTTCAGCCCGGCAAGGTCAAAGGGACTCACCTGCCTCTTTCAACATGTTTTTTGCGCTCTGCACCCGGTCTTTATAGTCCTCCAACAAAATCATGTGAAAATCACCTCACTTCAGCTCCGCAAGCGGAACAATCCCGTTTTCTCATCATTATATCATAGCCGCTGTGCCTTAGGCATTTCTCCCGCAGCAGTTCTTATATTTTTTTCCGCTCCCGCAAGGGCAGGGATCATTTCTGCCCACCTTCTTTGCCACGCGGCGCTGGGCCGGCTTTTCCGCGCCCTTGCCGCCATGACTTGCAGATTGGGGCTGCATTGTCTGCACCCGCTCCACCTTTGTGCGCACGGTCACGCGGAACAGCGTTTGCACCGTGCCCTGCTGGATGGCAGAAATCATCTCATCGAACATATCAAATCCCTCTTTTTGATATGCCACAACGGGATCTGTCTGCCCATAAGCCCGAAGGCCAATGCCATCGCGCAGCTGATCCATGTTGTCGATATGTTCCATCCACTTGCTATCCACTTCTCTCAGCAGCACGACGCGCTCTATCTCCCGCATATCCAGGCCTGCCTCTTCCAGCTCTGCGCTCTTTTTCTCATAGGCAGCCTGAGCGCGCTCCAACAGAAGCGCCCCGATATCCTTCCCCCGCCGTTTTTCCACCTCGTCCTCGGTGAGCGGCTGCAAATATGCCGCAGGGATGACGCTGTGAAGCGCTAGGTTGAGCGCCTCCAAATCCCACTGACTATATGGAATTTCTCCCGGGCAGTGTGCAGCGACAATCTGCTCGATGGTAGAGCGGAGCATCTGCTTTATGGTATCGCGAATATCCTCTCCCATCAGCACTCTTCTGCGCTGCGCATAGATCACTTCCCTCTGCTGGTTCATCACATCATCGTACTTCAAAACCTGGCTGCGGGATTTATAGTTGCGCTCCTCAATGCGCTTCTGCGCTTTTTCAATCTGCCGCGTCATCATGCCATATTCCAGCGGGATATCCTCTCCGCCCGAAATCTTTTCAATGATCATGCGGATGCGCTCTCCGCCAAACAGGCGCATGAGGTCGTCCTCCAGAGCGACATAGAAGCGGGAAGCGCCCGGGTCTCCCTGGCGGCCGCTTCTGCCGCGCAGCTGATTGTCTATGCGGCGGGCTTCATGCCGCTCTGTGCCGATGATATAAAGCCCTCCCGCCGCAACCACTTTATCGTGCTCGGCATCCGTCTGTTTTTTATACCCCTCATAGAGCTCATGATAGAGCGCCCGCGCCTTCAGCACCTGCTCATCCTGGGTATCCAGGTGCATGGAAGCGGTATAGATAAGATCCTCATCATACCCCTGACGGCGCATTTCGCTCTTGGCCATATAATCCGGATTGCCGCCCAGCAGAATATCCGTGCCGCGCCCTGCCATGTTCGTCGCAATCGTGACGGCTCCATATTTTCCTGCCTGTGCGATGATCATGGCCTCTTTTTCATGGTTTTTGGCGTTGAGCACCTCGTGCCGAATGCCCTGGCGCTTGAGCATGCCACTCAAAATCTCGCTGTTTTCCACCGAAACCGTGCCCACAAGTATGGGCCGCCCGGTCTTATGCACCTCGCAGATTTCCTGGATAACCGCCTCAAACTTCGCCCTGACTGTGGGCAGAATAATATCGTTCTTATCCTCGCGGATCATGGGGCGGTGCGTAGGGACCTGAACAACCGCCAGGTTGTAGATGCCTTCAAATTCTGCTTCCTCCGTCTTGGCGGTTCCCGTCATGCCTGAAAGCTTCTTGTACATGCGGAAAAAGTTCTGGAATGTGATGGTGGCAAGCGTTCTGCTTTCCCGCTCCACCTTGACGCCTTCCTTCGCTTCGATAGCCTGGTGCAGGCCATCGCTATACCGCCGGCCAATCATCAGCCGCCCGGTGAATTCATCTACGATAATGACTTCCCCATTCTGCACCACATAGTCGATATCCCGCCGCATGGTCTTATGCGCCCGCAGCGCCTGATAAATATGGTGGTTCAGCTCCTGGTTTTCCATATCCGCAAAGTTTTCCAGTTTAAAATACTTCTCGGCCTTGGAAACCCCTTCCTCTGTCAGGTTGACGGTTTTCGCCTTCTCATCGACGATATAATCCTCTTCCTCTTTCAGCTTGCGCACAAACCCATCTGCCAGAGCATAGAGCTCGGTTCCCTTCTCTCCTGCCCCTGAAATAATCAGGGGAGTGCGCGCCTCGTCTATCAAAATGGAGTCCACTTCGTCGATGATGGCATAATTGAGCTCCCGCTGCACAAGCGCATCCCGGCTGACTTTCATATTATCCCGCAGGTAGTCAAATCCAAGCTCGTTGTTTGTCGCATAGGTGATATCGCAGGCATAGGCAGCCTTCTTTTCCTCGCTCGTCATATCCCGGACGATGAGCCCCACGCTATAGCCCAAAAAGTTGTAAAGCTTGCCCATCCACTCGCTATCGCGCCGGGCAAGGTAGTCGTTCACTGTGACGATATGCACACCCTTTTTAGGGATGGCGTTCAGGCAGGCCGCAAGCGTTGCCACAAGGGTCTTGCCCTCGCCGGTTTTCATCTCGGCAATATCGCCATTGTGCAAAATAATCCCGCCCAGAAGCTGCACATAATAGTGCTCCAACCCCAGCACGCGCCGGCTGGCCTCCCGCACCTGCGCAAATACTTCGGGCAGCAGATCATCCAGGCTCTCTCCCTTTTCATAGCGCGCACGAAATTCCTCTGTTTTTGCCGCCAATTCCTCTTCAGAGAGCTTTACAAAATCCTCCCTGAGCGCTTCAACTTTATCCGCCTGTTTTCTGGCATTTCTTAAAAATTTATCTTCCCGGTGAAAAAGTCCCATAATTCCCTCATTTTCTGCCTTTGCAGGCCTGAGCCCTTGTGCACAGACCTCCCCAGCTTGTCATTTACAGTAAGTATATTCTACCATTTCAGAGAAAGACATTCAATGTACCGCTGCCGCGGCATGTAAACAATTTGAGAATTTCCCCTGCATTTTCTCTGCCCTTTGCAAAAGAGCCGCCCCCTTCCAGACCATCGGCGAATTTTAAGGAAGCCTTGAAGAGCAGGAATCCGAATGCTATACTAAATCTATCCCAAAGCAAAGGAGAAAAACTATGCTCTACACGATCGAAAACAGCGAAATTCGCGTTCAGATTTCGGATATGGGCGCGGAACTGCAATCCATCTGCCTCAAGGCCGATGGTTCCGAATATCTCTGGCAGGGCGATAAGACCTTCTGGAGCGGCAGAGCCTATAATCTGTTCCCCATCTGCGGCCGCCTGAGCGAAGGAAAGTATACCTATGCCGGCAAAACATACGAGATGAACCTGCATGGTTTCGCCCGCAAAACGGTGTTTGAGGCGGTAGATCAAGGGCCGGATAGCATCAGCTTCCACCTTGCCGCCAGCGAAGCTTCCCTTGCGCAATACCCGTTCCATTTCGATTTGACCCTTCACTATCAGCTGGAGGGTACAGGCGTCCGGACGACATTTATCGTAAAGAACTTGGATGAAAAGACCATGATTTTTGCGGTGGGCGGGCATCCCGGTTTCCAGGTTCCCCTTACAAAGGGCGAGGCCTTTGAGGATTATTATCTGGAATTCGATTGCCCAAAGCCCGCCAGGGCTATCGTCATGAGCCCAACCTGCTATACCACCCGGGCCACAGAGCCCTTTGCCCTGGAGGGCGGAAAAATTCTCCCTCTGCGGCACGACCTTTTTGATAACGATGCCATCGTTCTGCAGGATATGTGCAAGGCCATTACCTTAAAGAGCAAAAAGAGCAGCAAAGAGGTGCGGCTGGAGTATCCGGATATGAATTATCTCGGCCTATGGCATGCGCCTAAAACGCAGGCTCCCTATATCTGCATCGAGCCCTGGTACAGCGTGCCCGCCTACGACGGCGAAATCGACGCGTTGGAAACCAAGCGGGATATGATTCATCTAAACAGCGGGGATACCTACGAAAATAGCTATGTCATCTCCATCAAATAGTTCGTGGGCGCATAAGAGGGCAGAAAAATTCTGCCCTCTTTATTTTGTTTGCCATCCCGCGTTACATGCCGCATAAAAAGAGGGCCTGCAGGCCCTCTTTTTATGGCAGTTAATCGTATTCCGGCTCCAACAGGCCGAAGTTTCCATCTTTTCTCTGATAAAGCACATTGACATCCCCCGTATCCGCAGATAGAAACACAAAGAAACTATGGCCCAGAAGCTGCATCTGCAAAATTGCCTCCTGTTCGCTCATCATCTGAATCGGAAAGCTCTTGCGGCGAACGATCTGGGCTTCCTCTTCCTCCTGTGGCTCTTCCTGCTCCAAAAACAGCGGTGCTTCCTTATAAGCGCTTTCATGCAGCCGCTTCTCCAGTTTCTTGCGGTGGCGGCGAATCTGTTGTTCTATTTTCTTAAGAGCAGCATCGACAGATGCATACATATCCCCGCTGACTTCCTCCGCGCGAAGCATTACCCCGCCCTCCAGCGGAACCATAACCTCAGCGATGTGCCTGCCCTTCTGTATGGAAAGTGTGATCAGAAGCTCTGTCTCCTCCCGGAAATAGCGGTCCATCTTGGCCGCGCGCTTCTCTGCGTTCTCCTTTAGATACTGTGAAACATCGATGCCTTTGCCTTTGACGATTGTACGCATAAACACATCCTCCTTATCTCAGGAAGGCGCTGCGCCTCCCTTGTTATTAAATATTTCCACGATCGGCCGCAAATATCCTTTTGAAGGGAATGCCCGCACTGCGCATTTTTTGTGACAAAAAGGTGAACTTTTCAAAAGACCGCAAGACTGCAAAAAAGCTCGGCCATCGCCGAGCTTTCCTCTTGCCAGGCATGCGCCAGCTGACCTGGTTTTTGCCCCCACACTCGCCGCCTGGAAGGTTCGCTCATAAGGCATCCTGCCTCCCCACTACTGCTCCTCTCGGTTTCCCGGGCGGGCTTACCTCTAAACCGCACCATGCTCACCGGCATTTTGCCGGGTTACGTGGATCGTTTCGCCTGCGACTGGCCTCGATTTTCAACCACAGACCTGACGCTGCCTGGCGCCATTTATTATACCCGAATCCGAAAAAAAAGAAAAGGTCCGCCTTTTCTTCCCCGGCCCGCGCAAAAGCGCTTCTGCCTTTTTGCTCCACACCGTTTCACCTTAGGCCCGGGCAAATACGGCCGCTGCCACGCTGGCTCCTGCCTGCTCCAGCACAGCGCCGCACTCCCTAAGCGTCGCTCCGGTTGTGGCAATATCGTCCACTAATAGAATGCGCTGCCCTGCCATGAGCTCCGCACCTTCTTCCAGAGCAAAAGCGCCTTTCAGGTTTTCCTCCCTCTTCTGAGCGGAAAGGCGGGATTGCACCTTCGTCTTTCGTGCGCGCCTAAGCAGCGGCGCCACCGGGAGGTTCATTCGCCGGCCAATTTCCCGGGCCAAAAGTTCAGCCTGATTATACCCGCGCCAGGCCTGCCTCCTGGCGGAAAGAGGCACATAGGTGATGAGCCAAAAGCGTTCCTCATGCGCCAATAAAAGATCCGCCATTGGCTCTGCAAGCGCATCTGCCAGCCAGGGCCGACCCTGCATTTTATATCGCAGAACCAGCGTGCGAACGCTTCCTCCATAAGCATAACAGCTATAAAGTGCCCTGCCATTTTGCATTTCCTTCTGAGGGCGCCAATGCCTGCGCAGCTCCCTCGCGCATTTTGGGCATACCGCCCCTTCTGGGATATCCCTGCCGCATACGATACAGGTCTCAACCCTCCCAAACAGAAGGCTACTGGCCGCGCTTTCTATCCTCTTCCAGCATTTGGAAAAGTTCGTCCCATTCATCCTTTTGCCTCTCTTTTCTCTGCGCCAGCTTCTGCACCATTTCTGCCTGAGCGCAAATTTCATGGTCCAGCGCAGTATACCGGCGGGAAACCCGTGCGTTTGCCACCATGTGCCAAATCGTGCGCTGGCTTCCCACAAGGATCATCTTGCGCTTAGCGCGGGTAATCGCAGTATAGAGGAGGTTGCGCGTGAGAAACTCGCTATAACCATAGAACAGGGGGAGGATTACCGTATCAAACTCGCTTCCCTGGCTTTTGTGCACAGTGACGGCATAGGCATGCTCCAGCTCGGCCAGCTCGGTTTGGCTATATTCCGCCAGGCGGCCATCATCGAAGAGAACCTCCAGCGTGTGCTGAGCAGTATCGATGGAATCGATGCGGCCAATATCCCCGTTAAAGGCCCCTGTCCCCGCCGTGAGCGCCCGAATACTGCCCTTCAAATACCACTCTTTTGCATAGTTATTGGCCGTCTGCATCACCTTATCGCCTTGGCGGTAGATGGTATCGCCAAATTCCAGCTCTGGCTTTTCCGCCCTGCGCGGGTTCAGGCGCTCGCGGATCTCCTTGTTGATGCGATAAACGCCAATCTGCCCCTTTTTCACCGGGCAAATGATCTGCACTTCATCCATGGGAATGCCCTCTTCCAGGCGCTCCTGAAAGGCGCGAATCGTGCGCTCCAGCGCCTCTTCCGCCGTCTTTGTAGGCAAAAACAGAAAGTCTCCCGCCAAAAACAGGTCGATCTGCTGGCCCTGGTTCACTTTATGCGCGTTCATGGCAATATTGCCCTGGCTGCGGAAAACCTCCCGCAGAACCGCCACAGGAAGCTGCCCACTCTTTATGATATCCTTGAGCACATTGCCCGGCCCTACGGAGGGAAGCTGATCGCTATCCCCCGTAAGAATGAGGCGCGTGCCCGGCGCCAATGCCGCCAGCAGGCTTCTTAGCAGGAAAATATCCACCATGGAAGTCTCGTCGATAATGACGGCATCCGCCTCGATGGGGTTATCCTCATCCCGCGCGAAGCGGCTGTATTCGGAGATATCCTCCCCCGGCTGCGCGCCAAATTCCAAGAGCCGGTGGATGGTCTTTGCAGGGCGCAGCGTCGCCTTTTCCATGCGCTTTGCCGCCCGCCCGGTGGGCGCGGCCAGAGCCGTTACAATGCCGCTCTTCTCAAAAATCTCCAGAATCTGGTTTAGAATCGTCGTCTTTCCCGTACCCGGACCGCCTGTGATGACACAGACCGGGCAGGATGCTGCCAGCATCACCGCCCGCTCCTGCTCTTCCGAAAGCAGATCGTCCTTTTTTAGGATATCCTCTACAAGCGCGCTGGAAACCTCAATCTTAGGCGCCGCCTTGGAGAGCTGCACCAGGCGGTAGGCGGCATAGGATTCCGCCAGATGCGCCGTATTGAGGGCCACTGCGCGCACCCCATTATAGCTGTTTTCCGCCAGGGCGCCCCGCTCTGCAAGCCGCCCTTCCGCTTCCAAAACCCGCCCTTGCTCCTCCTGCAGAAATTCCGCCGCCGCCTGCACTGCTTCATCCAGGGGGAAGCAGGTATGCCCCGCTTCCATTTTGCGCTTTAATATATGCAGAAAGCCGCTTTCCAGCCGCATCTTTGCATAGCGCTCCATTCCAATTTCTGCGGCGATGCGGTCGGCCTTTAAAAAGCCGATGCCCGGCACATCCTCAATGAGCCGATAGGGGTTCTGCTCGATAATATAGGCTGCGCTTTGCCCATAGGCCTCGTAGGCCGCCATCGCCTCCTTGATGGAAAGGCCCATGCCCTGCAGGGAGATGATGACGCCCCGGATGGTCTGAAGGCCGACAAACTGCTCGTGAATTTTATCCGCCATTTTGGGGCTGATTCCCTTGATCTGCGCCAGTCTTCTTGGATTGTTTTCGATCACAGAAAAGGATTGCTCATGGAACTGCTCCACAATGCGCCGGGCAATGACTTCCCCCACGCCCTTGATGAGCCCGCCCGCCAGAAACAGTACGATGCTCTCATCGTTCTCCGGCATTTTGGATTCCATGCTCACAACTTTAAACTGTTCGCCGTAAGTCTTATGCGTGGTATAGCCGCCGTAAAAGCGGACATACTCCCCCGGCTGGATTAGCGCAATATTGCCCACACAAACCACAAGCTTTCCCTCGCAATCCAAGTCCAGCACTGTATATCCGTTTTCTTCGTTGCGGTAGACGATATCCGCAACCGTTCCCTCCACATAAGACAATGCCTATTTCTCCTCTTTTAACTGCTCCACCCTATCCAGCCGCTCCCAGGGCAAATCCAGGTCTGCCCGCCCAAAGTGGCCATATGCCGCAACCGGAGCATATGATATCTCGCGCAGGTGCAGATCTTCTATGATGCTGCCCGGTCGCAGATCGAAATTGCGGCGGATGATTTCCGCCAGCTTCTCATCGCTGTATTTTCCCGTTCCATGCGTATCCGCCAGCACCGAAACGGGCTGGGCCACGCCGATGGCATACGCCAGCTCGATTTCGCATCGCTCTGCCAGCCCGGCCGCCACAATATTCTTGGCCACATAGCGAGCCGCATATGCCCCGCTTCTATCCACTTTCGTCGGGTCCTTTCCCGAAAAAGCGCCGCCGCCGTGGCGCGCATACCCGCCATAGGTATCCACGATGATCTTGCGCCCCGTAAGCCCGGAATCGCCCCTGGGCCCGCCGATGACAAACCTCCCCGTCGGGTTGACAAAAATTTTGGTCTTATCGTCCAGAAGGCGCGGATCGATAGCGGGCAAAATCACTTCCTTTATGATGCCCTCCCGCACCTGCTCCATCGGGATATCTATATGCTGGGAAGAGACGACGATGGTATCGATGCGCTTTGGCCTGCCATCCTCATATTCCACGCTCACCTGGCTCTTTCCATCCGGCATGAGAAAATCCAGAATGCGCTCTTTTCTCACAAACGCCAGCCGCCTTGTCAGCGCATGCGCTGCCGCAATGGGAAGCGGGAGGTATTCCTCCGTCTCCCGGCAGGCATAGCCAAACATCATACCCTGATCTCCCGCGCCCGTTTCCCTGGCGCCCGTGCCCCGGCTTTCCAGCGCTTCTTCCACGCCCATTGCAATATCGCAAGACTGTTCGTCTATGCTCGTAAGCACGGCGCAGGCATCCGCATCAAAGCCGGAATCGCCCCCTGTATAGCCGATTTTGCGTATGGTATCCCGGGCAATTTTGGGAATATCCACATAGGCGTTCGTGGTAATTTCCCCCATCACCAGCACAAGGCCGGTATTTACCGCCGTCTCGCAGGCCACCCGCGCCTGCTTATCCTGCGCTAAAATCGCGTCCAGCACCGCATCCGAAATCTGATCGCAGATTTTATCCGGGTGCCCTTCCGTAACAGATTCCGAAGTAAAAAGCCTCCTCATATTCTACCTCCCAAAAAAGAAACCCCGCCGCACAACCGCGGCGAGGCACAAGCTGCTTTTTTCTGCTCATCTCTCAGCTTGCGCCGCAGGATTTGGCACCGAATTTTCTCCGGTTGCCGGGCTTCACAGGGCCTGTCCCTCCGCCACTCTTGATGAGTTTCTTTATTATACCATATCGGCCCCCGCTTGCAAAGAGAATTCACCCATATTATACTAAAATGGTTTCGAATAGCGAAAGGAGATGCCATGAAAAAGGTATTGGGATGTCTGCGCCGGGCGTGCGACGAATTTACAATGATAGAGGATGGGGATAGGATCGCCGTTGGGCTTTCGGGCGGCAAGGATTCGATCCTTCTGCTCTATGCACTTTCCCTCTACCGCCAATACCGCAAATTGCGCTATGAGCTGGTGGGGATCACGGTAGATCTGGGTTTTCAGGGATTTGAAACTGCGCCCATCCGCGCTTTTCTTGAAGAGCTTGGCGTGCCCTATCATGTGGTATCGACGGATATTTCTCAGGTTGTCTTTGAAATTCGCAGGGAATCCAACCCCTGCTCCTTATGCGCGAAAATGCGCAAGGGCGCCTTTTACGATGCCGCCAAATCCCTGGGCTGCAACAAGGCTGCCTTTGCCCACAACCTGGAAGATCTTTTGGAAACGCTGCTCATGAGCATGGTTTATGAGGGTAAGCTCTCCGTGTTTTCCCCGGTGACGCATATGAGCCGCGCGGGCATCACGCTGATTCGCCCCTTTCTCTATCTGCCAGAGCACGAGATCATCGGCCAAGTACAGCGCCTGGGGCTGCCTGTGGTAAAAAACCCTTGCCCGGTAGATGGCATTACCAAGCGCAGCGATGCCCGTTCCCTTTTAAACCACCTGCTCACCTATAATCCAAAGGCAAAGGAAAGCCTGCTGGCCGCTATCCGCAATACCCATAACTATCATCTTTGGGATAAATTGCCCTGCCGCTAGCCGGCGTTTATGGGCGAATGACAGATTGCCCATATGCGCGCTTTGTGGTAGAATGAATTTGGCCAGCGCCCAAATGCGCAAGGCCGTTTCTTTCTCCAAAATTCAGGCTGCCTTTCCGGCCCCAAAAATCAGAACAGAGGATGCCATGAAAAAGGATATCAAGCTTGGCCGCTATCGCCATTTTAAAGGAAAAGAATATGAAGTGCTGCACATTGCCCGCCATTCTGAAACGCTGGAAGATATGGTAGTATATCGCGCGCTATACGGGGAGAAAGGCATATGGGTGCGCCCCGCTTCCATGTGGGATGAGCTGGTTGCGGTAGATGGAAGGTTTGTCCCCCGCTTTCAAAAAGAGGATGGCTATTCCCATTAGTGCTTGTTTGCGCCGCAAGGCTCTCCAAAAGGCGCTCTCTTTCATTTATTTTTATGCATAGAAGGGCATCGCTTTTGCGATGCCCTTCTATGTGCATTTGAAAAGCCAATGCTCAATATCCAAGCGCTTTTGCCGCTTCTTCCACCGTATCCTGATGCTCCGCGGGCACCCTTGCATAGAGGAATGTGCGCTCCACCTGGCAAACATAGCTAAACCAGCCATCCGACTTCTGGGAATACACATGAAAATTTTTCCCACTGCCCGTAAAGCTGGTGGAGGCACTTCCCTTCTCCATCTCAAATGTCGCCTTATTTTGCGCATAGGCGGATTCCGCCTGTTCCTCGGTAGAAACCTCAAAGAATTCAAGCTGATAGGCGGCATCTTCCCCCAGTGCCAAAACAGCGCTTTCCACCTGGCCATCCATCTGGTTTGTGACATCCACAATCTCAAAGCCCTGCTCCTGCATGTGGGCCGCAAATTCATCGGATGTGATTGCCTCTTTTTCCACCGTGCAGCCTGCCGCCATCAGAAAAAATGCCGCGCAGACGAGGCCGCACGCCCATCTCCATGTTCTTCTCATCGCTCTCTCCTTTCTTCCTTTCTACTAGTATAGCAGACTGCGGAGCAAAAATCACCAGCTCCCTGCCGATTATGGTGTGGGCGCCTGCAAATTCGCTTTCTACCCTCTTTTTTCTCAGGAAAAACAGTGTATAATGAGAGTATCCAAGTTATTATAAGGAGGTTTCCATGCCCAAAATCAAAAATGCCAGGATTTTTAATGGGGAATCCTTTGTACCCGTCAGCGCCCTTCGCTATGAGAACGGGGTGATCGCAGAAATGTATGAATCTTGCGACGATGCCGATGCGCTGGATGCCCAGGGGCAAATTCTCTGCCCGGGATTTGTAGACCTGCATATTCACGGCAGCTTTGGAAAAGATGTTCTGGAGCCGGGCGGCACTGCCCATCTGAGAGAAAATCTTCCCTCCGTTGGAACAACATCCTTCTGCCCTACCAACGCCACGGATACTTTTGAGCATATTCATTCCTTTCTTAGAGAAGTAGCAGAGGAAATGCCGCGCCAGGAGGGATCGCGCATTCTGGGGGCGCATATTGAAGGGCCTTTCTTTGCGCTGGATAACCGCGGTGCCCATGCCATTCCCCTGCTGCAAGACCCTACGCTGCAAAACTATAAAAAAATGGCCGGGGAATATGAGGGGGTTATCGTTCGCGTTTCACTGGCTCCGGAAAAGAGGGGCGGCATGGAGCTCATTTCCTATCTGGCCCAGAAGGGGGTTGTGGTTTCGGCCGCCCATACCGATTCTATGGCCAAGGAAATGGAGGAGGCCATCAGCAAGGGCATCAGCATTGCGACGCACACTTTCAACGGCTTTTATCCCGTGCACCATCGCCAGGAAAACAGCATTGCCGTCGTGCTTACAGACGATCGCATTATCTGCGAATTCATCCCGGATCTGCAACATATCAATGTATATGCGGCCCGGCTTATCATGAAAGCCAAGGGCTTTGAAAAGACATTCATTTGCTCGGATGCGCTGGAACCCTCCCAGCAGGGCGACGGCATATACAGCCTGGCGGGCAGCAAGGTCATCGTTCGCGATTCGGTCGCCCGCCTGGAAGATGGCCGCCTTGCCGGCTCTACCATCTGCATCCTTCAGGGCGTGCGCAATCTGGTGAACATCATGAAAATTCCGCTTTGCAAAGCGCTGCGGCTTGGAACATATAACCCTGCAAACGCCATCGGCAATTCCTCTATCGGCAGGATTGCCGTCGGCGCGCAGGCGGATTTTCTGCTGCTCAGCGAGGATCTGCAGCTCATGCAAACCTATATTCGCGGCAAGCTGGAATACAGCCGCGCGTAAAATGCGCTCTTTTAAGGCTTCCCATTTTGGGGAAGCCTTTTTCTTTTTCCCGGCCGCCCCGCGGGAAAAGGTACAGAAAAAGGGATATGGCAAAAGCCATATCCCTTTTGATTCTTTTGGTCTATTTATTTTGCCTGTGCGGCGATTTTCTTCATCGCTTCCAGAACCTCTGCCGGCAGCTTATCATAACCGCCCTTTGCAGTATCCCTGGACTTGATGAACTCCACTCTGTCGTTCATGCGGGCAGCGACCTGTTCCGCATAAGCGGCATCCGAGAAATCAGGCTCCATGCCTTCCACAGGCAGGTAAGAGAAGCCCTCAATCTTGCCGAAGGGTTTGAATGTTGCCGTTCCTTCTACAACCTTCTCCAGGCTGCCCAGCGTCATCTCCTTGGTGACTTTCTTATCCATGAAGGAGCCGGTGTTAAAGATGTAGCAGGCAACTCCCTTTTCCTCAAAGAGCTTCTTGAAGTTCAGATAGTCCATCTCCAGGGGATAGGTGCGGAACGGGTTTGCATAGGGCTCTACAACAAGAGCATTGGGATCCACACCGGGGGCAAGGCGCTCTGCCGTGGTTCTCTTGGTGGCCAGGGTTGCGCCCATTGCAGATGCCACAACCGGATCTTCGATCTTAAGGACGGGGGGCAGCGTCGGGTCTTTCATCAGCCAGATGATGGCGTTCACTGGCTCCTCGAACAGATCCACACGG
>OJPS01001110.1_pt1 | contig 18869 bp, 16 predicted proteins | sample 1598551 | NCBI WGS metagenome assembly OJPS01 (sample SAMN03922488, study PRJEB24848) | human gut metagenome | isolation source: stool sample | host: Homo sapiens | place: Germany | collected 2011-05 | reverse complement strand
TGGAAAAGCTCGTAGATCTCTATATTGATGGCAAGGTGGAAAGAGATATTTATGAAAAGAGAAGGACAAGCCTTCAACACGAAAAAGGACGAGTGTTACATAATATGGAGTTGTTAAGTAAAGACAATGATGAGATTTATAAGGATTTACAAGAAATTGACAAGATAATCGAATCGTTTAATAAAGATTATGAATACTTAGAATCTCAAATTAATGACCCCAAAGTAAATAATACTTATAGCAGAAAACAGTTGCTAAAGGATGTTAGCAAGATAACAGTATGGATGGACGGAGATATTGAGATAAAGTTTAAATCTTTAGAGATAATAGACAGTTTTATTGAGAGGTACTCTATTGTCAACTTGCAATCTTGAAACCTCTAATGATGGGGTGCTGTTTTTGGATGAGCTTCCGGAATTTCGCCGTGAGACGCTGGAAGCGCTGCGCCAGCCCTTGGAGGATGGCGTTGTAAGCGTTGCGCGGGTCAATGCAAAAGTGGAGTATCCGGCGCGGTTTATGCTGGTTGCATCTATGAACCCCTGCCCATGCGGGAACTACGGAGATCCCAAAAGAACCTGCACCTGCACGCCGCACCAGATTGCCCGGTATTTATCCCGCATCAGCGGTCCGCTGCTGGATCGCATCGATCTTCATATTGAGGTTTCGCGCCCGCGGTATGAACAGCTGCGATCAAAGGCGCAGGGGAAAAGCTCCGCCGCTGTGCGAAAGAGGGTGAATGCAGCCCGGGAAGTGCAAAGAGAGCGCTTTTTAGGAAGCGGAGTTTTTTCCAACAGCCAGCTTTCCGGCGCGCTTTTTGAGCAGGCCTGCGCATTGGATGAAAAGACGAGCACGCTGTTGCAAGCGGCATTTACGGCGCTTCATATGAGCGCGCGCTCCTATAAGCGCATTTTGATGGTGGCCCGGACAATTGCAGATCTCGCAGGAGAGGAAAGAATTCGAGAAGAACATGTTGCCGAGGCAATTCAGTACCGCACGATGGATCGCAAGTACTGGGGAGGCAAGGCGTAAATGATAAGCGAATACGAATTTTATTGGTATTGGCTGGCCAGCACGCAAGGAATAGGAGCAAAGAGAATCCTTTCTCTGGCCGAGCAGGAGCTGAATTTTGCGGAGCTATTTGCCCTTGCAAAGCAAGGAAAGCCGCTGGAGCAATTTGGATTGGCGCCGGTCATTGCAAAGCGCCTTGCGGCGCGTGCAAACTGGGAGCTTCTAGAAGAGGAACTGCTGGAGCTGAAGCGAAAGAAAATCGGCATCTGCACGATGGTCAGCCACGATTATCCGCCGCTTTTAAAAGAGATTCACGCGCCGCCGGCGCTTCTATACTATAAAGGAAGCATGGATGTGTTAAAAGAAAAGGCGCTGGCAGTTGTGGGAAGCAGGGAAGCTTCCCGGGCAGGCACAGCGAATATCCGGCACATTTCCCGGGAACTGGCGGAGGCAGGCGTATGCATCATCTCCGGCATGGCCAGGGGGATCGATGCTGCAGCGCACCGGGGCGCTCTGGATGCAGAATGTGGCAGGACAATTGCGGTGCTTGGGTGCGGAGTGGATATTGCATATCCGCGCGAAAACCAGGATATCTATGAGCAAATTTGCGAGCGCGGCGCGGTCATCAGCGAATATCGCCCGGGCACGACGCCGCTTCCGGGAAATTTCCCTGTAAGAAACCGCATCATGAGCGGAATGGCGCCCGGTGTACTTGTGGGAGACGGCAAGGCAAAAAGCGGCGCGCAAATCACCGTGCGCCTGGCGGTAGAGGAGGGCAGGGATGTTTTTGCGCTGCCTACGGAGGCGATGAACCCGCTGTTTGAACTGCCAAACTTGCTTCTTGCGGAAGGGGCGCATGTGTGTCTTTCCAGTGAAAGTATTTTGAATTTTTATGGATGGGGCGCCAGAGAGCGGAAGGAAAGCCGCTTGGCCCAGCCGCAAGGGCTTGATTTTTTGGAAGGGGAACTGTATAATCTGCTTTTGAAAGGTGAAATGGAGATACAAGAGCTTGCGGATAGCCTGGGAAAACAGCCGCAGGAGCTTTCTTTTGCATTGACAAGGCTCGAACTCAAGGGGCTCATTGTGCGCCTGGCGGGAAATATATTTGCCCTTTCAAGAGAAGATAACGCAGGCGCGCCCCTTTAAAGAGAGTTTTTTGCAGGGGCTTTAAAGGTGTTTCCGGCTTATGGCAGCAGCGGCAGGCGGTGACTGCCGGATGAGAAAATAAAAAGGAAAAGGCGGGCAGAGCGTCCGTCGGGGTATGAAATTGGCACAAGCAAAGAAACAGGAAAAAGAAGCGGTTGCTTCCGCGGCCAAAACAACAGCTTCCTCTCGCAGGAAAAAGGCTGCGGCAAACAGTTCGGCAGCCAAGCGAAAGCCTGCCTCGAAAGCGAAGGCCGGAAAAAAGCTGGAGCCCAAGGAGCCGTATAACCTTGTAATTGTGGAATCTCCGGCTAAGGCGAAGACGATAGAGAAATTTTTGGGAAACGGCTATAAAGTGGCTGCCAGCAATGGGCACTTGATCGATCTTCCAAAGAGCAAAATTGGCGTGGATATTGAGAACAACTTTGAGCCGCAGTATATCGTCATCCGTGGGCGCACGCCCCTATTAAACGATCTGAAAAAACAGGCCAATGCGGCGAAAATCATCTACCTCGCTACCGACCCGGACCGGGAAGGCGAGGCGATTTCCTGGCATATTGCCAACGCTATAGACGGGGGCAAGGATGTGCGGCGCATTGAGTTTAACGAGATTACAAAATCTGCGGTTACCGGGGCAATAAAGCATCCAAGGCAGATAGACTTAAACCGTGTCAATGCCCAGCAGGCGCGCCGCGTGCTGGATCGGCTTGTGGGATATAAGCTTTCCCCGCTGCTTTGGCAGAAGGTGCGCCGCGGGCTTTCCGCGGGGCGCGTGCAATCGGTTACTGTGCGCCTGATTGTGGATAGGGAAAACGATATTCGCAATTTTGTGCCGCAGGAATACTGGACGATCACTGCCAAGCTCGCAGATCAGCAGGGAAAGAATCGATTTGAAGCGGTTTTCTATGGCAAGGCGGGCAAAAAGCTCGTGCCTGAAAACCAGGAGCAGACGCAAGCGATTCTGGATGCGATTCTGGGAAAAGATTTTATCATCACAAAAGTGAAGAAGGGAACAAAGCAGCGCCGGCCCTTTGCCCCCTTTACAACGAGCACTTTGCAGCAGGATGCGGCGAGAAAGCTCGGCTTTACCACCAAGAGAACCATGGCTGTGGCGCAGGGGCTCTATGAGGGCGTAAAGCTGAGCGAGAGCGAAACTGTGGGTCTTATCACCTATATGCGCACGGATTCCACGCGTGTTTCCACCGAGGCGCAGCATGCGGCAAGAGAGCAGATCATAAAACAGTATGGGGCAGAATATGCGCCGGAAAAATTCAATATTTATGCCGGGAGAAAAAATGCGCAGGATGCCCACGAGGCCATCCGGCCTACTTATGTGGAGCGCACGCCGGCCAGCATTAAGGAAAAGCTGACGGCGGATCAGTATAAACTCTATCAGCTCATCCATTCTCGCTTTTTGGCGAGCCAGATGACGCCCGCGCGCTATGAGAATATGTCTTACGAACTGGAAGTGGAAGGGTATACTTTTCGCGCTTCCTTTTCTAAGCTGGTGTTTAACGGTTTCAAGGCTGCATACGATGTGCAGATGGAGGAGGATGAGAGCCAGAACAAGACGATGCCGCCCATGGTGGAGGGCGATTCCTGTAAAGCGCTAAAGATTGAGCCAAAACAGAACTTTACCTCTCCGCCGCCTCGGTATACAGAGGCCAGCTTGGTGAAAACGCTGGAAGAGCTGGGCATCGGCAGGCCTTCCACATATGCGCCCACTATCTCTACCATTTTAGAGAGAGAGTATGTGAAAAAAGAAAAGAGAGCGCTGGTGCCTACCGAGCTGGGCGAGATCGTGACAGATTTAATGAAGAAAAACTTTCCGGATATTGTGGATATTCAGTTTACCGCAGATATGGAGGAAAAGCTGGATACCGTGGAGAGCGAAGGCAGGGATTGGCGCGGGATTGTTGGTGAATTCTATGCTCCCTTTGAAAAAGAGCTGGAAAAGGCCGAGCAGAGCGTAGAACATGTGAAAATTCCAGATCGCCCGGCGGGCATTATCTGCGAGCTTTGCGGCGCAGAGATGGTCTATAAGAGCGGGCGCTTTGGAGAGTTTATCGCATGCCCCAATTATCCGGCTTGCAAAAATACCAAGCCAATTAAGAATACCATTAAAACGCCCTGCCCCAAATGCGGCGGGACAGTGGTGCAAAAGCGCTCTAAAAAGGGACGGATTTTCTATGGGTGCGATAATTATCCGAAATGCGATTTTGTTTCCTGGGATATGCCGATAGAGGAAAAGTGCCCAGTATGCGGCAGCTATATGGTACAAAAGCGGGGGAAAGGCGCTTATAAGAAATGTGCAAATGAAAACTGCCCCACCAACCAAAAAGGCGCCAAGGGAGCAAAAGATGAATAAAGTGACGATAGTCGGCGCAGGCCTTGCAGGGTGCGAGGCCGCGCACCAGATCGCGCGGCAGGGAATTGCCGTGGATCTCTATGAGATGAAGCCGGAGCAATATACTCCGGCTCATCGCTATCCGGGGTTTGCAGAGCTTGTCTGCTCCAATTCTCTTAGGGCCGATCGGCTGGAGAATGCTGTCGGCCTCCTTAAGGAGGAGATGCGCGTTCTGGGTTCGCTGATCCTGGAGGCAGCGGATGCCACTAAAGTACCTGCGGGTGGCGCGTTGGCCGTGGATCGCACGGCATTTTCGGATTATATTACACATAGGATAAGAGAAAACCCGCTGATTGCCGTGCGACATAGGCAGGTGCAAAGCTTAAAAGAGCTGGAAGGGATTCTCGTAGTGGCCAGTGGCCCGCTTACTTCGGATGCACTCTCCAGAGATATTGCGCAAAGAGTAGGGGAAGAGCAGCTGCACTTTTTTGATGCAGCGGCGCCTATTGTGATGGGCGAAAGCCTGGATTATAGCAAAGTGTTTGCGGCTTCCCGCTATGGCAGGGGAACAGAGGATTATCTGAACTGCCCCATGAACCAGCAGGAGTATGAGGCCTTTTACCGGGAGCTTCTCCTTGCCGAGTGCGCGCAGCTTCATGGATTTGAAGGGGAAGAAGTTTTTGAAGGATGCATGCCTGTGGAAGTGATGGCAAGGCGCGGGCCGCAGACGCTGCTTTTCGGGCCGCTCAAGCCAGTGGGCTTGACTGCGCCGGATGGCACGAGGCCATATGCCGTCGTGCAACTGAGGAAGGAAGATGCACAGGGGCGGATGTATAATCTGGTTGGATTTCAGACACACCTAAAATTTTCAGAGCAAAAGCGCGTGTTTTCCATGATACCCGGCCTGGAAAATGCAGAATTTGCCCGCTTTGGCGTGATGCATAAAAACACCTACCTCAATTCCCCAAAACTTTTGGACGCATTCTACCGCCTGCGCAGCGAACCAAATCTTTTCTTTGCTGGGCAGATGACAGGGGTAGAAGGATATGTGGAATCGGCGGCCAGCGGGCTATATGCGGGGCTGGCGGCGGCATTTTTTGCAAAGGGAAAAGAGTTCCCGCCCCTTTCGGGGAAGACAGCGATAGGGGCGCTGGCGCGGTATGTGAGCAGCAGCGCTTCGGCGGATTTTCAGCCCATGAATATTACATTTGGGATTATCGATCCTCCAGAGCAGCGCTTTCGCAAAAAGGCAGAGAAAAACGCTTTTCTTTCCAAGCGCGCGCTGGAAGAGGTGCGCAGCTGGGCAAATAGGCTAGAAAAATAGGAGAACGGCAAATGGGATTATTTGAAGCGACGACGATTGTATGTGTGCGCAAAGATGGAAAATGCGCGCTGGCTGGCGATGGCCAGGTGACGATGGGAGAACATACAGTGATGAAGCATCATGCAAAAAAGGTGCGGCGCCTGTATGATGGAAAAGTAGTTGTGGGGTTTGCGGGCTCCGTTGCAGATGCTTTTACGCTTTTTGAGCGCTTTGAGGCGAAGCTGGAGCAGTATGGAGGAAGCCTTTCCCGCGCAGCGGTGGAGCTTGCACAGGAATGGAGAAGTGATAAGCTGATGCGCAAGCTGGAGGCTATGCTCATTGCAGCAGATCGGGAAGGAATGCTGCTGATTTCCGGGACGGGAGAAGTAATCGAACCCGATGAGGGCGTGCTGGCGATTGGCTCGGGCGGAAATTTCGCCTATGCGGCCGCGACGGCGCTGGTGCGCAATACAGAGCTTGGCGCTGCAGAAATCGCAAGAAAGGCGATGGAAATCGCATCGGAGATTTGTGTATACACCAACGGCAATATCACCATTGAGGAGGTATAGGGATGCTAGCATTGACGCCAAAAGAAATTGTCGATCAGCTGGATAAATATATCATCGGGCAGGCGGAGGCCAAGAAGGCTGTGGCCATTGCGCTGCGCAACCGCTATCGCAGAAGCCGGCTTTCCCCCGAGATGCGCGAGGAAGTGACGCCCAAAAATATTATCATGTCCGGGCCGACGGGTGTTGGGAAAACGGAGATTGCGCGCCGGTTGGCCAAGCTGGTGAACGCACCTTTTATCAAAGTAGAAGCCACAAAGTTCACGGAAGTTGGATATGTCGGAAGGGATGTGGAGAGCATTGTGCGCGATCTCGTAGAGGAATCCATCCGCATCGTCAAGAAGGACCGCCGCGAGAGCGTGCAGGAAAAAGCGGCAGCAAATGCTCAGGAACAACTTCTCGACCTTCTATTGGCCGATGACAAGGCTGCTCCGCCGCCCAGCAATCCATTGCAGATGCTTCTGGGCGCGCCTAAGGCGCCATCCGAGCCCGCTGAAACCGAAGAGCAAAAACAAAAGCGGCAAAGCCGGCGGGAAGAAATGGCATACCGATTAAAATCCGGCCAGATGGATGAGACCATTGTGGAAATAGAAGTAGAGGATAGCAGCGGAATTGGCATTGAAATCGCCGGGATGGGCACAGAAATCAATATGGGGGAGATGTTTTCCGGCATCCTTCCCAAAAAGACAAAAACGCGCAAGCTTCCTGTGCGGGAGGCCCGCAAAATACTGGAAGCAGAAGAGGCGGATAAGCTCATCGATATGGACGAGGTGATCTCCACCGCCGTAGAGCGTGCGGAGCAGGATGGCATCATTTTTATCGACGAGATCGATAAAATTGCTGGAAAGACAATGGGCAGCGGCCCGGATATTTCCCGGGAGGGCGTGCAAAGGGATATCCTTCCCATCGTAGAAGGAAGCACGGTGGTGACAAAGTATGGCCCAGTCAAAACGGATTATATGCTCTTTATCGCCGCGGGGGCATTCCACATTTCCAAAATTTCAGATCTCATTCCAGAGCTTCAGGGGCGTTTCCCCATTCATGTGGAGCTGAAAGCGCTGCGCCAGGAGGATTTCGTCAAAATTCTTTCCCAGACGGAAAACGCCATTACAAAGCAGTACGCGGCGCTGCTGGCAGCAGATGGGGTAAACCTTCAGTTTACGCAGGATGCGCTGGAAGAGATTGCGGCATATGCCGAGCAGGCTAATGCGACGCTGGAAAACATTGGAGCCCGGCGGCTGCATACCATCGTGGAGAATATGCTTGAGGATATCTCTTTTAATGCAGGGGATGTTTTCCCGCCGGTGGATGTGGAAATCAACGGAGCGTATGTCCGTGAACATATTGGAAAGGAACTGAAAGAGAGCAATCTTTCCAGGTTTATTTTGTAATGGCGCTGGAGATAGAAAGAGTGCAACAAGCAAGCATTGCGGAGCAGCTGGGCCTTGAGGCGGGCGATGTTATCACGCAAATGGGCGGGGAGCCGCTGCGAGATTGCATCGATGCGCTGTATTTTGAGGCGGAAGCAAAGCTTTCCCTTGTGGTGCGCAAAAAAGATGGCAGCTTGCAGGAGATGGAAATAGAAAAAGAGGAATACGAGAGCCTGGGCATTCAATTTATAGGGGATGGGCTTGGGAAGAGCCGCGGCTGCGCCAATCAATGTGTATTCTGTTTTGTGGATCAGCTGCCCAAGGGGATGCGGAAAACCCTCTATTTTAAGGATGACGATTGGCGCATGAGCTTTATCATGGGCAATTATATTACGCTGACAAATGTTTCGGAAGCGGAATTTGCGCGCATCCTGGCACGAAAAACATCTCCGCTATATATTTCAGTGCATGCGACAGATGACGATATGCGCGCCTATCTGATTGGGCAGCAAAGGGCCCGGGGCATTCTTGCAAAGTTGGAGCGGCTGAAGGAGGCGGGTATCTGCTTCCACTGCCAGATCGTCTGTTGCCCAGGGCTCAACGATGGGCCTGTTTTGGAAAAAACCATAAGCGATTTGGCTGCCCTCTACCCGGCCTGCGAATCGTTGGCCATTGTGCCGCTTGGGCTAACGGGCCACCGGGAAGGCCTAAAAAAGCTGCGCCCTATGGATAAGGAAGCGGCGAGGGGCGTTTTAGAGATTGCCGAAAGATGGCAGCGAAAAATGTATCAGGCGCATGGAACGCGCTTTGTATTCTGTTCGGATGAGCTCTATATCCGGGCGCAGAAAGAGCTCCCGCCTTATGAAGCCTATGAGGATTTCGCCCAGATGGAGGACGGCGTTGGAATGGTGCAAAACTTCCTGTTTGAAGTGCAGGATGCCCTGGCGAATTTTGAAAAAAAGGCGGTGTTGCGGGAAGTTTCAGTGGCGACGGGGGTAGATGCTGCTCCTTTTCTTTGCAGGGCGGCAGAGCTCTGTGAAAAGCAGCTGGGTGTGCGCGTGCATGTATATCCGATTCAAAACGACTTTTTCGGGCATAGCATTACGGTGGCCGGTCTCCTGACTGCAGGGGATATTCTCCGCCAGCTTAAGGGCAAAAACCTTGGGCAGCGGCTGTTGCTTTCCGCCACGATGCTGCGGGATCGGGAAGACATTTTTCTGGATGATATGAGCCTGGAGGAATTTTGTGATATACTAAAAGTACCCTGTGCTAAAAATGCAGATGGATATGAATTTGTCCGCCTGGTAGCGGGGATTGAAGAATAAGGAGAATCTTTATGGCAAAACCACTGGTCGCCATTGTCGGCCGGCCGAATGTCGGCAAATCCACACTGTTTAATGCAATTACGAACGCCGGGGCGGAGAGCGCGAACTATCCGTTCTGCACGATCGAGCCGAACGTCGGCATGGTCACCGTACCGGACGAACGCCTTGACTTCCTTGCGTCGATATACGAGCCGAAGAAATACACTCCGGCGGTCATAGAATTTGTGGATATAGCCGGCCTTGTCAAGGGCGCGTCCAAGGGCGAGGGCCTGGGAAACAAGTTCCTGTCCAACATCCGCAACACCGACGCTATCGTTCACGTTGTCAGGTGCTTTGACGATGAAAATGTCATCCACGTCGAGGGCGGAACGGATCCTGCCCGTGACGTTGATATCATTGACCTTGAGCTCATCATGGCGGACATGGAAATGGTCGAGCGCAGGATAGAAAAGGCAAACAAGAACGCTAAGGGCGACAAGAAATATCTGCACGAGGCCGAGGTGTTCAATGGACTTCTTGAGCACCTGAACGAGGGCAAGAGTGTGCGCAGCTATGAGTGCGATCCGGACGATATGGAGCTTATCGCAACGAGCGACCTTCTTACGATAAAGCCGGTCATCTATGCCGCTAACATGGATGAGGACGGCATCGCCGATTATGAAAACAACGTTTATTACAAGCAGCTCTGCGATATAGCAGCCAAAGAGGGCGCGGAGGTCCTGCCTATCTGCGCAAAGCTCGAAGCCGAGATCGCGGCCCTTGAGCCGGATGAGCGCGAAATGTTCCTTGAAGAGCTGGGCATGAGCCAGTCGGGACTTGATCGCATGATAAAGACCTCGTATTCGCTGCTTGGCCTGATATCCTTCCTCACCTGCGGCAGCGACGAGTGCAGAGCGTGGACGATACGCCGCGGAACGAAAGCGCCCCAGGCCGCCGGCAAGATACACACCGATTTCGAACGCGGATTTATCCGCGCCGAGATAGTAGCATTTGACGATCTCAAGGCCTGCGGAAGCATGGCGGCAGCCAAGGAAAAAGGCCTTGTCCGCTCCGAGGGCAAGGATTATGTTATGAACGACGGCGATGTTACGCTGTTCAGATTCAACGTGTGATGGAAGATGTAATGTTTGTTCTCGAACTCATCGGTGCGGCGGCGTTTGCAGTGTCGGGAGCAATGGTCGCGATCGAAAAAAAGGCCGATATATTCGGAGTTTTGTTCCTCGCGGTGACAACGGCGCTCGGCGGCGGCGTTATCCGTGACGTGCTCATAGGAAGAATACCGCCGGTGATGTTTGTTAGCTACTGGTATCTGCTCATATCCGTCGTCGCGGCGCTTGCGGTGTTTATAGACGCTTATCTGCGCAGCGAAAAATACAAGCTGCATTTGGACAAGCTTGACGCAGTGAACAATGTCTTTGACGCGATAGGCCTTGCTGTTTTCACCGTATCCGGCATGAACGCCGCAATGCCGGTGAGCGATAATGTTATCCTCGTTTTGTTTGTAGGCATGTGCACCGGCGTCGGCGGCGGCATGCTGCGCGACGTTATGACGAACACCATGCCCAAGGTGCTCCGAAAGCGCGTGTACGCGGTCGCGTCGCTTATCGGCGGCGGACTTTACTATGTGATGCATGTGCTCGACATAAATCAGCTTTTGTCAGTCGGCTGCGGAATGCTCGTGATTTTTGCGCTGCGCCTGTTTGCGACGATCTATAAGTGGAATCTGCCGTCTGTCAAGTTAGATTAAGAAAATGTAAAATTTCGTGTGTAATATTGACGCGGCGGCATTGCTGTGATATTCTATAACTCAATAAAAGGGAGTAGCGTGCGCCACGCGGCGTTCGGCACGTCGTCATCTCAACCGTCAGGTTCGGTGTGCCGAGTACGATACAGTATTTGCAAGACTTTTACGGCAAGAATAATTGCCGTAAAGGTCTTTTTTATACTATTTATAGAAAGGACTTGAGAACTTAAACATGGAATCGGACTCAATATTGCCTCAACTATTGCTTCAGCTTGTACTGATAGCGGTCAACGCACTGTTTGCCGCAACCGAGATAGCCGTTATTTCGCTCAACGAGACGAAAGTGCGGCGCATGGCCGAGGGCGGAGACAGGAAAGCGGCTAAAATGCTTAGAATGGTGACTGAACCTACGGGGTTCCTGTCAACTATTCAGATATGCATAACGCTTGCAGGCTTCCTCGGCTCGGCGTTTGCGGCTGATAACTTTTCCGATAAGCTCGTAAACTGGCTTATAAATGATTGCGAAGTATCCGGAGTGTCACCCTCGGCACTTGATACGATATCGGTCATCATAATAACCCTTGTTTTGTCTTACTTTACGCTGGTGCTCGGCGAGCTTGTTCCAAAACGTATCGCAATGAAACGCCCGGAGGGCATTGCACGCGCTGTAAGCGGACTGATGATAGGAATGACAACGGTGCTCCGCCCTGTAATTTGGCTGCTGACCGTTTCAACTAACGGTGTGCTGCGCCTGTGCGGCATAGACCCGAAGGATAATGCCGAGGAGGTGTCGGAGGAAGAGATAATAATGATGCTCGATGAGGGTGAGGAAGCAGGCTCTATAGAAAGCGGCGAAAAAGAGCTTATAAAAAATGTATTCTCACTCAACGATACCACTGCCGAAGATGTTATGGTGCATCGTTCGCAAGTAGCTTTCCTAAAACGCGACGATGCTCGAACAACACTGCTCAATGAAATAGCCGAAAGCGGATATTCTCGCTTTCCCGTGTACGGCGAAAATATCGACGACATTGTAGGAATACTCTACGCAAAGACGTATCTTACCGCCCAAAGCAGGGGCGAACGGTGCGAAATGAAGGATTTCCTGATGCCACCGCGCTTTGTCCACGCGAGCACACACATAAACCGCATTCTTCTCGATATGCAGCGCGAGCATGCGCATATGGCAGTGGTTGTTGATGATTACGGCGGAGTTATCGGAATAATCACGCTTGAGGATATTCTTGAAGAATTGGTGGGAGAGATATGGGACGAGAGCGATGAAGTGATAGAGAACATAAGGGAACGCCCCGACGGCAGCTATGATATAAACGGAAGCACACGGCTTTCAGACATGTGTGAAAGCGTTGGATGCAGCATCGACAGTAATGCCGACACGGTCGGCGGCTGGGTCACGGAAACACTCGGCGGCATACCGGCAAGCGGCGAAAGCTTCGAGTGCAGCGGCATGCTGGTAACGGTCGAGGCTACTGATGAAAGACGTGTGCTCGAGGTAAATGTTAATGTTAGCATACTCAGGGAGGATTCATAAGTGAAGTATTATTGCGAAGAAAAAGATCTCGTGATGCGGCAGCTTGACAGCGGAGAAAACGGCCTGAGCCAGGCCGAGGCGGAGCGGCGCCTTGCCGAAAACGGCAAAAATAAGCTCGCCGCGGCAAAAAAGGACTCGATACTCAAGCAGCTTTTGAAGCAGCTGGCAGACCCGATGATAATCATTCTTCTGGCTGCGGCCGCTATAAGCGGAGTGCTCGCAGTGACGCAGGGAGAGAGCTTTACGGATGTTATAATCATCCTGTTTGTCGTCGTCGTTAACGCCGTTTTGGGCGTTTATCAGGAAAACAAGGCGGAAAAGGCCATTGAAGCTTTGCAGGAAATGTCGGCGGCAACGTCAAAGGTGCTGCGCGACGGGAAGATAGTCACGATCCACAGCGAGGAGCTTGTGGTCGGCGACGTTGTGCTGCTTGAAGCGGGTGACGCCGTTCCGGCCGACGGCAGAATAATTGAAAACGCAAGCCTCAAGATAGAGGAGGCGGCGCTCACGGGCGAGTCGGTGCCGGTGAGCAAGTTTATCGACATCATAAATCTCGCAGACGGCGAGGGCGACGTTCCGCTCGGCGACCGCCGCAATATGGCCTACATGGGCTCTACCGTTGTTTACGGCCGCGGCGCAATGATAGTCTGCGCAACCGGCATGGACACCGAGATGGGCAAGATAGCCGACGCTCTTGCGCAGGCTTCCGACGGGCAGACGCCCTTGCAGATAAAGCTTACGCAGCTGAGCAAAATACTCACCTGGCTCGTTCTCGGCATATGCGTCGTCATATTTGCCGTGCAGCTTCTGCGCGCCGGCGGAATGAGCTTTGAGGTCGTGCTCAACTCCTTCATGATAGCCGTGTCGCTCGCGGTAGCCGCCATACCCGAGGGGCTTGCAGCGGTCGTTACGGTGGTCTTGTCCATCGGCGTTACCAACATGTCAAAGCGCAACGCGATAATCCGCCGCCTGACGGCGGTCGAAACTCTCGGCTGTGCGCAGGTCATCTGCTCGGATAAAACCGGCACGCTGACGCAGAACAGGATGACCGTTGTCGATTTCTTCGGCGAAAACGAGCAGGAGCTTGCCAAGGCAATGGCACTGTGCTGCGACGCCGAGATAGACGATGACGGAGCCGTGACCGGCGAGCCTACGGAGGCCGCGCTGGTTGCATGGGCAAACAAGCTGGGGCTTAATAAAACAGCGCTTAAATCATCGTTCCCACGCTGCGGCGAAGCGCCGTTTGACTCCGGAAGAAAGATGATGAGCACCCTGCACCTTGCCCCGAACGGTGTGGTTCAGTACACAAAGGGCGCGCCCGACGTTATCATCGGAAAATGCACGCACTATCTCAAAAACGGCGAAGCCGTTCCCATGACCGATGACTACCGCAGCGAGATACTCCGCAGCAACAAGGCAATGGCCGATAAGGCTCTGCGAGTTTTGGCCTGTGCTCTGCGCATATGGGAAGCGCAGCCTGACGACTGCGAGCCGGAGACGCTCGAGCAGCAGCTCTGCTTTGTGGGCCTTACGGGAATGATCGACCCCGTGCGCCCGGAGGTTAAGGACGCTATCGACGAGTGCAAGGCCGCCGGCATCCGCGCAATTATGATAACCGGCGACCATGTTGACACGGCCGTAGCCATAGCCAAGGAGCTTGGCATCCTGCGCGAGGGCGACAAAGCCGTAACGGGCACGCAGCTTTCACAGATGAGCGATGAGGAGTTTGAGCGCGAATTTCAGAATATAAGCGTCTATGCGCGCGTTCAGCCCGAGCACAAAACGCGCATCGTTTCCGCGTGGCGCAAGGCAGGCTATGTCACCGCCATGACCGGCGACGGCGTAAATGACGCACCGTCCATAAAAAGCGCAGATATCGGCGTCGGTATGGGCATAACCGGCACCGACGTTACCAAAAACGTTGCCGATATGGTGCTTGCCGACGATAACTTTGCCACCATCGTCGGCGCCGTCGAGGAAGGCCGCAGGATATACGATAACATCCGCAAGGCGATCCAGTTCCTGCTCGGCTCAAACATGAGCGAGGTCATAAGCATTTTTGTCGCTACCATACTGGGCTTTACGATATTAAAGCCGGTGCATCTTCTGTGGATAAATCTCGTCACCGACTGCTTCCCGGCGCTGGCACTCGGCATGGAAAAGGCCGAGGGCGATATAATGCGCCGCCGTCCGCGTCCGGCGAAGGACGGAATATTCGCAGGCGGAATGGGCTTTGATATCGCGTATCAGGGCGTGCTCATCTCGGTGCTCGTTCTGGCGGCGTATTTCGTCGGCCATTATATCGAAACCGGCGTATGGACGATAACCGACAGCGCCGACGGCACAACGATGGCATTTCTTACGATGTCAATGGCCGAGGTATGCCACAGCTTCAACATGCGCTCGCTGCGCGGCTGCATCTTCACCATGGGCACGAAGAACAAGGCTCTCGTATGGGCTGCCGTCGGCAGCATTGCCGCGACCACGCTTGTCTGCGAGGTACCGTTTTTGGCCGAGGCATTCGGCTTCACGCCGGTATCGTTTGTCGAATACGTCATTGCAATGGGCATAGGCATGCTCGGCATGGTCATCGTTGAGATCGTCAAGACCTTCCAGCGCCGCGCAATGCGGAAAAGAGGCGAAATTCTTTGAGCTTGCAGGTTGACAGCGCTCAAAGACGGTGATAAAATCAAATAATCAGCGATGACGGAGAACGATGACGCGCTGTCTGTCCAGAGAGAAAGGCCGTTGGCTGCAAGCCTTTTCGGACAAAACGTCGGAGACCGCTCCCGAGCCGAAGCAAGGAAATGTGCTTCCGCGCCGCGCCCGTTAAGCGCATGATGAGTTCTATCAAGGTGGGACCGCGTAAAAAATATTACGCCCTTGACGCATTGCGTCAGGGGCGTTTTGATTTTGATAAAGGAGTATAAATCATGGAAGAAAATAAGTACACTTTTGAAAATCCCGAATTCAAAAACACCTATCGCCATACAACAAGCCATATCCTCGCCCAGGCGGTAAAGCGCCTGTATCCCGAGGTCAAGCTGGCCATCGGCCCGGCTATCGAAAACGGCTTTTACTATGACTTTGACGCTCCCTTTGCCATAACTCCCGAGATCCTCGAAAAGATCGAGGCCGAGATGCGCAAGATCTGCAAGGAAAAGATAAAGCTTGAAAGATTCGAGCTTCCGCGCAAGGAAGCAATAAAATTCATGGAAGAGCGTGAAGAGCCGTACAAGGTCGAGCTTATAAACGACCTGCCCGAGGACGCGGTCATCTCGTTCTACAAGCAGGGCGACTTTACCGACCTGTGCGCAGGCCCTCACCTCGATTCGACCGGCAGAGTCAAGGGCAATGCTATAAAGCTCACCTCCTGCACCGGCGCATATTGGCGCGGCGATTCCAACCGCAAGATGCTCCAGCGCGTTTACGGCACCTGCTTCATGAAAAAGGACGAGCTTGACGCATATCTTGCCCGCATAGAGGAAGCCAAAAAGCGCGACCACCGCAAGCTCGGCAAGGAGCTTGGCCTGTTCATGCTCACCGAGGAAGGCCCCGGCTTCCCGTTCTTCCTGCCCAAGGGCATGGTCCTTAAAAATACGCTTATCGACTACTGGCGCGAGGTTCACAAGAAGTACGGCTATGTTGAGGTCTCGACTCCGATGATCCTCAATCGCCAGCTTTGGGAGACTTCCGGCCACTGGTTCCACTATAAAGAGAATATGTACACCACCGTCATCGACGGCGAGGACTATGCGATAAAGCCCATGAACTGCCCCGGCGGCATGCTCGTTTACAAATCCGAGCCGCATTCCTACCGTGATCTGCCCCTGCGCGTGGGTGAGCTTGGCCTTGTCCACCGCCATGAGCTGTCCGGCGCCCTGCACGGCCTGTTCCGCGTAAGATGCTTCACCCAGGACGATGCGCACATCTTCATGACCTGGGATCAGATGAAGGACGAGATAAAGAACGTCGTCAAGCTCTTTGACGAGGTGTATTCGCTCTTCGGCCTGCCCTACGAGATCGAGCTTAGCACCATGCCCGACGATCACATGGGCGACGAGAAGGACTGGGAGTTTGCGCAGAACACCCTCAAGGAAGCCATCACCGAAATGGGCAAGAGCTATGTCGTCAACGAGGGCGACGGTGCGTTCTACGGCCCGAAGCTCGACTTCCATCTTGAGGACAGCCTGGGAAGAACGTGGCAGTGCGGCACCATTCAACTGGATATGCAGCTGCCCGAGAGATTCGAGCTTGAGTATGTCGGAGCCGACGGCGAGAAGCATCGTCCCGTCATGATCCACCGCGTTGTGTTCGGCTCGATCGAGCGCTTCATCGGCGTTATCACCGAGCATTTTGCCGGCGCGTTCCCGACATGGCTGGCTCCCGTCCAGGTAAAGGTCATGCCGATAACCGATCGCGTTGACGATTATGCAAAGCAGATCGCAAAGCGCCTTGACGAGCACGGCTTCCGCGTTGAGACCGATCTGCGCAACGAAAAGATCGGCTACAAGATCCGCGAGGCACAGACTCAGAAGATCCCCTACATGATAATCGTCGGCGATAAGGAAGCCGAAAACGGCACTGTCTCCGTGCGCACACGCGCCGGCGGCGACGAGGGCAGCATGCAGGTAGAAGACTTCATCGCAAAGCTCGGCGAAGAAGTGGCCACCAGAGCAAAATAATTATTTCAGCCTGCCGATACCCGGCAGGCTGTTCGAAAATAAGGAGAAGCTATGAAATTACTTTTCAAGCAGCGCTTTTTCTCGTGGTTTGACAGCTATGATATTTACGATGAGGGCGGAAGAGGCGTGTTCACGGTGGAGGGCAAGCTCGGCTGGGGGCATGTGCTGCATGTTTTGGACGCAGGCGGCCGCCATGTAGGCACGGTGCGCGAAAAGGTGCTGACGCTGTTCGAGCCGAAGTTCGAGATATTCACCGGTGCAGATGAATACATCGGCTGTATAACAAAGCGATTTACATTCTTTAAGCCAAAGTTCGATATCGACTTCAACGGTTGGCAGGTCGAGGGCGATTTCTGGGGCTGGGACTACTCGGTCGTGTCGCCAACGGGCGAAACGGTCGCCGTCATAACAAAGGAGCTTTTCAACTGGACCGACACCTATTCCATCGACGTTGCGCGCCCCGAGAACGCCCTGTGCGCGCTCATGCTCGTGCTTGCTATCGACGCCGAAAAATGCAGCAGCAATAACGGATAAGGCCGCACCGCTCAAAGCCGAAGAAGAACGGCTGCAATATGCCATTAAGCAGCTATCCCGCTCCAATGAGGAAGTACAGGCGGATATTGCGGCAGTAGACGAAGCGCTAGAATACCTGCAAGAGCAGCGGGAGCTTTGGCCTACAGCCTCGTGGGCGAGGCGGCGCACGAGTGGATCGGAATTGCGATGCTCGCGCTGTTTATTCTCATAGGCTTCCTGGCGGCAAAAACACTCTCCAAAGCAAAATGATATATAAAAACGGTGCAGCGCCCAACGGGAGCTGCACCGTTTTTCGTTTAGATTAAATTCGGAACACGCGGCCGTCGCGTGTGGGGTGGGCTGCCGGCTTATCGCCGCAGACATAGCCGAGAAGGCAGTGACCGATGCCGATGTACTCATCGCCGATGCCTGCCTTGCGCAGTATCTCGCGCGCCTCGGGCATCTCGAACACTTCCTTCGCTCTGTTGACCCAGCACGAGCCAAGCCCGATGGCGTTTGCCGCGTTCATGAGATTGCCGAGAACGAGCGCACCGTCCTCGATATATGTGGGAACATTGCGGTCGGCCAGAACGACAATGACGGTCGGAGCGCCGTAAAACGGGTCGATGTCCTTGCCCATGACCTTGGCGTTGAGCTTTGAAAGCAGCGCGATCGTATCCTTATCCTGAACGACGAGCATGGCCGTCGGCTGTCTGTTCATTGCAGACGGGGCTAACAGACCGGCCTTCAGAACGCTCTGAAGCTCATCCTCCGATATCTGCTCGGGCTTGTAAGCTCTTATGCTTCTGCGCTCGAGAAGGTTGCCGAGTGCCTCACTCATTGCCGCCGTCCTCCTCAATGTCGTAAAACTCGGCGTATTCGCCGCCGTTTTTTCCGGCCTCGACTGCGGCCTTCGCGGCTTCAAGCTCCTCGCGCATCGTCTCTATGCGATCGTCCATCGCCTTGAGCTCGTCAAACAGCGGAGCATAGCTCTCGCCGGGGTTGTCGCGGTTTTCGTCGTAGCAGAGTCTGCCGATCTCGATGAACACCTTGTTCTGCTCCTCAAGCTCGCCGTTTATCTGAAGGGTGAGCTTTGCAATGTTGGCATAGCAGCGCGCGGCCGTGCTGCCCTTGTCATAGGCGTCCTTGAGGCCGCCGCTTTCAACATAATCCTTTGCCTTTTTAGTCACACTGTTGATCGTGCCCTTGAGTATGCTTTTGTAATCTGCCATGATGTTAGCTCCTTTCCTGCCCGTCGGCCTTTTTCGTCCGCTCGCTGCGGTTTACGAAAAGCTCGTCGGGTGAATGTTTTT
>OJPS01001069.1_pt1 | contig 19415 bp, 9 predicted proteins | sample 1598551 | NCBI WGS metagenome assembly OJPS01 (sample SAMN03922488, study PRJEB24848) | human gut metagenome | isolation source: stool sample | host: Homo sapiens | place: Germany | collected 2011-05 | reverse complement strand
ACCATCGTAAAATTGGTCTTGTTAAAGATGCTTTATTTTAATTCAACCAACGGGTATAATTCATAATTCATAATTCATAATTAAATGACAGGATGCCTTGTTAAAACCTTTGTGTGTGAAGAACGCCGCCGCCGGAATTGCAGCGAGGCGGATGAAACGGCGGATATGCAGGGAAAAGAGCGAAAAGAGATGCGGAATCCCCGAAACGAACCTCCCGGGACCGGGCGTCGTTTCGGGGATTTGTTGGGCGGCCCGGATTTCGGACAGCCGTTTCTGACCGATAATTACTCCACCGCTTTGAGTTCGAGTACGCGGCTCGCATATTCCTTGCCCACCGTGAATTCGAGTCCGTTCTCCATCAGGAACGCGCCGCTGAAGGTCTTGCCGTCCTGCGGGACCGGCTTCCCGTCGACGTTCAGTTCGGTGATCCGGTAGCGTTTGCCGGGGTCGAGACCCGCCATGCGGAAGGCCGGCGACGGCATGTTGAGGAAGTGCTCCAGCTTGTAGACGAACCAGACGGCGCGGTCCTTTTCGGGTGCGACGTACATCAGCGATGCATAGCCTGTCTTGTCGTAGGGCGAGATCAGCCGGTAGAGGTCGCCCTGCTGCACGATGGGGCGGATCTTCTTGTAGTCGGCGATCGCCCTGCGGGCGAACTCCTTCTCTTTGCCGGTCATCTTTGAGGGTTGCAGCTCCAGCCCCAGGCGTCCCGACATGGCCACGTCGAAGCGCAGTTTGAGCGGAACGTTGCGGCCCGTCTGGTGGTTGGGCGAGGCGCTCACGTGCGAAGCCATCGCCACGGCGGGATAGAAGTTCGACACGCCCCACTGCATGTAGATGCGTTGCAGAGCGTCGGTGTTGTCCGAGGTCCAGAATTCATCGTAGTAGGGCAGGACGCCATAGTTGACCCGTCCGCCGCCGCTGGCGCACGACTGCATCACCAGACGGGGATATTTCTCCCGGATGCGCCGCAGCACCTTGTCCATGCCGCGGTGGTACTCGATGTAGAGGTGCGATTGCCGGTCGGCCGGCAGGAAGGTCGAGCCGTAGTTGTAGAGCGTCATGTTGTCGTCCCACTTGATGTAGGCGATGTCGGGATGCGCGGTCATCAGACGGTCGACCACGCCGAAGACGAACTCCTGCACCGCGGGGTTCGACAGATCGAGCACCTGCTGCGTGCCGCCGCGGCCCTTGCGGTTTTCGCGGTAGGGCTGCTGGATCACCCAGTCGGGATGCTTCTCATAGAGTTCGCTCCGGGTGTTGGTCATCTCGGGTTCGATCCAGATGCCGAACTTCACGCCGTGTTTGCGGGCCGACTCGGTCAGTCCCTCGATGCCCTGCGGCAGTTTCTCGCGGCAGACCGTCCAGTCTCCGAGGCTCGTCTCGCCGTTGTTGCGCGGGTATTTGTCGCCGAACCAGCCGTCGTCCATCACGAACAGTTCGCCGCCCAGGTCCGCCAGGTCGGCCATCATCCGGTCCATGCCCTCCTGGTTGACCTTGAAATAGACGCCCTCCCACGAGTTGAGCAGCACGTCGCGAAGCTCGGTTCCGTGGTTGAGCCGGTGGAGGCGCGCCCATCGGTGGATGTTGCGGCTCACGCCGCTCTTGCCCTCGTCGCTGAACGTGAAGGCGAATACCGGGGTCGTGAAGACCTCGCGGGGTTGCAGCGTGTATTGCGACTGCTCCTCGTTGATGCCCGCGAAGAGGTGCGTGGTGTGGGTGTTGTCGTTGTCCAGGGCGATGCGGTAGTTGCCGGCCCAGGCCAGCGTGCCGCCGATGACGCGGCCCGTCAACTCCCGGGGGCGTCCGTCGAGCGAGATCATCAGCGAGGGGTTGTCGCGCTGCGTGTTGCGCACGCCGTCCTTGTTCTTGAGCACCTTCATGCCGTCGGTCAGCGGCTCTTCGTGGAGGTAGCACTCCGCGCCCCATGTGCCGTGGAAATGCGTCAGCCACGTGTCGCCCCGGCGGACGGGCATGTAGGCCGATGCGAACCGGTAGAGCGTCACGGGTTTCTTCTCCGTGTGGCTGATCTCGGTCCACGTCTCGATCACCTCGCAGTCGTCGTAGGTCTTGTAGAAGAGCGTCACGAAAAACGGGTAGTGCTTGTCCTTCATGGCGATGGCGGTGGTTTCGGAGCCGTCCCTGCGGTCGCGCGACACCGACTCGACCGCCAGTTCGAGCGACATCGAACCGTCGCCGTGCGTCGCCTGAATGGCTACCTCGCGGTAACACTGGGCGCCGAACTGCGGGTAGGCCGCATCGCCGAACGCCGCTCCGCTGGCGAGGATGTCGTCGGGCGAGGCGACGCGCGCTCCGAAATACTGGAACAGAGGGGTTTTGCCTTTTTCTGCCGTCAGCAGCAGCGAGGAATTCCGGGTCGAGAGCAGGATGTTTTCCGCCCGGAGCATGCCGCCGGACAGCAACGCAGCGCCGGCCCATGCCAATACCAAAAGTTTCTTCATTGCAGGGTTGTCGTATAAGGTTGATTTCGGATATAAAACTAATAAAAAAACGCGGATTCCGCAAAGAACGCAGGCCGGACAATCGTCCGGCCTGCGAATCCAGAAATCCGAAACGGAGCCTCCGCGGTTATTTCGGGGCTGTGACGAACGGTGTCTCCAGCAGTTTTTTCAGCGTGGCGGGGTTGTCGGTGGTGATGTAGTCGACACCCAGCGCGATGCAGGCCATCATGTCGGCCGTCGAATTGACCGTCCAGGCGTTGACCTCGATTCCGCCGGCGTGGGCTTCCGTCACCCACTCGGGTTTTTTCGAAAGCACGGTCGAATACTGGTAGTCGATGCCCGAGAGCTTGTCCGCCGCGACTTCGGCCGGAGCCTTGTCGCCGCCCAGGTACTGTACGCCGGCCGCGGGCATGGCCGCCCGGAGCTGCTTGCAGACCTCGTAGTCGAAGGCGATGTAATCGACCCGCGTCTCCATCGACTTCGCCTTGACGGCGGCCACGACGGCGTTGACGGCCCGCGTGTTGCTTGCGGCCGAACTGTGGGTCTTGATTTCGCAGATCAGTTTCATCGAAGCGTCCTTGGCGCCCTGCTCCAGATAGGCGTCAAGCGTCGGTAGTTTTTCGCCGTTGGCCAGCGTGAGGTCCCTGATCTGTGCATAGGCGCTCTCTTCGATCCGCAGGTCGCTGCCTGCCACCGTCGTGTTGTGGTTGATCACCGGCACGTCGTCGGCGGTGATCCAGACGTCGAACTCGGCGCCGTGGATGCCCAGTTTCTGGGCGTTGGTCAGGGCAGCGATCGAATTCTCGGTCGAATTCTCCACGCCGTCCTGATGCTGGCCGCGGTGCGCGATGATCCGGGGCATCGAGACGGAGGGATTGTCGCAGACGGTGAATTCGACCGTGCCGAGCGGGTATTGGCTGCCGTTGCGGACGAGCGCCATGAAATACCGGCCCGTTCCGGCGGGAATCCCCGCGGGGAGGGTCACTGCCAGCGACTGAAGGGTATTGTCGCCGGAGGCTTCGGTGAATGCGGCGTCGGCCGTGAACGCTGCGGTCACGTTGGCCGACGAGGTGAACTTCACCTTGTCGCCGGCTGCGAAACCGTTGCCGTAGACCGTATAGGTGTAGCCTGCGCCGATCTCGCACCTGGTCAGGTAGGTGAGGTTCGAGAGTGCGAATTCCACGGGCGTCTGGCCGGCGAACGCCGCATCCTGGTAGAGCAGGGCGATCTGGTCCCCGGTCAGCGCGTCGTCGAAGACGCGGGCCAGAACCACTTCGCCGTTCCATGCGTTGCCCATCGAGCCTACGGCCGAGTCGCCGCCCAGCGCGAACCACCGTGCGCCGTCCTTGGCGTGGATCAGTTCGCCCGGAGCGTCGGCCGTGCCCTTGAGTTGGCCGTCCACGTAGATATAGGCTTTCTCGGCGGTTTTGTCCCAGACGCCCACGACGTGGTAGTAGCGGCCCGGTTCGGGCGTCACGTCGCTCTGCGCCCAGCGCCACGTGCTTTTGCCCGTGGTGCTCACATTGGGCAGGAATGTGATGCAGGCCGGATGGCCTCCCTGGCCCTCCTTGCAGATCAGGAAACCCGTGCCGCCGGCTTCATGCGCCGAGAAGGGCTTGTACTCCTTCGTGCCGTCGTTGCGGTTCGAACGCAGGACGACCTCCAGCGTGTGGCCGTCGTCCAGACCCTGCTTGAACGTCTCGTTCGTGTAGTAGTCCACCCGGTAATAGGAATCCTTGCGGGAACCCTGCCCCGGGGTGTGCGTGTAGTTGGTCACGATGCGCTTGTAGACGTCGTGGTAATAGCAGGTCAGCGCCGTGCCGGGGTAGGAGAGCACCTCGTTCTTGAGCGGCGATACGTCCTCGGCCGTGCCGTCGGCGTGGAAGACAACGTCGAGCAGGTCGGCTTTCGGCGCTTCGGGCGGCACAGGTCCGGGTTCCTGCGTGATGGTGAACTCCTCGACCAGCGTGGGGTCCGAGACCGAGATGAACCGGACTACGCCGGAGCGCTCCCTGCTCACGGTGTTTTCCGGAATCAGAATCGCCAGCGTCATGCCGTCGACGGTGGGGTGGGTGAACCAGTCGGTCTTGCTCTGGTCTATCGCATAGGTCCATTTGCCGTCGGTCGTTACGGTGAACACGACCGTGCTCCCTTCGTAGGGGATGGTCCCGTTTTCGGGGGCGAGGTTGGACGCTACCGAGAACGCGACGTTTTTCCATTCGGCCGTCTCGTCGTCTTTGCACGACGGGCAGAGCGCCAGGGCGAAAGCCGTGAACAGAAAAAACGATAAAAAACCTTTTTTCATATTAGGAAGGTTATATGGTTAATTTTTCAGTTGATTGATCCGGCCGGGTCATTGGGCGTTTTCAGGCTTCTCCGTCGTGGGGCGGACCGGGAAGATCAGCACCGTGGCGGCCGCCGCGTTCACCTCCGTGTCGGGACTGCCGACCGAAACGGGCAGCACGCAGCGACTGTCCGCCGTGATCGCCGAGACGTCGATCCGAATGCCGATCTTCGCGGTGTGGGCGTTGTTGTCGAGCCGCACGGCGGCGGTCGGGAGGTCGTAGCAGGCTTCGGGCATCAGCACGTAAGCCGTACCGTTGGCCTTGTTGTAGGCGGCCAGCGCTTCGGCGTCGACCGAGAGTGCGGCCGTCGAACCGCCTTCGTTGTAGCCGCTCCGGTAGATCCACACCTCGTAGTCGATCGCTGCGGCATCGGCCGTCAGGGCGACCTGTTGCAGGCCGTTTTTCGGGATCAGCACCTTCGAGCCGATGTCGTATCCGATCTCTTCGTTGTCGGAGCACCCGGCCAGGCAAGCTGCCGCCGACAGCGCGAGCGCTAAAAATAGCTTTTTCATGGTCGTTTCTTTTCGCTAATGGTTAATAACCCGGATTCTGAACCAGCTGGCCGTTGATGTTGAGCTGCGAGTTGGGGATCGCCAGCCAGTAGTGTTTCGGCGTGGTGAAGATGCGCGTGTCGTTCTCCTTCATGCCGATCAGCTTGTAGAACTTCTCGGGCGTGTCGCCCTCGATGTTCCAGGCCTTCGGGATGGGGCGCAGGCACTCTTCGGCGATCTTCCAGCGGCGGATGTCGTGGAAACGGCGTCCCTCCATCAGGAACTCGATCGAACGCTCGCGGCGGATGATGTCGCGCAGCTTCTGGCCCGAGGGGATGCCGCCGGCCCTGCTCCACGACTCCTGGAACGTCGGAAGGCCGCAGCGCGAGCGGATCTTGTTCAGGCACTCGTAGCCGTAGTCGCTCAACGTGCCGTCGTACTCGAAGTCGGCTTCGGCGTAGCTTAAGTACAGCTCGGCGATGCGCATGTAGGGGTAGACGTAGCTCATGTAGGTGCTGACGGAGTAGTTTCCGCTTGAGTTGAGCGTCATCTTCGACTGTTCGTTGACCCATTTCTGGCAGAAATAACCGTTGTAGGACTGGTATTCGTTGTCGTAGCTGCCGGTGAAGCCCTGCGGCTCGCCCTTGTGCGCCTTGATGGTCATCTTGCCGCCGTTGAAGCGGTACGTGCCCCGGTCGTAACCCACCGACGCATAGAAGCGCGGCTCCTTGTGGAGGTGCATCTCGACCGTCCCGGCCGCCTCGTTGTAGGCCAGCGGGTCGATGTCCTTCGTCTCGGGGTCGTCCTCCCACGGAAGTCCGTTCCGGGTGTAATACATCTGGACGGCCTCGAACGTCGGGCACAAATAGCCGCGGTAGGCGCCCGACACCTTCGTGTAGTTGTTGGCCAGGTGGCAGCCGAACTGCTTCTGCGTGTAGGTGATCGAGCCTGACTTGTTCAGGCTCATCAGGTACTCGTTCTGGTTCAAGAACTGTGTCGCGTTGCCGTCGCCGGTGAAGATGTAGGTGTAGTTGGCGCGCCCCAGTTCGAACGGGTCGGTCGTGCTGGTGCTTTTCGACACGGAGAGGCCCAGTTGGCGGTCGTCCATCGTGTAGGCTCCCGTTTCCTTCGAAGCCTCCACGCAGTCGATAGCCTCCTTGGCGGCGTCCATCGCGCGTTTCCACTTCTCGGCGTCGTAGGTCTGGTTGATCAGGTGCGTGCCGTCCTTGTTGACGAAATCGGCGTAGAATTCCGAATTGCCGTTCACCAGCGGCGATGCGGCGTAGAGCAGCAGGCGGGCGCGGTAGGCCAGCGCCGTGGCCTTGATGGCGCGGCCGTACGCGATGGGACCCCAGTAGTCGGGCAGCATGTCGGCGGCCTTGCGGAACTCCTCCTCGATGAAATTGACGCACTCGTCGTAGGTGCTGCGCGGCACGTTCACGCTGCTGGCCGGCGCATTCAGGTCGATCTCCTCCCGGGCCAGTACGATCGGACCGTAGTACTCCAGCAGGATCTGGTGCAGGTGGGCGATCAGGAAGTGCGCCTCGCCCGACCAGTAGCGCAGGTTGGCCTCCGAGATGTCGGGAACAGAACCTATGTTGTTCAGGAAGTTGTAGGCATAACGGATGCCTTCGTAGATGTTGTACGAGTAGTTACCCGTCGGAAGTCCCGAGGTCGTTCCCCACATGTTGAAGTAGGTGTTCGTCGGGGACTCCTGCGAGGTGGCGTATACGAGGCTCTTCCACGAGAAATAACGCACCGATCCGTAGTAACTCGAAATCAGGTCGTCGCCGCCGCTCAGGTCGGGCATGGCCTGCGCATGGAACAGGTCGGGGCACTTGCCGTAGACCATGAAGAGCATCTTTTCGGCCTGGGCCTGGGTCTTGTAGATGTCGTCCTGCGTGGGACTGCCCTCGGGAACGACATCCAGGAAATCGCAGGATGCGGCCGCGAGAAGGAGGGCTAACGCCATTGCTATTTTTTTCATAACGGTATCTTCTTTTGGATTAGAATTGGTATTGAACGCCGATTTTCGCCATCCGCTGCAACGGGTAGGACAGGCCGTGGCCGCCGCCCTTTTCGGGGTCCCAGTAGTCGAACGGGGAGATGACGAAGAGGTTGTTGCCCGACAGGTAGACGCGGAGTTTCTTGATGGTGTAGCCCAGCTCCACGGTTTTCAGGCGCAGGTATTTGGCGTCGTGGATGTAGAAGGTCGAACTCTGGGTGTTGTTGGAGCTTAACTGCGAGGTCAGGCGCGGATAGGCCGCGTCGGCGCGGTTGTTGTCCTCCGACCAGTGGTTGTCGGCGATGTACTGCGTGATGCCGTAGCCGAAGTGCGAGGCGTCGCAGAACGGGTGCATGTTGTACATCCGCAGCGATACGTTGGATGCGCCCTGGAACATGAACGAGAAGTCGAGCCTGCGCCACTTCACCGTCGCGCCGATGCCGTACTGGATTTCGGGAACGGTCGGGCTGCCGGCCGTCGTCACGTCGTTGCCGTCGACGATGCCGTCGCCGTTCAGGTCGCGGTACTTGATGTCGCCGACCGTGTAGTTGCCGAACCGCTGTTTGGGCGAGTTGTCGATCTCCTCCTGCGAGGTGAACAGCCCGTCGGCGACCAGCACGCCGGTGATGGCGTTGACCGGATGTCCCACGACCGACATGTAGTCGTACATCAGGTCGCCTTCATCCTTCTCGACCACTTCGTTGCGCGAGAAGGTGAACGTGCCGCGCAGGCTCAGCGACCAGTCCTTGTTGAACTGCTTGTTGTAGACGGCCGAAAGGTCGACGCCGTGCGATTTCACACGTCCGATATTGCCGTAGGGCGTAACGCCCAGCAGGCCCGTCGACGAAGGCAGCGAGGTGCGCCGCATGAAGATGCCCGTACGGTCTTCGGTGAAGTAGGCGGCTTCGATGTTCAGCGCGTTGAACAGTCCCAGTTCGAGACCGACGTCGAGTTTCTTGGCCTCCTCCCACGTCGCGTTGGGGTTGCCGTAGGTGGTGATCTTCGGGCCTTTGCCCTGGGAGTTCCAGTTGTAGTAGAATCCCGATTCTTCGCCCATGGCCACGATGGAGCGGTAGGGGAAGCGCTCGCCCAAGGCGTCGTTGCCCGCCAGACCGTACGATACGCGGATCTTCAGGTTGCTGACCGTCTTGCGGATGCCGTCCCAGAACGACTCGTTGGAGATCACCCAGCCGGCCGCCGCCGAGGGGAAGAAACCCCAGCGTTTGCCGGGAGCGAAGTTCTCCGAGCCGTTGTAGCCGAAACTGGCCTCGAACAGGTAGCGGTTGTCGAATCCGTAGGTCACGCGGCCCGCCATGCCCTGCTCGCGGTAGGGCAGCAGGTTCTCCTCGCTCGTGCCGGCGATGTTGTTCTTCTTCTCGTTCATGCGGTAGACGAACATGGCTCCCACGTCGTGTTTGCCGAATTTGCGGGCGTAGTTCAGCGAGGCTTGCAGCGCGTAGCGGCGGTGGCCGCCGTTGCCGTCGGTGCTGGTCAGGTAGGTCGTGCCCGTGTCGCCGATCGAGTTGGTGATGAGATTGGCCGTGCCGTCGGGGTTGAGCGAACTGCCGTCCTCGACCTTGAAATAATAGGGGGTTGCCGTGCGGTAGGTCGCCGAATAGGTGTAGTTGTAGAATGACGCCGTGAGGTTGGCGCTCAAGCCCTTGGTGAAGAAATCCAGGTTCTGGTCCAGCGTGAAGGCCGTCGTCATGTAGGAGTAGTAGCGCTTGCCGTAGCCGCGGGACAGCTTGGCCAGCGGGTTGAGGTCGGTGGCGCCGGTGTCCCACGAGGCGTTGTTGCCGTAGCGCACGAACGTGTCGCCCTCCTCGGCCGGGAGCGTGGCCGGGAAACGTACCGGATTGGCGCGCATCGAGTAGTAGAACAGGTTGCCGATGTCCTCGATCGGGCGGGTGTTGTACTCCAGCTGGGCGTTGACCTTGATGCCGACGACCGTCGTCTTGGTGATGTTGGCGCTGACGTTGCTCTGGAAGATGTATTTCTGGTGGTTCATCTTCACGTCGTAGGGGTTCTGCTCGATGTCGGCGATGATGCCGTTTTCGTTCGAGACCGCCGCGTTGAGGAAATAGCTGACCTTACGGCCGCCGCCGCGGATGTTGAGGTTGAGGTTCTGGTTGACCGAGAAATCCTTGAACATCAGGTCGTACCAGTCGTTGTTCGGATAGAGGTACTTGTTGAGTCCCGCCTCCGTGCCGTTGATCTTGTCGGCCGAGTAGAACGGCTGGTAGGCGTGGAGCGTTCCGGTCTCCTTGGCGGTGTTGAAGACGGCCTCGTTGTAGAGCTGCATGTAGGTCACGCCGTCGGCCACCTGCTGTACCATCGTGGGCATCGAGAAGGTGTTTTCCAGACGGACCGAGACGTTCATCTTCTCCGAGTTGCGGCCGTTTTTCGTGTTGATGAGGATGACGCCGTTGGCGCCGCGCGAACCGTAGACCGAGGTCGCCTGGGCGTCCTTGAGCACCGAGAACGACTCGATCGACTCGGGAGGCATGTTGTTGAGCATGTTGCTCAACACCTCCACGCCGTCGAGGATGATCAGCGGCGAGTTGCTCGACCCGAAGGTCGAAATGCCGCGGATGTAGAACGAGGCGCTGTCGTAGCCGGGTTCGCCCGAGGTCTGGCGCGAGATCATGCCGGCGATGTTGCCGGCGAACGCCGTGGTCAGCGAACTGGAGGTGATATTCAGGTCGGAGGGTTTTACGGAGGTGATCGAAGCGACCATCGACTCCTTTTTCTGCGTGCCGTAGCCGATGACCACGACTTCGTCGAGCGCGTTGCTCTGCTCGGCGAGCGATACGAGTTTGAACAGCTCGGTGTCCTCGACGTGGAGTTTCTTCGTGTCGAAACCGACGTACGAGAAGGTCACGTATTTCGATTTGGCGGGAATGGTGAAGGTGTACGAGCCGTCGCCGTTGGTGATCGTGCCGGCCGTCGTTCCTTCGACGTAGATCATCACGCCGGCCAGCGGGGAGTTGTCGGTGCCGGAGATCACCGTGCCGCTGACCGTTTGGGCGACGTCGCGCGAACCGCTGGCGGCCTGGTAGATGCGGACCTGCGTGCCGCCGACCGAATACTGAAGGCCGACGTCGGGCAGGATCTGGTCGAGAATCCGGTTTGCGCTTACGTTTTTCTCCCTGACCGTTACGACCTTGGTCAGGATCGGTTTTACTTCATCCGCATAGATGAACCGCAGATCGCTCTGCGCCTCGATGGATTCGAGGATCTCCCGGATGCTTGCATCGGCTGCATCTATCGTTACATAGATGCTCCGGATCTGTGCGAGGAGATTTCCCCCCCCCCACGCGAGGCATAGGGTTCCGGACAGCAGCAGCGCGGCGACGAATCGCAGGACTGCCGGAAAATGCCCGTTCCCGGGTGCTTTTTGGCGAGTTTCTTCCATAATGGTTTTAATTGGTTCTGGTTGGTAATTGGTGTGGTTTCGAAATACAGAGTGCATGGTTTGGACCGTTTTTTGGGCCGGATGTGTGTGTTTTGTAGGAGCAAATTGAATTTAAGGGTTTTGTGGACTATTCCATTTGCAAATATAGAAATTATGCAATAAAATGCAAGCATTTCTTTGATTTTGATTTTTTCTTTTTGGAAGAAGGAGTGTTTTGAATCGAAATTGATGCGCCTGCGTCGCTTCCGGGTGGAGTTTGCCGGGCGCGGGGTGCGTTCTTCGGAAAAAATGGTTACTTTTGCCGAAAACAATCCGGCATGGAACAGCACGAAACCGACGAAAAATTCATGCGCCTGGCACTAAACGAGGCGCAAAAGGCGTTAAAACAACAGGAGGTGCCCATCGGTGCGGTCGTCGTGGCCGGCGGTGCGGTGATCGGGCGGGGGCACAACCTCGTCGAAACCCTGGCCGACCCCACGGCCCACGCCGAGATGCAGGCCCTCACGGCCGCTGCCGCGACGCTCGGGGGCAAGTATTTGCAGGAGTGCACGCTCTACGTCACGGTCGAGCCGTGCATCATGTGCGCCGGGGCGATCGGATGGGCGCAGGTGAGCCGCGTGGTGTGGGGCGCCGACGATCCCAAGAAGGGCTTCCGGCGTTACTCCGAGGCGGTGTTCCACCCCAGAACGACCGTGGCGCGGGGGGTGCTCCGGGAGGAGTGCGAGGAGTTGATGAGCGGTTTTTTCGCGGGTTTGCGCGGATAGATTTGGTAAAAAAGGAATTTTTTTTATACTTTTGCATCCAACGCGTTTCGGACAGGGGCGCATGAACTGAAAAACTTAATAAAATCGAATAGAAAAAGCAATGAAAAAGTTATTTGTATCGGTTGTCGCGCTGTTGGCGGCGGTGTCGCTCTCGGCGCAGGATGTTACTGCAATCTACAACGAAGCCGCAGCAGCTTTCGGCGCCAAGGATTTCGCAGGCGCGGCCGCGAAGTTCGAACAGGTGATCGAGCAGGGGCTGGACAGCGAGGAGGCTGCGTCGCTGGTGGCCACGGCCAAGACGACGCTTCCCAAATGCTACTTTATGATGGGCGGCGGAGCGATCCGGACCAAGAACTACGACGAGGCGCTGAAGAATTTCACCAAATCGGCGGAGCTGGCCGAACTCTACGGCGACATGAGCCAGATGGCCAAGGCCAACGGCTGGGTGGCCAAGATCTATCAGATTCAGGGCGGCGACGCTTTCAACAACAAGGACTATGCGACCGCCGCAGGCGTGTTCGAGAAGGGCTACAAGGCCGACCCGGACAATACCGCGATGGCGCTGAACCTCGCCATGAGCTACTGCGAGATGGGCGAGTACGAGAAGGGTATGGACATCTACGAGGCGGTGGCCGCCAAGACGCACCCCAAGTATGCCGATGACGCCGCCAAGGCCAAGGAGATGATCGCCCTCTACACCAATAACAAGGTGGCCACGCTTCAGGCTGCCAACGATTTCGACGGTATCATCGCGATGGCCGACGCGCTGCTGGCGAAGAACGCCGAAAACGCTCTGGCGCAGAAGGTCCGCTTGCAGGCTTATGCCAGCAAGAAGGATTACAACAAGGTGATCGAGCTGGGCGAGGCTGCCGCCAAGGTGCAGACCGATCCCGAGGATGTGAGCCTGATGTACCTGACGCTGGGCGCCGCCTACAACGCCAAGGAGATGAAGCCGCAGGCCATCGAGGCCTTCCGGAAGGTGACGGCGGGACCGGCTGTCGAGAGTGCGAAAGCCGCGTTGGCCGAACTAACCAAATAGCCTGCGGGCCGCAGGAGGAAGAGGGCGGCCTGCCGGGTTTTCCGAAGGGCCGCAGACAGTGAGCCTCCGGCCCCATGAAATAAACCGCAGAGCGGGTTCCGGATTTCCGGAACCCGCTTTTTCGTGCCGGAGCGGGGGGCTGGTTCAGCGTTCCGACGGCTCTTCGGGTGCGGCGTTTCGAAGGGCGTTTTCTCGGATGCGGGTCAGTCCGCTGCGTGTCAGCGGCGTGCGGCCGCAGAGGGCTTCGAACGCCGCTTCATCCATGCCGAGCCACGTCGCGGCGTCCATCGCCAGCGGGTCGAACACGGCATCGAACGCCGCGTTGCGGTGCTGCGGGGCGCGGCGGTTCCAGGGGCAGAGGCTCTGGCACGCGTCGCAGCCGAAGATCCAGCCGTGAAGGTCCGTTTGACCGGGCTGTTCCCGCTCGATGGTGCGGCACGAGATGCAGCGGCCCGTGTCGATGGTCCTGTCCGGGGCGACGGCTCCCGTGGGGCAGTTGTCGATGCAGCTGCGGCAGGTTCCGCAGCGCGACCCTTCGAACGGTGCGTCGTAGCGGTCGGTCTCTTCGGTGAGAATCAGCTCGCCCAGCACGACGTAGCTCCCGTATTGCGGCGTGACGAGCAGCGACTGCCGGCCGATCCACCCCAGCCCGGCCTCTACGGCCAGCTGCTTTTCGGCCAGCGGCGCGGTGTCGACGAAGGCGCGGCCTCCCAGACCGGGGTGCGCCGCGCGCAGGGCGTCGAGCATCCCGCCGAGCATCGTCCGGAGGGTGGCGTGGTAATCCGCCGCGCAGGCGTAGGAGGCCACCTTCGTCCGGTGCCCGGGCGGATAGCCCTCGCCGACGCGGTTTTTGTACGACACGGCGCAGACCACGGCCGTGCGTGCGCCTTCGACCAGCCGGCGCGCGTCGAAGCGTTTGTCGACGTTGCGTTCCAGATAGCCCAGCGACGATTGGCGGCCGCGGGCCAGCCATGCGCGGAACAGCGCTTCGTTTTCGGCCAGATGGCGGCACGGGGCGATGCCGCAGAGGTCGAACCCTGCGCCGACGGCGAGCCGTTTGATGTACAGATGGTCGATCATCGTGATAATTTATGTCAAAAATAGTGTTTTTTAGCCGGAAATTAGTAATTTCGCCCCGAACTTTTGCGTTATCCGAACGTAGCTAAAAAAGAACACATGATGACTATCAATACACTGTACGAACTGGTCCGCAACAGCGTGGAGAAGTTCGCGTCGAAAGTCGCTTTCTCGATGTACGAGGGCGATGACGTGACTTATGCCGAGGTGGGCCGTCGTATCGCCAGGGTGCAGGAAATCCTCACCGGAGCGGGGCTTCGCGCCGGGGACAAGGTGGCTCTCCTGAGCAGCAACATGCCCAACTGGGGCATCAGCTATTTCGCCGTCACGTCGGCGGGCATGGTGGCCGTGCCGATCCTGCCCGACTTCTCGGGCGAGGAGCTGGACATGATCATCGAGCATTCGGAGGCCAAGGCCCTGCTCGTGTCGGACAAACTTTTCACCAAGCTCTCGAAGCAGACCATCGAGCGGCTCAACGTGGCGGTCCGCACCAAGAACCTCGGCGTCATCTCGCAGCGCGTCCGCGGGGAAGGCTCGACGGGCGTTCCCCGGCCCGACGACCTGGCCGTGATCATCTACACGTCGGGAACCACTTCGAAGCCCAAGGGCGTGATGCTGACCCATGCGGCGCTCTGCGCGCAGGTCGACATCTCCGCCTCGATCTTCCCGGTCGACGGCGGCGACACGTTCCTTTCGGTGCTGCCCCTCTCGCACACCTACGAGTGCTCCATCGGCATGATCTATCCCTTCTCGATGGGCGCGCGGGTGGTCTACCTCGACCGTCCGCCCACGGCCTCGGCGCTGATGCCCGCCCTGCGGGCGATCCGCCCGACAGTCATGCTGATCGTGCCGCTGATCATCGAGAAAATCTACCGCCACCAGGTGCTCGCCAAGTTCAATTCCAACTCCTTCTGGCGCACGCTCTACCGCATCGGCTTCATGCGCCGCTACCTCCACCGTGTCGCGGGCGGGAAACTGATGAAGCTCTTCGGCGGCCGTCTGCGCTTCCTGGGAATCGGGGGTGCGAAACTCGACGGCGGGGCCGAGAAATTCCTGCTCGAAGCCCTCGTCCCCTATGCCATCGGCTACGGGCTGACCGAGACCGCGCCGCTGCTGGCCGGCGCGGCCCCTTCGATGGTGCGGCTGGGATCGACCGGTCCCCAGGCCCCGGGCGTCGAACTGCGGCTGGAGAACGTCAACCCCGAGACCCGTCAGGGCGAGATCGTGGCCCGCACGCCGAGCGCGATGGTGGGCTATTTCAAGAATCCCGAGGCCACGAAGGAGGTTTTCACGGCCGACGGATGGTTCCGCACGGGCGACCTCGGGGAGCTGGACAAGGACGGCTGGCTCTACATCAAGGGCCGTCTGAAGAACATGATCGTGGGTCCCGGCGGCGAGAACATCTATCCCGAGGACATCGAGACGGTGCTCAACTCGCACGTCTGCATCGCCGATTCGATCGTCACGGAGCAGGAGGGCCGCCTGATCGCCCTGGTGCACTTCAACCGCGAGGAGATCGAGTCGATGATCGACGACTGGCGCGAGGAGTGGGAGAGCAAGAAGGAGGCCTGGGAGGCCAAGACCGAACAGCTGAAGAAGGAGATCATGGATTTCGTCAACGCCAAGGTCAACCGTTTTTCGCGGATCTCGGAGGTCGTCGAGGAGAAGGAGGATTTCATCAAGACCCCCACGCACAAGATCAAGCGTTTCCTTTACAACAAGAACAAGAACGGCCAGACTCCGGACCAGCCTGCCGCCGGAAAATAAGCAAAGCCCCCGCTCCGAGAGCGGGGGCTTTTTCTTAATCCGGAGCAGCCGGAGCGTTTCCGCGGGGCGGGCGGCTTTCGGCGAGGGACCGGGGCGCTTTCGAGGAGCCGCCTCACTTGAGGTGGATGCCGTGGGCGGCGCACTCGGCGATCATCCGCTCGGGCCAGATGCTGACCTGGACTTCGCCGATATGGGCGCAGCGCAGGTAGAACATGCAGAGGCGCGACTGGCCGATGCCGCCGCCGATCGAGAGCGGCAGCCGTCCTTCGAGCAGCAGGCGGTGGAACTCCATTTCGCGCCGCTCGGGACATCCGCAGATCGCAAGCTGGCGTTCGAGGGCCTCGGCGTCGACGCGGATGCCCATGCTCGAAAGTTCGAAGGCGCTCTCCAGCACCGGGTTCCACACGATGATGTCGCCGTTGAGTCCTTTGTAACCGCCTTCGGTCGGGGTGCTCCAGTCGTCGTAGTCCGGGGCGCGTCCGTCGTGCCGCTGCCCGTCGGAAAGTTCGCCGCCGATGCCGATGAGGAACAGCGCGCCGTATTTGCGGGCCGCCGCCTGCTCGCGCTCCTTGGGTGTCAGCGCGGGGAACTCCTGCAACAGTTCCTCGGCCTGCAGGAACGTGATTCGCTCGGGCAGTATGGGCGTGATGTGCGGATAGAGTTCGTAAACCTCCTCCTCGACGGCTTTCATCGCCTCGTAGATCGTTTCGACGGTCGCTTTCAGGAAGTTCAGGTTGCGCTCTTCGGGGCGCATCGTGCGTTCCCAGTCCCACTGGTCGACGTAGAGCGAGTGGATGTTGTCCAGCTCCTCGTCGGCGCGGATGGCGTTCATGTCGGTGTACAGCCCGTATCCCGGGGCGATCTTGTAGGTCCCCAGTTTCATGCGTTTCCATTTGGCCAGCGAGTGCACCACCTCGGCCCGGCGGTCGCCCAGATCGCGGATCGGGAACGACACGGCGCGCTCCACGCCGTTCAGGTCGTCGTTGATGCCCGTGCCCGAAAGGACGAACAACGGCGCCGTGACGCGGCGTAGGCGCAGGCGGCGGGCCAGCATGTCGGGAAAAATCTCCTTGAGATAGGTGATGGCCTGCTCCATCGTTTCGGGAGCGAGCTTGGCCGTATAGTCTTCCGGAATGAAAAGCGGCATAAGTTCAGGGTTTGGATTCGTGAAAAACGGTTTATTTTGCAAATATAGTGAAAGGTGAGGGCAATTGGGAGTGTTCAGGCTCAAAAAATGTCGGTTTTAACCGCGGAACCGGATTTTAGCCTGCCCGAAATCCGTTCCGGGTGGGGCGGCAGCATAAAAATAACGCACGTAACAGAAGCGTTACGTGCGTTATTTCATTTCCGGTTCCGGTTATTTCGCGGCGGGCAGCAGCGCCGAGTCGGGCTGCTGGCGTTTGTCGCCCACGTCGATCAGGTTCTCCTCGGAGACCCCCAGCGAACGGTAGTAGTCGTTCAGTTCGGCCACCACCTCCTTGCGGTCGGCGTAGCTGGCCAGGTAGTAGATGTCGCCCAGCTGGTCGAGCTTCTCGTCTATAAGGCCTGAGACCATGTCGCCCTGCGCCCCTTCGAAACGGAGGTAGTGCTCGATGTATTCGATCAGCGTCTGGGCATACTCCCTCAAGAGGGCGTCGCCCTTCGCGGCGGCTTCCTTGTCGCCCATGGCCGAAGCGGCGTAATAGGCCTCCAGGAAGGGGTAGGTGTTGGTGTCGGTGAAGCGCACCTGCGAGGTCGGCATCCGCTCCAGCCCCAGGTCGAGCAGCTCGACGGCCTCTGCGACGCGGTTCTGCCGCAGCAGCTCCTTGGCCACGCGGGCGAAGGCGTCGCGGGCGTGCGAAGCCGAAAGGTTGTACTGGATGAAGTAGTCGGCGTAGACCCGCGGGTCTTCGAGGTTGCCGTAGCGGAACGTGTCGCGCAGCAGCGGCGCGGCGTAGTCGGCGTCGATGCGTCCGATCTCGTAGGGGTTCTGCGTCGGGGTGAGGATCGGCACCAGGCGGTAGGCGTAGCCGTCGAACTGGAGGTAGTCCATCAGCCCGAAGTCCTGGAGAATGTAGACCTGCGTCATGTAGATCGGGCGTTTCCAGTCGAAGTTGGCCAGCATGTCGAGGATCATCAGCTGGTTCTTGTCCAGCGAATTCTTCTTGATGTTGATGAACACCGTGTCGACCATCTTGTCGCGGTCCTTTTCGGCCACGATGCCCGACGCCAGGGCGTTCTCCTTGTTCACCGGCAGGGCGATGCGCTTGGCGGGGATGTAGTCGGCCAGCGTGCCGTCGGCGAGTTTGACCTTGCTGCGGGGGTCGTCGCTGCGCACGAAGTCGATCACCTCCTTGATCTCCACCGGGCGGTCGATGCTGTTGGTGACGTAGATCATGTCGTTGTTGAAGGTGTACTTGTGCTTGGGCAGCGAGAAGGGGACGCCGGGGGCGTCGTTGGCCTTGGTCTTCATCTCGTCGATGTACCACTCGCCGCCGAGGTAGGAGGTGTTCATAATCCGCACGTCGGGGCGCACGCCGTAGACCTCCTGATTGTTCCACAGCGGGAAGGTGTCGTTGTCGCCGTAGTTGAGGATGATCGAGTTGGGGAGCGTCGACTGGAGGTAGTTCCAGCCGATGTCGCGGGCCATCGTGCGGTGCGAACGGTCGTGGTCGTCCCAGTTCTGGGCCGCGAGGATGGCCGGGACGCTCATTGCGACGACCGTTGCCGCGGCTGCCGTCGCCACGTTGTCGCGCTTCGAGAGCCGGGCGATCAGGTCGCGCAGGGCCAGCACGCCGAATCCGATCCAGATCGAGAATGCGTAGAACGATCCCGCATAGACGTAGTCGCGTTCGCGCGGCTCGCCGGGCGAGGTGTTGAAGTAGAAGACCAGCGCGATGCCCATCATCACGAACAGCCACAGCACGATCGAGAAGTTGCGCTGGTCGCGGTTCAACTGGTAGACGAGTCCGATGAGTCCCAGCAGGAAGGGGAGGAAATAATAGGTGTTCCGGCCCTTGTTTTCGGCGATTTCGCGCGGCAGGTTGTCCTGCGGGCCGACGTATTTCTCGTCGATCCAGCGGATGCCCGAGAGCCAGTTGCCGTCGGTGATCGTCGTGCGCGAAGGCTGTATGTCGCTCTGGCGTCCCACGAAGTTCCACATGAAATAGCGCCAGTACATGTACGAAAGCTGGTAGTTGAAGAAGAAATGGACGTTTTCCCAGAACGTCGGTTCGGTGACCGTGCGGGTTTCGCCGTAGGAGTCGGTGTAGGCCCGTTTGCGTCCGAAGTCGAGCGTCTCGCCGCGCATGGGACGCCCCTGTGCGTCGCGCAGGACCTCGCCCTTGTCGTCGCGCAGCGTCTCGGTCTTGGTGCGGTAGGCGGCCCACTCCTTGTAGGCCTTTTCACCCTTCGAGTAGTTCCACATGCGGGGGAAGAGCTGCATGAACTCCGGAGCGTGGGTGTAGCCCGTGAGCACCGTGGCGGTCTTGTACTTGCCGTCCTCGTCCAGATACCACACCTTCTTCTCCTTCACGCCCTCGGGGGGAGCCGAATACTGCGCGCCGTACAGCAGCGGGCGGTCGCCGTACTGGTCGCGGTTCAGGAGCGACAGCAGGGCGTGGGGGTTGTTGGGGTTGTTGGAGTTCATCGGCGGGTTCGCCGCGGCGCGGATGGTCACCGAGGCGTAGGACGAATAGCCGACGAGAATCATCGTCGTCGAGAGCAGGATGATGTTGAGCAGCACGCGGCCCCGTCTGTGGGCGGCCCATGCGGCCCATCCCAGGCCGATGATCAGCGCCAGCGCGAAGAGCGTGATGCCCGAGTTGACCGGCAGGCCGAACGTGTTGACGAACAGCGTGTCGATCTGCGCCCCGATCCAGACGGTGTAGGGGATGATGATGTTGTTGACGAAGACGATCATCGCCCCGGACACGAGCGTCGAGAGGGCGATGCCTCGCCAGGTTACCGTGGCGGTCTTGCGGAAGTAGTAGATGAAGACCAGCGCGGGGATGCAGAGCAGGTTGAGGATGTGCACGCCGATCGAGAGGCCCATCAGGTAGGCGATCAGCA
>OJPS01001067.1_pt1 | contig 19434 bp, 18 predicted proteins | sample 1598551 | NCBI WGS metagenome assembly OJPS01 (sample SAMN03922488, study PRJEB24848) | human gut metagenome | isolation source: stool sample | host: Homo sapiens | place: Germany | collected 2011-05 | reverse complement strand
TCTACACTAGATCGCTCGTCGGCAGCGTCAGATGTGTATAAGAGACAGGGCCAATGTAGGCGCTCCCCAGGTTGCCTATAAGGAGACCATCCGCAAGGCAGTGGATCAGGACACCAAGTATGCCCGCCAGTCTGGCGGTAAGGGCCAATATGGTCACGTTAAAATCCATGTGGAGCCCAATGAGCCCGGCAAGGGCTATGAGTTCATCAACAGCGTGGTGGGTGGCGCCATTCCCAAGGAGTATATTCCTGCGGTGGATGCCGGTATCCAAGGCGCGATGCAGGCCGGCGTCATGGCTGGCTTCCCTGTGGTGGATGTGAAGGTCACCTTGTTTGACGGTTCCTTCCATGAGGTGGACTCCTCTGAAATGGCCTTTAAGATTGCCGGCTCCATGGCCTTTAAGGAGGCCTGCCGGAAGGCAAATCCCGCTATTTTGGAGCCCATTATGAAGGTCGCCGTGGTAGTGCCCGACGACTATATGGGCGATGTCATTGGCGATATCTCCGCCCGCCGGGGTAGCATCCTGGGTATGATCCCCCGCAATGGGGCCACCCAGATTGACGCCAACGTGCCTCTGGCTGAGATGTTCGGTTACGCCACCGACCTCAGAAGCAAGACGCAGGGCCGCGGCCAGTACTCCATGGAGCCCAGCCACTACGTGGAGATCCCGAAGAATATCCGGGATAAGATCGTGGAGACCCGCAATAAGCCCCAGGCGTAAGGAAAAAGGGATTGATTTTCCCTCCATTATACGGTAAAATAAGCAATGCTGAGAAAAACCGCATTGCACCCAACAGATTTTGAAAATTGACAGGAGGATTTTCAAATGGCTAAGCAGAAATTTGAAAGAACCAAGCCCCATGTCAACATTGGCACCATTGGCCACGTTGACCACGGCAAGACTACCCTGACCGCTGCCATCACCAAGTACCTGGCCTTCTCCGGCAAGGCCAAGTTCGAGGCCTATGACTCCATCGATAAGGCTCCCGAGGAGAAGGCGCGTGGTATCACGATTAACACCGCTCACGTGGAGTACGAGACCGATAAGCGGCACTATGCCCATGTGGACTGCCCGGGTCACGCCGACTATATCAAGAACATGATCACCGGCGCTGCACAGATGGACGGCGCTATCCTGGTTATCGCTGCTTCCGACGGCCCCATGGCTCAGACCAAAGAGCACCTGCTCCTGGCCCGTCAGGTGGGCGTGCCCGCTATCGTTGTGTTCCTGAACAAGTGCGACCAGGTGGACGACGAGGAGCTGCTGGAGCTGGTTGAGATGGAAGTCCGCGAGACTCTGGATTACTACGAGTTCCCCGGCGACGAAATCCCCATCATCAAGGGCTCCGCTCTGAACGCTCTGGTGTCCGACTCCACCGATCCCGCCGCTCCCGAGTATGCCTGCATCAAGGAGCTCATGGACGCCGTGGATAACTATATCCCCACTCCCGACCGGAAGGCCGATCAGCCCTTCCTGATGCCTGTGGAAGACGTCTTCACCATCTCCGGCCGTGGCACCGTGGCTACCGGCCGTGTGGAGCGTGGCGTTGTGAAGAAGAACGAGCCTGTAGAAATCGTTGGTCTGCGTGAAGACAAGCTGAACACCGTCGTCACCGACATCGAAATGTTCCACAAGCTGCTGGACTACGCAGAAGCCGGCGACAACATCGGCGCTCTGCTGCGTGGCATCGACAAGAAGAGCATTGAGCGTGGCCAGGTTTTGGCGAAGCCCAACTCCATCCATCCTCTGACCAAGTTCAAGGGCCAGGTTTACGTCCTGTCCAAGGAAGAAGGCGGCCGTCACACTCCCTTCTTCAACAACTACCGTCCCCAGTTCTACTTCCGGACCACCGACGTGACCGGCATCATCTCTCTGCCTGAGGGCGTTGAGATGTGCATGCCCGGCGATAACGTGGTGATGTCTGTAGAACTGATTACCCCCATCGCCATCGAGAAGGGCCTCCGCTTCGCTATCCGCGAGGGCGGCCGTACCGTTGGCTCCGGTGTTGTCACCGAGATCGACTAATTCATAGCCCGAACTTCAGCATCCCAGCAGATTTTCTGCTGGGATGCTTTGCAATTATGCTTGACAGGAAAACGGTCATTAGGAGGCGAAAGGATGAAGACAGAAATGCGAAAATTATCTTCTGAGATTGCATTTTTCTTTCCCGGCTTACCCATGATGGTTTCCACTGGGGCTGTTCAGTCAGGAGGTACATCCAGCGGAATAGAATGCGGAGCGTTTGATGTGTGCAATCATTTTTCTTTCTCAGGTTCAGCATGTTGATCTTGTGGATTTCTCTCCCAGGCCGATGGGGGGCAGTCTCTGTACCGCCCGGCAGCGGGGACCCTGGAGGAAATTTGCGGTATGTCCGGCCTGGATCTGACGGGTGCATATTTAAAGGGCGTTAGCCTCTGCCATTTTGTAGAAGGCGACGGCTATTACCAGAGGAATTTGACAGACTGCACGGAGCAAAGGTGGATGGACGCCCAGCTGCCCAACAGTACGGCCCCCATTTTGAATGACGAATACGTTGTGGAATCCAACCTGTTTGGGGGCCATGATCCGGAGGCGCCTGCCGTGACGCTGTATGCCGGCGCATCCTGGCGGGAGGTTCTGTGGCCCGATATGGCAGAGCTGGGGGAGGATTCGGTTTTTTATCCTGTGGCGCTGTGCGCCAATCGGATTTTTTTCTGCTTCCAGTGTGACGCCGGGGCACCGGTGCAGCTCTACGATGTGTCCTTGACTGAGCAGCGCCCAGCCCTGACCTTCCGCGCGGCCTTTGCTGGTGAAGCGGAAATGGAATCATTTTGAGGCCTGAATGAACGGGGACTTTGAGATAGCCCCTGCAGGCATAGTCGCATTTGTGACTGAGATGCATGAATTCGTAGCCCAAACACACACCCTGGTAGAGACTCCTCTACCGGGTTTTCTTTTTTGCATTCGGATAAAGCCAAGCCCACTGTGCATAGGATATCCACCGGCGGACCTGACAGGGGGCATGGATGGTTGCTTAAGGTTGTCAAAAAATTCAGATTGTGGTTGACGTGGTACTTTTGACCTGCTATACTTGAAGCACATTAAATCGAGCATAGAGCGCGTGGAAATCAATGCAGCGTAATGCTTGACTTTTGGATTGTTGTGCCGCCTGCTTCGGCTTGCGGCGTGATAATAAAAATACTTTGAGGAGGTACCAAACTATGAGAAGGCAGATGAGGAAAGTCTTTGCTTTGGTCCTTTGTGCCGCGCTGGCCCTGTGCATGGCCGGGCCAGCTGGGGCGCAAGCATCCCCACATCCGGTGGGGGAACGCCCAGGCACGGAACATTGCGTGTATGCCAAAGCCAATGAGACTACGTTTGTCCCTGCTGGATATACATATATCTATCAGGGGGAAGGGGGAAAACAATTTACCCGGGTTGCCAGCTATGACATGTATGTTACAGGGCGCATTCTCTCCGCTGCTGAGGCCAAGGAACTGGCTGCGCTCTCAGACAGTGACGCCGGATATCTCACCACAGAAGACGGCTCCGCTGTGACCTGCCAGGAATTTGACGCCAAAGAGGCCGCTGCTTATTCCCAGGCTGTTCAGGAAATTTTAAGCGGCGTCCAGGTAGAAGATGGTCAGAAGCTCAGCCTCTTGGCGGAACCCTATGCGCCTTCTACTATGGTCAGAGTGATGATTACCTTTGAGGCAGACGCCGTCAGTCAGATGGACACCATGCAGGTACATTTGGGCCAGGAACTGGGAGCGGCGGAACGCAACGCCATGCAGGCTGTGAAAAAGCAGCAGCAGGTGATGGCGCAATCCATTGGCCGGAAGCTGGGATACGACATTCAGGTTTCCGAGAACTTCACACTTCTGACCAACGCCGTTTCTGCCACCGTGAAGTACGCAGATCTGGCGGCTATCAACCGAATGGATGGTGTGAAACAGGCATTCCTGATGCCCAGCTATGCCATTCCCGAGATTCATGCAACAACGGTAAGCGGTGGGATTTCTCCCAATTTGAAGTACACCGCCCCCCTCATGGGGGCAACTGGAGCCTGGAACCTGGGGTACGCGGGACAGGGTATGAGCGTAGCCATCATCGACACAGGCCTGTGCTTCGAGAACTCTTCCTTTACCATTGAGCCCAAGGATCAGAGCCTGGTTGCCTTGGACAAAGCTGCCATTGGGGACATTCTGGCCGCCAATGTGCTGCATGCAGAGACCCTGACGGAAGGGTTGACGGCAGATCAGGTGTATTACAGCAGCAAGATTCCCTATGGCTACAACTATGGCGATGGGGAGGCCAATTTTGGCTCCGATGACGAGACCATGTTTGGCCACGGCACCCACGTGGCCGGAATTGTAGCCGGCAATCTGGTGGATGAGGCCAAGGAAGAGTTCCAGATGGACTCCATGGGCATTGCCCCGGAGGCGCAGCTGGTGGTGATGAAGGTCTTTGACAACAACGGCAACTGCTATCTGGATTATCTGGTGTCTGCCATGGAAGACGCCATCCTTCTGGGTGTGGACTGCGCCAACCTCTCCCTGGGCTCGTCCTGTGGCCCTGTGTACTACGAAGGGGTGACAGAGGTATATGATGCTGCTTACGCGGCCGGCATCAATGTGGTGGTCTCCGCTGGCAATGACGCTTCCACGGCTTATAACAGCTACTGGGGCGGCGATATGGTGGAATCCAGCTCTGTCTCCACCGGTACCTTGGGCATGCCGGGTACCTTTGACTCGGTCCTGACGGTAGCCAGTGCAGAAAACAGCCATGAAATTTGCTTCCAGGGGAACTCGATCAGCTGGTACAATCCTCGCTTTGATATGCGGCAGTTTTTGAGCTATACGGAGTATGAGGATGTGCCAGAGGGAATGGGATTCCGGGACAGACTGGTTTCTCAGGTGCTGCTGTTTACGGATTCTTTGGAGGAGGCCCAGGGGAAGCTGGTGTTTGTCCCCTTTGAGGGCGGCAATGCCGACAGCATCGTCTCTGCGGCAGCGGCGGCAAAGGCCGCAGGAGTCCTGCTCTATGATCCGACTCCCATGGATGGGGAAGAATATCACTATGAATTGACCCAATTTGATGTACCCGTAGCATCGACTGACCAGGAGCAATATCAGTGGATGCTGCAACAGGACCCGGAGGGGGACCTGCTGCGGGTGGATGATCTCTGGAATCCCTCAGCCACTGCCGGTGAGATGTCCAGCTTCTCCTCTTGGGGTCCCACCGACGGTCTCACTCTGAAGCCTGAGATCACCGGCATTGGCGGCAATGTATTTTCTGCGTATTATGGGGACTATTTCGCAGTGGCCTCTGGTACCTCCATGTCCTCTCCGGCGGTTGCTGCCACGGCGGCACTGGTGAAGCAGTATCTGAAGACTACGGACATGGACGAGGACCAGCTGGCACATGCAGTTAACTGCCTGCTGATGAGTACTGCGACTCCCATCCTGGATGAAGCCCACGGGGTGTATTATCCGGTCCGCCGCCAGGGCGCAGGGTTAGCCAATGCGGCGGCAGCCATTGCTTCTCAGGCTTATATTCAGGTGAAAGACACCAACAAAGCCAAGCTGGAGCTGGGGGATGATCCGGATCGCACTGGTACCTATTCCATGACCTTCCAAGTGGTGAACTTCTCGGATACCCAAAAGACCTACACCCTGGATACCACCGTCCTGGGCCAGGTGGCCCAAGGTGGGCAGATCAAACAGAATCAGGTAACGTATCTGGTATCCAGCCATGCCAGGGAGCTGGATGCCCAGGTGGTCAGCAATGCCCAAAATGGTCAGGTTACGGTACCGGCCAACGCAACTGCCGATGTCACAGTGACGGTGACCCTGTCGGATGCTGACCGGGCGTATATCGATGAGCGGTTCCCCTATGGCTCCTACGTGGAGGGGTTTGTGCAGCTGCTGAGCGACAGCACGCCCAATCTGAGTGTTCCGTTCCTGGCCTTCTACGGCGACTTTGGCGAGGGGCCGGTCCTGGAAGAGGGGACCTATGACACACTCCTGGGCGGTGAGCATGCGTACACCACCGCCGACCAGTTCCACAATGCCATCTGGACGTCTGTGCCGGCCTATTCCACAGAGGAGCTGGCTGGCTTTACCCAGGAACACTATTTGGGAGACAGTAGAGACCGGGGCAATGAGAAGGTGCCGGTTGGCGATCTGCCGGATCTTCCGAAGATGGGATATATGCCCTTCTACTCGGAGAATGCCGGTATTTCTCCCAATGGCGATGGCGTCATGGACGATCTGAATTTGGGCCTGGGCCTGAAGCGAAACGCCAAGGCCATTCACTACACAGTGACCGACCTGTCCACGGGCAAGGTGCTGATGGACCAGACCACGGAATTTGTATCGAAGACCTATTACAGCGATACCTACAGTACTGTGGTATACGGCGGAGCCTTTGCGGAAGACGCCCTGTCTCTGGAGTGGCTGTATCCGCTCGTGGAGCTGGACTGGGACGAGGACGGCGTGACGGATTATACGTACTATGATACCGGCAATTGCCTGCTGGAGGAGAATACCTGGGTTTCCATCCAGGCCCGGGTCATTCCGGAATATGAATCCGCAACGGCAAATGCCAACGATACGGTTACATTCACGCTGTACATTGACACATCTGCGCCTGTGAGTCCGGAGAGCTTCATCTTCACAGACCGCAACATCATGGCTGACGAGTTCGGAGGAGAAGAATACGACGGCATGTACCATGTGGTCACGAAGATGAATGAGTACTGGTTTATGGACTACGAAATGAGCATCAGCCTGGATTATGACGAGGAGTCTGGAAAATGGATGGGCATGATCTTCACCAGTACCTATGCGTCTAACACGCCGGCTAAGGGCGAGCTTGGCACCGGGGACAGTGGGTTCTATCCCTTTAACGAAAATTCCAAGTTTATGTATCTGGGCTATGACTATGCAGGCAATGTCTCGGCGTATGAGATCCAGGGTGGTGAATATCTCCTGGATTGGGTTGATCTGAAGCCGGATACGGTATTCCTGCGGCCTGGGGATACGATGACCGTGGAAAATGTAGCGGAGCATCCCTTCGGTGTGGAAGCGTCCTGGTTGCTTTCCGATGACACGGTGGCAGAGATTGTGGAATCCGACAGCAGCTCTTGCGTGATCCGCGGCCTGAAGCCAGGAGAAGTGCAGGTTTGCGCCGGTTTCAACGATTACCGGAAGGCCGTCACCGTCACAGTAATTGATCCGGACGTGGTTGGCCGTTACACCGACATTGGCAATCATTGGGCCAGGGACAGTATGGAAGCAGCTTTGACCCTGGGCTTCTTCCGGGGCACCAGCGCCACCACCTTCAGCCCCGAGAAGACACTGACCCGGGCGGAAATGGTGACCGTTCTGCACCGAATGGCAGGTACACCGGAAGTGGAGGCGGAGAATCCCTTCCGGGATGTTGCCCCTGACCGGTGGTATACCGACGCAATCACTTGGGCAGCCGCCAACGGAATTGTCCAGGGGAAAACAGCTGACCGCTTTGATCCCAACGCGCCGGTGACTCGGGAGCAAATTGCCTCTATTTTGTACCGCTATGCCACTTACCTGGGCATGGATGTTTCTGCACGGAGTGAGCTGAGCGGCTATGGCGATGCTGGAAAAATTAGCAATTATGCCAAAGAGGCCATGTCTTGGGCAGTGGCCACCGGTCTCATCCGCGGGATCACCGGCACAGTTTTGTCCCCCGGCGGCTCCGCCACCCGGGCCCAGGCGGCCACCTTGGCCATTCGGTTCCGGGGTCTGTAAACTGAATTTCTCTCAATCATTCACCTAGCAGCAGGGGCCTGTCACAAAATGCAAATTTTGCGGCAGGCCCCGCTTCATGGATTTGCCGTGACTGGATGGCAGGGCAGCAGCATTTCCTTTTTCCGTCCTGCCGCGCCGGACTGGATGGATATGGGACTTCAAATTTTTCCCCATTTCTGCTATAATCAGATAAAAAGAGGCAAACGCCGTCAGGGGGAATCGATATGTCCATTGATGTGTTGCAGGAAAAAATCCGCGTCCTCAAAAATCCCACCATGGTAGGGCTGGACCCAACGCCGGAGGTGGTGCCCGGGTATCTGCTGGAGGAGGCCCGGCGGGAGCTGGGTGTGACGCCGGCTGCTGCCGCTGCGGCTTACAGCCGGTTTTGCCGGGAGCTGCTGGAGGGCCTGCGGGATGTAGTGCCTGCGGTGAAGGTGCAGAGCGCTTGCTTTGACGCCTTGGGCAGTTCCGGGGTGGCAGCGATGCAGGAGGTTTTGGGCTTCGCCCGGGAACTGGGGTATTATGTGTTGCTGGACAGTATGCGGGGCGACGTGCCCGGGACGGCGGAGCTTTGCGCCCGGGCAGCCTTTGGCACGGTGGAGGAGGCGGGGCCGGGGTATCAGCCCTATCCCTGTGACGCTGTGACCATCAACGGCTATTTGGGCGGCGACAGCGTCAAGCCCTTCCTGCCCTATTGCCGGGACGGGGGGAAGAGCCTGTTTGTTCTGGTCAAGACCTCCAACCGCTCCTCGGTGGAGGTCCAGGATTTACTCACCGGGGGCCGCCTGGTGCACACCGCCATGGCAGATTTGGTGAATCGGTGGGGTGGGGAGCTCTATGGGGCCTGCGGCTATTCCCAGGTGGCGGCTGTGGTGGGCGCGCCCTATCCGGAGCTTCTGAAAAGTCTACGTGCCAAGTATGACCGGATGTTTTTCCTGGTTCCGGGTTACGGAGCCCAGGGAGGTACGGCCAAAAACGTCCAGTATGCCTTTGACCGCTTTGGCCACGGGGCAATTGTCTGTGCGGCCCGGAGCCTCCTGAGCGCCTGGAAAAAGACCGGAGGCGATGGGCGGGACTATGTGTCCTGCGCCCGGCAGGCGGCGGAGAAGATGAGAAAAGATCTGGGGAAATATATTATCGTAATGTGAGGGATTCTATGACGACCATATATCTGGTGCGCCATGGGGAAGCGGAGGGGAACGCCTTCCGGCGCATTCATGGCCAATATGACAGCATGTTGACACCCACTGGCTTCCGGCAGGTGGAGGCCCTGGCACGGCGGTTCCGGGAGATTCCGGTGGACGCCTGCTTTGCCAGCGACCTGACCCGGACCAGCCTCACTGCCCGGGCGGTGTATGTTCCCCAGAAGCTGCCCCTGTATCGGGATCCTGCCTTTCGGGAAATCCGCCTGGGCCGGTGGGAGGACCTGCCCTTCGGCTATCTGGAGCGGTTTGAGTCAGAGGCCATAACCTGCTTCCGGAAGGACCCGGTCTCCTGGCACATAGAGGGCGGGGAGCGGTTTGCAGAGTACACCGGGCGGTTTATCCGGGGCATGCAAGCCGCTGCGGCCCGATTCCCGGGGAAGACCATCGCCATTTTCTGCCACAGCGCCGTTCTGCGGGGAGTGCTCATGGAGCTGTTTTTTCGCCGGGATGCCAGCCAGGTTCCCTACTGTGACAATACGGCGGTGTCCAAGCTGCTTTGGGACGGGCAAACCTTTACTTATGAATTTCTGAATGACAGCAGCCACCTGCCGGAGGGCTTGAGCGCCCATCGGGAACCAGGGAAGAGCCGCAATCTGTGGTACCGCCCCCTGGAAGGGACATTGCCCCAGGGCCTGCCCCAGCCGCCGGAATATAGCCGCTCCTTTTTGGCCATCCTGGATGGGGATGGGGTAGGCCTTGTGAGCCTGGACCGGGAGAGGGGGCGAATCGCCAGACTCTACCTGTTGGAATCCTGCCGGGACATGGGGTTGGAGGACCAGCTTCTGGGCCAGGCGGTCAGCTGCCTGCGCAGATGGGGACACCGCACCCTGAGCATCTGGCGGACAGACGCAGAGCCGGATGGGCTGCTGGACCGGTATGGGTTCCAGAAAGTGGAAGACAGCTGGACGTACAACCTGGACCCATGTGTTTATCATTGGGAGGAAGCCGGGCAGGCAGTTCTGTAAAAAACGGTCGGGGCCGGTGTGCACCCTTTGCCGAGATTGACACGGCAGAGAGGCTCCGTCCCCGACTGGCTGCACATTTGAAATGCTGCGGTTACCGATTGGCCCCCGGTGATTGTCCGGTTATGGCGGAGCCCGTTCCATCGGTGGCGCCGCTGTTTCCGGTCTCGCCGGTAGCGCTGTTGCTTCCGGTTTCGTCAGAGTTACCGCCGTTTCCGGTGGCGCCGGTGCTTTCCCCTGTGGCTTGGCTGGGATTTTGACTCTCCCCCATGGTGGGCAGGGTGGCTACGCTGGTGCCGTTGGTGCCGTCCACGACGCCGTCATTCCGACCGGAGACGTTGCCATTGTCACAGCCGGTGAGGAGCAGGGCAGTCAGGACCAGAGCTGTGGCTACAATCCATGCTTTTTTCACAGAATTTCCTCCTTTCCGTTCTGACTGGGGTAGTATTTGCAGATTTCGAAGCTTTCATACGGGAGCCGGGGGGAAATCCGTGACAGATTGGGGCGCATTTTGCCGAAGGAGCCTATGAAAAAGCCGGTTCCCTGGAGATCTGCTGGAACAAAAATGGGAGACTGCGGAAAAGGGCTGTAATTTTACCGGGAAAAATCGGAATCTGGGTTGCTATTTCGAACGGAACCTTGTATAATGGAACCGTTGAAAAAAAGAGAAGGAGACTGGCAATGAAGAAAGTTTCGGTCAAAAAAGGAGCCGCCTGCATGGCATGTCTGGAGTGTGTCCGGGCTTGTTCCCAGGCCTTCTACAAGGAGTTTCATCAGGACAAGGCAAGCATCCAGGTGGTGGAGAAGAACGGGGCTCCGAAGCCTCTGACCTGCATCCAGTGCGGCAAGTGCGCCAAAGCCTGTGAGGCTGGCGCCATTACCCAGAATCCCAAGACGGGTGTGTACATGATCAACAAAAAGCTCTGCACGGGCTGCGGAAAATGCGCGGAGGTCTGCCCCTTCCATGTCATCGTTCCCCCTGCCGTTTCCGGCGGCACGGCAAGCAAGTGCATTGCCTGTGGCATCTGCGTGAAGAGCTGCCCCATGGAGATTCTGGAGATCGTTGAAAAATAAGCGCAGAAGGTCGGGGGCCTGCTGCAAAGCGGACGAGTCAAGGCTTATCCCACAAGATATTGTGCAAAGCTTAGCACTATGCACAAGATTTTGTGGTATTTGGCAGTGACGGTTTGGCTTTGCAGCAGGCCCCCTTCGTGTTGGACCGACTGTGCTTGAGACGGGGGAACCGGAAGCTGCTCCATCAGAAGGCCTCTCGTTTTGCCATCCTGGAAAGAGATTTTTATTTGGCGTGTCCTGCTTTTTTCTAATTTTCCCTTGCTATTGGAGGCGGCATCCGCTATAATTACAAGGATAATATGGTCTTTGTATACCGGTTGGCAAGGGATTTTGCCACCACGGCTTCATTCAGATATTCGGCTGCGTGACAGTCAGAAGGGAGTATCATAGATGAAGACACTGCTTGAAAATTTGAATGAGTTTCTTCGCCTCCTGCGGACGATGCAGCTGGCGGATATGGTAGATATTGCATTGGTGACCTTTTTGGTGTATCAGGGAATCCAACTGATTCGCAGCAGTAGCACGGCTCGGATTGCCAAGGCGGTGGTGCTTCTTCTTCTGCTGTCTTGGGTGACGGATCTGCTGGAGATTCACGTCCTGAATTTTCTCCTGGACCGGGTCCTGGAGCTGGGACTGATTGCTCTGGTGGTGCTGTTTCAACCAGAGCTCCGCCGGGCGGTGGAGAAGGTGGGCGGCGCCAGTTTGAAGGAGGTGCTCAGCCCCAGGGAGCGGACGAAGGAAATCAACGACGTCATTTTACAAACGGTGATGGCCTGCGAGGCCATGGCCCGGGAGAAGGTGGGCGCGCTTATGGTGTTTGAGCGGGCCAGCCGCCTGGATGAATATTTTAAAACCGGAACCCTCATTGACGGCCGGGTTTCGGAGCAGCTGATACGGAACATATTCTTTCCCAATGCGTCGCTTCATGACGGCGCTATGGTGATTCGCGATGGACGTGTGGCGGCGGCGGGCTGTGTTCTGCCCCTTTCGGAGAACCACCATCTGAGCGCCGACTTGGGCACCCGCCACCGGGCTGGTGTAGGCGTCAGTGAGCTCACCGATGCGGTGGTGGTGATTGTCTCTGAGGAAACCGGCACCATCTCTGTGGCTGTGGGCGGTATGCTGAAACGGCACCTGGCTCCCCAGACCCTGCAGCGGCTGCTCACCAATGAGCTGGCTCCGGCAGAAGAGGAGGGCAAGGGGAAAAAGGTTCGTCTACCGGGCCGCTGGTTTAAGGGAAAGGCCGGAAAGGATGAGAGCAATGAAAAGTAAGCTTCCTACCCTGCTGCTGTCCTTCATTGTGGCGATGGGGCTGTGGCTCTATGTGGTCACGACTGTGAGCCCGGAGGCGGATCAGAATTATACCGGAATTCCGGTGGTATTTGAAAATGAAACCTCCCTCCTGGACCGGGGGCTGATGCTGGTATCGGGGGAGAACGCTACGGTGTCCGTGCGTCTGTATGGCAAGCGTGCCAATTTAAACCGGCTGACCTCCTCCAATATCATCGTGACGGCGGACCTGAAGGCAGTGACGGAGCCGGGAAAATACGAGCTGGAGTATAAGGTTTCGTATCCCTCGGGTATCACCAATGTGAGCCTGGACAAGCGAATTACCCCCAGCGTCACCGTGGAGGCGGTGGAGTTTGCAGAAAAGGATGTGCCGGTGGAGCTGGTGTTTCAGGGAGAGCAGCAGGAGGGCCTGATCCTGGACCAGGAGGAAGCGATGCTCAGCGCGGAAACGGTCCATGTCTCCGGTGCGAAAAATGAAGTGGACCAGGTGACCAAGGCCGGAATCCTGATAGACCGCACCGGCCTCACAGAGAACCTGGTGGGGGATTTTGTCTATACTCTGATGAATGAGAATTCGGAGCCGGTGGATGTGCCCCATGTTGAGACGGATACGGGGGAGATTCACTTAGAGCTGCCGGTTGAGCACATCAAAGAGGTGCCCCTGCGGGTGGAGCTGGTGGATGGCGGCGGCGCCCGGGCGGATATCCACGCCGTCTGTGAAATTGAACCTGCTACCATCAGTATCTCCGGCTCTGAGGAGGCGCTGAAGTCGGTGACGGAGATTTCTCTCACCAGCATCAATCTGGGCGATGTGGACACCACCAAGGGGATGGAGGTCTCTGTGGAGATTAAGCTGCCGGACAATCTGAAGAACCGCTCCGGCGTTACAGAGGCCAAGGTCACGGTGACCCTGAGAGGACTCATGACCAAGACTCTGACCCTGACCCGGGACCAAATTGAGAAGATTCAAGTGCCCGAGGGCATGCGGGCGGATATTTTGACCCAGATGCTGGATGTGACCTTCCGGGGGCCAGCCTCGCAGCTGGAGACTCTGACGGCAGAGGATGTGACCGCCACGGTAGACTTTACCGGGGCAAAAGCCGGGACTTATACGCTGCCCCTGTCCTTCACCATCAACGGTACAGACCGGGTTGGGGCGTATGGCAATAAATACAATGTGACCGTGATGCTCTCTGCGGACACCACGGAGCCGTCGGAGGCGGAAACGGGAGAATAAGCTGTGGAACAGATTGTGACAGTCCGGGCCTTGTACCCCGATGGCACGGCAGAGGTTGCCTGTAGGCGGGCCTCTGCCTGCGGCGGCGACTGCGGACATTGTGGCGGTTGCACCAACGCCCAGACGGTGCTGGTCCGGGCTTATAACCCCATAGGGGCCAAGCCCGGGGATCGGGTGGTGGTGGAGTCCGCCTCCTGCCAGGTGCTGGGGGCTGCTGCTGCGGTGTATCTGCTGCCGGTGCTGTTTTTGCTGGGAGGCTACGCCCTGGCGGGAGGCCCCGGCGGAGCAATTGGGTTTGCCCTGGGTCTGACTCCGGCAGTCTGGATGGACCGGCGGCGGCGAAAGGGCGGCAGGCTCTTGTATACCGTTTCTTCCTTTGCCGGAGGCAGCTCTGGCGTTTCGGAAAATTCATAATGAGAAGGGAATCATGACCTTGATAAAGAGTATGACCGGCTATGGCCGGGCGGTGGAAACCGTAATGGGCCGGGAATTTACTGTGGAGCTACGGGCAGTGAACAACCGATATTTGGACTGCACCGTCAAACTGCCCCGGAGCCTGACCTTTGCAGAGGACGGGGTGAAGCAACGTGTGAAGGCTGCGGTGGCCCGGGGAAAGGTGGATGTGTTCATCTCCGCAGGCGCTGCTGCCGGTGATTTGGTGCAGGTGAGCCTGAACCGGCCGGTGCTGGAGGGATATCTCCAGGCCATGCGCACCATGGTGGAGGACTACGGCGTCCGGGATGACATCAGCGCTGCCGCCCTTTCCCGGCTGCCGGAGGTGTTCCTGGTGGAAAAGCCCAGGGAGGACGAGGACCAGCTTCTTTCGGCCCTGCTTCAGGTGGTGGACAAGGCCCTGGCTGCCTTTGACGCCATGCGAAGGGCGGAGGGCGCTGCCATGGAGGCGGATTTGCGCAGCCGCAGACAGAGGATTTTGGACCTGGTGGCCCAGGTGGAGGCAGATTCTCCTCAGACTGTGGCCGATTACCGGGCGCGGCTGGAGGCCAAGATGCAGGAGGTCCTGGAGCGCACGGCCGTGGATGAAAGCCGGATTCTCCAGGAGGCGGCAATTTTTGCCGACAAAGTGGCGGTGGATGAGGAGACGGTCCGGCTCCGCAGTCACCTGGCCCAGATGGAGACCATGCTGGCTAGCGGCGGCGCCGTGGGCCGGAAGCTGGATTTCCTCCTCCAGGAGATGAACCGGGAGGCCAATACCATTGGCTCCAAGTGCACAGACCTGCGGCTGGCCCAGGTGGTGGTGGAGATCAAGGGGGAGCTGGAGAAGATCCGGGAGCAAATCCAGAACATCGAATGAGGTGAGGCCATGCAGCTGATCAATATTGGATTCGGAAATATGGTCTCTTCGGCCCGGCTTTTGGCCATTGTGAGCCCCGATTCTGCGCCCATCAAACGGATGATCCAGGAGGCCAAGGACCGGGGGATGCTCATTGACGCCAGCTTCGGCCGCCGGACCCGCTCTGTGGTGATCATGGATACGGACCATGTGATTCTATCGGCCATTCAGCCGGAGATTTTGACGGCCCGGGCCAACGGGCGGACAGAGGAGACGAAAGAGGAGGAAGAACCATGAGTGAGGGAAAGCTGATCATTCTCTCCGGCCCCTCCGGGGCAGGGAAAAGTACAGTGATTCGCCAAATTCTGGAGCGGCACCCGAATTTCTTTTTCTCGGTATCCGCCACCACCCGGCAGCCCAGAGGTGGAGAGCGGGATGGTGTGCACTATCATTTCATCACACCGGCTCAGTTCGAGGGGATGATTGCCGGACAGGCTCTGCTGGAGTATAACCACTATGCCAGCGGAGATTATTACGGCACCCCAGCAGAGCCTGTGCGCCGGGTGCTGGACCGGGGCGGCACCGTGCTGCTGGATGTGGAGCCCAATGGCGCGTTTCAGGTTCTGGAGAAGCTGCCCCAGGCAGTAATGGTGTTCCTGGCCCCACCCAGTCTGGCAGAGCTCCGCCGCCGCCTGGAGTCCCGGGGAGATACCCCGCCGGACAAGGTGGAAGCCCGGCTGAAGCAGGCCCACTGGGAGCTGGCCCAGGCCCCCCACTATACATACCTGGTGGTCAACGATCAGGTAGATGTATGCGTGGCCCAGGTAGAGGCCATTTTGCAGGGCGGCCCGGAGGCCGCAGCCTGCCGTTATGAAAACCAAAGTGAAGTGGAAATTTTGAAGGAGGTCCTTTCCCATGCTGTATCCCCCCATGTCTGAGCTTTTGAAGCACATTCCCAGCCGCTACCTTCTGGTGAACGTGGTGGCCCGCCGGGCCCGGCAGATTGCCATTGAGGCCGAGTCCAGCGGCGTTGCCCTGGAGGATAAACCCGTCACTTTGGCCATTCGCGAGGTGGCCAATGGCGAGCTGACTGCCAACCTGAAGGACGAGTATACCAAGTAACCCCATTTGCACCTGTCCGGGCGGACATGGGGTCCGCCCATGGCGGCAGGATTGCCCCCAGAAATGGGGTGTTCCAAAGGGGGAGGTGCTGTCTTTGATTGCAAAGATTGCTGTTTCTGCGGCGGTTTACGCCATTGACAAGCCCTATAGCTATGCAATGCCGCCGGGGATGACTCTTCTGCCGGGGGTGCGGGTGATGGTGCCCTTTGGCCGGGGCAACCGGAACGTGGAGGGCGTGGTACTGTCCCTGGAAGAGGGAAACGAGGCGGAGCTGAAATGCGTGGACCGTGCGCTGGACCCGGAGCCGGTGCTGGACGACGCCATGCTCCGCCTGGCTGCTTTTGTACGGGAGCGGTATTTCTGCACCTTTTATGAGGCCATTCGGGCGGTCCTTCCTGTGGGCCTGTGGTACCAGGTTCAGGATACCTTTACCCTGGTAAGCGGCAGACCCTGGGAGGGGAAGACCATCCGGCAGAAGGATGCCAAGGCGGTGCTTGCTTTTTTGGAGGACCTGGGGGGTGAGGCGACCTATCGCGCTGTGCGAAAGGCCTTTCCGGAAGAGGAAGCTCTGCAGGCGGCCCTTCGATACCTTCTAAATAAAAAATGGCTGACTTCTCAGAGCGACTTCCTGCGCAGAGCCGGAGACAAGACCGAGCGCATTGCGGTTCTCTCCGCTTGTGCAGAGGAAGCCATGGATTATGCCCGTCGGAAGGCCAAGTCCGCCCCCCTCCAGGCGTCCGTTCTGGAGCTGCTGTGCACGGTGGGCTCGTGCACCGTGAAGGAGCTTTGCTATTACACGGGGGCCACCGCAGCCACGGTGCGGCGGCTGGAGAAGCTGGGCTATGTATCCCTCCAGGAGCGCCCAGTGCTCCGCTGCCGGGAGATCATTCCGGCAAAGCAGGAGGGCCCCTTGACGCTAAACGCCGAGCAGACGGCGGCCTATGACGTCCTGGCGGGGAAGCTGGAGGTGGACCGGCCAGGGGTGGCGCTGCTGCATGGCGTCACAGGCAGCGGAAAGACGGCGGTGTATCTGAAGCTCATTGCCCGGTGCCTGGAGCTGGAAAAGGGGGCCCTGCTGCTGGTGCCGGAAATTGCCCTGACCCCCCAGCTCCTCAGCCTTTTGGCAGCCCATTTTGGCAGGGAGGTGGCAGTGCTTCACAGCAGCCTCCCACCAGGAGAGCGGTATGACCAGTGGAAGCGGGTTCGGAGCGGCCAGGCCAAGGTGGTGGTAGGTACCCGCTCTGCCGTGTTTGCACCCTGCCGGAATTTGGGTATCATTATTTTGGATGAGGAGCAGGAGCACTCCTATAAATCAGAGAACACCCCCCGGTATTGCGCCAGGGAGGTGGCCATCTTTCGGGGGAACCGGGAGAAGGCGCTGGTGCTTCTGGGCTCCGCCACGCCTTCCGTGGAGACCATGTACCGGGCCAGAACGGGGGTGTACACCCTTTGCCGCCTGGCAGGCCGGTTCAACGGCATGGCCCTTCCCCAGGTACGGCTGGTGGACATGAAGGAGGAGATCCGGGCAGGCAACGACTCTGTGCTCAGCCGCCCCTTGCTTCAGGCTATGGAGGAGACCATGGCCCGGGGAGAGCAGACCATCCTCTTCCTGAACCGCCGGGGCGCCAGCCGGATGCTCCAGTGCGTGAGCTGCGGCCAGGTGCCGGAATGCCCCCGGTGCAGCGTGCACCTCACCTACCACAGCGCCAATCACCGGCTGATGTGCCACTATTGCGGCTTTTCCCAGCCGGTTCCCCCACGCTGCCCCCAGTGCGGCGGTCCTCTGAAGCAGGTGGGGGCCGGGACCCAAAAGGTTCAGGCGGAGCTGGAGGCCCGCTTCCCCGGTATCCAGGTGGCCCGGATGGATGCGGATACGGTGAATGCGGTCAACACCCACGAGAAGATTCTGGAGCGGTTCCAGCGGGAACGTTTGCCGGTGCTTTTGGGTACCCAAATGGTGGCCAAGGGGCTGAACCTGGAGCGGGTGACCCTGGTGGGGGTCCTGGATGCGGACATGTCCCTGTATGTGGACAGCTACCGGGCGGCGGAGACCACCTTCAATATGCTCACCCAGGTGGTGGGACGGGCAGGCCGGGGCCAAAGGCCGGGCCGGGCGCTGATCCAGACCATGACCCCGGAGCACCGGGTCATCGTCCTGGCGTCCCAACAGGATTACGGCGGGTTTTACGAGCTGGAGGCAGGTCTGCGGGAGGCCAAGGGTTGTCCTCCCTACCGGGACTTATACACCATTACCTTTTCCGGCCCAGAGGAGGGACAGGTGCTCCGGGGGGCGGCTCTGTTTCGGGACAGCCTTTTGGGCTGCCTGGAAGCAGACCCATACCGGGGCCTGGCCTGCCAGGTTTTGGGGCCTGCGCCTGCGGCGGTGGCCAAAATCAACTACCATTACCGCTACCGGCTGACGCTCCGAACCCCCAGAAGCCGGGAAGTGCACCGGCTTTTGGCCTATTTGCTCCGGCGGTTTGCCCAGGACCGGGCCAACCGGGGCATCTCAGCGTTTGCAGATATCAACGGATATGATTAAAAAGTGAGGATATAACCATGGCATTGAGAAAGATTATGACAGAAAAGGAACCGGTGCTCCACAAAAAGTGCCGCCCTGTGACGGAATTTAACAGCCGGCTTCACCAGCTGCTGGACGATATGCGCGACACCCTGGAGGAAGCAAACGGCGCGGGCCTGGCTGCCCCCCAGGTGGGTATTTTGCGGCGGGTTGTGGTGGTGGACACCGGTGAGGAGATGCTGGAGCTGGTAAATCCGGAAATCCTGGAGCAATCTGGCGAACAGGACGGCCCCGAGGGCTGCCTCAGCGTACCTGGCAAATGGGGGCTGGTGAAACGGCCTAACTGGGTAAAGCTTCGGGCCCAGGACCGGTTTGGCAACTGGTTTGAGGTGGAGGGAGAGGAGTTGACCGCCCGCTGCTTCTGCCACGAGCTGGATCATCTGGAGGGCCATCTATACACGGAGAAGATTTCCCGCTTCCTGACGGAAGAGGAAATGGAGCAGATGTAGGGAGGGAGCCTATGCGCATTGTATTTATGGGCACGCCGGACATTGCCGCCGCCTGCCTGGAGAAGCTTTTGACAGAGCACATGAATGTGGTGGCGGTATATACCAAGCCGGACACCCCCCAAAACCGGGGGATGAAGCTGACCCAATCTCCGGTGAAGCGGGTGGCGCTGGCCCATGAGATCCCGGTTTATCAGCCGGCGGGCTTCCGGGAAGCGGCTGCGGTGGAGGAGCTGCGGGCTTTGAAGCCGGATGTGATTGCGGTGGTGGCCTATGGCCGGATTTTGCCTCAGGTGGTGCTGGATATTCCTCCCAGGGGCTGCATCAACATCCACGCCAGCCTGCTGCCCGCCCTGCGGGGCTCCGGCCCTGTGCAGTGGGCGGTGCTCCGGGGACTGGAAGAGACGGGGGTCACAGCGATGTTTATGGCAGCGGAGATGGATGCCGGGGACATGA
>OJPS01001064.1_pt1 | contig 19446 bp, 15 predicted proteins | sample 1598551 | NCBI WGS metagenome assembly OJPS01 (sample SAMN03922488, study PRJEB24848) | human gut metagenome | isolation source: stool sample | host: Homo sapiens | place: Germany | collected 2011-05 | reverse complement strand
GCGCCAAGGTGGATACCAGCAGGCTCTTCCCGAAACGGCGGGGACGCAGGAACACGGGGGCTTTATAGGCCTCGAGACGCGGGATGTAATCCGTCTTATCCACATAATAAAAGCCACGGTCACGCATTTCGGCATAGTTGGCCACGGCATAGGGAATCGTTATACTTGCTTGAATTTTCATATCAGTCACAATTTATAAAAAGCCTCTCCCCAGCCCTCTCCGCAGGAGAGGGAGCAGGGAGATACTCCTGCCTATATTAACTACTAAACTAACTCAGCTCCCTCTCCCACGGAGAGGGTTGGGGAGAGGCTCTTCCCACGGAGAGAGCTGGGGAAAGGCTTTTCCCGCGGAGAGAGCCGGGGAGAGGCTTCCAACAATTACAAAGTTACAAAACTTTTTCGTATTTACCCCGGGGCCGGTATAAACTTTTATCCCTCATGTTTTCCCTTTTCCTCCTCTCCCCTCTCCATTCTCCCCCTCTCCATTCTCCCATCTCTTATCTCCCTCTCTTATAGTTTTTTTATCTCGTCAATAGGCAGACCCGAAATTTGGGCAATGGTTTCGTCAGGAAGATTTAGTACGTTTTTCATATTACGGGCAATGGTAATTTTACTTTCTTTACGGCCTTCCTGAAGTCCTTCTTCGCGCCCTTCTTCGCGCCCTTCTTCACGTCTTTCCTGAAGTCCCTCCTCACGGGCTGTTCCCAACACATCGTTTTGTATCATGATTGCATCTATGTGCCGGTCATAGGCCTGCCGCTCTGCAGGTTCCAGATTATAGTAGATCAGCTTTCTTCTCGCTTCCTCCAGTCCCGGTGCTTTGGTATCGGGACGTATGATGCCGGTTTTGAGATACTCGATCCACTCTTCCAACGGGGTGACTGCCGATTTATTGAACTCATTGACGCGAATGAGGAAATATTCGGGAAAGATCTCGGCCGGCAGCTTCCTGACGATGACTCCTTTCTCCTTGGTGGTCACTTGGAGGAAATCTCCGGTATGCACTCCCACGAAAGTGTTCTGACCGTGATACAGGTAGTCGTTGCCCTGCCCTATGTCAACCTGCCCTATGTCAAAGTAAAGGATACTGATGGAATATACCTTTTTGACATCCGAGTAAATGCGTCCCAGTCCGATATGCTCGGTGATGGTTTTGGCCACTCCGTAGAGGATACGTTCCAGATAATAAATCTCGCGGGTATTCTGTATTTCTACAATGATAATTTCGTCCTTACTGTTGCGGGCTTTGATGTCTACCCGGTTGAACTTGTCTTCCGGACTCAGCTGGTTGCTTTCGCTCTCAAGAATCTCCAATATACGGATATTCTCTCCCAACAATACGGTAAGGAATCCCTCGAGCACCCCAAAATTAGCCTTATTCCTCAACAGGCGCTTCGCCGCCCAGTCAAAGCGTATGTATCTGTCTTTCTGTTCCATATTCATATCCTCCGTTTTCTGCAAATATACGCAATAAAAATGAATGATGATTTATGAATGATGATTTATGAGTTATGATTTATGAGGTGCGGGGTGTGAATTACGTCCACAAAAATAAGTCATAATTCATAAATCATAATTCAAGAACCCCTTCTTCCGTGTTTTCCGGCAGCCAGCAGGCATTGTCGAACCGGGTCTCCCGCACCCTCCGTTCGGGTGGGGTCTGGGGAGACTTGTCCTCCTCACAGGGCAGATAGCGGCCGGACACGGGATCGTAGACGAATTGCGCTTCTCCCGGATGCCCCAAGTGCTTGAATTTCACTTTCTCCACATGGATGCGCACGACGCCCGTCGCATCATCCCGCTCCACCACCACTCCGAAATCGGCCTTGTTGTAAAAATCGGCCGAACCGTTTATGTCATACATTTCCGGTCGGGGCGTCTGCCCTGTTATCGCATTGCGGTTCATCTTGCGCGGATGGGCCACGAGCACTACCAGGCAGTGGTTTCGGGTGGCAAAGCCGGAGAGCCGGTTGAGCAGGGTCGAGAGATATTGCGTTTCGGTCTGTCCGGGCCGCATGTCGTGTTCGATCCGGTTCAAGGGGTCGATGACGAAGATGCGAATCCCCCGCCTTGCCACCAGTTCCCTACCCTTCGACAGGATGGCATCCACCGTGAAGTCCTCTTTGGGCAGGATATGGCATACGTGCTTTGCCAAGTAACGGGTGATACGCTCGTAAAGCCCCTCCGTCATTCCGAGACCGGGCTGGAAACGCCGGGCGGTGAGCTTCTCCGCCAACTTGCGGAGGTGGTAGACGATCGGGATGTTCTCCGGACTGAAGAAGCCGGCCGGCCAGTCGTGGCGCAGGCAAAGGCGGAGGACGAGCTCGTCCACCCATTCGGACTTTCCGGAGCCGGGAGTTCCGGTCACGATCAGCAGGCGCTGCAATTCGAGGGTGCAGAGACTGTCGAAATTCTCCCATCCGGTCTCGGCGCCCGGACCGAAGCCGTTTTCGTAAAGGGCACGCAGCTCCACGGCAAGATCGTCGGCCGTGAAAGCGCCCTCAAGCGGCACCTCTTCGGCTTGCGACAGGGCGATGCGGAGACTCTCTACGCCATACTTCACCAGATGCTCGTTGGCATCCTTACACTCCGGCCCGTAGGTGACGATGCGGCAGCGTTCGGGGCCGAAACGGCGGAGAAGTTCGGCACGCAGCTTCAAGCCTGCGGCATCGGTATCCACGGCGATGTAGATGAGCCGTTTGTTCTCGAAATGGCTCTCCACAAAACGGTCGAGCCAGGTGAGGTTTCCATTGGCGCCGGAGGGCACGGATATCGCATCCGCACGGCCGGTGGCGAGGAAGGAAGCGGCATCGAGCTCGCCCTCGGTGACGATGCATTCGGGGGTATCCGCGATGGCGTCGATGTTGTACGGGATAAGCTCGGCACCGGCGACCATCTTGAAATGCTTGGCGCCGCTACGATACTTGACATTGACCAGTGCACCCTCTTCGAAGTAGTTGAAACAAAGGCAGTTCTCCTGCTGTCCGGTCTGCGGCATCGTTTCCGTCTGTTCCGTGAACCGCAGCGCGGCGATGACGGACTGGGGGATGCAACGCTCTTCCACCAGCCAGCGCTCCATCCGTTCGGAGAGCAGCAGCGCGGCGGGATTGAACGTCGGGCGGCGGAAATGTGCCGGCACGGAAGAGGAGGAAGAGGCGGTTTTCCGCTTGCGGGCCTGCCGTTCTTCGCGTTCGCGCAGCTCGGTTTCGTCGGGCACATGGGCGCTCCATCCGCAATGATGGCAGTGGCACAATCCGGTGTCGAGGTTCACGGAAAGGGATTTGTCGCGTTTGTTGCGCCGCAGGTCGTGGCACTGCGGACAGTGAGTCTTTATTTTGCCGCCGGTACGTCCGGAGGTTTCGATGTTGAAAGAATGAAAATTTCTCATATTTGGAAAAAGGCCTCTCCCCGGCCCTCTCCGTGGGAGAGGGAGCAGGGAGATACTCCTGTTTATTAATTAATTAAATAATTGTTTGCTAAACTAACTTAGCCCCCTCTCCCACGGAGAGGGCTGGGGAGAGGCCTCCCACGGTTCTTACCGCCCCTAATCACCGTTTCCGGCACTTGCAAGGACGGTGCTCAGCGTGTCCATGCCTCCGTCTGGTCGTCCCACACCGCCCATGAGTTGGGGCGTGGCGGTGCATCGGCCGGAATGGGGCGTCCCATATAAGTGCGCTGCTCTCCGGCCAGCGTCTCGTAGCGGTAGGGATCGTTTTCTTCTCCGGCATCGGCCGTAATTTGCAGTTGCTTCACCGCCTGCCGCCCTTCATCGGATTTCATCCAGTACATGAACCGCCGTTTGGCATCGCTCAGTCCGGTCACCGTGTGCTCTTCGCCCCGCAGACGGAGAAAGGCGGTAAACGACGGGAGCAGTTGCGGCAGATCGGCGGCGAACTCCACTCCCCGCCCCGACAGGCGTGCCATGTCTTCGCACCACACCTGTTCGGAGGGCAAAAGGGCGATGGCTTCATCCATCGAAAGAACTCCCCTCACACGCTCTCTTGTGAGAGAGTTATTTTCTTGTTCTTCTCTTCTCTGCTCTTCTTTACGCGCGTTATGCAGGAAACGGGAGTTGATTATCAGCGCATTATCCTCCAAGCTCCCCCCGAGTTCCTTCGACATCTCGTCACGTTTGCTCAAGAAATTCTCCATTCTTTTTATCAATCCGACAGAAAAAAACATGCCGTTTTCTTCCGAAAAAAGATCATAGTTTTCGATAACGCGAACCACCACCGTTTTTTGCGTGTACCCCAATCTTGACACCAAGCCTGCGGTCTCGGTGACAGGCAGGCTAAAATCTGTCTGCAGCCGCAACAGTTCAATCAAAAGCCAATAGACGCCATATCCTCTCGCCCCTTCTTTTTGGAGAAGTTTTGCTAATTTCGGGTTGGTAGCCGAAGGGGCGTCGTGCTTGAAATAAAAATTCTGCTTCATAAATATATTTTTTAATGACGGACACAAATATCCGGCAGCAAAGCTCGGAAGTTGTTTTCATATATCTGTTACGGTTTTTAGTAACAAATATTTCCTTTTTATTTTGTCACTTTGCACGGTTATTTAAAAAGTGAAATCATTATGAAGAAAAAAAAACTTAAAAAAAGAATCATTTACCAGAGTGATACCGACATGATACGTCGGACAGTTCAGGAAATCAGCCGGATAGCTGGAAGAAACCTTTTGCTCTACCGGTGTCACTGCCATCTCACCCAACGGGAAGTCTACTATCAGACCGGAATCAATTACCCTTTGATCTCCAATTATGAAAAAGAGATAAAAAACATGTGCGTCTACTCGTTCCTGATCACTTTTTATCGGGATACGTGCAGGTATCTCGAGATAGGCGATCCGGAAGGGATCGTACAAATTTCGAACAAGTTGCTGGAGATACTGTTTTAAAGCCTCTCCCCGGCCCTCTCCGTAGGAAAAGCCTCTCCCCAGCCCTCTCCGTGAGAAAAGCCTCTCCCCAGCCCTCTCCGTGGGAGAGGGAGCTGAGTTAGTTTAGTGACCGATTAATTTAATATTAGTGACCGATTAATTAATAAACAGGAGTATCTCCCTACTCCCTCTCCTACGGAGAGGGCCGGGGAGAGGCCCTCTGGGGAGAGGCCCCATTATTTATCAATAATCCGCTAATCCGTACCGGTTTCTTTGAATTTATCGATTATTATGCTTAAATTTGCCTTTATTATAAAAGGCTGTTTTGCTTCTTAATTCCGGAATGAGGGAGGTTATGGATTAAGAAAAAAGACAAACTCCGATTTTTTATTCCATTAAAAACGAATTTCAAGAGAAACCCATCTATATGAAAGTGTTAATTGTATTCAGAGAAGACGACACAGACAATCTCTTCGTCCCTGTACTCTGCGAAGCCATCCGCAAGCAGGGCATCGACGTGCATTGTTCCGGCCGGGATTTCTGGGAAAAGGATGAACCTTATGACATCATCCATTTTCAATGGCCCGAAGAGGCGGTGGGATGGAACTGTACGGACATCTCCGTGATAGACCGTCTGCGGCAGCGCATACGCCACTTCAAAGACGGCGGGAGCAAGATCGTCTATACAAGGCACAACGCCTGTCCGCACTACAATGCCAATCCGGTCATCCGGCAGGCATACGGGCTCATCGAATCGTGCAGCGACGTAGTGGTGCATATGGGGCGATACAGCAAGGAGGAATTTGGAAAGGCGCATCCCGGCAGCCGGAATGTCATCATCCCCCACCATATCTACGAAAACACCTACAACGAAAACATCTCACGCGAAGAAGCCCGCAGGCACTTAGGGCTTCCGGCCGATAAAATGATCATCACCGCTTTCGGAAAATTCCGCAACCGCGAAGAGATCCGCATGGTGCTGGACGCCTTCTCCGCCTTGCGGAATAAAAGAAAGTTCCTGCTGGCCCCCCGGATGTTCCCGTTTGCCAAACATCCCGGGCAGCGCAATCCGCTGAAAAGGCTCCTTTCGCTGGCCGGCTACTACCTCGTACCGGCTCTGCTCCGCCTGAGAAACATCCGGGCAGGCGCCAACGGCGAACTGATCGACAACGACGAGCTCCCCTACTACATCGCCGCGTCGGACGTGATATTCGTGCAGAGGAAACGGATACTGAACTCGGGCAACGTCCCTTTAGCTTTCCTGTTCCGGAAAGTGGTGGCAGGCCCGGACAACGGGAATGTGGGCGAACTGCTGCGCGAGACCGGAAACCCGGTTTTCTCTCCCGACGACAACGCCGGCATCGTACGTGCGCTGGAACAGGCCGGACGGCTGGCGGAACAGGGCAAGGGAGAAGAGAATTACCGCTACGCCCGGCAGCATATGAATCTCGAGGTGGTGGCAAACGCATATATCGACGCTTATGGCAAGTAATCTCAAGCAACAGCTCTTTTCCGGTGTCTTCTACACCGCGCTCGCCAAGTATAGCGGCATCGTCATCTCCCTCGTCGTGGCCGGAGTACTGGCCCGCCTGCTCACGCCCGACGACTTCGGCATCGTAGCCATCGCCACGGTCATCATCGCCTTTTTCAGCATCTTCACCGACATGGGCATCTCGCCCGCCATCGTGCAGAACAAGGCATTGACGGAGAAAGACCTGTCGGACATCTTCTCCTTCACCCTCTGGATGGGCGCCGGCCTTTCGGTACTTTTCTTCGCCGCCTCGTGGCCCATTGCCGCCTATTACGAAAGCCCCATCCTGCGCACCCTGTGCCAACTGCTCTGCGTGAACCTCTTTTTCGCTTCGGCCACCATCGTGCCCAACGCCCTGTTTTTCAAGAACAAGGAGTTCAAGTTCATCGCCCTCCGCAGCTTCGCCGTGCAGGTGGCCAGCGGCACGGCCGCCGTCATAGCCGCCTTGAACGGCGCGGGACTGTATGCGCTGATCATCAGCCCGATCCTCTCCAGCATCCTCCTTTTCATCATCTCGCTGAAACGCTACCCGCAACACCCCGCGATGACGCTCGGATGGGGCGCCCTCCGCAAGATATTCTCCTACTCCGCCTACCAGTTCCTTTTCAACGTCATCAACTACTTCAGCCGCAACCTCGACAAGCTGCTGATAGGCAAGTACATGGGCATGTCGGAGCTGGGATATTACGAGAAGTCATACCGCCTGATGATGCTGCCGTTGCAGAACATCACCCAAGTCGTCACCCCGGTGATGCACCCCATATTCAGCGATTACCAGAACGACCTGAACCGGCTTGCCTCGGCCTACGAACGCATCCTGCGCCTGCTCGCCTTCATCGGGATACCGCTCAGCGTGCTGCTGTTCTTCACGGCCGAAGAGGTGACGCTGATCATCTTCGGTCAGCAATGGCTGCCGTCCGTGCCGGTGTTCCGCATACTCACGCTCTCGGTCGGCGTACAGATCATCCTCTCCTCCTCCGGAAGCATCTTCCAGGCTGCCGGAGACACGCGCAGCCTGTTCGTCTGCGGGGTATTCTCGTCCGTGCTCAATGTGACGGGGATGCTGCTCGGCATCTTCTGGTTCGGCACGCTGGAAGCCGTGGCATGGTGCATCGTCACCACGTTCTGCATCAACTTCATCCAGTGCTACTGGCAGATGTACCGCGTGACGCTCCGGCGAAGCATGTGGACACTGCTGCGCCAGTTCACATCGCCCATCATTGCAGGCATGCTCATAGCGGCCGCCCTCATCCCGCTACATTACTTGACAAACAACGGGAATATTTTTCTCACGTTTATATTGAAAAGTATCGTAAGTTTCACTATCTTTGGGATTTATATACAAATCACGCGCGAGTATGACCTGATGGGAAAGATACAAAAAATAGCGCACAAACGAAAAAAGTAAAATAACTAAAGAAATCCTTAAAGCAAACAATGAAATTATTATTTCTTATCTTTCACGGATTTGACGAAGCAAACGGTATCAGCAAAAAAATCCGATACCAGACAAAAGCACTGCGCGAATGCGGGGCGGACGTACGGATGTGTTATTACCAGATCACAGACGACGGCAACCGGCGTTGGATGGTAAACGATGAAGTGATAGCCGATCTCGGATCGGGAAAGATGGCAAAGGCCAAAAAAAGGTTTTTCTTTCGTCCCATCTGCGAGTATGCGCAACGCGAAGGCATCGAGCTGGTATACATCCGGTCTTTTCACAACGCCAATCCTTTCACAATCAACCTGATAAAAGAACTTAAACGGCAAGTGAGGCATGTGGTCATGGAAATCCCCACGTATCCTTATGACCAGGAGTACGCCAGCACCGGAATGAAGCTGAAACTCTACATCGACCGCCTGTTCCGCAAAAAACTGGCGAAGCAACTGGACGCAATCGTCACCTTTTCAGCAGCAAAAACCATTTTCGGCATTCCGGCCATACGCATTTCCAACGGCATCGACTTCGATGCCGTGCCACTCAAGCAGCACATGAACGACACTTCGGACGAACTGCATCTGATAGGGGTGGCCGAAGTGCATTATTGGCACGGATTCGACCGCCTGGTGCGCGGACTGGCCGCCTACTACGACCGCGGACGATCCTACAAAGTGTATTTCCACATCGTAGGCGAACTGACGGGCGAACGCGAACGGAAAGAAATACTGCCCCTCATCCGTGAACACGGGCTGGAACCCTACGTCATTCTGCACGGAGCCCGGCATGGCCTCGAATTGGACGAGCTCTTCGAACATGCCGATTTCGGGATAGGCAGCCTGGGCCGCCACCGGAGCGGCATCACCCACATCAAAACATTGAAAAACCGTGAATATGCCGCACGCGGGCTTGCGTTCGCCTATTCGGAAACCGATGAGGACTTTGACGACAAGGCATACGTGATGAAAATTCCGGCGGACGAGACAGCAGTGGACATCGACGGCATAGTGGCCTTCTGCCGGTCGCTGCCGATGACCGGCCGGGAGATACGCGACAGCATCGGAAATCTGTCGTGGAAGTGCCAGATGCAGAAAGTATTGTGCGAAGTAGTGCCGTGCACGAAGACGCCGGCACTGCCTGTTCCACCTCAAAACATCAGAAAAATATGATACCCAAACGAATACACCTCTGCTGGCTGAGCGGCGACCCTTATCCTCAGAAGATACAAAAATGCATCGACAGTTGGAAAGTCCATCTGCCGGACTATGAAATCATGCTATGGGACTTGAAACGGTTCGACATCGCGCAAGTGCCCTGGGTAGAGCAGGCCTTTCGGGTCAAGAAGTATGCTTTTGCCGCAGACTACATCCGCCTGTACGCCCTCTACAACTACGGCGGCATTTATCTGGACTCGGACGTGGAAGTCTTGAAGAGCTTCGACCCGTTGCTGGATCTCCCCTACTTCGTCGGTGCGGAAAACGCAGGCACGATCGAAGCCGCCATAATCGGGGCCGAAAAAGGATGCGACTGGATAAAGGCCTGTCTGGACTACTATAAAGGAAGAAATTTCATACAGGAAAACGGACAGATGGATATCCGCATGCTGCCGGAAATCATGAACGAAACCATCCAGCGCTTCAAGCCGGTGGTCAATCTGACGGACAGCAACATCGACGCACTGAAGGGCCTGGATATGGAAAAAGCCGTATATGTGCTGCCCAACGATTTTTTCTCTCCGAAGATATTCGACTCCAGAGAGGTGATCGTCACCGGCAACACCTATGCCATCCATCACTATCAGAATTCCTGGTTCTCACACCAGGCGTTCATTTACTACCGCACGAGAACCTTCTTTATAAAGTTATTCGGATACAATTGTATCCGGCGCATCGAGAAACTGATTCTAAAAAGATAACCTCAAAAAGCAGAATATGAAGAAATGGTACAGCAAATATCTGCAAGTCTACGAGAAACCCTTCTCCTATGTACCGGCAGCAGTCGTCGAAGAAGTACGCGGCAAACTGGCCGGATTGCAGTCCGAACAGCCACTGGTCACCGTATCCCTGATCGGATACAATGAAGAACGGCATCTGCTGGCCTGCCTGTGGTCGCTGAGCGAGATGCAGTGCCGCTATCCGGTAGAAATCATCGGGGTAGACAACGAATCGAAAGACCGCACGGCCGAGATATACCGGGCCACCGGAGTGCCTTATTACACGGAAACGCGGCACAGCTGCGGTTTCGCACGCCTGTGCGGGTTGAACCATGCAAGGGGAAAATACCACATCAACATAGATTCGGATACCCTGTATCCGCCCCGCTACGTAGAAACGATGGTGGAAGCCCTCGAACGTCCCGGTATCGTGGCCGTCAGCTCACTGTGGAGCTACATCCCCGACAAGGAGCACTCATGGCTGGGACTGAAATTCTATGAATTCGCCCGTGACACGCACCTGTGGCTGCAAGCATTCAAGCGTCCGGAACTGAGCGTGCGCGGACTGGTGTTTGCTTATCGCACCGATCTGGCGCAGAAAACGGGTATCCGCACGGATATCATCCGTGGCGAAGACGGCTCATTGGCACTGGAATTGAAAAAGTATGGAAAGATCGCTTTCGTACGCAAACGCCGGGCACGCGCAGTGACGGGATATGGCACGGTGGGCACTGACGGAACCCTGCTGAACAGCTTTAAAGTACGCGTAGCCGGAGCGATGAAAAACATCGCCGGATTGTTTACTCAAAAAGAAAAATATGAGGATGAGGATTCCAACTTGATAAAATAACCGGTAAAACTCATAAAGTATGAAAAGAAGAACACCATACGACAGAGATAATTTGCACATAAAAAAGAGAGACTGGGTATTGGAAGTCGGTCCGGGACACAACCCGTCTCATCGCGCCAACGTTGTAACTGAAAAGTTTACAGACCAGAATTATCACCGATGTGGAGATATGAAGATCTATCCACACCAGATATTTGCCAATGCGGATGGTGAAAACTTACCGTTCAAAGACAAAGAGTTCGATTATGTCATCTGCAACCAAGTGTTGGAACATGTAGAGAATCCCGAAAAATTTATCAGCGAACAATGCCGGGTAGCATCCCGGGGATACATGGAAACTCCCAGCCTGTTGGGGGAATTTCTATTTCCGAAGAAATCGCACCGATGGATTATACTGGATATAGACAACAAACTCGTACTCTTTGAGAAAAGTAAAATGCCCGACCATTATGAAAATAACTATGGTGAGCTATTCCTGAATTACCTGCCTTACCAATCGTTGATATACAAGCTGCTCTGGTTTACCGAAGGAGACCTGATGCTGAACCGGTACGAATGGGAAGAAAAAATCGATTTCATCGTAAACCCGACGGATGAATACTATCTGCGCTTTTTTACCAAGCCGTGGAACAAAGAGATGGTAAGGAAACTATACCCGCCACGTAGTCCTTTTAAGGAATTACACAAGACCTTTGCTGCGTTATGGTATATCATGTGGACCAAATTCAGGCACAAATTCTTTGAACGCCACCAACCTATACTTTTAAGCGAATATATGAAAAATAAATAAAGCTACAAATATGAACCATAAACTGATATTTTATTGTATCTGTATGTTGCTGTTCACCTCCTGCATAAAACAAATCAACTTGTATACCGGAGATGATGAACAACATGAAGGCGGCAATAATGATGATGACAAGGAAAAGCCTCAGGAACAGACCTATCTTTATCCTTTCGGCAACGAAGTGCAGGGAGATATCACAGCCGGCATCTTCATAAAGGTAAAGGATGCCCCACAAGTTCCACTGAAAGCCGGTATGCCTTGTTTGAAATACAACAAGCCGCTTCTGCTGCTGTTGGTGCAGGACGACTGCAAGCAATCGGCCTACTGCCGCACGTGGGCCGCCATCAACGGAAAGCCGGTATCCAATTCCGACCCGTATCCCACCCCCACCGTTCAGGAACCGGATAAAACGGCACAACTATATTACAACTCCGCCCATCTGAGAAAAGGAGACCTTCCACCCAATGTACTCCCTGCCGTCCGCACTTTGGGAAGCACTGACGGAACGGGGAAAGAGGTCAGGTTCGCATTCACCACCACCCTGTCCGCAGAAGAAGAGTGGATGGACCAAGACGTGGATGTGAATCCCGGATACGAGAAGGATTATTACCGCTTTTTCATGAAAAGAGGGCTGAACTGGGACGAAATAAAAGAGATGCTGAACTACGGTGTCGGAATCGCCTTTCATGATGTAATGGCCGAAAATGTAAACGACGTGGAGGAAATCAAACAGCATTACGGCATAGCGCAAAGCAAAATACAGGAACAACTGGCAGGGAGAAAATGCAAGATGCTGGCCCGCCCTAATGGAAACGACACCTATATAGATGCCGCCCTGCAATATGAAGATATCCGAACTATGGCAACCGAATCGAACGGAGAAGACTTATACCCGTTCAGAGCAATAGAGAGCCTGGACAAAGTGGCGCTCAACAGATCGTTCGAAGAGGTACAGGAAAACATAAAAGACGAAATACGGCAGCAACGAAGAGCACCCGAGAGGAACCGCAAAGCCGTCCATATAGGCGTGCACAACACCGACAATGACTGGATAAAGTTGCTCGAATGGATCAATGATAACTACGGGAAAGACGGTGACGACTCCGTCTGGTTCCCCTCACAGGAAGAGTATTACGAATACAATTATTATCGCACGCACGGAAATGTGAAAGTCGAACAGACTGACGAACATACCATCAAGCTGACCGTACACTTGCCAATCGGGGAATGTTTCTATTACCCTTCGGTCACCGTCAATCTGAGCGGTCTGAAAAAAGAAGATATCGTTTCCGTCGAATCGGATGATGCCGTCAGCGGGCTTTCCTACAATAACTTCGAAGAAGGAATCATGCTGAACATCGACTGCCGGAAACATTTGGCAGAACATGCCACCCACTTTGTAGAGCAATACGAGAAAGACCGAAGCAATGCCTTCAACAAAGCGGATGCCCTCTACTTCGTGGGGATGCTGAAAGACTCGGAAAGAAAAACCGCATTACTTAATAGAATACAATAAAAATAATTATCCGGCAGAATAATATAATGAAACAGATATGCCATGAATACAAAAAATATATACCATGAATAATTCCCTTTGGATCGAAATCATCTTTTGGACAGCCCTTTTCATCGTGTTCTACACCTATTTAGGCTATGGCATCGTGCTCTGCCTGCTCGTCAAGCTCAAAGAGCTTTTCGTGAAGCCCGTGAGACGCGTGCTGCCGGCAGCAGACCGGGATCTGCCCGAAGTGACCCTTTTCATCACCGCCTTCAACGAAGCGGACATCGTAGACGAAAAGATGGCGAACTCCCTCGAACTGGACTATCCCGAGGAGAAACTGCACATCGTGTGGGTGACGGATGGCAGCGACGACGGCACGAACGAGCGTCTGCGCACCCGTTGGGAAGGGAAAGCCACCGTCTTCTTCCAACCCGAACGGCAGGGAAAAACCGCCGCCATGAACCGGGGGATGAAACTGGTGGATACCCCTATCGTCGTGTTCACCGACGCCAACACGATGGTGAACCGGCAGGCGGTCCGCGAAATCGTGCTCGCCTTTGAAGATCCGCGCGTAGGCTGCGTGGCCGGAGAAAAACGCATTGCCGTACAGGCAAAAGACAATGCCGCCTCCGGAGGAGAAGGCATCTACTGGAGATACGAATCCACCCTGAAAGCGCTCGATGCACGGCTGTACTCCGCCGTAGGAGCTGCGGGAGAATTGTTTGCCGTGCGCCGGGAGCTGTTTGCAGAAATGGAACGCGACACGCTGCTGGACGATTTCGTACTGTCGCTGCGCATCGCCATGCAAGGATACATCATCGCCTACTGCACGGAAGCATATGCCATCGAAAGCGGTTCGGCAGACATGCGCGAAGAAGAAAAACGGAAAGTACGCATCGCCGCCGGCGGACTGCAATCCATCTGGCGGCTACGCCCCCTGCTGAACCCGTTCCGCTACGGAATACTGAGCTTCCAGTACGTATCCCATCGGGTGCTGAGATGGTCCGTCACCCCTTTCCTGCTGTTCCTGCTGCTGCCGCTCAACGTGCTGCTCCTGCTGATGAAGGGGCTTGCAGGTGATTCCTGCACCTTGTACGGTGTCCTGTTGGTACTTCAAATCCTGTTCTACGTCCTCGGCCTGTGGGGTTACTATCTGTCTACCAAACAGATAAAGAACAAGCTCCTGTTCATCCCCTACTACTTCCTCTTCATGAACGTCAACGTACTGAAAGGAATCGGCTACCTGAAGAAAAAACGCGGAACAGGCGTGTGGGAAAAAGCCAAAAGAAGTTCCGAATCATGATTCATAAGTCATAAGTCATAAATCCTATAAATCTATACACACATGAACAGAATATTGCATCATCCGCAAAACGCCCGGAGAATTCTCCGGATAACGGCCGATACAATGCTATTGGTCTCGCAGGAAGGCGTTTGCATAGACATCGACACACACAGCGATCTTTGGTTTTTGAAGGAGGAGCTCCTCCTGGGAAAGAACGTATTCGACCTGTTGCCCCTGCACACGCGGGAGAAGCTGGTACCGACTTTCCGGAGCGTGGTCGACGAACAAAAGACCGTCAGCCGGAATTACAGGCTGGAGCTGCCGGACGGCACCTATTATTTCAAGTGCATCATGCATCCGTATGATGACATGGTGCTATGCCAATACCGGGACATCACTGCACGGAGCAACGTCAAGCTGCAACTGGAACGCACAAACCGTGAGCTGAAAGCCATCCAGAAAGCAGCGCAGATCGGCCGGTGGAAATATGCCAGCAATGAACGCATCTTCTACTATCAAGGCTATACCGATATCCTCTGTTCCGAAGAATTGCAGTCCATCCCCATCGACCGCTATTGTGAGCTGGTGGTGGAAGAAGACAAGGCCGTGTTTGCCCAATGGCTCGAGAACAACGAACGGCAACCCGACGAGAATGGCGCAAGCTACCGCATCAGCCACAAAGGCAGCATCTATTACCTGCAAATCCAGACCTGCGTCCGGGAGGAACAGCCCGACGGCACGTACTATATAGAAGGCTATATACAGAACGTGACGGACATACAACGCCACCGGAATGACATCAACACCCTCACACATGCCATCGACAATGCCAAAGAGAGCATATTTGCCGCCCGCGAAGACGGCACGCTGATATTTACCAACAGGCTGTTCCGGCAGAACCACAGGATACAGGGCGACCGGGAACTCAGCTCTTATAAGATTTACGAGTTGGCAGGAGACATGTCCGGCTCGAATGCCTGGCAACGCAGATGTGAACAGACGAAAGAGAAAAACTACACCGACTTCATCGCCTATCATCCGGTGCCGGACAATACGGAAATACAAGCTTTTGAAGGGACAATGTATCATGTCACCAGTGATGAGGGCGAGGTCAGTTATTGGTCGTTCACGCATGACATTACGGAACGCCTGCGCTACGAGTCGCAGATCAAACGGCTGAACCGGATCATGGACACCACGATGAAGAATCTCCCGGCAGGCATCGTTGTGAAAGATATCAATAACGACTTCCGCTACGTATACCGCAACCGGGAAGCGTATACTCAGGAAGCATATAACCGGAAAGCATCTGATCAGGAAGCATCTGACCGGAAAATATCTGATCAGGAAGCATCCGATCATGGATCATACAGTCAAGGATCATCCAGCCGGAAAATATCCAATCAGGAAGTCAGCACGGAAAATGCCATCGGTAAAAACGATTTCGATTATTATCCGCCGGAACTGGCCGAACAGAAACGGAAAGAGGACATGGAAATTGCAGCCACCGGAACAGGCAAACACTGGATATTGGAAGGCAAAGACGAAAACGGCAACCTCCTCATTCTGGACAAACAGAAGATAAAGGTAGACAGCAAAGACTTCTCACCGGTCATCATCAGCATCGAATGGGACATCACCCAACTGGAACTGATGAAACGCGAACTGCAGGCCTCCAAGGAGAAAGCAGAAACATCGGACAAGCAGAAATCGGCTTTCCTTGCCAACATGAGCCATGAGATACGTACTCCGTTGAATGCCATCGTAGGTTTCTCCCGCATCATCGCCGAAAGCGAAGATGCCGATGAGAGGAAAGCATACTACGAAATCGTAGACGCCAACAACGAACGGTTACTGCAACTCATCAACGAGATACTCGACCTGTCGAAAATCGAATCGGGCATCGTGGAGTTCTCCTCCGGCCCCGTGAAGCTGCACAAGCTCTGCAAAGAGATATACGATGCACACATATTCCGTACACCGGACGGAGTGGAACTGATCTATGAACCATCGGACGAGATACTTGTTATCGATTCGGACAAGAACCGCATCTTCCAGGTGATTTCCAACCTGATAGGAAACGCCTTTAAATTCACCAAAGAAGGGAGCATCAGCTACGGATACCGGCGGGAGGGCGAACGGATCGTTTTCCATGTGACGGACACCGGCACGGGCATTGCCCCCGACAAGGTGGGAAAGGTCTTCGAACGTTTCATGAAGCTGAACAGCACCGCACAAGGCACGGGGTTGGGGCTTTCCATCTGCAAAACGATCATCGAACGGCTGGGTGGCGGGATCTCCGTAACCTCGGAGCCGGGCAAGGGAAGCACATTCAGCTTTTGGCTACCGGCAAAGGAGGTAGAGAATCCGGAAGATACCTGTCCGGAGCTATTTGCCGATGCCCCGCCCGCAAACCCGGAAAACGGCAATCCGGGAGGTGTCAATTCGGGAGGTGTCAAGCCTACCCTCCTCATCGCCGAGGATACAGACAGCAATTACGAACTGCTGCATGCCATTCTCGGAAAGGTGTACAACTTGGTACGTGCCCGGGATGGCATGGAAGCCGTTACCTTATTCGATGAAATCAAACCGGATTTGATTCTGATGGATATCAAAATGCCGAATCTGAACGGACTGGAAGCTACAAAAATCATCCGCGAACTTTCTCCAAAAGTGCCTATCATCATGCAGAGTGCATTCGCCTACGAATACGACCGGAATGCCGCCAAGGATGCCGGTTGCAATGAATTCATAACGAAGCCGGTAGCGCAGGACAAGCTGAAGATGATAGTGAAAAGGCTGCTTTATTCAGTCGAAAGCCTTGTTCAGTTGAAAGCCTTATCCAGTTGAAAGTTGAGAGTTGAAAGTTGAAAGTTACTATGCAGCATGGCAGTATTTGTTCAGTTGAAAGCCTTGTTCAGTTGAAAGTTGAGAGTTGAAAGTTGAAAATTACTATGCAGCGTGGCAGTATTTATTCAGTTGAAAATTAGGAGTTGAAAGCTGCCATGCAATATGACAGTATTATTTAGTTAAAAATTAAGAATTAAGTAACGAACATAAAACTTCCCCTCCCTTCGGGGAGGGGGCAGGGGGAGAGGCCCATGGGAAAAAAAGCCGTATCAAAACTATTTTATCACCTATCCATCTTATCAACCTTCCTATTGGCAGGTATCACCCTTGCCGGAGCTTTCTCCGGCCAACTGTCTCCTGCCGGACACATCCGCTTTGCCTTTATCGGCTTGGCATTGCCCGTATTGCTGCTGATCAACTTCGCAGCACTCATCTATTGGGCTATGCGGCTACGTGTCTGGCTACTCATCCCCCTCATCGCCATCTTAGGCAATTGGGGATATCTGAGCCGGGTCATCCGGTTCTCTTCTCCGCCCCCCTCCCTCGCGGCATTCACCATCGCCACTTACAACGTAGATGCCTTTAATGGAGATCAGACCGGATATTCCTGCAAAGAAATAGCCCGGTATATGGAAGAACAGCACGCAGATATCCTCTGCATGCAGGAGTTCGGCAGCAATCGCGAATTCAATGTAGATAGTGTGAAAAAAGCCTTTTCCACATGGCCTTATTACTCTATTCCCCAAGCTCCCGCCGGAACACCGATCCTGCAACTCGCCGTATTCAGCAAGTATCCCATACTCAGCCAGCAACTCATCACATACCCCGACAGTAAAAACTGTAGCATGTGGTGCGACATCGACATCAACGGAAAACGTATCCGGATATTCAACAATCACCTCCAGACAACCGAAGTAAGCAGCAACAAACGGACGCTGGAAAAGGAACTTAAAAAAGACAATACCACCGGAACCGAACATGCCATCCTCAAACTCACCGACGGACTGGAAGAGAACTTCGTGAAACGTGCCGCCCAAGCAGAGCATATGCACAAACTGATAACCGCCTCCCCCCACCCCACACTGGTGTGTGGCGACTTCAACTCCCTGCCCTCGTCATATACCTACCACACCATGAAAGGCAACCGTCTGAAAGATGGTTTCCAAACCTGCGGCCACGGTTACATGTACACCTTCCGCTATTTCAAGAGACTGCTCAGAATCGACTATATCTTCCACAGCGAGGAGCTGGAAGGACTGGATTACTTCTCTCCGGAGCTGGATTACAGCGATCACAATCCGGTGGTAATGCGGATGAAGATCAAGTAAACGGAAAGGGTATCCCAACCCCTTATAAATGAAAAGCCCACGCTACAACTATCTGTAACGTGGGCGATTTCATTCTATGACTCTATGTGAAATCCTTACTTAGGAATGCCTACATATACATTATCAATCTGACAAGTAGTCGTGAGTCCGGTAGCGTTGTCGCCGATATAACGGAAACCGACGTAGATCGTCTGACCGATATACGATGCTAAATCCACACTATACGAAGTAAATGACTTGTCATTTGTTTTGTCTAAGTTGTCCGGAGTGACATCGACCCAGGTAGCCGAAGATATGCTTGACGGATCACCGTTGAAGTCGGTAGAAATCATCAGCGTAAACACATCTCCTGCCAGATATCTGTACTCAAAATCAAAGTTCAATACCATCTCCTTCTGCATGACCAGTGCCGGAGTAATCAACCATGTCTCCAACTCGCCGTTGTTATAGGCTGTGATATTAGCATATCTGTTATTCTGATACGATCTGTACTCCCAAGATTTTTCACCTTTCACCTTGCTGTTGCACCAGCCCTCCAAAACAACATTGTCATAATCTTTCCCTTTCTCAAAGTCTTCATTCACCAAGATATCCGGAATGTCGCTCGGAAGGGTCACAGTCCACGCACTCTTATCATTGTCTACCACCGCACGTGCCTCTTTCACGACAGTCGAAGTCTCTGATACTTCACGGGCAATATGGATGTTGTCCAACTGGATAGTGGTCGTTTTTGTATCGGCAGCACCCGAATATTTGAATGCAATATTGATAGCCTTTCCTTCATATGAAGATAAGTCCATCTCACCGGCAGGCCCTAACTTGCCATAGGCATTGTCCGGTTCTTTAGGGATGTCAAAATTTTCGGTGACATCCTCCCACGTAGTGTATTTGGAAGTCACATCCGAGCTTGAACCGGAAAAGTCTTCGGAGATGAATACTTGTAGACAATCTCCTTTGTAATATCCGACACAGACGTCAAAGCTCAATTTATCCCCTTTTACCACCGTATACTTGGGAGTGATAAGCCAGGCTTCGGTAGTTTCGGCATCACCGTTCGCCATCTGGGTA
>OJPS01001055.1_pt1 | contig 19548 bp, 15 predicted proteins | sample 1598551 | NCBI WGS metagenome assembly OJPS01 (sample SAMN03922488, study PRJEB24848) | human gut metagenome | isolation source: stool sample | host: Homo sapiens | place: Germany | collected 2011-05 | reverse complement strand
GCCGAAAAATCTGACTACGCATCTTACGCACAAGCTTTATTCAGTGTTTCCTTAAGGCACACTTAAAAACGCTCCAAGGAGGAATGAAGTTGCAATCCAAACGTCAGCCGAAAGTGCATACCTATTCCAAAAAGCGGCGGCGAAAAGTGCAGCCCGCCAGAGCGATTTTATCGGTCGGCTTTACCTTTCTGGTTGCCGGCGTGATCGGCGTGGTGGGGTACAGCATTGCCAAGCCGATTCTGGAATACTCCGGTGCTCCCCGTGTCACGGAGCAGGCGGAGGGAACTTTACCGGCAGCCACCGCAGCGGCAACAGCGGAGATCTCCACCGAGGCAGAAACACTGCCGGCAGTTGCCACCTCCACACCGGCTGTAGCAGAAGAATCGCTGTCCGAGGGCTATCAGCTTTCTGTGGCGGCACTGGAAAACAGCAGCACACTTTCCGCAGCCATGCAGACTGCACGAAATGCAGTGCCGGCGGGAAAACTGCTGGTGATCCCGCTGAAAATTGCCGGCGGGGAACTGTGCTATCAGACAGATGTGGCACTGGCGAAAAGCTGCGGTGCGGCAAAGGGCAGCCTGCAATTGTCAGAGATTGCAGAAGCGGCAAAGGCACAGGGCTGGACACCGGTGGCACAGCTGAGCCTGCTGCGGGATAACCTGCTGCCGGACGCAGATGCAGAGGCAGGGTATATGGTGACCAGCGGCGGACGCTGGCTGGACAATACCAAGGAAAACGGCGGCAAGGCGTGGGCGAGTCCGTTCAGCGATGTCACAGTGCAGTACCTGAAAGACATTACCGCCGAGGTGACCGCAGCCGGCTTCTCTCAAATCTGGTGCACGGACGTGGTGTTTCCCAATTTCCGGAACTCCGACCTCACCTATATCGGAGAATCCGTACAGAATCCGGAACGGAAAACGGCTCTGACCAGTTTGGTGAACACGCTGGCACAGACTGCCGGCAGTGTGCCGCTGTGGGTGGAAACTTCTGCCGCAGATGCTGCTGCCGGAACAGCGGAAGTATTTGATCCTGAGAACCTGACAGTTTCCGGCGTGGTGCTGGATCTTCAGGCAGATGCAGGGCAGGCACAGGCGATACTGCCGCAGATTCAGGTAAAGACGGCGGAGATGCCGCTGTGTTTGACTGCTGAGATCAGCGTAGCCCCTGCTGAGGAATTACAAACATTGAAAAATGCAGCAGACAACGGCGTTTCTGCGGTTGTGCTGACTGAAAAATAACAGACAGAATAAATATAAAGGAGCTGGTCAGAATGGCTGGAAAATTTACTGTATCATTAGGAAAAATCATTGATGAATTTCATCTGGAAACCATCTATATGCCCAAAGACCCCACAGAGATCCTGATCGACGAAAACGATGTCACTCGTCCGGGATTGCAGCTCATGGGCTTCTATGAGTACTTCAATCCGGAACGTATGCAGATCATCGGTAAAATGGAGTTTGCATATCTCTCCACGATCGACGAAGAAACCCGCACCCAGCGTCTGGACGCTCTGATGTCCCGCCACATTCCGGCACTGATCATTGCACGGGAACTGCCGTATTTTTCGGAAATGCTGGATCTGGCGAGAAAGTACGATGTGCCGCTGCTCCGCAGTAAGGAGAGCACTTCCAACTTTATCTCCGGTCTGATCGCATTCCTGAACCTGAATCTGGCTCCCCGCATCACACGCCACGGCGTTCTGATCGAGATCTACGGCGAAGGCGTATTCATTACCGGCGAAAGCGGTGTCGGCAAGAGCGAAACCGCAATTGAGCTTGTCAAGCGTGGTCACCGTCTGGTGGCAGATGATGCGGTAGAGATCCGCAAGGTTTCCAACATCAGTCTGGTGGGCAGTTCTCCGGACAATATCCGCCACTTCCTGGAACTGCGTGGTATCGGTATCATCAACGCTCGCCGGCTGTTCGGTATCGGTGCGGTAAAGAACACGGAAAAAATTGAATTGATCGTGGAAATGGAACAGTGGAATCCGGAAAAGATCTACGACCGTATGGGTGTGGATACCCAGTTTGCTACCATTCTGGGCGTAAAGATCCCGATGCTGACCATTCCGGTAAAGCCGGGCAGAAATCTGGCAGTCATTCTGGAAGTTGCTGCGATGAACAACCGTCAGAAAAAAATGGGCTACAATGCGGCAACCGAACTGCTGGATCAGCTGGGACTGGATATGGAATCCAAGGAAGTTGTCAAGGATTACGACGCATTTTAAGGGCGATACCGTGCAAAGTCGCCAGACGCTCTTTGTGCGGTATTGCCAAAGAGCAACAGCATGATTTTTAACCGGCGGACGGTCGGCAAAACGAAATCAGAATCCCTTTTAGGAGAAAATAATGAAAAATTGGCAGGAACTTGCTGCGATTTGCAGGACGTGCAATTGCAGCGTGCAGTATGCAGAGCCGCTTCGGAACCATACCACGTTCCGGATCGGCGGAGCCTGTAGTGCTTTCGTGAACGTGAATTCCGAAGAAACACTGCGGCAGATACTCGGTCTGTGCCGTGACCGGAACTATCCCTATCTGGTATTGGGAAACGGCAGCAATATTCTGGCGGCAGACAGCGGTTATGCCGGCGTGATCCTGCATCTGGGAAAAGACTTTTCCCAGATTCGGCAGGACGGCACCACGCTGTACTGTGAAGCCGGAGCCACACTGGGTCGTATCGGCAAGTTTGCTCTGGAAGAATCCCTGACCGGCATGGAGTGCCTTGCCGGCATTCCGGGGACTGTGGGCGGTGCCCTGTACATGAACGCAGGGGCATACGGCGGCGAGATGGCAGACGTGATAGTTTCCGCACGCTGTATGGCACCGGACGGCACGATCTCTGTGGTACCAAAATCTGAAATGGAACTGGGCTACCGGAAAAGTATTTTCCGGCAGGACGGCAGAATCATTCTGGGTGTCACGCTTCAGCTGCAAAAGGGCAGCTATGGGGCGATCAAAGAGGAAATGGACTCTCTGCTGGGAAAGCGGCGGGCAAAACAGCCGCTGGAGCTGCCCAGTGCCGGCAGCACCTTTCAAAGACCAGTGGGCAATTATGCCTCATTTCTGATTGACCAGTGCGGTCTGAAAGGTGCCAGCGTCGGCGATGCACAGGTGAGCGTAAAGCATGCCGGCTTCGTGGTCAATACCGGCAAGGCAACTTGTCACGATGTGCTGGAACTGTGCGATTTTGTAAAGCAGACCGTTCTGGAAAAAACCGGCTATCAGCTGGAACTGGAACCAGTCATTGTCGGAGATCCGGCAAAGCCGGTGAATATGCCGGAGCAGGAAGCTGTTGAGAAGTAAGGAATTTGTTGAAAAGTGTGTAGGAAGGACGTGGAGCATATGCAGGAACAGGAAAATGTGAGAATGCATGTGGTGGTAGTGACCGGAATGTCCGGTTCGGGAAAGTCTGTGGTAATGGACGTTCTGGAGGACATCGGGTATTATTGTATCGATAATCTGCCGCCGCAGCTGATCGGGAAATTTGTGGAGATTTGCAGGGAGTCAGAAAACCACCTGCAAAAGCTGGCAATTGCCGCAGACCTGCGTTCCGGCGATATGTTCACAGATGCCTATCGGACACTGCTGGAGATGAAGCAGCAGGCAGATCTGGACGTGAAGATCCTCTATATCGAAGCCGAGGACGAAGTCATCATCAAGCGGTATAAGGAAACCCGCCGGAAGCACCCGCTGGACGAACGGTTCGGGGGCTGTCTGCACAATGCCATTGCCTACGAACGGGAGCAGCTGCTCCGCGTGAAGGGCATTGCAGATTATTATATTGAAACGTCCTATTTCTCGGCTTCGCAGCTGAAAGAACAGATTCGGGAGATCTTTCTGGACAATTCCTCTGACTCCATGTCCATTAAGGTGACTTCTTTCGGATTCAAGTACGGCGTTTCTACGGAATCCGATCTGGTGTTTGATGTGCGTTGCCTGCCGAATCCGTACTACATTCCGGAACTGCGGCATCATACCGGCTGTGAAAAGTGCGTGCAGGAATATGTCATGTCCTTTGAGCAGTCCCGCACGCTGCTGGAAAAGCTCAAAGATCTGCTGGATTTTTTGATCCCGCTGTACATTCAGGAGGGCAAGAGCCGTCTGGTGATCGCATTTGGCTGCACCGGCGGCAAGCACCGTTCGATCACATTTACTGAACTGATAGGGGACTACCTCATTTCCAAGGGCATGCATGTTGTGAAACAGCATCGCGATATTGGAAAGGACCGACCATAAGGAGAAAAGGAAACCGTGTCATTTTCCAATGATGTGCGGGAAGAGATCGCCAGAAGCATCACCGACCGCGACCGGCAGTTTGCCTGTCTGTACGGCATTTTGCTGTATTCCCGCATTTTTACCCAAGAACAAGTGGTGCTGCAAAGCGAAAGTCCGGTGTTCGCACGGCTGATGCCCATGCTGTTCCGTGCGGTGTTCCGGACAGAATTGCAGCCCGATGTGCGGACGATCTCCCGCGGCGGCGACCAGTCCATGGTCAGCTATACCATTACCGATGCGGCACAGATCAGCCGCATTTGTGAGGTCTATCACATTCGTCCGGAAAAGCGGGAGATCCGTCTTTCCAATCTGGTGAACAACAGCCTGAGTGCTTTTCTGGCAGGCGTATTTTTCGGCTGCGGCAGCATGATCGACCCCAACAAGGAATATCATCTGGAATTCAACACGCCGTCGGAACTGCTCTGCTCCGACCTGCAAAAGCTGCTGGGGAGCATCGGCATCAGCGGCGGTCAGCTGCTGCGGAAAAACATGTACGTGCTGTACCTGAAAGACAGCGAGCACATCGAGGACACCCTCACCTATATGGGTGCCCAGCAGTGCACCATTGCCCTGATGAATATCAAGATCCGCAAGGATATGCGGAACAAGGCGAACCGTGTGCGGAACTGCGACGAGGCCAATATCAACAAGGTTGTCGGTGCCGCCATACGGCAGATACAGGACATTCAGTGGATCACCCAGTGCGGGCAGCTGGAGGCACTTTCTCCGGAACTACAGGAACTGGCAGAACTGCGGCTGGAAAATCCGGAACTTAGTCTGAAAGAACTGGGAGAACTGCTGTCCGAACCTATCGGGCGTTCCGGTGTCAACCACCGCTTTCAGAAAATCGCCGCTTTTGCAGAGGAGTTGAGAAAACGTGCCGCAGATGCCTGAAAATGCTTTTGTACATCTCCACGTCCACAGCGAATACAGCCTGCTGGACGGTGCCTGCCGGATTCCGGAACTGATCGAACAGGTCAGGGCAATGGGACAAACTGCGATCGCTTTGACTGACCACGGCGTGATGTATGGCGTGATGCCGTTTTATCAGGCTGCCAAAAAAGCCGGAATCCAGCCGATTCTGGGCTGTGAGGTCTATGTGGCAAGGCGTACCCGTCACGATCGGGAGCACCGGCTGGACAGCAGAAGTCACCACCTGATCCTGCTCTGTGAAAACCAAAAGGGCTATCAGAATCTGGTCAAGCTGGTTTCGCTTGCCAGTCTGGAAGGCTTCTATCAAAAGCCCCGTGTGGATTGGGAATTGCTCTCCCGCTACCACGAGGGCTTAATTTGTCTGTCCGGCTGTCTGGCGGGAGAAGTGCCCCGTCTGCTGTCGGCAGGGGACTATGCCGCGGCAAAGGCGACTGCCCTGCGGTATCAGCAGCTGTTCGGCAAGGGCAACTACTATCTGGAGATCCAGAACCACCAGATTCGGGAGGAACTGCAAAACCTGCCCCTGCTGCTGCGGCTTTCCAGAGAAACGGAAATCCCGCTGGCTGCCACCAACGATGCCCACTATCTCCGGCGGGAAAACGCTGCCATGCAGGAAGTGCTGCTGTGTATCCAGACCGGCAAAACGCTGGACGATCCGGAGCATATGCACTTTGAAACGCCGGAGTTTTATCTGAAATCTACGGCAGAAATGGCGGCACTGTTTGCCGATGTGCCGGAGGCAGTGACCAACACAGCAAAAATTGCGGCAAGATGTCACGTGGAATTTCAGGAGGGACAGATCTATCTCCCGAAATTTTCCATGGAGGGCGTGGCGGACTGCCGGAAGCTGTTCCTACAGCTTTGCATGAACGGCTTGAAGAAGCACTACGGAGAGCACCCGTCACCGGAGGTGCTGGAACGGCTGCGTATGGAGATCTCTGTGATTACCCAAATGGGATACGTGGATTACTTCCTGATCGTGTGGGACTATATTAATTTCGCCAGAAGTCACGACATTCCCGTTGGACCGGGGCGTGGTTCCGGTGCGGGAAGTCTGTGTGCCTACTGCATGGGCATTACCCAGATCGACCCGCTGCGATACCAGCTGCTGTTTGAACGCTTCCTGAATCCGGAGCGTGTCAGCATGCCGGATTTTGACATTGACTTCTGCGTAGAGGGCAGACAGCGTGTCAAGGAGTATGTGATCTCCCGCTATGGTGCCGATCGGGTGTCGGAAATCATCACTTTCGACCTGATGAAGGCACGGGGAGCCATTCGGGATACCGGACGGGCAATGGGGATTTCCTACGGGCTGTGCGACAAAATTGCAAAGTCTATCGATTCCCGCAAGAGCATTGCGGAATCCATGGAGGGCAAGGACGGGGAAGACCTGCGGAAACTGTATGAAACCGATTCTACAGCAAAAAAGCTGATCGATATGGCAATGCAGGTGGAGGGCATGCCGCGGCACGCTTCTACCCATGCTGCCGGCGTGTTGATCTCTGCGGTGCCGATCACTGATTTGGTGCCGCTGCAGCGAAATGAGGAAACCGTTATCACCCAGTATCCCATGGGCGTTCTGGAAACTATGGGCTTGCTGAAATTTGACTTTCTGGGGCTGCGGAACCTGACAGTTATCTGGGACTGTGTCCGTGCCGTTCAGAAGTATGAACCGGCATTCTCCATAGACGCGATCCCGCTGGACGATGCGGCAGTTTATGCCATGCTTTCCCGCGGAGATACCACCGGCGTGTTCCAGTTTGAAAGTGCCGGTATGCGGCACGTGCTGATGCGGCTGAAGCCCACCTGTCTGGAGGACCTGACCATTGCCCTGTCCCTGTATCGTCCCGGACCGCGTTCGTCCATTGACCTCTATCTGGAAAACCGGCGGAATCCGGAGAAGATCGTCTATGCCCACCCGCTGCTGGAACCGATCCTGCGTCCCACGTACGGCTGCATGGTCTATCAGGAACAGGTCATGGAGATCTGTCGGGTGCTGTCCGGCTATTCCTATGGCAGAGCCGACATTGTCCGCCGTGCTATGGCGAAGAAAAAGCAGGATGTCATGGCACGGGAACGGCAGGCATTCATTTACGGCAGCGACGGCTCCGACGGCAGTTCTCCCTGCTGCGGGGCAGTGGCAAATGGTGTACCGGTGGAAACTGCCAACGCGATTTTCGATGAGATCGCTGTGTTTGCGGATTACGCCTTTAATAAAGCACATGCGGTTTCCTATGCCTATCTGGCGTACCAGACTGCCTATCTGAAAGTGCACTATTTCGCAGACGATATGGCGGCACTGCTCACCAGTGTCATGGGTGATACGGGGAAAACCATGGAATACCTCACCGCCTGTCAGAACGCCGGCGTAAAGGTGCTGCCGCCTCATGTGAACGAGAGCACAGCAGATTTTCTTCGCTGCGGTGAGCATATCCGGTTCGGACTGCTGGCAGTAAAAGGGCTGGGGCAGGGGTTGATCCAGAAGATGACGGAGCAGCGGCAGAAAGCCGGAAAATTCACCGGCCTGGCAGATTTCTGCCGGCGTATGCTGCCGCTGGGACTGAACAAACAGGCACTGGACAGCCTGATTCGCTGCGGTGCTCTGGACGGTCTGGGACTGAACCGCCGGCAGATGCTGGAGTATCAGGAACAGGTGCTGATGGACTGCCGCGAGGAACGCAGCAGCATTGTGACCGGACAGATGAACCTGTTCGGCGGCGAGAGCGAAGCCGTGCGGGAAACGCCGATTCCGTCGCTGCCGGAACTGGAACGCTCTGCACTATTGCAGCTGGAACATGAAAGTCTGGGGCTGTATCTCTCCGGTCACCCGCTGGAACAGTCCCAGTGGCTGCGGCAGCTTTGCCGTGCCACGCCGGCGGCTGCACTGTCGGAACAGCCGGACGGTGGGAAAGTACTGCTGATCGTTACGCTACAGCATGTCAAGCAGCACACCACCAAAAAAGGGGAAACCATGTGTTTTCTCACCTGTGAAGACCAAAGCGGTTCGGCGGACTGCGTGGTATTTCCTGCCCTGTACAATTCTGTAAAGCCGTACTTGCAGCAGGACGCGGTGCTGTATCTCCGCGGGAAAATTTCCCAGAAAGAAAACGCCGTCAGTGTGCTGTGCGACAGCGTATTGCAGGAAGAAGCCTTTTTCCGGACGTTGCCGCAGGGGCGGCTCTGCGTGAAGATCGATTCCCGCCAGACGGCGGAATTACAGCAGCTACTGGCAGTGATCGGACAGCATGCGGGAAATGTGCCGGTCTGCTTTTACCTGACAGACCGGAAGAAGATGCTCTCTCCCCGCGGCGGACAGGCGGTGGCGGTGAATTCGGAATCCTATGCTGCACTCTGTGCCGTGGTTTCACCGGAGCAGGTGGGATTTCTGCCGCCGGCGTAACTGCAACAGGTTCGGCAGGAAAGGAAACACTGAATACAGCTGTTGTGATTTTTTGATAAAATATATATGGGACTTGTTAACTTTTTCGAATACCACTTGACAACCTCTGAAATATCAGTATAATAGAATAGGAATGGAATGGTGAAAGCATAAGCAGCGAATGTGCTGTGCAGCCGTTTCAAAATTTTGCCATGCGGCGGAATGGAGAATACGTTTATGATTAAAACGATTGGTGTATTGACAAGCGGCGGCGATGCCCCGGGCATGAATGCAGCGGTACGTGCCGTTGTCCGTGCAGCTCTGAAAAAGGGCATGACAGTATATGGCGTAAAGCGTGGCTACTGTGGTCTGCTGGAAGACGATATTGAGCCGATGGACGAAATGAGTGTAGCAGGAATTATCAGCCGCGGCGGTACTATGCTGTACACCGCAAGAAGTGCAGAGTTCCGCACCGAACAGGGCGTTCTGAAAGCAAAGGCTACCTGTGAAAAGTACGGTCTGGAAGGTCTGGTCGTTATCGGCGGTGACGGTTCGTTCCGTGGTGCCGCAGATTTGTCTGCACACGGCATTCTGTGTGTAGGTCTGCCGGGTACCATTGACAACGATATTGCCTGCACGGATTACACCATTGGTTATGATACCGCAATGAACACTGCAATGGAACTGATGGACAAGCTGTCGGATACCAGCCAGTCCCACTATCGCTGCAGCGTTGTTGAGGTTATGGGTCGTGGTGCTGGTTACATTGCACTGAATACCGGCGTGGCTTCCGGTGCACTGGAGATCATCACTAAGGAAAAGCCCTATGATCTGGACAAGATCGCGAAGAAGATGATGGAATTCAAGGCAAGAGGCAAGCAGAATTTCATTATCGTTGTTGCAGAAAACATCGGTCATTCCGAAGAAATCTGCAAGCTGATCCAGGAAAAGACTGGTATCGAATCCCGTGCGACCATTTTGGGCCACGTACAGCGTGGTGGTTCTCCGACAGTCCGCGACCGTGTAGCAGCAACAGAAATGGGCTACTATGCTGTAGAACTGCTGGAACAGGGCATCGGTAACCGTGTTGTCGGCATGCAGGGCGGCAAGATCGTAGACTTTGACATTCAGGAAGCTTTGGCTATGGAAAAGCCGTATGATGGAAAACTGCACCAGATCGCAGAAGATATTGCATTTTGATCGGCGTGTAGACGCTTGATAAAAGAGGGGTGGGCGTGCGAGAGTGCGTCCACTTTTTCTTTTCTAAGGAAACACTGCACGCAATCTGCGTGCAGTGTTTTCCTAGGGCAATACCGCACAAAGAGCGTCTGGCGACTTTGTACGGTATTGCCCTAGAAATATACGCTGAGGACTTGCATTTTTTGCTGTTTTGCAGTATAATATATCCATGAAAAATGTCGTATTTTCGAAAAAACGGCAAAATTGAAAGAGGGAAAGATTCATGAATACCATTGGTTTTATTGGTGCCGGCAATATGGGCAGTGCCATTTTGCGGGGCATTGCCGGAAGCGATATGAAGCCGGAAGCAGAACTGTTCGCCTATAACCCCACGGAAGCAAAAGTGGATGCTCTGGCAGACTGCGGTGTGCAGAAGTGCAAAAGTGCCGCAGAAGTGGTGGAAAAGAGCCGGTATGTTTTTCTGGCGATCAAGCCCCAGAAATTCGAGGAAGTGCTGCCGCAGATCGCGGATGCTGTAACGGAACAGACAGTTCTGGTGTCCATTGCTGCCGGAATCGGTGCGGAGTTTATCCGGAAGCTGACAAAGCCTTTTGCAAAGGTGGTTTTGGCAATGCCCAACACCCCGCTGCTGTTGGGAGAGGGTGCCACGGCACTGGCAAAAGACGATTCCGTCAGTGATGCAGAATTTGCAGTGGTGCGGAATATCTTCGGCAGCTGCGGCATGACTGCGGTCATTGCACCGGAGCAGATGAAAGAAGTCATTGCCATTAACGGCAGCAGTCCGGCATTTATCTATCTGTTCGCCAAGGGCTTTCTGGATTATGCTGCCAGAGTGGGACTGCCGGAACAGTCTGCCAAGGAACTGTTTGTGCAGTCGCTGATCGGTTCGGCAAAGATGATTACCGATTCCGGTTACTCCATTGACGAGCTGATCCGTCAGGTGTCCTCTCCGGGCGGCACTACGCTTGCCGGTCTGGATCAGCTGTATGAGGGCAAAATGCTGGACGCAGTGCAGAACGCCTGCGACAGCTGCACCAAGCGTGCATACGAACTGTCTAAGTAAAGGCAACACTGCACAAAGCCGTCAGGCGAGCTTTGTGCGGTGTTGCCTAAAGCCCCGGCATTCATAACCGGTGTGTCTTTCGCATAGGATAAAGCAGGTACAAGCCAATTTGCAAAGCAAAGGAGAGATCTGCAATGATCCGAAAGCGAACGACATTGACAACAACGGAGCGAAAACAACGGTTGTTCTGCCTGCTGTTCGGCAGCGTTTTGCTGGGGGCAGCACTGGGGAGTGTCATGCTGCGGTGGCAGTATGACGGCGTTCCCACCTCGTGGGCGTGTTTTCTGGGCATGTTTCTGGAAAAACGGTCTAGTCTGGCAGCCCTCTGGCTGGGGAGCATCGGGAACATTTTGCTGTTTCTGATGACCTTTTTCCTGCTGGGGTTTTCCGCGGTGGGACAGCCTTTTGTATGGCTGCTGCTGCTGACTTACGGCGTTTGTATGGGCGGTGCCTTGCAAATGCAGTGCGGCTCCGGAAATGTGCTGGTGCGGAGTGTATTTCTGCTGATTTATTTTGTGCCGGTTTCGGCACTGCTGGCGGTGGCATCGCGGGAGTCCCTGCGGTTCTCTGGAAAATTCACTGATTATGGATTTCGGGACGAACCAACAGATCAGATGTGCCACCAGCTGCGAATGTACTGTGCCCGTTTTGTCGTACTGCTGGTGCTGCTGGTACTGCATACGCTGTTATATAGTGCGTTGTTTTATGCAATTGAAATGTAGCACTGCATAGATCTGTGCGGTGCTGCCGGAATAAAAGATGTATGCTGCTTTTTTCACGGAAAGCAGCTTGAAGAAAGGAAGTTTGTCTATGGGATTATTCGGAAATCATTACGAGCGTGCCGGTTCCGGTATCGCGAAGAATGCCCCCAAGAAAAAAGGAATATTCCGCTTTTTTGAGATATTCGGCAGAAAGTTCTGGAAACTGTTTGAACTGAACCTGCTGTACTTTCTCAGCTTTTTGCCGGTGATCGGTGCAGTCGCCCTGTTTTTTGCAGTGGATTCCCAGCTGGGAACCATTCTGGCGGCGGCGTGTCTGGTGCTGTTTGCAGTGATCATCGGTCCGGCAACGGCGGCACATACGAAAATCCTGAAAAATTTTATCATGGAAAAGCCTACGTTTCTGGCACATGAATTTTTCCACACGTTCCGCACAGAATTCAAGCATGCCTGTATTGTCGGCGTGCTGGACTGTGTGCTGGCGTGCTGCATCTCGGCGGCATTTTACGTGTATCCCCGCCTGATCGAACAGACCGGCAGCAAGATGTTTTATGTGCTGTTTGCCATTACCCTGAGTATCGGTGTTATTGCACTGCTCATGAACTTTTACATTTTCCCGATGCTGGTTTCCACGAATCTTTCCCTGAAAAACGTGCTGAAAAATTCGCTGGCACTGTCGGTAGTTGCCCTGAAAACCAACATCATCACCATATTGGTATTGGCAGCAGTCATTGCGGTCTACGTGCTGGTGCTGATGTTCGTGAATATCCGGTATTCCATGATCCTGCTGTTCCTGCTGCCGGTAATGCCGGCTTCCTGGCTGGGTCTGGTGATTACGTTTCAGTCCTATCCGGTCATTCAGAAGTACATCATCAATCCCTACTATGAACAGCGGGGCGAGGTCAATCCGGAACTGGCACAGACCGTGACGGACGAGGAGGAAACCGTGTTCGAGGACCGCGGCGGCGAGGAAAAACCGATCGAGCCGGCAAAAAAATCCGGCGGCAAAAGCTCCGGCGGACGTTCGCACAAGGGAAAGGGAAAAATTATTTCTTAATTCACAAAATAAGCACTTTACAAATCGAAAAAGATGTGATATAATATATTTTGTCATGTACTTGGAATTTGGAGTAAGCCCGCAGGGGTGTATGCTTTGTCCCGTCGGGAAGTCACCTGCCTCTTTCTATGTGCATTGATGAAATATTGAATGAGGTGAAAGAACATGCTGTTGAAAGAAGAAAAAACAGAAATCATCGAGAAAAACCGGACCCACGAGAACGATACTGGTTCTCCGGAAGTACAGATCGCGATCCTGACGAAGAGAATCAACGATCTGACTGCTCATCTGAAGTCCCACAAGAACGACCACCACTCCAGACGTGGTCTGCTGAAGATGGTTGGTCACAGAAGAAACCTGCTGAACTACCTGAAGAAGAAGGACGTTAACCGTTATCGTGCGGTTATCGAGAAGCTGGGTATCCGTAAGTAAGAAACAACGATTGAAAAAGGAAAGGCAGCACAGAGCCAGTGGCTTTGTCTGCCTTTCTGTGTATGAAATCGATTCCAAATTCAGGTATTCGCAGGAAGCCGTGTGCTTTGCAAAAGGCGAGGAGAGAGCATAGGGCTTTTTGCGAATTCGAAGGATTGGAATCAGGAAAGGAATTTCGAATTATGTTTGAAAATGTACAGCGATTTGAAACTACATTTGCCGGAAGACCCCTTTCGGTAGAAACCGGAAAAACCTGTGCACTGTCCAACGGTTCCTGCTGGGTACGCTACGGTGATACCGTTGTTATGGCGAATGTCACAGCCAGTGCCAAGCCCAGAGAGGGAATCGACTTTTTCCCGCTGTCAGTAGACTACGAAGAACGTATGTATTCCGTAGGCAAGATTCCCGGCTCCTTCACCAAGCGGGAGGGAAAGCCCTCTGAAAAGGCAATCCTGACTTCCCGTATGGTAGACCGTCCGATTCGTCCGCTGTTCCCGAAGTCTATGCGGAATGACGTTTCTGTAGTCATGACAGTTATGGCAGTGGATCCGGACTGTGCACCGGATATTGTAGGCATGATCGCCACTTCTATCGCTTTGTCGATCTCCGATATTCCGTGGAACGGACCGATCGCCGGCATCAGTGTTGGTCTGGTAGACGGCGAGATCGTGCTGAACCCCACACTGGAACAGCGGCAGCACAATGACCTGCACCTGACGGTTGCCGGTACCAAGGACAAGATCGTCATGATCGAAGCCGGTGCGAACGAAGTGCCGGAAGATACCATGTTGCAGGCAATTCTGACTGGTCACGAAGAAATCAAGAAAATGGTTGCCTTTATTTCCGAGATTCAGGCGAAGATCGGCAAGGAAAAGTTCACATTCGAGGCACACGAGGTCGATCAGGAACTGTTTGAAAATATCGATGCTATGGTACATGAGCAGGTAGAACACGCACTGGATACCAATGATAAAAATGAACGTGATGCCCGTCTGCGTCCGATCATTGATGCCGTACACGAAACATTTGATGCTGTCTGCGGCGAAGAAACCGGCATGATCGATGAGATCCTGTATCTGATTCAGAAGAAAATTGTCCGTGCATGGCTCTATGAGGGCAAGCGTGTGGACGGCAGAGGCATTGACGAGATTCGTCCGCTGGCTGCGGAAGTCGGCGTGCTGCCCCGTGTACATGGTACTGGTCTGTTCACCCGTGGTCAGACACAGGTGCTGACAGTTGCTACGCTGGGACCGGTCAGCGACAGCCAGAAGCTGGACGGTCTGGACGAGGAAACCTCCAAGCGTTACATGCATCAGTATAATTTCCCGTCCTACTCCGTAGGCGAAACCAAGCCCAGCCGCGGCCCGGGACGGCGTGAGATCGGTCACGGTGCACTGGCAGAACGTGCCCTGATTCCGGTGCTGCCCACAGTGGAAGAATTCCCGTATGCCATGCGTCTGGTGTCCGAGGTGCTGTCCTCCAACGGCTCTACCTCACAGGCATCGATTTGCGGTTCGACACTGGCACTGATGGACGCAGGCGTGCCGATTCACGCACCGGTTGCCGGTATTTCCTGCGGTCTGATCACACTGCCGAACAGCGATGAGTTCAAGACCATGGTAGATATTCAGGGACTGGAAGACTTCTACGGCGATATGGATTTCAAGGTTGGCGGTACCAAGAAGGGTATCACTGCCATTCAGGTCGATATTAAGGTAGACGGTCTGACACCGGCAATCATTGCCGAAGCCTTTGAAAAGACACGGAAAGCCCGTCTGTACATTCTGGACGAGATCATGCTCAAGGCAATTCCGGCTCCGAGAGATACCGTGGGCGAATTCGCACCGAAGATGCTCCAGATCAAGATCCCGACTGACAAGATCCGTGATGTCATCGGTCAGGGTGGTAAGGTGATCCAGAAAATGTCCGCAGAGTGCGGCGTGAAGATCGATGTCAACGAGGACGGTCACGTATTTATCAGCGGCATTTCCATGGAAGGCTGCCGCAAGGCATACCAGATGATCGAAACCATTGCCATTGATCCGGAAGTCGGCTCGATTTATAAGGGCAAGGTCGTTTCCATTAAGCCGTTCGGTGCCTTTGTAGAAATTGCACCGGGACGCGACGGTCTGGTACATATCTCCAAGCTGGACAAGGAACGGGTAGAACAGGTAGAGGACGTGGTTTCTGTAGGCGATGCCATTATCGTAAAGGTCATGGACATCAAAGACGGCAAGATCAGTCTGTCCCGCAAAGACGCTCTGGAAGAACTGGAAGCTCGCCGGAAACAGCAGGAAACAGAATAAGTGAAAATGCAGCACCCATAAAATACGCCTGACGGTTTTGTGCGATGTTGTTTGAAAAAGAAAAACGCTGTGCAACGAAGAATTGCACAGCGTTTTTTTGTATATGCGGAAAGAAGAATTATTCCTTTGTGGTTTCGTCAGAAGAATCCTTTTCTTTCAGGAACAGGGTGATTACCAGTACCACTGCGAAAATTACGGAAAGCACTGCCCATACGACCAGATCGCCGAAGTTTTCACTCAGGTTTGCAAAGGCGAAAATAGCAGCCAATGCGTATAAGATGATCGATGCAATAGTGCCGCCCTTGGTCTTTCTGGCAGCAATTGCGACAATGCCGGCTGCCAGCAGGAAAAATCCTGTGAACAGTCCGCCAGCACCGCTGGAACTTTCTGCTTCGGAAATGGCTTCACCGATGCCGGCAGCACAGGACTGGAATCCTACCACTGCGGAAATTACAATGGAGAGAATGCCCAGAACCAGCCGCAGAATGACTGCACTGTTTTTATAAATCGTTTTTTGTCCTTTTGCCATGATAAAATACCTCTGCTTTCTGATTACTGTATGGAAACCTTGATCGGATCAGATTCCGCTACGGTTTCATAACTGCTGTTGCTGATGACCAGCTTGAATTCCAACTCATTCATTTCTGCCGGCAGCTCCTCGCCGATGAACGACATGGTTTCGTTGGCATATTTGCCGGCTGCTACTTCGGCATACATCGAACCGTCGTACATCGTATTGTCAATGGAAATGTTTTCCGCACGAACGGTGTATGTTTCTGTGCCGTTATTCTCGATGAGAAATTGGAATTCCGTGCCCCAGATGTCGTCGTCCACCTTGCCGGCATAGGAAACGACTACGCCGTTGACTTCATAGATCTTGTCAGCTTCTGTTTTTTCGCTGGTGATGCTGTCATCAATAACGAGCGTGACCTTTTCGGTGTCGGCAATGGTATCGAACGTGTCACTGTCGAAAATGTGGAATGAAAGTTCAATGGTTCCCAGTTCGTCCTTGGTGGAAAAATAGATCGTGTCATTTGCCGTTTTTCCGGAAGCCACATCACAGGAAAAATACGGGTCGTCCATGACACCGTTGACGGAAGCTTCTCTGGTCTGAACGGAAATGTTTTTGTCGGACAGATTCTCAATGGTGACTTTCAGCCCTTTGCCCATCCAGCTTTCTTCGTCAGTGCCGGCGTAGGTGATTCGGACGGTGCTGTCTTCGAACAATACCTTTGATTCGTCAGCAGCATTGTCGCTTTTTTCTGCATCACTGCTGTCCTCGTTCTGGGATTCTTCCGCATCGCTGCTCTCCTCTGCGGCACTGCTTTCCTTGGCAGAAGATTCCTCCGCCTTCTGGGAAGCACTGCTGTTTCCGGCAACGGAACAGCCGCCCATAGCCCCGAGCATTGCGATGACCAGCAGTCCCGCAAGCCATTTGTGTTTCATGTTGTAATATCCTCCTTTTTTGATGATGTTTCCCTTTTTTCCAAAATGGAACAATCTCATTATAGCATGTTTTATTCTAAAAGTCAATAGAATGTTTTGTTCTAGCATAAAATAAAACCATATTCTTGAAAGGGTGATATTTTATGCAGTATATTCGCATTCGGAACTTACGGGAGGACATGGACATGACACAGACGGACATGGCAAAGGTGCTGTTCATCAGCCAGCGAACTTATAGCTATTACGAGTCCGGCGGGCATGACATTCCCACGGAAGTGCTGGTACGCATTGCCGATTTTTATCAGGTGTCGGTGGACTATCTTCTGAACCGGACGGACAAGCGGGAGATGAACCGATAAAAAACCGCACTTGTAGCATGTGCTGCAAATGCGGTGTGAAAATATTTGTGCGGTATTGCCTTAGGAATGTTGTTTTTGTTTTCGCCGCCGCAGCCAACAGTTTCCGGTGAAAAACAGCAGCGTCAAGCCGATTCCGGCGGCGGAGCAGTACTTGCCGGCTTTTGCCAGCGGAGCTGTATAGGTGATGCTGATCTGATGCTCTCCCTGTGTGATCGGGAATCCCAGAAAGTCTGTGTCTGTGCGGGAATAGGCGGTTTCCTTTCCGTCCACTGTGACGTGAAAGCCGGTGTCATAGGGGACTGCCAGCACGAACCAGCCGTCCTGCTTCACCTGAATGCTGCCAGCCATGGTGTCGTCACCGAGGGTGTCGTGGTGCAGCTGCCACGGGCTGATTTCCGCGGAGGTGTCCTCCAACACCTGGTATTCCATAGTGTACATCACCGGTTTGGAAATGACATAATCGCCGGCGGAAAATTTCAGTTTCAGCTTCTGAATGGGCTTGTCGGAGGAAAGCGTGTACTGGAAGTTGTTGTTATTGTTCTGGTACTTCCACTGAGGGTCTGTCAGCTTGTTGCGGATACCGTTAATGGTAATTGCCACGTCGCCGGTGGTGGTGCCGTTCCCGAGGTGATTGTCCACGTGGAATTTCAGCAGAAGCAGATCATCGATCGGCTCATCGAGTGTGACCGTTACCGAGAAGTCCGTTTTGCTGTGCACATAATACTTGCTGTCACCAATGGCGGTGATCTGTTTGTCACTGTATGCCGTGGCAGTATAGGACGGGGCGATCTGATGAATGCTGTCCGGCTGCTTGGCGTGGAATGTGGAATCCTCCGGCAGGTCTGCGGCATGGACTACAGCATTTTCCAGCAGTGCTTCCAGCTGATTGGGATAACGAAGTCCTTTCAGTTCCTCGGTAGTCATGATGTTAGATGTGGCGAAGCCAATGGGATAGGCAAGTGTGTTCTCGTACAGCAGATACGCTCCCTCCTGTCCGATCTGCCGGAATCCGTAACGGGTAATGGGCTTTTGGCTGATCAGATATTTTTCTCCCATGAGAATGCCAAAAACCGGATTCTTGGACTGTACGATCATGGCGGCGTTCCGAATGCCGTTTTCGTTGTGGGTCTGCCGGAAATAAAAGTCGGAAAATGCGGCATTGTGGACAGAGGAATAGACGGAACTCCGGTAGTAATTGCTGCCCCAGATGCGGTTTACTGTGTCGCCGGCGTGGTACTCGTTGGAAATGCGGTAAAAGCCGTTGTCTTCTGCTGCAATCTGATCTGTCAGTGTTTGAATCTCCGAGGAATAGACAATGCTGACATCTTCCTTGGACATATAGGTGTCGCAGAGATTGACTGTCAGGCAGGTCGCGGTGCTGAATGCCAGCGTAGGGATCAGCAGGATTTTTGTGGAGGCGTTTCCAGAAGGCTTGGCATTCTGCCGGCGGAAATAGAACAGGAATGCCGCCAGCATCGAAAGCCCGTCCAGAATCACTGCAATTCGCTCTGCATCGGTTCCGGTCTGGGACAGGATACCCATACCCAGTACTGCGGAAAACAGCAGCAGCGTGGAACGCAGGGCGATCTGGTGGGACTGTAAGGTCTTCCAGAAGAATCCGCACAGTAACAGCAGCAGTGGCAGCAGGGGAATGTACGCCTTGGGATCCAGATACATCGTGCCGTTCATGAGGTACAGCAGCAGAGGACACGCCAGAATCACGCCAAAGATACCGGCGAGAAACCGGTATGCCCTTTGCGGAAAGCAAAGCATGGCACAGATCGCCAGAATGCTGAAAGAGGTCATGCCAATGGAAAAGGGACTGTATGTCAGATAATTCAAGTGCATGCCGGGCATCAGAAGGCTCCAGAGGCTCTGAGAGCTGCCGGAAACATCTCTGCCGTGTAGCAGGGTCCATGCCACTGGCAGCAGCAGAAACGCGGCGAGAACGGCTCCCAGCAGCAAATGCAGACAGGTGATGCCAATTGTCCGCATCAGCTGCCGGAACAGGTGTACATGATGCTGGTGCAGGGTGAGAAAAACGGCGTAGATGAGAATCGCGAAAAAGGCTCCTACGCTGAAAAAGAAGCTGGTGAGGAGAATGCAGGCAGATGCTGCGATCAGCGAAAGACTGCACCGTTTCTCCAGAGCATGATGCACGGCGAACAATGCCCAGAACAAAAAGGGAAAGTAGTTCACGAACATGATGTGGTGATGACTGTGGAAGATGACCGGTGCCGCCAGCAGGTAGAGCACTGCCATAAAAAGGGACAGATTGGGAACGAACCATTTCCGCAGCCAGAAATAGCAGAGAAATGCACTGAGCAGCGTCAGCAGGATGTTGGAGATTTGCAGGTACGTCGCCATAGACAGCCAC
>OJPS01001054.1_pt1 | contig 19572 bp, 17 predicted proteins | sample 1598551 | NCBI WGS metagenome assembly OJPS01 (sample SAMN03922488, study PRJEB24848) | human gut metagenome | isolation source: stool sample | host: Homo sapiens | place: Germany | collected 2011-05 | reverse complement strand
TATGTGAAGGAGAGCTGGTACGACACCCATCACAGCGTCGAGCTGATTGACCCCACCGTGGTCAAGGCGGTGCCCTACGACCTGATGGTGGCGGGCAAGGACGGCCGCGGAGTCAATGTCCTGCGCCTCTGGAGCGCGAAGGCGGACGAGGGCTTTAACATGAACCTCTTTAACCAGGGTGATTATGTTAAGGCGCTCGAGCGCAACGCCATGGCCGAAGTCATCAGCAAGGTCCTCTATCCCGAGGACAATCATATGGAGGGCAAATCCCTCCGCCTGCGGCAGCAGTATTTTCTGGTCTCTGCGTCGGTGCAGGATATTCTGCAGCGGCATCTCGAAAGATACGGCACGCTGGACAATCTGCATGAAAAGGCGGCCATCCATATCAATGACACCCACCCGGCTCTGACCATTCCCGAGCTGATGCGGTATTTCCTGGATGAGTGCGGCTACGACTGGGATGCGGCATGGGACATCGTCTGCAAGACGACCGCCTATACCAACCACACCGTCATGCGGGAGGCGCTTGAGTGCTGGCAGACCAACCTGTTCGAGCAGCGTATTCCCCGGATCTATCAGATCGTGCGGGAGATTGACAACCGCTTCCGCCGTCAGGTGTGGGAGCAGACCGGCGATGCCGACTATGTCGAGCGGACGGCCATCATCAGCGGAGGCGTCATCCGGATGGCCAACCTCTGCGTAGCCGCCTGCCACAGCGTCAACGGCGTGTCCGAGCTGCACAGTAATATTTTGAAGGAGACGGTTTTCGCCGATTACTACAACCTGACGCCGGGCAAATTCACCAACGTCACCAACGGCATCGCCCACCGCCGCTGGCTGAACCAGTCCAACCCGGCACTCTCCTCCCTGATTACCGAGCTGATCGGAGACGGATTTACAACCGATGCCGCCCAGCTGGAAAAGCTGACCGCCTTTACCGAGGACAGCACGGTTCTCTCCCGTTTGGGGGAGATCAAGCGCGCCAACAAGGAACGGCTGGCCTCCATGATTCAAAAGGAATATAACATCAGCGTCGATCCCGGATCCATCTTCGACATGCAGGTCAAACGCCTGCACGAGTACAAGCGTCAGCACCTCAACGCGCTGAACATTTTGTCGGAATATCTGTATCTGAAGGCCAATCCGAAGGCCGACTTCACCCCGAAAACCTATATTTTCGGGGCCAAGGCAGCCCCCGGCTATATGGTCGCCAAGCAGATCATCCAGATGATCTGGCAGCTCGGCCAGCTCATCAATAACGATAAGGAGATCGGCGGCCGGATCAAGGTCGTGTTTATGGAGGATTACCGCGTCACTCTGGCCGAGCGGATGATGCCGGCGGCCGAGATCAGCGAGCAGATTTCCCTCGCCGGGACGGAGGCGTCGGGCACCGGAAACATGAAGCTGATGATGAACGGCGCCATCACGCTGGGCGCCGAGGACGGCGCAAATGTTGAAATCCACCGCGCGGTCGGGGATGAAAACATCCTGATTTTCGGCCTCCGCACCGAGGAGGTGGAGGCGCTTCGCGCGGCCGGCTACAATCCGTCCGGCTACTACGCCAACAACCCGCAGCTGAAGAGCGCCATCGACTTTATCTCGCGCGGAATCGGCAGGCACGATTTTAGCAGCCTCGCCCAGTCGATGATGAACACCGACTACTACATGGCGCTGGCCGATTTCGCCGATTATCAGAAAGCGCAGCAGACGGCAAGCGCCCTCTACCGCGATCAGGAGAAATGGAACCGCATGTCCCTTATCAACATTGCGAAATCGGGGCGGTTCGCCGCCGACCGCGCCATTGCCGACTATGCCAAAAACATCTGGCAGGTCACGCCGGCGCGCTGACCCTCTCCAAGGTTTTATAAAAAAACAGGCATGGCTTTTTTTCAAAGTCATGCCTGTTTTTTTAAAAATGCGATTTTCTCCTTCGAAAACGCTGTTTTTCAGTCCTCGTCCAGCTCGGCCTCGTCCCCCGGAATCTCCCGGGAATCGAGCCACTCGCTGTTGGGTCGGCAGAGCAGCCGCCCGTCGAGATAAGCCTGCTGCAAATTCAGAATCGTCTGCCCCTGATAATTGCCCGAGTGGGTCAGCTCGACCACCAGCGCCGCGTCCGGCCGGTTGTCGTTCTGCAATGCGAGCGGCAGCATCAGGCTCATCACATTCCGGGTCGGGAAATAGCAGGGGATGGCCGTTTTAAAATTCCAGCGCACCTGCTTTCTGGCCAGCTCGACCGCGTCCTCCAGCCGATTGCGCATCCGGTTGAAGAGGCGGGGCACCGACGCAATCAGAGCGCTCAGCTCGGCATAGCGCCGCCGCCGCTCCTTCCAGTCGGAGGTCGCCGCAATTCGGTTGATCAGCTTCTGCGCCTCCTGCGCGCCGCGGCACTCCTCCCGCACGAAATCCAACGGCAGCCGGGAAATGTTGTCCAGCAAAATGTGGGTGTAATCGGTGTGCAGCTCCTTCTCCAGATCGAAGAGCAGATCCTCCCTGCGCTCGAAGTAGGAGGCCGGCTGAGGCAGCGGATTAAAGCAGTCCACCAGCCGCTTGCCGACGCCGCGGCCGGCAGCGGTGCAGAACTCTACAAAACGCCAGCCGGTGTTCTGCTGCTCAGCATTGATCTGCGCCTCAAAGCAGGCGTAGAGGTCGTCGTAATACGGCGTGACCAGCCCGGTGTTGAAGGCGGCGAAGGTTTTATCCTCCGAAATGCAGACCTTGTCCTCCAGCTGCAGGCGGTAAAAGGTATACTGGATGTATTTCTGCAAAATAAAATAGCTGCCGCGCCGCCCGTTTTCAAAATCCCATTTTTCCGGAAGCGCCTTTGCGGCCAGCTCCTCCAAAAAGCTCTGCCACGGGCCGAGAAAGGCAAACTGCTCCAGCATTTTTGCGGGATTGGTTCGGGTGTTCCGGTCAATCCCCGCGAAATTCAGGCACCAGATGTTGTCGCCATAGTCCGACTCCCGGATGGAAGCGATCATCGCGTCTCCGCTCTGGCTGGTCCGGTTGAGCGAGAAGATGTACGCATCCCCGCGGCGACGGAATTCCCCCGTCCGCCGGGCGATCCGATAGCTCTCCCGCAGGTCGTCCAGAACCTCCCGGGAGGGCTGCGCCTCCACCCCGGTCAGCTCCTGATTCAGCCGTGCCAGCGCCTGAGGCAGCAGCGTGACCGTCTCATCCAGCTCCTCCGGCAGCGGGAGTGCGGCGCCGGCCGCGTCCGCCGTTTTTTTCTGTTCCGGCTTCTGCATGTCCCAGGGCGGCATCGGCCGGATGGTAACCAGCGTCTGCGGCACGCCGCTGATCATCACATCCTCCAGCGTCAGAAAATCGGTCAGCGTTTTCAACAGCTCCTTCATTTTAGAGAAGCCGTACCGCTCCTTGGTATGCCCCGACTCGTTCAGCACCTGACTGACCCGGGCCATATGCAGCTTTTCCCCCGTGGGGAAGGCGGCGCAGAGAGAAAGATAAATCTCCCGCCGCAAAGCCTCCCCCGGGGCGCCGTCCGGCAAGGAGGCGGCAGGCGCCGGCTCCTCCGGCTGCAGCTCACTCTGCGGCCGCAGAACCAGATGCCACACCTTTCCGTCGGTGTCCTTGTACAAATTCTCCTGCAAAAGGATTTGTGCGTGGGGCGCAAAAAAGCTGCGCGCCGACCCCTCCTCCCGCAGAGAGCCATCCTGCTGCGCGCGGTGATAAGCCTCGGCAATCTCGGCCAGGGCGGCCTCCCGCCCGCAGCCGGCCAGTGCGGCATATCCGGCCAGCGACTTCGCCGGGATGTTGACCTGCTCCGCAAAGGCGTGGGTGATATCCTTCTCCGACGCCGGGGCGGCCGCCTGCCGTTTGTCCCAGACGTGCAGAATGACCTCCTGCTTCGGGGGCGCGGCGCCGTTCGGCGTCTCCACCAGGGTCACGAACTCACCCAGATCCAGCAGCAGGGGCTTCATCCTCGCATAGCCGTACTTCCGGCTGGTAAGGCCGTTTCTGGTCAGCCAAAGACTGACGCTGGCCAATGGGATTTTGGTCTCCGGCTTAAATTTCTCGAGCAAAAGTGCATAGATATGTTGTTTATCCTCTGTACGAATCATATCCGTTCCTTTCCTGTTTTTTGAAGGGAGGCGCTAAAAGCCCCTCCCGGATGCGAAAAAAGCGGCCGGAGGCAACGCCTCCGTCATCCTCTCCGCCCGCTCCGCCGCGCTCGCCTACCGGGCGGACTTTCTGGCCGCCGCCTTTTGCAGGAAGCGGTCGCCGGTTACAACAAAGCGCTCGTGCCGGCCGCGGCCGACCTCCCCCTGCTGGTCACGGACATGAATCTCAAACACCAGGCGGCGGCCGTCCACTTCAATCAGCCGACTCTCGGCCGTGACGGTCATTCCGACCGGCGTAGCGGCCAGATGCTCCAGATTCACCAGCGTTCCAACCGTCGTCTCCCCCGGATTCAAGTAAGAGGCGACGCTGCGGCTGGCCGCCTCCTCCGCCAAAGCGACCATGGCCGGTGTGGCAAAAACCTCCAGCTCCCCGCTTTTCATAACGCGTGCGGTGTTTTCCGCCTTTACCTCCACCTCGGCCGTACCGATTATTCCCGTTTGCAGCATTGTGATTTTCTCCTTCCTTATGACACATCCGCCGGCAGAGGGATACGCTTAACGCCTCCCCGCCGTTTAATAATCTGTAGATATTATACGCGTTTTTTTCAAAACAGTAAAGGGCACATTTTCTTTTCTGTATTTTTTACTTGACACCGACTTTAGAAACCTTTATAATATACCCTGCGCACTGCGGAAGGGATTTTCCCTTCCATGCGTTCGCCAACGGAATATGGAGACGTATCGAAGTGGTCATAACGGGACTGACTCGAAATGCGCGTTGGCTCTGGCCGTTTTCTCCGCTGAAAACCCTTGATTTATAAGGGTTTTCGCCGGATCGAATTTCAAAATTTCATATTGTTCTTGCGTGTTTTTCTTGCATTTTCTCAGCGCACGGAAAACAGTTGAGATACACGGAGAGTTGTCCGAGTGGTCGAAGGTGCGGCACTCGAAATGCCGTAGACCGAAAGGTCTCTAGGGTTCGAATCCCTAACTCTCCGCCAAAAACCCAGTCATATCAAGGCTTTTGCCCATATGACTGGGCTTTTCTTTTCTCTCAAGGACACATCGGCGCACATGATTTTCGGCAAGAACTCATGTGTGCCAGCCGGTCTGCCTTGTGTCCGGCAGAGACAGGATATTGTCCATTACATTTGCCGAGGTGATCTTGGACTTGTAATCCAAATGACTGTAAATATTCACCGTCGTGCCGATGTCGCTGTGGCCCAGCCACTCCTGGATTTGCTTCAGAGGCACATCGTTCGCCAAAAGCAGTGAGGCACAGCTGTGTCTGAGGTCGTGAAAGCGAATGTGCCGCAGGCCGTTCTGCTCCAGCAGCTTGCTGAAATTGGCGGTAACGCTTCTGGGGTTGAAGATATTGCCCATGGCATCCACAAAAACATAGCCGTCATACTTTTTGCTGTAGCAATTTCCGCATACGCGCCGATTCTCCTTTTGCTGCTCCCTCAGCGCCAGCAGTTTTTCCCGGATGTTGCTGACCAGCGGCAGGGAGCGCAGGCTGGATTTCGTCTTGGCACGGTCGGCGCAGACGATTTCACATTTGCCGTCTATCTTTGCGTTGGTTACAATGTGCTTAATGGTGATGGTGTCCCGCTCAAAGTCGATGGCGTCCCATTTCAGCCCCAGCGCCTCGCTGCGGCGCAGGCCGTAAAAGGCGGTCATCTGAATCAGCAGGGAGTACGGATGATCCTTGGACGCTTCCAGCAGCCTCTCCAGCTCCTCCTGCCGGTAATAGTCCGCAATGTACCGCTGCTTCTTGGGGCGCTCCACCTTGTCGGCGGGGTTGAAGGGAATCAGGTCCATTTTGACGGCGTATTTCAGCGCCTTGTGGATATTGGCGTGATAGTGGATCACCGTACCGGGCGACACGGTTTTCAGCTCATGAAGATAAAAGCTCTGAATGTGCTTGGCTTGAATTCCGTCCAGCGTCAGTCCGGTGTTTCGGAAATACGGCGCGATCTTCCTCTTTACCATCTGCGTGTAAGAGGAAAAGGTGGTCTTTTCCACCGAGCTGCGGATAATCTCCAGCCACAGCTCCATGTAGTCGGCAAACAGCATATTAGAGGAGATGTCCTCGTTCTCCTTGCTCACAACCGGCGGGACAAAGCTCTTGCGGGTGTCCAGCAGCAGCTTCTCAGCGCGGCGCTTGTTTCCCTTTGCGGGAAGTCCTGTGGGAATCCACGGCTGCCTGCGCTTGCCGTTGGCATCCGTGTAATTCAGCACCATGTAGTAATTGTCGTTTTTTATTTGCAGGTGTCCTGCTATCATAAACTCTACCTCCTTTGCGGATAGCACATAAACGGGCACCCTTTCGGACCGCTTTTATTATACGCCCGGCGGGAATGCCCGTCCAATGTGCCATACAGGTTCAAATCCCGGCTACGCCGCCGGCTGCGGATTTCCCGCCGAGAGTGCATAGCGGATCACATTGATTTTCGGCACACGGTATGCATTGCCGATTTTCATGCCGGGGATGTCGCCGTCGCCGATCAGCGCATAGGCCAGATGACGGCTGATGCCCAGCATCGCCTGCACCTGCGCCACATTTACAATGTCGGGGTAGTCCGTGAACATCACCTCGTATAGGGTCTGAATTTCGATTTTAGTCATCGGCACCACCTCCATCGTCACCAAGCACATGTGCGAGAAGCATATCAAGCTCTTCTTCTGTGTTCACCGGCGAGAGGCTGACAATACCCTCTTCGTTTTCATCCTCACCGAAGGGAGTGCCGCCTTCGCATACGATATTATCCAGTTTTTCCGAAATAGCATGGATTACATAGTGAACCTCTTCCTGAGAGAGAATAAACACAAGCTCGTGTCCGCACTCATCATCAAAGGTTGCCACAAGCTTATCATCGCTGCGGTCAATACCGTTATCAGCATCGATGAGAAATTCAAGGAAAAGATCCTCAACAAAGAGGCAACCCGCCTCGGAAAAATCTGCGACCATACGGTCAAGCTCCTGTTTTCTGCTTTCGCTCAAACGGTTAAAATCAAAATTAGCTTTCATAATTTAATCTCCTTTCACCGGGCATCCCGGTCCTTGTGCTGCCGCGCCAAGTGTTTGTTATAAAAGTCCATGGCCTTGACAAGTGTCTCGGTCATCTGCTTCACGGAGGTGTCCGGACGGAAAAAGCTGCGGAGCTTGTCTACCGGCACCTTCACATATTCCACCTGATTGCCCTTAACCTCGGACAGAAGCTGCAGCACCGCGTCATCCGTGAGAGTCTGTGCCTCGCTCATGCGCCGCAGCCGCCGGGCCTGGGACAAGGACGGCGTTACCTCATCGCTGTCCATAACAGAAAAGAGCATCTCCTGTTCGGACGGCTGCAAATAGGACAGCTCCACCGCCGGAGTCAGGGCGATCTTGCCCTCGTCCACCAGCTTCAGGATGTCGGGGATCAGGTGGGTGAGTCGGATGTATCTGTGAATCTGTCGCTCACTATCAGTTCCGGCTTCGCTGATTTGAGAAACACTCCACCTCTCGCCAACTTGGCGAGAAGTTTTACCTTGATGGCTGAGCGCTTCCATTTTCATCTTGTACGCAAATGCTTTTTCCGACGGCAGGATGTGCTCCCTTTGCAGGTTGCTGTCCACCATGGTGATAACAGCCTCCTCGTCTGTCAGGTCGCGGACAATCACCGGCATGGCGTCCATCCCCAGTGCCTTGCACGCTGCCAGCCGCCGGTGGCCGGAGATCAGCTCATAGCCGCCGTCCGGCAGCGGCCTTGCCAGCGCCGGGGTGATGGCACCCACCTTGCGGATGCTCTCGATCATCCGCTGCATCTCCTCGTTGTTCTGCACCTTGAAGGGGTGACCCTTGAACGGGTGCAGCTCGGCCAGCGGAATATTCCGCACCCGCTCCAGCTTGGCATCGTCCCGCCCCGCCTGCGTGGAAAACAGGTCATCCAGCGTGGGTAAAGTAAAATCCGATTTTCTCATTGTGTTGTCCTCACTTTCATAGTTTTTTCTTTCGGGGTTTTAGGGCACGCCCTAACAAGTGTTTTTACGCTCCGGCTCTGCCGGGAGTAAAAACGCACTGCTCGCTCAGATGACGCAGGCATCGCAAGCGGATACACTGTTTGGCTCCGACAGGAGTAAAAACAGTCTGCTCGCTTAGACTGCGCAGGCGTAATTCTCGCTTACTTTAATTCATTCAAAATTGCTTCCAGCCTGCTAATAATTTCCTCTTTCTGAAGCTGTGGAAGCTCCGCTTTCAGGCCGTTCAGCATCCGAAACAGGCGGTAATCCCGCTCCGCGATCGCCGCTCTGACCTCTTTTCCAAGCCCCAGCCGCCGCAAGTATTCCGACAGCGTCAGAGAACAGAACCGGGCATTTTCCAGCAGCTTCTGCTTCTCCTGCTCGGTCACACGGACATTAATCCCATAGTTTTTGCTGCGCATTTGTTCACCCCCTTTCTTCGGTTTGTGACGGCAATGACGGTTGTGACGGGGATTTCCTTATATAGCGATCCCGGCGTCATTTGCGTCATCGCCGTCACGGCGCAGAAATTTGATGAGTCGGCTTTTGCCTGTGCGCTTGGTGCGATACTCGATGCCCAGCGGCTCCAGCACCTCATAGGCGAACTGGCCGAGATACTTTGTGACCATATTGGGCGTGACCTCCTGCTCCTTCATTTCGGTCAGCAGCTCCGTGGCCGTGCCTACCCATTCGGTGCGGCACTCCATAAAGTCCACCACCCGAAACAGAAATTTCGGCAGCTCTGCCTTGTGAATATCCTCGCTGTTCTTGCGCTCCACCAGCTCCCAGACAAGGTCGTTAAACTGCAAGGTCAGTTCCTGATATTCCACATCCCGCCCGCTGACCAGCAGCGTAGCGGCGTTTCCGCTGCGCTTGCGGCGCAGGATGAAGTTGGTGTCCGCAGCGCCGATGATGCCGGTGGAACCGCTGACATCGTTAAAGGGATCGTCGCTGTCTTGCAGCTTTCGCAGGTGATGCACCAGCAAAATGGCGATGTTGTAGCCGTCGGCAATGCGCTTAATGGAGGAAATGTCATCGTAGTCGTTGCCGTACATTCCCGCTTTCCCGGCGCTGCCTTTGGAGTCCCGCACCTTTTGCAGCGTGTCGATGATGACCAGCTTGGTAGCGGAATGCTCGGTCAGAAAGTCCGTGATCTGCTCCTCCAGCCCGCCGCCGATCAGCCCGGAGGTCACGGCAAAATACAGGTTGTCCGGGGCGCTGTCGGTGAGGTTGTAGAGTCGATCTTTGATGCGGCGCTGGGTGTCCTCAAGGCTCAGATAGAGCACATCGCATTGCAGTGTAGGCAGCCCCCAAATAGAGTTTCCCTGCGCCACCTGCAGCCCCAGCCACAGCATCAGCCAGCTTTTGCCGATCTTGCTGGCACCGCTGATGACATTGACACCCTGCGAAATAAGGCCGTCTACGATGAACATCGTCTTGCTCATCGGCGTGGACAGCAAGGTCTCTGCGTCCACGGTTTTCAGTTTGTTGTCCATAGAAATTTCTCCTTTGTAGAATGTTAGAAATGGATTTTGACAGGTGCAGATGAAAACGGCCACCCGCACCCGCTTTTCCCTCAAAAAAGCCCCGGAAATCAAGGCTTTCCCGGCGCTTAATATTCGACGCTGCGCCGCCGTCTGGCAGAGTCCGCCTTCTGCTTGCGTCGGATGGAGCAGCCGCATTCCGGGCAGTATTTCTGCCGGTTGCTGCCGGGTGCAAAGGGCTTTCCACACCGGTCGCAGAGCCGTGTGCGCTGCCAGTAAATATCGGCGCAGAGTACCTTGTCGGCGGGCAGAACCGCCCGCCGGAAGTACTTGCACAGCAGCGAATAGGAAATCGTCTGCACGCACACGCAGCCTTCGCCATCGTCCAACGGCAGACAGTTACCACCGTCGTAGTTGGCGCACAGCCGCCGGATTAATCGGTTACAGCGTGCCCTTTGGGCGGGCGTCAGGTGCTTGATCTCATCCAACTTTCTTCACCTCCTTCTCCATCACATAGTTGATGACGCTGATTTTCGGGATCTTCAGCGTCGTGCCGATCTTCACGGCGTGGATGTACCCATAGTCGATCAGCTTGTAGGCCAGCTTGCGGCTGATGCCCAGCATCTCCCGAAGCTCTTTGACGGTCACGATGTCCGGGTATTCCGGAAACATCATCTGATAAAGCTCTCTGAGCTCTCCTTTCTTCATAGGTTTGAACCTCCTTTGTTTGTTCTGAAACCGCATTTCTGCGGTAATTACATAATACGGAGGAAAACACAATGTCCATGTATATCACCTGTCTTGACCTCGAGGGCGTACTGGTTCCCGAGATCTGGATCGCATTCGCTGAGGCGAGCGGAATCCCCGAGCTCAAGCGCACCACCCGCGACGAGCCGGACTACAACAAGCTCATGAACTGGAGACTCGGCATACTCAAGGAGCACGGTCTGGGTCTGAAGGAGATCCAGGAGACCATCGCAAAGATCGACCCGATGCCCGGCGCTAAGGAGTTCCTCGATGAGCTGCGCTCCTTCTGCCAGGTGATCATAATTTCCGATACATTCTCCCAGTTCGCAGGCCCGCTCATGAAGAAGCTCGGCATGCCTACCATCTTCTGCAACACCCTTGAGGTCGCTCCGAACGGCGAGATCACAGGCTTCAAGATGCGCTGCGAGCAGTCCAAGCTGACAACAGTTAAGGCGCTCCAGTCCATTGGTTTCGAGACCATCGCAAGCGGCGACAGCCACAACGACCTCGGAATGATCCGTGCAAGCAAGGCAGGCTTCCTGTTCAAGAGCCCTGACAATATCAAGGCTGACAACCCTGACCTCCCCGCATACGAGACCTACGATGAACTCATGGCTGCCATCAAGAAGGCTATGGACTGATAAACTAATGGTAACACCGCACAAAGACCATTTATTGGATTTTGTACGTGTCTTGCTTGCATCTTTTCCGTCATCTTGCACAATTCGTCCTAGCAAGGCGTCAGCCTTGCGTCGTCCTCATTGTACAATCTGACGAAAAATCTGACTGCGCAATACACGCACAATCTTTGTGCGGTATTGCCCTAATTAAAAATCCCGGGCTGAAAACAGTCCGGGATTTTTTTGTTCAGTATCGGGCGTATCAGATCTTATCCAGCGCCTGTGCGATATCGTCGATGAGGTCCTGAGCGTCCTCAAGACCGCAGGAGTATCTTACAAGGTTCGGGAATACTCCGCATGCCTTCAGCTCCTCGTCGTTCATCTGGCGGTGAGTTGCGCTCGCCGGGTGGAGGCAGCAGGTTCGTGCGTCCGCAACGTGGGTCTCTATCGCGCCGAGTCTCAGGTGCTTCATGAACTCCTCGGCAGCCTTTCTGCCGCCCTTCATGCCGAAGCTAACTACGCCGCAGGTACCATCGGGCATGTACTTCTGCGCAAGATCGTAATACTTGTCGCCGGGAAGTCCGGGGTAGTTCACGAACTCTATTTTGTTGTGCTGGCTCAGGAACTTCGCTACTGCAAGACCGTTCTCGCAGTGGCGCTTTACGCGTACATGCAGGCTCTCAAGTCCGAGATTGAGAATAAACGCGTTCATCGGAGCCTGTATAGAACCGAGGTCGCGCATCATCTGCGCGGTCGCCTTTGTGATGAACGCTCCGCCCATGCCGAATTTCTCGGCGTAGGTTATCCCGTGGTAGCTCTCGTCAGGAGTGCACAGCCCCGGGAACTTGTCGGCGTGCTCCAGCCAGTCGAATCTGCCGCTGTCTACGATGCAGCCGCCTACCGCAGCGCCGTGGCCGTCCATGTACTTGGTGGTGGAGTGGGTAACGATATCAGCGCCCCACTCGAACGGGCGGCAGTTGACCGGAGTTGCAAATGTGTTGTCAACGATCAGCGGAACGCCGTGCTCATGCGCAGCCTTCGCGAACTTCTCGATGTCGAGAACAGTCAGGGCGGGATTTGCGATGGTCTCGCCGAAAACCGCCTTGGTGTTCGGCTTGAACGCCGCGTTCAGCTCCTCGGGAGTGCAGTCGGGGCTTACGAACGTGAAATCAATGCCCATCTTGCGCATGGTAACGTTGAACAGATTGAACGTACCGCCGTAGATCGAGCTGGAAGCGACTACGTGGTCTCCGCAGCTTGCGATGTTGAACACCGCGAAGAAGTTCGCAGCCTGACCCGAAGAAGTCAGCATTGCGGCGGAACCGCCCTCAAGCTCGGCTATCTTAGCGGCAACGGTGTCGTTCGTGGGGTTCTGAAGGCGGGTGTAGAAGTATCCGCTGGCTTCAAGGTCGAACAGCTTGCCCATGTCCTCACTGGTGGCGTACTTGAAGGTGGTGCTCTGGATTATCGGCACCTGCCTGGGTTCGCCGTTTCCGGGAGTGTAGCCTCCCTGGACGCATTTGGTTCCCATTTTTAATTCGCTCATTGGTTTTCCTCCTGAATAATAACCTGGTATGGTTTTATATACATTTTTAATTATACTCCCTTTTCCGCATATTGTCAAGAATGATTGACAAACCTCCGGGAATAGTGTATAATGTTCACATGGTAAAAGCAAATGAACGGAAGTGAGAACATGCATTTAGTCCAGGCGAAGGGAATACTGTCCGCGCACAATGGGATAAACGTCTACCGCGGGTGTACGCACGGGTGCATTTACTGCGACTCCCGCAGCCTGTGCTACCACACTCCGGTGCCGTTCGAGGACGTCGAAGCGAAGGAGAACGCTCCGCAGCTTCTTGAAGCCGCGCTTCGCTCAAAGCGGAAGCGCTGTATGATAGGGACCGGCGCAATGTGCGACCCGTATCTCCACGCCGAAAAGGAGCTTCAGCTCACCCGGCGCTGCCTTGAGGTCATCTGCCGGAACGGATTCGGCGCAACAGTGCTGACAAAATCAGATATGGTTCTGCGGGACATCGACCTGCTGGAGCAGATCAACCGGGATTCAAAAGCGGTGGTTCAGATGACCCTGACCACCCTTGACGACGACCTGTGCCGCATAATAGAGCCGAACGTCTGCCCGACCTCCCGGCGATTTGAGGTGCTGTGCGAGCTGCGTGAACGCGGTATCCCGACGGTGGTGTGGCTGACGCCGCTGCTGCCGTTCATCAACGATACCGAGGAGAACGTCCGTGGGATACTGGAGCTGGCTCACCGGGCGGGCTGCAAGGGCGTGATGGCGTTCGGAATGGGGCTGACCCTGCGCGACGGCAGCCGCGAATACTTTTACGAGGCGCTTGACAGGCACTTGCCGGGCGTAAAGGAGCGCTATATAAAGCGCTACGTGAACAATTACGAGCTGCCCTCCCCGGATACGGCGCGGCTTCTTGCGATGTTCCACGAGGAGTGCGCGCGGTACGGCATGATGTCCGATCCCGACAGGATATTCGCGTATCTGAATGAGTTCCCGGAGTGCGAGCAGCTCACATTATTCTGAGGTGAAACATGATAAACAACTATGTCAAGATGATATGCGGAATGCTGGAGCTTCCCATGCCGCAGGTGTTTTATAACGACTCCGCGCTTGAACCGGGGCAGCATGCAAGGCTCACGCCGGATGGGAAGCAGCTATATCTGAGGAAGCTGAAAACCGCGTCGCTGGATCAGCTTTTCGCGGCTTCGTCGGAGCTTCGGCGGGAGTGGCAGCGCCGCAGGGACGCTGCGATGTATTACGGGAGCTATAAAACGCGGGAGGAGCTTCCGCTGAGGGAGTTCAGCCTACAGCCCGCCGAGGTGGACGCGAACGCGTTCGCCGCCGTTATGGTTTCGGCGTTTTTCGGCGTGGAGCCGGTTTTCGATGAATACCCGGGCGTGACCCGGAGCCGTATTGAAAGCCGCATCGCAGAGATACGCCGCGACGAGTTCCCGCAGCTTGCCGGAATGAAGCTGCCGCATTGATAAGTGGAGCAGCCGGGTTGATTTACATGAAGTTTAGAAGGTAATAAATTGTTTACAGGGGGGCACCTTTGAGCCGCCCTCCCGCACGGAGTGCGGATACTCTGCGCGCGCCGGCGCGCAGTCAAACGAATAAAGAGCGCTAAAGGCTGTGGGGGAAAACAAGAGTTTTCCCCCACAATCACATATTACTGATTTTCCTCCGCACCCAAACACCACGGCGGACTGCTGAGGCAGCGTCAGGCAAACCGAAATTCAGAATTAAAACTCAACCTTGAGACCTTCAGCGCTTCTGATGGTGTAATCCTTAGCTGTGCCCTCGGCTGTTACCTTGATGGTGTCGCCGCTGCGTACTGCCTTTACGGTCAGGACTACGCTGCTGTCTGCGTCGTAGATGGTGGTCTCAGCGGACTTGCCGTCCTCGAGCTGGTAGATAACGATGTCTGCCTTGTCGCCGTATGCATAGGTGAATGCGCGCTCGAAATTACCGTAAGCTACGATGCTGTTCGGTTTTGCGAGCACCGGCATCTCGAAGTAGTTGTTCTTGGTGGAGTACCACTTGCCGCCCTCGTATACCCTGCCGCTCTGGATATCGGTCCAGTTTCCTGCGGGTACGTAGAAGTCCGCAATGCCCTCTTCATTGAATACCGGAGCAACCAGCAGGTTGTCGCCGAGCATGTACTGACGGTCGAGGGACAGCGTAGCGGGATCGTCCGCGTATTCCATTACCATTGCTCTCATCATCGGAACGCCGGTGGCGTGGGTCTTTTGAGCCTGCGTCCAGAGGTACGGCATGAGCTTGCCCTTGAGCTTTGTCCAGTGGCGGAGTACGTCGCAGCTCTCCTCGTCGAAGTTCCACGGAACGCGGTAGGAGCTGTTGCCGTGCAGTCTGGAATGAGAGGACATCAGACCGAATGCGCACCATCTCTTGTAGAGGTCGGGAGTACCCTGAGCCTCAAAGCCGGAGATGTCGTGGCTGAAGTAGCCGAAGCCGCTCATGCAGAGGGACAGACCGCCGCGGAGGGTCTCCCACATGGATTCGTAGTTGGAGAAGCAGTCGCCGCCCCAGTGTACCGGGAACTGCTGACCGCCGACAGTAGCGGAACGTGCGAACAGGCACGCCTTGTCCTTGCCGTAGAATTCCTCGAGCACCTCGAATACACACTTGTTGTAGAGGTAGGTGTAATAGTTGTGCATCTTGTAGGGATCGCTGCCGTCATAGTAAACGACGTCCTTGGTCGGGATACGCTCGCCGAAGTCGGTCTTGAATGCGTTAACGCCCATCTCGCAGAGTGCGCGCAGCTTGCCCTTGTACCACTCGCATGCAGCGGGGTTAGTGAAGTCAACGATAGCCATGCCGGGCTGCCACATGTCGCCCTGCCATACGCTTCCGTCCTTGGTCTTGAGGAAGTAGCCGCCCTTCACGCCCTCGTCGAACATGGAGGAGCGCTGTGCGATGTAGGAGTTGATCCAGACGCATATCTCAAGACCCTTTGCCTTCAGTCTGTCCAGCATAGCCTTGGGATCCGGGAACATTCTCTTGTCCCATGTGAGGTCGCACCAGTTGAATTCCTTCATCCAGAAGCAGTCGAAGTGGAATACCTCGAGCGGGATATCGCGCTCCGCCATGCCGTCGATGAAGCTGGAAACTGTAGCCTCGTCGTAGTTGGTGGTGAAGGATGTAGTCAGCCACAGACCGAATGTGTAAGCCGGAGTGAGGGCGGGCTTGCCGGTCAGTGTGGTGTAGGTGGAAACAACGTCGGTCAGCTTCCCGCCGCCGATAACGAAATACTCAAGGTGCTCGCCCTGAACCGAGAAAGCTACCTTGGAAACGGTCTCGCTTGCGACCTCGAACGTTACCTTCTCGGGGTGGTTAACGAACACGCCATAGTTTCTGGAAGAAACGTAGAACGGAATGGACTTGTAGCTCTGCTCGGAGCTTGTGCCGCCGTCGTTGTTCCATACCTCGACGGTCTGACCGTTCTTTACGAATGTGGAGAACTTCTCGCCGAAGCCGTACAGGCACTCGCCTACGGAGATGTTGAGCATCTCGCGCATTACAGCGCCGTCAGCAGTCTCGTCATGGGAGAAGAACGGCTTCATCTCATCGTTTGCCATGCGCTCGTTGGTCTTCCACTGGTCCTCGGTGATATAGGAGGTTGTGCGCCAGCCTTCCTTGGTGAGCAGCTTGTCGTTGTAGTAGTACTTGATGTCCCATGCGCCGCCCTTTGCGACAACTACCTTAGTATTGCCGGAAATAAGCTCGTATGCGCCGTCGGTCTCCTTGATGACGGGTCTGAAGCTCTTGTCCTCGTTGAGCTGGAAATCGGGAGACTTATGTACTCTTCCCTTGTAGTGGTCGATGGACACCTTGATGGTGTTCTCCAGTGTGGAAGTGAAGGTTATCTCAAGCACAGGACCGCCCAGGGTCATGCCTCTGTTGCCTATCCACTGGTTGGTGGCAAGTACGTTGATAGAGGTCTCATCTGCAGTTACCTCGTACATCTGGGTAGCGTAGTTCACGCCGTAACCGGGCTTGTTCAGCCATAATCCGTCTGCATACTTCATTGGTCATTTCCTCCGTAAATCTATTTCTCCGCAATGGGCGGTAATCGTTTACACACCCGATGGTCTTATTCTATCATACTTATATGAATTTTTCAAGGGGGTAAACAAAATTTTATTATTTTTTGGGAAAAAAATTGAATTATCCGAAAAAAGGCTTGAAATTTATATCGTACAGTTTTATAATATGGAATAAAGGATTCTCAGAAAAATACAGAATAGGGGGCATTCCATGAGAAATACAGATAAGAGAAGGGATATTCTCGACTTAAAAATAGGCAAGTCGGTAAAATATACGGCGGCGGCGTTTTCCGGAGCGTTCATGCACCTCACCTTTCTGGTGATATTCGCTATTATTAAGCTATACGTCATGGTAATTTTCAATGTTTTCAGCGTTGGACTGTACATAGTACTGGGCATGATATGCAAGCGCGAGAACTTCGAGAGAAGGGCGTACAACTGGATATCCGCAATTTACTTTGAGATAGCCTTACACTCGTTTTTTTGCACACTGTTTCTGGGAGTTAACACCTGCTTCTTCCTCTACACGATGATGACCATTCCTGTGATGCTGTACTACCTGTTCCTCACCTGCGAAAAAAAGATGTTCAAGCGCGGAACGCTCCTGTTTTCGCTGTGTTCGCTGGCGTTATTGAGCGCGGCGCTGGTGTTCGACCACTTCTGCGACCCGTTCTTCTACACGTTCCGCAGACCCCTCACCCTTAACGAGACCGACCTCATGCGCACCATCAACATAGCCTTTAATATAGTACTGCTGTTCGGGTTCAGCACGCTGTTCATTCTTGAGATACACAACCTCATAAACAAGCTCAACGAAACCAACGACCGGCTGAACTACATCGCCACCCACGACGCCCTCACCGGGCTGTACAACCGCCACAGCCTCACCGGAGCGCTCAGCGCGCTTAAAACCTCCGAACGCCCGTTCTGTATCGTAATGGGCGACCTCGACGACTTCAAGAAGGTCAACGACACCTACGGCCACGAGTGCGGCGACGTCGTGCTGAAAAGCGTATCCGAAGTGATACTCCGCAACATGGGCGGCGGGAACACCGCCTGCCGCTGGGGCGGCGAGGAGATCCTCATGATAATGTACGGCTCCGCGATGGATTGTTTCCACACTATCTCCCGTATAAAAGCCCAGATAAACGACCTTAAGATCACGCACGACGGCACGCCTGTGAAGGTCTCTATGACCTTTGGATTCGCCGCCAGCGGCGAATCCGGGAGCCAGGATATCGACGCCATGCTCTCGACCGTCGACAAACGTCTCTACAAGGGAAAGGCAAGCGGCAAGAACGTTATCGTTGTCGAATAACATCGAATATAGCAGGAATGTAAAATGATCAAAGTAATCAAATTCGTAAAAAAGGAAGCCGTGCTGTTCATTTCTCTTGCGGCCGCGCTTATTTCAATGATATTCACCCCGCCGAACCCGGAATACCTCGGCTACGTGGACTGGTCGACCCTGGGGCTGCTGTTCTGCCTGATGGCGGCTGTGCAGGGCTTCGGAAGCATAGGCGCGTTCTCAAGACTCGCCGGAACGCTCACCAGGCGGTTCCACAGCACCCGCAGCCTGGGCGCGGCGCTGGTGCTGATGTGCTTCTTCCTCGCGATGCTGGTGACGAACGACGTGTCGCTGCTGACCCTCGTCCCGCTTACCATCGCGCTGTTCCGCAGCATGCCGGAGGTCTGTATCCGCACCGTAGTTCTCGAGACCGCTGCGGCAAACCTCGGCTCCATGGCTACCCCGATGGGGAATCCGCAGAACCTCTATATTTACTCGCATTTCAGCATGCCGGTCGCGGATTTCTTCCGGGTAACGCTGCCTCCAACGGCGCTCAGCCTTGCGCTGCTCCTGCTCTCCGTGCTGATTATCCCCCGCAGTAAGCTGTCCGCGCCTGAAAGCCCTGAAAACGCCCCGGACGTACCGGCGTGCGCCTCCGGAAACCGCACGAAGCTCCGGGCGGCGCTGTTTTCCGCTGCGGCGGCGGTCAGCCTGTGCACCGTGCTGAGGCTCCTCGACTGGCGCATCTGCCTTGTCGTGGTGCTCGTGTGCGTATTGACTGCGGACTGGCGTGTGCTCAGACGCGTTGACTACGCCCTGCTCCTGACCTTTATATGCTTCTTCGTTTTCGTCGGGAATCTCTCCGCAGTCCCGGCCGTCAGGGAGCTTATCAGCGGCGTGGTTTCCGGTCGGGAAATGCTGGTCGGCGTACTGCTCTCGCAGGTGATAAGCAACGTACCCTGCGCGGTCATGCTCTCAGGGTTCACCGGGAATGCGGAACAGCTCCTGCTCGGCGTGGATATCGGCGGTCTGGGGACGCTCATAGCCTCCCTCGCGAGCCTAATCTCGTTCAAGCTTTACGGAGCCACCGCCGGTGCCAAAAAGGGCAGGTACTTTGCGGAGTTCTCCGCCTACAATTTCGCCATGCTGATAGTGCTTTTTGCGGCGCAGACAGGCTTCAACGCCCTGTCCGCCTGAATTTTCCCGCCCCCGCCTGCATATGCTGTACGGGGTGAGAGTATGGTTTACAGCTTCAACGACATCAGGTGCAAGGAGATAATCAACGTCCGCAACGGCTGCCGCATCGGCTTCCCGGACGATATCGAATTCGAGAACTGCACAGCTAAGATCTGCCGGCTCATCGTTTACGGAAAAGCGCGGTTCTTCGGGCTTTTCGGCAGAGAAGAGGACATCTGCATAAAATGGTGCGATATTGAGGTCATCGGCGAGGATACAATACTCGTGTCCTGTCAGGAACCGTCAAATTCGCCAAAGAAGCGCGGCAAATTATTCGGAAATTTGTTGAAATAAACTCTGCGGCAGATGTTGAAAAAAATCTGCCGTTGTGGTATAATATTTCAGTAAGTGTGCGGAATAATATGCACAAATACACACACGGCGCAGCCGTTCCGCCGGTGCGCTCACGCGTCCGGGACGTTCAGCCGTGGAGGAAAATTCATTTTAACCAAATTCAGGAGGAAAAATCAATGGCAGTAGTATCTATGAAGCAGCTTCTCGAAGCAGGCGTACAT
>OJPS01001052.1_pt1 | contig 19606 bp, 19 predicted proteins | sample 1598551 | NCBI WGS metagenome assembly OJPS01 (sample SAMN03922488, study PRJEB24848) | human gut metagenome | isolation source: stool sample | host: Homo sapiens | place: Germany | collected 2011-05 | reverse complement strand
GCCTCGCTTCCGAAGAAAGCGGAATCTACGAAGGGCTTTTTGGCATGCTGGAGGAAAAGGGAAAGCGGCGCCGCCTGTTTCGAAAAGATGGGGAATACAGGCATGAAAAGCCGGATACCCGCCCTGAAAGCAGCGAGTTTGTTTCGGATGACAACCTCTTTAAATTCCAGGCTCAAATTATAAAAGGGCTTTCAGAGCGAGAGGAAAACTGCATCATCGTGGGCCGCTGCGCAGATTATATTCTGGAGGGAAGGGAAAATCTGGTACGGCTGTTCATCTATGCCGATCGTGAAACCTGTATCAAAAATGTCATGCAAATGTATGGCTGGGCGCGCAAAGATGCCCAGAGGGTCATCGAAAAGACGGATAAAAATCGCAGCACCTATTATCGCTATTATACCGGGCGGGATTGGAGGGATGCCAGCAATTACGATCTTTGCATCAATACCAGCGCCCTTGGATATGAAAAAAGCGTGCAGATGATTCGAGATTACCTCAAAATCCGCGGGCTGGAAGGCTAGCGGAGCACTCAAAAAAGGTACCGCCTCATGCGGTACCTTTTTTATGAAGGGAAGCCGGGCATTTTTCGCCTATTGGGCGTCCTCTATCTCGATTTCGCGCGTTTCCAGCGCCACGGGGCCGCCGATTTTGCAGGAGAGCAGTGCGCCATTCAGTTTTTGCAGCACCACGCGGATACGCCCGCCCGGCTGCTCAATGCTCATGGCACAGCCCCCACTCTGCATTTCCCGCTTTAGGTGCAGAGCCAGCGCCAAAGAGCCCGAACCGCAGCTATTTTCAAAAACTACACTGCCCTGCTCCCAAACAGCAACTGCCGGACGCAGGAAACGCGCATTGGCATCGTAAAATAGAACGCCCACAGCAGGGGTGCAAAGCTGCTCCCTGGCGGCCTGAAGAATGGGGGTTAAGTTCTTTTGGCATGCCTCCACTCCCTGGGCGATAATGTGGGAAATGCCCGGCAGCTCAACTACGGGAAGCGGTTCCTGCCCCAAAATGCTGAGGTTGGAAAAAGCGTGCTGGGTGGGAAGAAAAATGCTGGCATCGTCTCCCGAAATTTGTACCTTCAGCGGTTCCCTGCTGCCGCTTACGGTGATAGATTGATAGCCGCTTTGCATGCCGCGCTTTTTTGCAAGAAACAGGCCAAAGCTCCGTGCAGCATTGCCACAGAATTCTCCGCCCATCATCTCGAGATGGGCAGGAGAGCCCGCCCCCTCCATGCGAAAATAGCCCACCTGCTCGATCGCAAGGGAAGCATCCTCCAGCAGGCGCCGGGAGATTTCCCTTTTTGAACTTTCCTTCACTGCCCTCTCTTCCACCAGCGCTGTGCGGTTTCCCGCCGGATCCGCCAGCACAACATGCAGCTTCATCGCGATACTTCCTTTCCTTTTTTGGGCCCTGGTCCTTTTGGGCCTGCCCTTATAGTATAGCGCCTTGTAGGCCGTCTTGCAAAAGATTATAATGGTAGTATCAAAAATACAAAAAAATATTGGGAGGGAATTTTTATGGCGCTCATTCACTGCAACTTTTTTTCCAAAGCACTGCGCACCAGTACGGATATCAATGTGATTATCCCAACGCCGCATCCGGTGGAAAATCCGCTGAACCCGGGAAACTATTTTCATAAAGGCGCAAAGTACCAGGTGCTCTACTTGCTGCACGGCACATATGGGGATTATACGGATTGGCAGCGGCTGACATCCATTGAAAAATACGCCCAGTTTGCGAAGCTGATGGTGGTGATGCCCTCTGGGGCAAACGCTTTTTATCAGGATATGGCAAATGGTCCGCAGTATTTTACCTACATGACAGAGGAACTGCCCGAATTTATCCAGACGCTCTTCCCCGCCAGCGATAAGCGCGAGGATACTTTCATCGGCGGCCTTTCCATGGGCGCGGGCGGCGCGCTGAACCTGGGTATCCGCCGGCCGGAGCTGTATAGCCGCGTCATTGCCCTATCCGGCGGCATGAATTTCCTAGATGCGATGGATACTTCCAAGCCCGAAAGTTATGAATCGCCCTGGCCCTGGAAGGCAATCTTTGAGCCGCCCTACGATGGAAAGGGCAGCGGGCTGGACGATTTGCCCATTTTAAAAGAGCGCATTGCGCAGGGCGCCGAGCTTCCAAAATTCTATCTTGCTGTGGGAACGGAGGATTTCATTTATCAGCATGCAAAGAAAACTAAAGCCATCATGGAAGAGCTGGGCCTGGATTTGACATTTGAAGAGGGCCCGGGCATCCACGATTGGGATTTCTGGGATGAATATATCCAGCACGCCATCAAATGGCTGCAGCTGAAAGAAACAACCGTTTAAAAAAGGGTCGGCAACGCCGGCTCTTTTTTTGCGCATGAAGGGTAGGGGCAAGGGAAGAAAAGCGCAGAAAAAAGATAGATCAAAAATATGAAAAAATTGTTGACAAATGGAAAAGAAGCTGTATAATCATGTTAACAAAATAATATATGCAATTTGATGCAAGATAGAGGCGCGAAAATCAGGAGTATCCATAAGGAGCAGCTCATACGCAAAGAATTATGGAAAAAGGGAAATTCGCCGAAACGGGCGGCTGTTTGAGCAGCGCTTTGTTGGGCGGGAAGAGAACATCTTTCCGACTGTCACAAGCAGATTGTGGTGAGCTATTAGCAGGGATGCGAGGATTTCTTTGTTGCTAACAGCTTTGAACATGTTTTCAGAGCTGTTGATTTTTTTATCTGGAGGAAAAGAACATGAATAGAAAGTTTTTAGCACTTGTACTGGCTGTGGCAATGGCATTCAGCCTGGCGGCCTGCGGTCAGCGGGAACCAGCTTCCTCCCAGGGCGAGGGGGAAGAGCAGCAGGAAGTGCTGCGCGTAGGCATGGAGTGCAACTATGCCCCGTTTAACTGGACTCAGGCAGAGCAGAGCGAAACGGCGGTGCCCATCGAGGGCGGCGGCGGTTATGCGGATGGCTATGATGTTCAGGTGGCAAAGTATATCGCCGAGCAGATGGGCCGGGAGCTGGTTATTGTGAAAACAGAGTGGGATGGGCTCACTTTGGCGGTGCAGTCTGGAAAAGTGGATGCGATTATCGCCGGTATGAGCCCCACAGAGGAGCGCAAGGTGAGCATTGATTTTTCAGACCCATACTATGAGAGCGATCTGGTGATCGTCGTGAAAAAGGATGGCCCCTATGCGGATGCAACCTCTCTCTCGGATTTTAGCGGCGCCAAGATCACAGGGCAGCTCAACACTTTCCATTATAGCGTCATCGACCAGATTGAGGGCGTGGATAAGCAGCAGGCTCTGGAAAACTTCCCCGCGATGATCGTCGCGCTGCAATCCGGGAAAATCGATGGCTATGTTTCCGAGCGCCCGGGCGCTGTCTCGGCGGCCGAGGCCAATCCGGATCTGACATTTGTGGAATTTGAGGAGGGCCAGGGTTTCGAAGCTTCTCCGGAAGATGTGGCAATTGCAGTTGGCCTGGAGAAGGGAAGCGAGCTCGTGCAGCAAATCAACGAGATCCTTGCTGGCCTTTCGGATGAAGAGCGCCAGCAGATGATGGATGAGGCGGTGGCTCGCCAGCCGGTTTCGGAGTAAGCAAAATGCAGAAATGAGGCGGGAGAAAGTTTTCATTTCTGCATATTCATTCTGTAACCGTTGAGCGGGATTTTAAGGCGTGCTGCGCAAAAAAGCGCCGCGGGAAAACCCTGAACGATGGCTTCCGGCTAAAAGCCAGAGGGGCATTTGCTCCGGCCAGCCGCAGCGAATGCGGGAAAGCTCCTGGATTGGGCAGGGGTTTAGAAAGCGCGCAAAGGATCGCAAGGCCCGCACCGCGCTCTGTGGAAAAATGACAGAAATAAGGTGAATTTATGAGTACTGCATTGCCTACGACATTTTTTGGATGGGTAGGATTTATCATAGAAGAATATGGCTCTCTATTTATGAGCGGCCTGCTCTATACGCTGGAAATCGCGCTGCTGGGCACGCTTATCGGCTTTCTTATCGGCCTTTTGGTGGCGGTTTTGCGCACGATTCCCATCAGCAAGACAGACCCCTTTCTCAAAAAGGCGCTTTTGCGCCTGCTTCGGGCGGTTCTCAATATTTATATCGAGGTGTTCCGGGGTACGCCCATGATGGTGCAGGCCATGGTCATCTACTATGGCTCTCTTCAGGTGCTGGGCATCGATATGGATCCGATTTTTGCGGGCATTCTGGTTGTTTCCATAAACACCGGGGCATATATGGCCGAAATCATCCGGGGAGGAATTATCTCCATCGATGCAGGCCAAAAGGAAGCGGCTTATTCCATTGGGATGACGCACTGGCAGAGCATGGTGCATGTGGTGCTTCCCCAGGCAATCCGCAATGTCCTGCCCTCGGTAGGAAATGAGCTCATCGTCAATATCAAGGATAGCTCGGTGCTCAATGTGATAAGCGTCGCAGAGCTCTATTTTATGGGGAAATCGGCAGCGGGCACATATCTAAAGTATTTTGAGACATACTTCATTATCGCAATCATCTATCTTGTTCTCACATTTGCGACATCCCGCCTGCTGGCGTTTTTGGAAAAGCGTATGGATGGCCCTGCCAACTATGCGGTCCGCGGGACGCGCCCCCGCCGCGCAAAAGCGGTTGCCATGAAAGGCGGTGAATAAAATGGCGATCATTTCAGTGCAGCACCTGGAAAAAAAGTTTGGGGATCATGAGGTGCTCCGGGATATCAATTTGGATGTGCAGAAGGGAGAAGTGGTCTGCGTCATCGGCGCTTCCGGCTCTGGAAAAAGCACGATGCTGCGCTGCATCAACCTGCTGGAAAAGCCTACTGGCGGCAGCATTCTTTTTAACGGGAAGGATATTGGAAATATTGCGCCGGCAGGTTATAGGGCAAAAGTGGGCATGGTGTTTCAGCAGTTTAACCTGTTCGAGAATATGACGGTGCTTAGAAACTGTGTCATAGGGCAGATGAAAGTATTGAAGCGGCCAAAGAAAGAGGCCACCGAGAACGCAATCGAGTTTCTCGATAAAGTTGGCATGGGGGCATTTTGCGATGCCAAGCCCCGCCAGCTTTCCGGAGGGCAGAAGCAGCGCGTCGCCATTGCGCGTGCCCTGTGTATGCACCCGGATGTGCTGCTCTTCGACGAGCCAACTTCCGCGCTGGATCCGGAGATGGTGGGGGAAGTGCTGGCAGTCATGAAAGAGCTTGCAAAGAGCGGCCTTACCATGATCGTGGTGACGCACGAGATGGCCTTTGCGCGGGATGTGGCAGATCGTGTTGTGTTTATGGATGAGGGCTATATCGCCGAGCAGGGGGCGCCCGAGGAGATTTTCGCGCACCCAAAGAGCGAACGCATGCGCCGTTTTCTGGCCCGCATTCTGGAAAAATAAAAGGAGCCGCGCTGCGGCCCCTTTTTTTGTGCCTGGCAAAGCTCCCTAGCGCCGCATGATCCTCTGGGCGGAAATCTGAGGCGGGAGGCTGCGCGTCATGGCCCCACTATAGACGACGCACACCATATCTCCCGGGGAATATTCCCGCGCGCTGGGCGTATTGACGATGATTTCGGCCTGCTGTGTATCATCTAAAAGCAGGAAGCGCTCCTTCTCCACCACCAGAATTTCGCCGCAGAGCTGGGCCTCCGAAGGCCGCGGAGTTATGGAAATGGCAGAGATTTGCGGCGGAATGCTGCGCGTCATGGCGCCGCTGTATTGCACGCAGACATTCTGCCCAGGCAAAAGCTCGGAAGAGGCGTTTTCATAGTTGACGCGGATTTCCATTGCATCGTCGCTGAGCAGCAGAAAATACCCCGAGCCAATGCTCTGAATTTCGCCGCAAATGCTTCTGGAAGCCTCCGAGCGCTCTACGGAAATGCCCTGGATCTGGGGTGGGATGCTCAGCGTCATGCGGCCGTCGTATTGCACGCAAACGCTATCTCCCGGGGAGAATGCGCTGGCATCCGGATAATTCACCTGAATCTCCCCGCCTTCTATGTCTGCCAGTGTAAAATTGCCCTGGCCAACGGCAAGAATCTCGCCGCATATCCTTGCGCCGCGGCGCACCAGCGTCACAAAAATGGCGGAAATTTGGGGCGGGAGGCTCAGCGTCATGGCACCGTTATAGATAATGCGAACATAATCCCCCGGCGCGAACTGCTGGGCATTTTGCGCGTATACTAGAATTTCCTGCCCGGAATTATCCCTTACAAAAAGAGAATCCGGGTTGACCTCCAAAACAGTAGCGAATTTAATCATAATGCACCTTCGTTTTTTATATATCCTATGCCCGGCCAGGGGAGGTTGTGAGGGGATTTGCAAATGCAGCCGCGGCTTTTTGGAAAAGCAGAGTTTTTTTGCAAATCTACTTTCAAAAAAGGGGAAAATGTATTAAACTATACTTGTACCAGTATTGAAATCGCGTGGCTGGCCGCCTGGCCTGCCCATTAGATTATGTATCTTTTAGGAGGTAATTGCAATGGTTAGAGTGTGTACAGTCGGCGCCGGCTGGGTGGTCGATTCCTTTCTTGAAGGAATGAAGCAGGCCGCTCCGGATATGGTGCATTCCGCGGTCTATTCTTTTAGCGAAGCGGAAGCAAAGATGTTTTCGGAGAAGCACGGCATTAAGACGGTCTTTACAGATTTAGAGGAGCTTGCAAAGAGCGATGAGGTTGATGCTGTCTATATCGCAAATCCCAATGCCCTTCACTATGCGACGGCTAAGCCCCTGCTGGAAAACGGCAAGCATGTTCTCTGCGAAAAAACCTGCGTTGTTACCAGCGAGCAGCTGAACAAACTGTACGAGATTGCAGATAAAAACGGCGTTATCTTCATGGAGGCCATGAAAGGCATCTATATGCCCGAGATCAAGGTGATCGATGAGGCAATGAAAAAGATCGGCGATATCCATATGGTCAAGCTGGATTTCTGCCGCTATTCCTCCAAATATCCCGAATATCGCGCAGGCGGAACACCTAATATCTTTAACCCCAGGATGGCGGCTGGCGGCCTGATGGATATGGGCATCTACCTTGTCTACCCGGCTATCTACTGGTTTGGCGTTCCAAGCAAGATCGCCGCAGATGCTTCCATCCTGAGAACGGGCGCGGATGCCTGCGGAACGGTTCTGTTCCACAGCGCGGGCAATGTGCATATCACAATGTCCTATGGCAAGGCCAGCACTTCGCACCATGAAAACCTCATTATGGGCGATCTGGGCGTAATCCATATGGATAGCGTGGAGCGCTTTGACAACTGCTATATCGAGTATTTCGATGGCAAGAAGGAAACGCTCATCACAAGAGATCTTTCCGTCAACCCCTGGGGCCCGGAAACAAAGCAGTTCTATGATTTCATCACGGATCCCGGCACCAAGGAGCGTTATGAGCAGTCCAAGAAGCTGACGAGAGAGGTCATCGCTGCGGTAGAGAAAATCCGCGATCTTGCGGACATCAAGTTCCCGGAAGAAGTCTATCAGGCGTAAGAGCATAGAGAAAAAAGGAGAAAAGATATGCCTTTTATTGAAGTAAAGACGGCGAAAAAGCTGAAGAGCGATGTAAAACTGGCCATTAAGGCAGGAATTGGCGCAAGCATTTCCCTGATTCCCGGAAAAGCGGAAGAAAAGCTCATGATGTGCATTCGGGATGCCGAACCCCTCTATTTCCGCGGCGAAGAGCGGGATAACTGCGCGTTTGTGGAAGTGCGCCTGAAAGATAAGGCAGAGCTTGCGGATAAGCAGAACCTCACTGTTGCGATTTACGATGTTCTGGAGCAGAAGGCGGGCATCGCCAAGGACGATGTATACCTCTGCTTCCTTGAGTTTGATAATTGGGGCTCAAGAGGCGTGCTCAAATAAGAGCGGGGAAAAACCAGCCGGAAACGGCTGGTTTTTTTATTTTTCTTCGGGGTAAAAAGCGCAGAGTGTAGGAGAAAACACCGCCACGAAAAGTTTGACAGCCGCTCTTTCTTTGATTACAATGTGCATAAGAATATTTGCAATTATTTTTTGTTTTTATGGAGAAATTATGGGAAATCAACAAACAACTCAAAGGCGGAAGCGGCGCTTTGGGGATCGCAGCGATGGGCGCAGGGTGCGCACGCGCGGCCCAATGGAAGTAGTAGCGGCCTATATCATGAAGACGAGGGTGGGGGCATCCAACTATATCAAGGATACGCTCGATATGAACCCCATCGAAGGATATATCAGGCAAAAGCGCAAAGAGGGAAAGGATATCAGCCTGATGCACCTGATCATTGCGGCATATGTGCGGCTTGTGGCGCAGAGGCCGGCGCTTAACCGCTTTATTGCGGGCCAGAAAACCTATACCCGCGATGACTATGTGGAAATTGTCCTGACCATCAAGAAGGAGATGCGGCTGGAAGCGCCGGATACGGTTGTCAAGATCACCGTGGGAAAAGATGCCACAATTTTCGATATTGAAAACCAGCTGAACCAGGTCATCGCCGATTACCGCGATAATCCGGGGGGCAGCTTTGATAAAACGGCGGGAATCCTGAAGAAAATCCCTGGGGTTTTATTGAAATTTGTGGTGTGGGTTTTGAATTTTATGGATTATTTCGGCTGGCTGCCCCGCGCCCTTACAAAGCTCAGCCCGTTCCACGGTTCCTTTTTTATCACGAGCATGGGCTCTCTTGGCATTCCGCCCATCTATCACCATCTATATGATTTTGGGAATGTCCCGCTATTCTGCTCGTTTGGAGCAAAGTATAAGTGCTGGGAACTGGATGCCCAGGGAAACGCTCAGGAGCACCATTATGTAGATATCACCTTTGTCACAGATGAGCGAATTTGCGATGGCTTTTATTTCGCCTCTTCGCTGCGCCTGCTCAAGGCGCTGCTGCGCCGGCCAGAGCTGCTGGAAGTGCCGCCCGAAGAGGTTTTAGAGGATATTGACTAATTTACAAAGGAAGAAAGAGATGCAACGCCGGGATAAAGTAAACTATTATTTGGACTTGGCAGAGGTTGTCGCGCAGCGGGGAACTTGCCTGCGCAGGCTGTATGGCGCCGTCATTGTAAAGAACGACGAGGTGATCTCCACCGGGTATGTGGGAGCGCCCCGCGGCAGGAAAAATTGTTCCGATCTTGGCATTTGTGTTCGGGAAAAGTTGCAAATTCCAAGAGGCCAGCGCTATGAGCTTTGCCGCAGTGTGCATGCAGAGGCAAACGCCATCATCAGCGCACCGCGCCATGAAATGATCGGAAGTTCTCTTTATCTCGCGGGAATTGAGGTCAAAACAGGGGACTATGTGAAAAATGGCTCCAGCTGCTCCATGTGCAAACGCATGGTGATCAACGCCGGCATAGAAAAGGTCTATATCCGGGATACCCGGGACAGTTATCGCGTCGTGGATGTGATGAAGGATTGGGTGGAAAACGATGAATCCCTGGAAGGCAGCATGGGGTATTAAAAAAAAGAGACTTTGAACTTCAAAGCCTCTTTTTTTGCGATCAGCGGGCTGTATGGGGCTTGCAAAAGGGTGCTGGCGCAAAAAAGAGAGCAGCCGGCTCTTTGGGCCTTTGCGTTCGCCACCCAAATAAAAAGCAAGGCCTTGCCTTGCTTTTTTACGCGCTTTTCCTGAGGGCTACTTTTTCAAATTGGCGCGCAGGCGCATCTGGTGATCTAGAATGCGCTTGCGGATGCGGATGCTCTTGGGCGTAACTTCCACAAGCTCGTCATCCTCAATAAACTCCAAGCTCTCCTCCAGGCTGAAGATGCGCGGCGGCGTGAGGCGCAGAGCATCATCGCTGCCGGCAGCGCGAATGTTGGTCATGTGCTTGCGCTTGCATACATTTACGACAATGTCATCGCCTTTTGGGGAACACCCCACAACCATTCCGCCGTAAACAGGCGTCCCAGGGCCGATGAAGAGCGTCCCGCGCTCCTGCGCGTTATAGAGGCCATAAGCCACTGCTTCGCCACTCTCAAAGGCGATGAGAGAGCCCAGCGAACGCTTGGAAATCTCCCCTTTATAGGGAACATAGCCCTCGAAAATGGTGCTCATAATTCCCTCGCCTTTGGTATCCGTGAGAAAATCGTTGCTATACCCAAAGAGCCCGCGGGAAGGGATGAGAAATTCCAGCTTCATGCGGCTGCCCATCTGGTGCATATGCTGAAGCTCGCCCTTTCTGGCGCTCAGCTTCTCGATGATGCTGCCCACAGACGATTCGGGTACATCTGCCACCAGGCGTTCCACCGGCTCGCAGCGCACGCCGTCGATTTCCTTATAGAGCACCTTGGGCGCACTTACCTGCAGCTCAAAACCCTCCCGGCGCATGGTTTCGATGAGGATGGAGAGGTGCATTTCTCCCCGCCCCAGCACGCGGAAAGAATCTGTGGAATCCGTATCCTCCACGCGCAGAGAGACATCTTTCTTGAGCTCGCTTTGCAGCCTATCCCGAATATGGCGGGAAGTCACAAGCTTGCCCTCGCGGCCGGCGAAGGGACTGTTGTTTACAGAGAATGTCATCTCCATCGTCGGCTCGGAAATTTTTACAAAGGGAATCGCTTCCACATGATCTGGCGCGCAGACGGTGTTGCCGATATTGACGCTTTCAATGCCCGAAAAGCAGACGATATCGCCGGCCTTTGCCTCCTCCACCTGCTGGCGGCCCAGGCCGTCGAACTGGTAGATAGCGGTGAGCCGGGCTTTGCCGCAGATAGAAGGATCGTGATGATCGCAGAGCGCGACTTCCTGCCCCTGGCGCATCGTGCCGTTTTCGATGCGCCCAATGGCAAGGCGGCCCACATAATCGTTAAAATCGATGGAGGAGACCAAAACCTGCAGCGGCGCTTCAGGGTCGCCCTCGGGAGGGTCGATATGATTGATAATGGAATCGAACAGCGGCTTTAAATCCGTCCCCTGTTCGCGGGAATAGAGGCTCGCAGTGCCCTGGCGGGCCGAGCAGAAAACCACCGGGCTATCCAGCTGCTCCTCGCTTGCATCCAGCTCCAGCAACAGTTCCAGCACTTCATCCACAACATCATCCGGGCGCGCATCTGGCCTGTCCACTTTGTTTATGACAACCACGATTTTGTGGTTCATCTCCAGCGCCTTTTGCAGAACAAAACGCGTCTGCGGCATGGGCCCTTCAAATGCATCTACTACCAGCAGCACGCCGTTTACCATCTTGAGCACGCGCTCTACTTCGCCGCCGAAATCGGCGTGCCCGGGCGTATCCACGATGTTGATTTTGATTCCATGATAGGAGGCTGCCGTATTCTTTGCCAAAATGGTGATGCCGCGCTCGCGTTCCAGATCGCCGCTATCCATCACGCGGTCATCCACTACCTGATTTTCACGGAAAACGCCGCCCTGGCGCAGCATCTCGTCCACAAGCGTCGTTTTGCCATGGTCGACATGCGCGATGATGGCGATATTGCGCAAATCTTCTCTTTTCAACTTTTTCATCCTTCTTTCAAACTACAAACTTTATCTCGCAGGGCAAGGCCCTGAATGCAACAAAGTACAGATTATCATTTTACACCATATGCGGCAAAGATACAAGAAAAATGAAAAATAGGCGTTTTCCACAAAGGAGAAATGGCAGTGGAGATAGTATAATATTAGAAAAAGATAATTTAATACCGAAAAAATGCGCAAAATGATGAACTGAGCAAAACAGCGCCTGCTTTTAAAAAATGGAAAAGGGGGGTGTGAGGAATGGCGAGGTATCAGGTTGAGCAGGAGGTTCCTTGGAGCGAAGTTTTGCGCGCCTTAAGGTGGCGTGTGCATATGCGGATGGAGGGGGGTTGAAGCCATTCTCTCCAGCCAAGCGGGGGTATGGGAAAAGGAAAGCCTTTGCGCTGCAGAGCGGCACTTGCGCAGAAGCCTTCATACCTACCGCGCGCTGCGCGCCTTCCTTGGCTATAAGGGGAAAACAAAGATGGAAAGAAGGGCGCTGGAACTGTTGGACCGGGGCACTTAAGGTTTGCCAGTGCGCAAAATGTGGCGTAAAAAAGAGCATAGCCATTGCTATGCTCTTTTTTACCTGCCAAAGCCTAGCGCTCTTCCCTAAAATAGTTGAGCCCACAGCTTGCAGGCTGGGATTTCTCGCGGGATTGGCGAATGCTTGTCACAATGAGCACCAGGATTGTCACAACAAAGGGCAGCATGGCGTATACCGCGATGGGGATAGGCAGGGAAACATACAGCCGCAGCACCGTCAGCGCGCCAAACACCAGCGAGCCTGCCAGGGCCGCAAGGGGGCTCCAATGGGCAAAGATGACAAGGGCAACGGCAATCCAGCCAAGCCCGTTTACGCAGTCGTACACCCATGTGCCGCCGCAGGTGGACATGACAACATAGACGCCGCCAATGCCTGAAAGCCCCCCGCCGATGCAGGTGGCCAGGTATTTATACTTTGCCACATTGATGCCCGCAGCATCGGCCGTCGCCGGGTTTTCGCCCACAGCGCGCAAGTTCAGGCCTACGCGCGTGCGACGGAGCACAATGGCCATGATGATGGCAAGGGCAAGGCCAAGGTAGACCAGGCTGTTATACTGGAAGAACAGCTTGCCCACGATGGGGATATCCGAAAGCCCGGGGATATTGATGCGAGTGAAAGCCGCCTTGACGCTATCGCTCACCATGGCAGTTCCGCCCGCAGAGCGCATGAGCGCATCTCCGGCCAGATTGCCAAAGGCGGTACCAAAGATAGTGAGGGTAAGGCCGGTGACATTCTGGTTGGCTTTAAGCGTCACAGTCAAAAAGCAGTAGAGCAAAGAGCCGAGCGCCCCCGCCAAAAATGCGCCGAGAACTGCCATGATGGCGCTATCCAGGTAATAGCCAAACATCAGGCCCACAACGGCGCCCATATACATGAGCCCCTCCACACCAAGGTTCAGGTTTCCGGATTTTTCTGTCAGAATCTCGCCCAGTGTGCCGAACAGCAGCGGTGCGCCAGCCAATACGGCTGCAAAAATAAAGCTAATGATATAATCCATCGTCTCACCCATTGTGATGCTCCTTTCTTCTCCAGATCATCCGATACTGAAGAAAGAATTCGCAGCCCAGCATGAAAAACAAAATAATGCCCATCAGCACCTGCGCAGCGGCATTGGAGATATTAAAGACAGTCTGGATACTATTGCTGCCCTTTTCCAGGATGCTGAATAAAAACGCAACGACCAGAGCCATGGAAGGGTTGAGCCGTGCCAGCCAGGCCACTGTGATAGCCGTAAAGCCCACTCCGCCCGCCACTGTTTCCACCAGCGTATGGTCTGCCCCCGAAACCTGAAGCATCCCGGCAATTCCGCAGAGTGCGCCCGAAAAGAACATGCTGCGCAGCACGATTTTCTTTGTGTTCATCCCGGCATATTTGGCGGTATCCATGCTTTCGCCCACAACGCTGATTTCGTAGCCATGCTTAGTTTTCGTAAGGTAAACCTGCACCAGCGCCACCAGGATAAGCGCCACAATCCAGCCGATGTGCACGCCAAACACCTTGGGAAGCCGGGCAACGCTATCGAACCGGGCAATCTGGGGAAAGCCTGTGTTGGCGGGGTTCATCCAGGGGCCCTCTCTTAAAAACTGAATGATATAGACGGCGATATAGTTGAGCATCAGGGTAAAGAGGGTTTCATTTGTGCCAAACCGGGATTTGAAGTAGGCCGGAATCGCCCCCCAAAGCCCGCCTGCCAGCGCTCCCGCCAAAAACATCAGAAGAAACAGCCAGGGCTGGGGGATGTTTTCATATTGATAGAGCGCAAAATAGCTGGCCGCAATGGCGCCCAGGCAAACCTGCCCCTCCCCGCCGATGTTCCAAAACTTCATCTTAAAAGCGATGATAATGCCAAGGGCAACGATAAGCAGAGGAATTGTCTTGCGAACTGTTTCGATGAGAGCCGTCTTTGTGCCCAGAGCGCCGGTAAGCATTTGGGCGTAAACGGCAAATGGGTTTTCCCCAAGGGCCACGATCAGCAGCGCCCCCGCGGCAAATGCCGCCAGCAGTGCCACCAGGCGCACCCAGATATTGCGCGCCGCAGAGGAATCTTCCCGGCGGATAATGCGCACCAAAGGTTCGTGATGCTCCGCCTTAGTCTTCCTGCTCATACTGCACATCCTCCTTCCCATACTGGTGTACCATCATCAGGCCGAGCTGTTCTTTTGTGGCCGTTTTTGCATCCACAATGCCGCTGACTTTGCCGCCGCAAAGGACGAGAATCCTGTCGCAAAGTTCCAGCAGCACATCCAAATCCTCTCCAATATACAGCACGGCAACGCCTTTCTTTTTCTGCTCGCCCAGCAGGCGATAGACGGTGAAAGTGGAATTGATATCCAGCCCGCGCACCGGATATGCGCTGATGAGAATGGTGGGGTTACTTTCGATTTCCCGCCCCAGCAGTACCTTCTGCACATTGCCGCCCGAAAGCTTGCGAATGGGCGTGGAGATGCCGGGCGTCACAATTTCCAGCTCTTTTATCAGGCGTTCTGCCATGGCCCGGGGCGGCTTTCTATCCACAAACGGGCCCTTGCCCTCCCCATAGCTTTTGAGCATCATGTTTTCCACCATATCCATCCCTGCGACAAGCCCCATCCCAAGGCGATCTTCAGGAACAAATGCCATCGTGATGCCCCGATCGATAATTTCTTTTGGGCTCTTGCCCACGATGTTTTCCTTGAGGGATGCGCTTTCATCCTGGTATAAAATGGCCCCTCCAGCCACAGGGTAGAGTCCGGCAATGGCCTCGCAGAGCTCCCGCTGGCCGCTCCCCGCCACGCCTGCAACGCCCAGAATCTCGCCGGAACGCAGCGTAAAGCTCACATCTTCCAGCACATGGCGGCCCTCTTCGTTTTTGCAGGTCAGGTGCACGACATTCAGGCGGTCCTGTTTTTCCTCTATTTCCTCCCGCTTGATTTCCAGGCTGACACTCCTGCCCACAATGAGCTCTGTCAGCTTGCTGATATCGATTTGCCCGGTATTCACAGTGCCTACAGAGCGCCCCTTGCGCAGCACGGTTACACGGTCTGAAATGGCCATCACCTCGTTCAGTTTGTGGGTGATGATGATAACGGCCTTGCCATCTGCCTTCATGCGGCGCAAAATATCAAAGAGCTTTTCTATCTCCTGGGGTGTGAGCACCGCGGTAGGCTCGTCCAATATCAGAATATTGGCACCGCGGTAGAGCACCTTTAAGATCTCCACCGTCTGCTTTTCGCTTACGGACATCTCGTACACCTTTTTATCCGGCTCTATTTCCAGCCCATACTTTTCGCTGATGGCCGAAATTTCCGCATTGAGCGCCTTGCGGTTTAAAAATGGCTTTCCGGGAAGCCCGAGCACAATGTTTTCTGCCGCAGTCAGCACATCCACCAGCTTAAAGTGCTGGTGAATCATGCCGATGCCAAGCTCAAACGCATCCCGCGGAACGCGGATTGTCTGCTCCTCGCCGTTTACGCGGATGGTGCCGCTATCCGGAAAGTAGATGCCGGAGAGGATGTTCATAAGCGTCGTCTTGCCCGAGCCATTTTCGCCAAGCAGCGCGAGAATTTCGCCCCAGCGGACGCTTAAGGAAATATCCTCGTTTGCCACAACAGAGCCGAAAGTTTTGGTGATGCCGCAAAGATCGATGGCGTGCGCGGCCTTGCCCTTCGCCGATTCCAATCCATTCACCTGCCCTTTCTTTGTAAATAAAATAAAAATAAATGATGAACATATCATACCATTTTGTGCGCGGCAGCACAATATGAAATCGCGGGAAGGAAACCCGCAACGCCGCGGCTCTCCTGCCTTTGCCGCGAAGACTGCGGTTTTTTGTGTAAAATGTGTGTACAAAATGTAAAAACTGCGGTATGATAAAGGCATGGCTCCGGCATAGCCGGAAGAGTTTGAAAACCGATGGAGGAAACAAATGAAAAAAGGAATCGCACTGTTGCTTTGTCTTTGCATGGTGTTTGCGATGGTCGCGTGCGCGGGCCCGGCAGAGCAGGAACCTTCCCAGAGTGCTGAAAACGAATCCGGAGATTCGAAGCAGACGCTCACAAAGGAAGATCTTAAAATCGGCCTGATCTATATCGGAGATCCGAGCGATATGGGCTATACCTATGCCCATGAGAGAGGCCGCCTGTACATGCAGGAAGAGCTTGGCCTTTCGGATGATCAGATGATCGTAAAGACCAATGTCTCGGAAGATAGCGCCTGCGAGGACGCCATCAACGAGCTCATTGAATCCGGGTGCAACATCATCTTTGGCAACAGCTTCGGATTTGGCGAGTTTATGAAGGAGGCTGCAGAGGAGCACCCCGATATCTACTTCCTGCATGCGACGGGCATCTATTCCAACGATACCAACTTCGCCAACTATTTCGGCCGCGTCTATCAGCCGAGATATCTGGCGGGCATCGCTGCGGCAATGAAATCCGAGACGGGTAAGCTTGGGTATGTGGCCGCGTTCTCCAATTCCGAGTGCAACAGCGGCATCAACGCCTTCACGCTGGGCGCGCAGTCGGTCAACCCGGATATTGAGGTGATCGTCTCCTATACCAACAGCTGGGATAACCCCACAGGCGAACGCCAGGCTGCAGAGGCGCTGCTGGATTCCGGGTGCGATGTCATCGCACAGCATGTGGACTCCACTGCTCCCCAGGTTGCGGCGCAGGAGCGCGGCAAATGGGGCATTGGATATAACAGCATCATGACAGAGGCTGCGCCGGATGCGGAGCTGACATCCGTCATCTGGAACTGGGGCCCCGTTATGGTGGAGCTGGTCAACGAGATTCTGGATGGTTCCTTCCAGGGCGGCATCAATTTGGGCAGCATGAAAATCGGCACCTGCGAACTGGCCGAGCTGACGGATAATGTCGCAGAGGGAACAGAGGAAGCCGTTCAGGCTGCTTATGATAAGATTGTGGATGAAAACGACGATTTTGATGTTTTCAATGGCCCCATCTATGATAACGAGGGAAACCTGCAAATAGAAGAGGGCGAAAAGGCGGATGACCTGCTGATCTCCCAGAATATGACCTGGCTTGTAAAGGGTGTAACCGTAAAATAAACGGGCAAAAAAAGAGCGCCTCACTGAGGCGCTCTTTTTTTATGAAAAAGGCCGGCGCAAAGGGCCGGCCCCGAAAGCGGCAGGGCGCTACTCTTTTTTGTTTTTCGGTTCGGCCGCTGTTTTTTGAGCGGACTTGGCGCGCCTGCGCTTCTGCCCCAGGCGGATGAGTAGAAAAATTGCCAGTGCGAGAGCGCCGAGTATGAGAAGAACGGGCAGGGCGCCTACGAAGAACACCGCAAAATCCTCGAAGAATACGCCGATGGAGCGCCAGGTGGAGTGGAATGCATTGCCCATGCGGCTTGTGATGCTCTCGTCGGAAAGGCCTACATTTGACGCCCGAACGACTTCGCAGAGAGAAATGCGCAGCGTGGAATAGGAAACCTGGTCGTCCATATGCCGCCGCGTTCCTTTTAGCGTATCCAGCTCGGAGAGAATTTCGCTCATCTCCTTTTCCAGGGTGATAATATCCTCCATTTTCTCCGCCCCTCTTAAGTGCTCTTCCAGCTTCGCATAGCGCAGTTCCAAAAGCTCGATGCGAGTTTCGTTGTCGTAGTAGGACTGGGTGATATCCTCCACTTCGATATTTTTTTGCACTACCTTCAGCTGGCCATCCGCATAATTGAGAAAGGGTGTAAACTGATCGGCAGGGATGCGGGCAGTGATCTGGGCATATCTGCCGGAGTCGCCATATGCGGTGGGCGCCGTTCCCGAAACATATTCGCCGGAGAGATACCCGCCCATCGCCGCAATCTGATCCTTTAGAAGCTGATAGTCCTCTTCAAATTGTTCGCTTTCGATTTCCATGCTCCCGGTATAGATGAGCTTTTGGGATGCGCTGTCCGGAGCCGTTATCACCCCTGAGGCAATGCTCGTGGAGGCGCCGCTCTCCCCGTTTTCCTGCGATTCCTGTTCCTGGGAAAGGGAATCCTGCGCGGGAGCGCGATCGCCAGGGGAACTGCCGGCGCTGCAGCCCACGAGGCCAATGGCCAAAAGAAGCGCGGCTGCCATGAGAAAAGCCTTTTGCAGTTTGGATGTTTTCATAGCTCTTCCTCCTTTTCCTGTTATCTTTTAGACGCGGCGAGTGAAAAAAAGTTCCAAAATTTTGCCGCTGTGTTATAATGGATCTGTTTAAAATTCGCTCGTGTTTTGGGACAATTGGAGGGCGCGATGAAAGAGCTTAAAGATCGCATTTTAAAAGAGGGCAGGGTTTTGCCGGGCAACATTCTCAAAGTGGATGGCTTTTTAAACCATCAGCTGGATATCCGCCTGCTAAACCATATTGGAGAAGAACTGGCGCGGCGCTTTGCGGGGAAGGAGATCACCAAAATCCTGACCATTGAAGCTTCGGGCATTGCCGTTGCCTGCCTGGCAGCGCAGTATTTTGGCAATGTTCCTGTGGTATTTGCGAAGAAGGCAAAATCCGGCAATTTAGATAAAGAAAACCTGTTTCAATGCGAAATCTATTCCTATACTTATAAAAAATATGTGACGCTGATCATCGCAAAATCCTGGCTAAAGGCAGGCGACAAGGTGCTCGTGATCGACGATTTCATGGCCAACGGCGAGGCGCTGCGCGGCGTGATCGATATCATCGATCAGGCGGGTGCAGAGCTGGTGGGCGTGGGCATTGCCATAGAAAAAGGGTTTCAGGGCGGCGGCGATAAGCTCCGCCAAAGCGGGGTGGATGTGCAGTCTTTGGCGATTGTGCAGAGCCTGGAAGGAGGAAAGGTGACATTCCGGCAATAACAGGAAAAAAGAAGGGCCTGGAATGTGCGGCCGCATTTGTGAGCCTCAAAAACTGACAAAAATTATACAAGGGTTATCCACTTTTGTGCATGATTTTGTGGATAACCTTGTTTTTTTATTGGAATTTTTCTCTTGACAAAACGAGATAGAAGAGTATACTATGTATAATAATACAAAATATAAGAATATTTATGAAATTAGGAGAACGGATATGAACCAGAAACACCTGCTGAAGCTTATGGATTGGTCTGCCGAAGAGATCGGGCAAACGCTGGATCTGGCGGCGGATTTGAAAAAGAAACAGAAAGCGGGCATCTCCTTTCAGCCCCTAAAGGGCAAGACGCTCGGGATGATCTTTCAAAAATCCTCTACGCGCACGCGGGTTTCCTTTGAAGTTGGGATGTACCAGCTTGGGGGCAGTGCGCTGTTTTTGAGCAGCGGCGATTTGCAGATGGGAAGAGGGGAACCGGTGGAGGATACCGCCCGGGTGCTTTCGCGCTATCTGGATGGCATCATGATCCGCACATATGCTCAGCAAGAGGTGGAGAGCCTTGCCAGATATGGCAGCATCCCCGTCATCAACGGCCTGACAGATTATGCCCATCCCTGCCAGGTGCTGGCGGATTTGCAGACCATTCGCGAATTCAAGGGAAAAACGCAGGGGCTCAAGGCATGCTTTATCGGGGATGGCAACAACATGGCCAATTCCTTGATTGTGGGCTGTATCAAGATGGGGATGGAATTTTCCATCGCCTGTCCGCAAGAATACAAGCCGGATGCGGAAATCATCAAGTGGGCCGAAAAAACGGGGAAATTTTCCTGCGTGCAGGATCCATATCAGGCGGCCGCAGGGGCGGATGTGCTG
>OJPS01001041.1_pt1 | contig 19859 bp, 13 predicted proteins | sample 1598551 | NCBI WGS metagenome assembly OJPS01 (sample SAMN03922488, study PRJEB24848) | human gut metagenome | isolation source: stool sample | host: Homo sapiens | place: Germany | collected 2011-05 | reverse complement strand
GGCTAATGCATAAAAAGGAAAATATCAGTGAACTGAAAATATTGGTTAAACCTTTGTGCCATATGCTGTCTCTTTTGCAAATCACGATAGGTGATATCGGGTCAATAGAATCAAAAAGTAAAACGTTTGATTCTATCCTAGCATTTGTCCAAAGAAATATTATGCAGGATATTACCTTAAGAAGCATTGCGGATGCATGTGCGTGTTCTGAATCCACCGTTTCGCATTTATTTAAGGAGTATACCAATCAGTCTGTAAAAAAATACATTAACAATCTTCGGATAAAACAAGCGGAAAGGTTGCTAGTTACCACCGATTTGCCGATTGGCAACATTGCTACACTTTGCGGCTTTGCAGATACTAATTATTTTTCAACGGCTTTTAAGAAAAACGTTGGTTTGTCTCCGGTGAAATACAGAACGAATGATTCTTTCAAAAAGTTATGATTGGTGCGGTTTGTGAATGGTAATACAGGCTGCGATTAAAGAACAGCGCTAATTGGAAAAATAAATCCACAAAACGGCCGCATCACCCAATCGGTGGTGCGGCCGTTTTTGTCAAAATAATCTCCGGCTGTGTCGGGGGGTATTTTGCCCCTCGGCGTCGCCGGGATTTTTTCTTCGGATGAAGCGCCGGGAGTCCGGTGTGCTTTTATCCCCGGACGATATGCCGGAGGGGGCGTCCTCTTTTTCCTGCGACGGCAGAATTTAAAACCTTTCAGAACAAAGATTTGTAATTTTAGGGCAAAACTTTTATACAATTGCCGTTTGAAATGTGTTATATAAATAGAGGAAGATGGTTATTCTGCTCAAAGTCTCGCCCGAATACATATAAAAAATGGCAAAGTTTGACGAGGTGCTGCCATGCGGGCGGAGGTTTTGCGGCTGAAGAGCTGTCGACGGATGAATCGTTTAAGTTTTCGTGAAGGAGGAAAAATATGAAAGCAAAAAAATTGCTCAGCGTACTTCTGGCCGTGTGCATGGTGCTGTCTGTTTTGCCGATGGCTCTGTTTACGGCCGGGGCCGAGTATGAGGCGCTGACCGACTACCTGACAGTGGCATGTACCGCCAACACAAACGGCGGAAGCAATCGGGACGCCACCAACGACTATGGCAGCCACGGCGTGAACAACGAAGCGAACAATATCAGTACGGTGAACGGATCGGTGGCGGTCTACAGCATCGATTTCGGGGAGGATACCTATTCCTCGATCCAGATTCACTATTCCGGCCGCACGAGCGGGCGCTGCCCGACCTCGGCCAATGCGAACATATACCTTGGCGATTACTGGACCGATCCGGAGGGCTGCACCCTCCTCGGCAACGTCAAGCTGCCGCCCTACGGCAGCGAGAACTGGGACAGCCGGAATCTGTCGACCATCGCCGCTTTCGACGGGCTGACCGGTACGCAGACGATCTCTGTCCAGTATATCGGTGAGGATGGCTATTCCACCGTGTCCAATGCTCGGCAGATGTATTTTTATAAGGAGGCTCTTGCCGATCTGACGTCTTATGTGGACGCGGAGAATGCGACGGTTTCCACAGCCAGCGCAAGCAAGACGGGCGTCGGCGGCGGAGAAGGTCCCGCCCGGCTGTTTGCAGGCCTCGGCAACAAGATGGGCATCAACTTCAAGGAGGGGGAGACCCCCACGCTGACCTACGTGACGACCGTGCCGACCACGGTGTATGCGTATACCTACATGACCGCCAACGACAGTGCGGAGCGCGATCCCAAATCCTGGAATTTCTACGGCTCCTCCGATGGGGAGACGTGGACGCTCATTGACGCGGTTACGGATTTTTCCGCGCCCTCGACGCGCTGCTGCTGGTCGGATGTCCTTTTCAAGGTCGACAGCCCGGCAGAGTATTCTTATTATAAGCTGGAGATTACGGCTTGCAAAAACATCACCAGCGGCTATTGCCAGCTGGATGAGTGGCGCACCTACGGCACCCTCTACTCGGGCGCGGACGCAATTGAAGAGGTCGAGGCGCTGATCTCCGCAATTGCGGAGACTGAGCCGCTCTCCGATGAGTATTTTGCAGCGATCGCGGCGGCGGAGGCGGCCTATGACAAGCTGGGGGAGGCCAATCAGGGCTATGTTACCAACAGCGCCGCTCTCACCGAGCCGTCCGCCGTGGCGAAGGCCAAAGCCGACGGCAAGGATTATACCTATATTTACAACACGATTGAGCAGATCAAGGGCTTTATGCCGATCAGCTATAAGTCCAAAACCAGCCTTGATCTGATCGAGTCGCTCTATACCGACGCGGTCGCGAAGCTGGGCGAGGCGGATGTCAAGGCCTATATTGTAAATTACGCGGACGCGATGAACGCAAAGGCCACCTATCGCAAGATTATCGACGACTTTAGCGTTACCTTTACCCTCAGCAAGGATCGTATGACCACCAATAACCAGAAGTGGCTGGCGAACCAGACGGATGAGGAATGGAACAGCACGCTGGCCGCCATGGCCGATACGGTCAAGTATTTCTATGCCGAGCGGATGATCAATATCGGAATTGCCTCCGGCACGACCCGTTCTACCGAGAACCACGATTATGTCCTCGGCGCACAGCTGGAGAGCAAGCCGAACGACAACTGTGTAAGTCCGTGGAGCAGCAGCAGATACTGGTCCTACCTGATCGTGCCCTTCTCCGGCATGGCGTTTGACGTCGGCGGCTACATGGTGATCAACGACAACCACAAGCAGGCGCCGCTCGGAGAGGAGTTTGATCTTGCCGCCGACGGGCGAACCTATCAGGTCATGTGGAATAAGACCATCTCGCACGTAACCACTCCGCGCCAGAACGGAAAATCCATTACGGTAGATTCGGTTTCGGTTTATCCCGGATCGGGCGATTATGCCTCCGTGATTGGAAATGTTTTCCGCTACATGTACGCGAACTATGCCCAGACCAACAAGTGGGACGGAAAAACGCTGGGCTATCCTACGGCTGACGCCAGACTTGCCGGAACGGCCACTTATTATCAGAATTTCCTCAGCGACGATGGGAACGCCGTTCTCCTGAGCACGGCGGACATTTTGGGCGGCGTTGCGCTTGCGGTTGACGCGGAAGGATATGAGGCGCAGCTGAAAAGCGCCGCCGGTTCCGGATTTGTCCTGACCGGAGAGATGATGGATGTGATCGACTCCAAGGGCGGCGCGGCAGCCTTCTTCTCGAGCACGGGCGATTTGGATGTGGAAAACTCCACGGCCGACAGGCTGGTTTTCGAGAAGGGTACGTTGACGACGGCCGGGTTTGAGAGCACCCTGAGCGAGGATGAGCTGAAGGCGATGGCCGCGCCGGTCATCTCCCTGATCGACGCCATCGGAGAGGTTACCACCCTCGGCCCCAGCGGAAACAAGCTGGCCGCAATCGAAGCAGCCGAGAAGGCCTATGACGAGCTGCTGATCGACGCGAGAGAATACGTTACCAACTATACCGTTTTGTGCGATGCCCGCGCGGCCTATGACGCCCTGACCGACACGCAGAAGGAACTGGTCAAGAACTATGAAAAGCTGCTCGCTGCCGAGGAGCTGTATGAGGAACTGACGGCATCGGCTGCGGCAATCGCCCAGAAGGCCGCTGAGGAAGCCAGGAAGGCACAGGAAGAGGCCGAAGCCGCGCAGAAGGCTGCCGAGGAAGCCGTTGAGGCCGCCAAGGCCGCGCAGGAGGCCGCTGAGGCCGCCGCTGCCAAGGCCGGTGAGAACAACGCCGCTGCCGAGGAAGCCCGCAAGGCTGCTGAGACCGCGCAGGCCGCTGCCGAAGCCGCACAGGCCAAGGCCGAAGAGGCTCAGAAGAAGGCCGAAGAGGCCAAGACCGGCGCCGAAGCCGCCCGGAAGGCCGCCGAGGAGAACAACGCCGCTGCTGCCGCTGAGGCTGCCAAGGCTGTCGCCGAGGCCGTGAAGGCTGCGGAAGAGGCAGGCCGCTCCGCGCAGAGCGCCGCACAGGCTGCTCAGAGCGCTGCGCAGGCTGCCGACAGCATGCTGAAGGCACAGGAAGCCCAGGCTGCCGCCGAGGCTGCGCAGGCTGCTGCCGAAGCCGCCAAGGCAAGAGCCGAAGAGGCCCAGAAGAAGGCCGAGGAGGCCGCCGCTTCCAGCGCCGAGGACAAGGAAGCTGCCGAGCGCGCCAAGGTTGAGGCCGAGGCCGCGAAGAAGGCTGCCGAGGATGCCCAGAAGGCCGCAGAGGACGCAAAGGCCGCTGCCGAGCTGGCGCTCGAGGCTGCCAAGAAGTCCGAGGTCGAGGCTGCTGCCTCTGCCGCCGAGGCTGCCGAGTATGCCCGCCAGATGGCCGAGACCTATCAGAAGGTCGTTGAGATCAAGGCTGAGCTCATCGATTATCTGGCCGAGGCCCAGGCTGCTGCCGAAAAGGCAGAGGCCGAGCGCAAGGCCGCCGAAGAGGCCCGCAAGGCTGCCGAGGAAGCTGCGCTTGCCGCTTCCAAGTATGCCGCCTCCTTCGAGCTGGCACAGCTCCTGCATGAGAGCGAGACCCTGACCGGCCACGCCCGTGAGGACTATGCCAAGGTCATCGAGGACGCCAAGGCCGCCATCGAGGCTGCCAAGACGCCCGAGGAGGTCGACGAGATCCTTGCGGCCGCACGCGAGGCCCTCAAGACCGCAGGCTGCCCGAGCACGAACTTCACCGACGTGGAGGAGAATGGCTGGTATCATACCGGCGTCGACTTCATGGTGAAGAACGGCTTCATGAACGGCGTTGCGGACGATGCGTTCGACGTCGACGGCAACCTGACCCGCGCCCAGCTCGTGACGATCCTCTATCGCATCGCGGGCGAGCCGGAGAGCACGGCCACGAACCCGTTTGCCGACGTGGCGGACGGTCAGTGGTACACGAACGCTGTCATCTGGGCAGCGGAGAACGGCATCGTCAAGGGCGTGAACACCACGACGTTCGCCCCGAACGACCAGATCACCCGTGAGCAGATCGCGACGATCCTCTTCCGCTATGCCAAGGCGGAGAAGGTCGAGGGCAAGCTCGCCGGTTTCCCGGATGCCGAGAAGGTCTCCGATTACGCCGCCGACGCCATGGCGTGGGCAGTGGAGCAGGGCCTCATCAATGGTATCTCCGAGAGCGACGGCAAGACCTACCTCGCCCCGCAGGAGACCGCGACCCGCGCCCAGATCGCCGTCATCCTGATGCGCTATCTGACCGCCGAGAACTGATCCCATAAAAATTTCCCCTGTCCGCGGAAGCGGGCAGGGGAGGAGCCGCCCACCGGGCGGCTCCTTTTTGACTTTTGCGGCGCGCTGTCGATCGTACCCTTATTGTAGGGGAGCGGCATGCCGCTCCCGGCGCTGCACTGACGATTTGCACAGGCTATCGCTAAAACGGCGATGGCTCCCGATTTGTCATTGCGAGGGCGCTTTGCGCCCGTGGCAATCTCGTGCAGGCAGCTGCAATTTCGCCGGGAGTGTCCTGTTATCCGGCCGGGTCCTGCGAGATTGCCACGTCGCTTCGCTCCTCGCAATGACACATCAGGAAGCATGGCGCAGGAAACGGTACACTGCACCGAATTGGTGCTGCTTTTGCCGCTTCGCGGACGGGCGGGGCATGCCCCGCCCCTACCATGAATGACCCGGAATGACCCAATACAGACGCAAAAAACCGGCGCAGGGGGGCCTGCGCCGGTAGGGGATATCTTCAGGATCAGGCAAGGCGGAAGCGGAGCATATTCCACGAGGCGGCGGGCAGCTCCGGCGCGTCTGCGCAGACAGGCAGCTCCCGCGGCAGGGCGGGCTGGGCGTCTGCCGTGTTCTCGCTGTCCAGCGCGGGGGCGGTCAGCGTGACATGCTGCTCCAGTACGGCGTTCAGGCCGTCAAGCTCCAGCGTCATGGCCTCGTCGAGGCTCTTGTTCACGGCAAAGACCGTCACATGCGCGCCATCCTCGGAGAGCACGGCGGAGCTGGAAAGGTACGGGGCCTTCGGGCTGACACCGCAGGCATAGGTCGGAACCTCGACCTCCTGCTGCAGGGCCGTGCCGCGGCCGAACTGCGAGCCATAGAGGAACGGCCAGTACGTCGTCTGTGCCCATGCGCGGCCGCCCGGCTCGGTCATAATGGGAGCCAGCGCGTTGACAAGCTGGGCCAGGCAGGCGACCTTCACGACGTCGGCGTGGTTGAGCAGGGTGTTGAGCATGCTGCCGACGAGCAGAGCGTCTGCAAAGTCGTAGTTCTCCTCTTCAATGGGGCGGGCGACCGTCCACTTCTCCGGCACCTTGCCGTTCTTGGCATAGTGATACCAGACGTTCCACTCGTCGAACGACAGGCCGATATGCTTGTCGCTGCCGACCTCAAGGCGGATCTTTTCGCAGATGGCGGCGACCTCCTGAATGAACTCGCCCATCTCCTCGCTGCGTGCAAGGAAATTCATGACGTCGCCCTCATGGTTCGTATAATACTGATGGAGCGACAGATAGTCGACGTAGGGATAGCTCTGGCGGAGGACCTCCTCTTCCCAAGTGCCGAACGTCGGCATCGTGCGGTAGGAGCTGCCGCAGGCGACGGTCTCAATGGTCGGGTCGAACATCTTCATGAGCTTGGCCGTCTCGCAGGCGATGCGGCCGTATTCCGTGGCCGTCTTCGAGCAGATCTGCCAGGGGCCGTCCATCTCGTTGCCGAGGCACCAGAGCTTGACGTTATAGGGGGCCTCGCGGCCGTTTTCGCGGCGCTTGTCCGCCCAGTAGGTGTGCATGTCGCCGTTGCAGTATTCCAGCAGTTCCACGGCGTCCTTCGGGGTGCCGGTGCCGAGGTTCACGGCCATCATCGGCTGCGCGCCGATGCGCTCGCACCACTGCAGGAATTCATCCGTGCCGACCTGATTCGGCTCAATGGCGCTCCAAGCCATGTCGGGGCGGACGGGGCGCTTGTCCTTCGGACCGATGCCGTCGCGCCAGTCATAGCCGGACAGGAAGTTGCCGCCCGGATAGCGGATCTGCGTGACATGCAGCGGACGGATGAGCTCTTCCACGTCGCCGCGGAAGCCGAAGGCGTCGGCAGTCGGGTGGCCCGGCTCATAGATGCCGGTATAGACAGCGCGGCCGAGATGCTCGATGAATGAGCCGAACACGCGGGGATCGATGGGGGAGATGATGCAGTCCTTCTGCAGTCGGATGCGAGCTTTCATGAATTAACCTCCTGTGGATTCTCGTTTGATGATTGTACATTCCAGCATGATGTCCTTCTGCGCCGGATGCTTGCCGGAGAGCATGTCCAGCAGGGTGTGGCCCGCGCTCTGGCCCATCTGGAACAGCGGCAGGGCGACGGTGGAGAGTGACGGGCGGCAGACGGAGCTGATCTCACGGTTATCGTAGCCGATAAGGAAGATATCCCTGCCGACCGCAATGCCGTTCTGGTTGCACCAGTCGATCACACCGGTGCCGACAAGGTCATTTTGGGCGAAAATGGCCTTTGCACCCGCGCGGATGAGCTCGCCGCCGAGACGGTAGCCGGAGTCACGGTCCCAGTCACTTGCGCGGACGAGGGAAGAGTCATAGGCTACGCCGTGGTCGTGCAGGGCCTGCAGGAAGCCGTTGGCGCGGCGCAGGGTGTGCACGGAGTGGATGGGACCCGTGATCATGCCGATGTGCTCCGACGTGTGCTCCAGCAGAGTGCCCGTGGCCTCATAGGCGGCAAGACGGTCATCATAGCCGACGCAGGGCACGTCCTGATCCTCGCAGGTGCAGTAAACGCACACGAACGGGATATGGGCATGCGCCTTCAGCGATGCGACAAGGTGGCTGTGACAGCCGATATAGATGATGCCCGCGACCTGCTTGGACAGCAGATCGTTCACGGCGGAGCGAACGAGCACGTTGCTCTCGGGATAGTCCCAGGGATTGTCGTGGTAGCGCTTGTTGAAACGCAGATTGCTCAGAATATAATGATAGTTCAGCGTTTCGCATACGGAGGCGACGCCGTCGACGATCTCCGGCGTGTTGAAGACGGTCAGGTCCTCCGTGATGATGCCGATGGTGCGCGCGTCGCCGAGCTTCAGCGAGCGGGCGTTGAGATTCGGACGATAATTGAGCTGGTCCGCGATCTGCAGAATTCGGTCGGCCGTCTCCTGCTTGACGCCGGATTTGTTGTTCAGGACCTTGGAGACCGTTGCGATGGATACACCGGCTCGGTCCGAGATCTCGCGAATGGTTGCCATGAAATGGTTCACCTTCTCTGGTAATTTACAATGCGAAGCGTTGATATAATCATATCATACCGTACGAAAAACAGCAAGAGCTAAACGTTTTATTTCGGGAAAAATGCTAACTTTGACGCAAATTACAGGGAAATCCCGCGTGCTGCACTTTTTTTGGCTTACATGCAGTCCGGAACGGCTGCAGACCGGCAGATGCGCAGCTTGATCGTTGTGGATTCTGCACAAAAAATAGTCGGGAAAGTTGTATAAACTCACGATTCTGTAATTCTGCCTTTACAAATCCGAAAATTATGATATAATCAGGTCAGAAAAAGTTAAACGTTTAAATCACCGGACGCCAATTGCGGCTTCGGCACGCGGCGACCGACGACGGGATTCCGCGTTTTCTTTTCTGATTTCTTCTTAAACGTTTAACCACCAATGGAGGTTCCACATTATGGCAAGCAAGATCACGATCCCCGATTTGAAAAAAATTAGAGTAACGGATCCGCTGTTCAGCCATTACGCGGGCATGGTCGCAAAGAAAATGATCCCCGTGCAGTGGGAGATCCTCAACGGCAAGCAGGGCCAGAGCCGCTGCTTCTGCATTGATAATTTCCGCATCGCCGGCGGCACGCTCCAGGGCGAGCACCGCGGCGTTGTCTTCGGCGATACGGATGCCTATAAATGGCTCGAGGCCGTTGCCTATTGCGCAAATAACGGCGAAACAGAGTATATTCCCGAGGCTGACGAGCTCATTGAGATCATCGGCCAGGCCCAGCAGCCGGACGGCTACCTGAATACATATTTCACGGTCTGCCATCCCGAGCTCCGCTGGAAGAACCTCACCGAGGGCCACGAGCTCTACAGCGCGGGCCACCTCATCGAGGCCGCCGTCGCCTACTATAACGCCACCGGCAAGCGCCGCCTGCTCGACATTGCCGCGAAGTTCGCAGATCTCATCTGCCAAACCTTCGGCGACGGCGAGGGGCAGATCCCCGGCTATCCCGGCCATCAGGAGATCGAGCTTGCGCTCGTGAAGCTCTGGCGCGTGACGGGCGAGGAGCGCTACCTGAAGACGGCTCGTTTCTTCATTGACTGCCGCGGCCGCACGCCGAACTACCTGCTGCGCGAGATGAATGACCCGAACCACAAGGTCATTTTCCCCGAACTGCGCAGCTACGATCCGTCCTACTCCCAGTCGCATGTGCGTCCCGTGGAGCAGAAGACAATGGAGGGCCACGCGGTCCGCGCCATGTACCAGTGCAGCGCAATGGCTGATCTGGCCGATATCCAGCAGGACGAGGCGCTGCGCAGCGCCTGCCAGACGCTCTGGGACAATGTCACGAAGCGCCGTATGTATATCACCGGCGGCATCGGCTCGTCCGGCCTGCTCGAGCGTTTTACCGTGGATTACGACCTGCCGAACGACCGCATGTACTGCGAAAGCTGCGCGTCCATCGGTCTGATGATGTTCGGCCAGCGCATGGCGGCCATGCTCCACGATGCCTCGTACTACGAGACCGTGGAGCGCGCCCTGTGCAACACGGTGCTCGGCGGCGTCAGCGCTGCGGGCGACCGCTATTTCTACGTCAATCCGCTGGAGGTCTGGCCTGCAAACTGCAAGGACCACACCTCTATCGAGTATCTCAAGCCCGTCCGCCAGCCGTGGTTCGAGGTTGCCTGCTGCCCTGCGAATATCGCCCGCACGCTTGCCTCCCTCGGCCAGTACATCTATGCGGTCGATGAGCGCAGCATTTATGTCAACCTGCTGATCGGCTCGACCATCGAAACGACCCTGCGCGATACCGACGTCCGCATCGAGCAGCGCAGCGGCCTGATGAACGGCGGCGCGCTGGAGCTGGATGTCCGCTCGAGCGGCACACACCCCATCGTTGTGCGCCTGCGCCTGCCGAAGTGGCTTGAGAAGCCCGTCTTCCGCCTGAACGGCGAGGGCATCCAGCCTGCGGTCGAGAACGGCTATGCCGTGCTTGCCGTGAACTGCGCAGGAGAGCATCACTTCACGCTCAGCGGCTCGGTGCCCGTGCACCGCTGTGCCGCGAACCTGCAGGTCCGCGCCGATGTCGGCCGCGTCGCACTGCAGAAGGGCCCGTTCGTCTACTGCTTCGAGCAGCAGGACAACGGCGAAAACCTCGCGGCCCTGCGCATGGCACCGGATGCCGCCGTTGAAGAGAAGGTGCCCGCCGAGGGCCTGCCCGGCAACCTGCCGGAGCTGGACGTGAACGGCTGCCGGATCGTGTCGACCGGTGTGGACGACGCTGAGCTCTATGCCGACTGCGCCCTGCGCACGGAGCCGTGCACGCTGCACGCCGTGCCCTATGGCCTGTGGGGAAACCGTGTGCCCGGCGAGATGCGCGTCTGGGTCGATACCACAATTTCGTAATTATATGCAGCAGGAAGCTGCTATAATAAAAATCATGAAATGAAGAAAGGAAACTGAACCATGAAGAAGATCATCGCGCTCCTGCTGTGCCTCCTGATGATCGTTGGTATGGTCGCCTGCGCAACCAACACCGACAACAACGATCAGACCGACGGCTCTCAGGACACCACCCCCGCCACGGAGAACTCCGATTCCTCCGATGACACCAACGGCAATGACGGCGACGTCGTCACCATCACCTACTCCTATTGGGGCACCCCGGACGAGGCTGCCAGCGTGCAGGCCGTCGCCGACAAGTTCCACGAAGAGTATCCGAACATCAAGGTTGAGGTCATGGCGATCCCCAACGAAGAGTATGTCACGAAGCTGAACACCATGGCTACCGCGGGTGAGCTTCCCGACTGCGGCATCATGAACGAGTCCGGCGTTCTGGACTTCGCTTCCGACGGCCTGCTGTACGACATCTCCGCCATGTACGAGGGCGCCGACTCCATGCCCCTTGATTCCATCACCTTCAAGAGCGAAGGCAAGCCCGTTGCTTACTCCGCTGCGAACGAAGTCCTGTCCCTGTACTACAACAAGGACATGTTTGATGCCGCCGGCCTGGACTATCCGTCCGCTACCGAGGCTATGACCTGGGACGAGTTCGTCACCCTGGCCAAGACCCTGACCCTCGACGCCAACGGCAACAACGCCCTGAGCCCGGATTTCGACAAGGAAAACATCAAGCAGTACGGCTGCGTCGTTGACAACTGGACCTGGCAGCTTGAGGTTTGGGCACTGTCCAACGGCGGCCGCTGGTTCACCGAGGACGGCTCCGCCTGCACCATCAATGACCCGAAGGTCATCGAGTCCATCCAGAAGGTCGCTGACCTGACCCTCGTTGAGAACTGCATGCCTTACAATGCGGGCCTCGAGGACAACGGCATGCAGCGCTCCCTGCTGACCGGCACCGTCGCCATGGCGACCGCTGGCGCATGGAACGTCGGCACCTGCCTTGCCACCGCCCGTGACGAAGGCCTGAACTATGGCGTCGCCCGTCTGCCGAAGATGGTCAACGAGGTCACCATCTGCACCGGCGGCCCGCAGGTCGTCTTCTCCCAGACCAAGCATCCGGAAGAGGCCATGACCTTCATCAAGTGGTACATGAAGGAAGAGAACAGCTGGGACAGCCTGATCGCCACCGGCATCTGGATGCCCATCCTCGAAGAGTACTACACCGATGAGACCCTCACCAACAAGTGGATCGACAACCCCAACTTCCCGGATCATGACGAGTACAAGGGTGCTGTCGTTGACTACGCAAGAGATTGCGCTGAGTCTACCTGCTGGTACTACATCCCGCACACCACCGAGTTCATCGAGCTCCTCCGCACGGTCCTCGGCCCGGTCTGGACCGGCGAGCAGACCGCTGAGCAGGCGATCACCGAGAACTACGACGCACTGAACGCAGTGTTCATGGGCGAGTAAGCAGAACCCTCTGACTGATATCTGAAACCCCGGTTTTGGCCGGCCGCCCGGAGCGGCGGCCGGCCAAAATGTCTTTTTCAACTCCTAACTCAAAGAAAGGGTGAGCAAGTTGCCCAAACGCACTAAGAAACCCAAGAGCAAGCTGCTCCGCAAGGAAGCGCGCGCTGCGTATCTCTACCTCATCCCCGCATTTATCGGCCTGATCGTGCTGACCTATATTCCGCTGATCGCGGTGTTCGGCCTGAGCTTTTTCAAGTGGGGCGGAACCGGCGCACCGGAATGGAACGGCATCAATAACTATATCAAGCTCTTCACCACGGATCCGTACTTCAAGGAATCCATTAAGGTCACCGTCTATTTCTCCCTGCTTGCTGTCGTCGGCAGCATGGTCTATTCCCTGATTGTCGCAATGCTGCTCAACCGCAAGATCCCCGCCCGCGGCTTCTTCCGCGCGGTCTTCTACCTGCCCTATGTGCTGCCCGCAGCCGCCGTCTACATCGGCTGGAGCTGGCTGTACAACACGGAGTGGGGCCTGTTCAACTACATCCTCTCCAAGCTCGGCATCGAACGCCTGATGTTCGTCAGCTCGTCCTCGCAGGTCGTTCCGTCGCTGGCACTGATCGCCGTGTGGCTCTCCGGCAACCTGATCGTGATTTTCCTGGCGGGCCTGCAGAATGTGCCCCGCGTGTACCATGAGGCCGCCGAGATCGACGGCGCAAATGCATGGCAGCGCTTCTGGCATGTGACCTTCCCCAGCATGACCCCCATTATCTTCTATAATATGCTGATGTCCCTGATCACCAACATGCAGGTCGTCACGCCTGCCCTCGCTCTGACGAAGGGCGGCCCCGGCAAATCCTCTTACTTTATGTCCTACATGCTCTACAACTACGCGTTCAAGCAGCGCGGCAAGATCGGTCTCGCCTGCGCGATCGCCTTCGTGCTGTTCCTGCTGATCGGCGCCTTTACGCTGCTGCTGTTTGCCACCAGTAAGAGCTGGATCTTCTATGAAGGAGGCGACGACAAATGAGCAGCCTGAAAAGCCGCAAGCGCACCGAGCGCATCACGAATGCGCTGTGCTTCATCGCGCTGATCTTCCTGACCTGTCTGTGCATGCTGCCCATCTGGTGGATCTTCCGCTCCAGCCTGATGTCGAACGCCGAGCTGTTCAAGTGGCCGCCTGCCTTCTTACCGCCGCGCTGGCTGTTCTCGAACTACGCCAACACGCTGGAATACTTCAAGTTCTGGACCTACCTGAAGAACACGATGATCATCATCGTCCCGTCTGTCATCTTCGGCACCATCACGGCCACGATGTGCGGCTACGCCTTCGCGCGCCTGCGCTTCCGCCTGCGGAACTTCCTGTTCACGCTGTGCGTCGGCTCCATGCTGCTGCCGACCATGGTCACGCTCATCCCGCTGTACATCATGTGGACGAAGTTCTTCAACATGTCCAACACGTTCTGGCCGCTGATCCTGCCGTATCTCTGCGGCGGCGGCGCGTTCAACATCTTCCTCATCCGCCAGTTCGTCCGCTCCATCCCGCGTGAGCTCGACGAAGCTGCAACGATCGACGGCGCAGGCTACTTCCGTATCCTCCTCAACGTCATCGTTCCTTCCATCAAATCGGCGATGATCGTCGTCGCCATGTTCCTCTTCATCCAGATCTGGAACGATCTGCTCCAGCAGATGATCTATATCAATACGGATGATAAGTTCACGATCTCCATGGGCCTGAGCCAGCTCAAGGGCTCCCTGAAGACGGACTGGTCCGCCATCATGTGCGGCACCTGCATGTCCTTCGTGCCCGGCGTCGTGTTCTATCTCCTCGGTCAGCGGTACTTCGTCGAAGGCATCGTGATGACCGGTATGAAAAACTGATGCAGCGCGGAATGCGTCGGGAAGGCCGCGGCCTTCCCGCGCCCCGCGAGGGTGCGCGTCGGTTTTTCTATCTGTTTTGGAACCATGCATGGAAGCTCATCCGTCTGAACCTGCTGTTTCTGGCCTGCTGCATCCCGGTCGTGACGATGCCGGCTGCGCTGTGCGCCATGGACCGCGCTCTCATTGTGCTCGTGCGCGAGGGCAATGTGCTTTTGTGGGAGGAGTTCCGGGACGAATTTAAAAAGGATTTTTGGCGCAGTCTTCCGCTCGGGCTGCTGTTCGGCGGACTGCTGTTTCTGGGATATTTCCTGCTCAGCCTTGGCATGGGCAACTTCGGTACCTTCCTCGGTCCGATGTTCTTCGCCTTCGGCCTGTTTGCCATCGGCCTCGCGCTCGGCCGCGGCAGCTATGCCTTCCTCATGCGCGCCATGTTCGATCTGCCCAACGGCCAGATCCTGAAGAACGCCAACGGCATGTCCGCCCTGCGCGGCGGCCGCGGCTGGCTGCCGATCGTGGTGCATGGCGTCGGCTTCCTGTTCGGCTTCAGCTTTTTCCCGTACACGCTGATCGTGATCGCACTGTTCGGCATCAGCCTGCCGCAATATCTGATCTGCTATCTGCTCAACGACCCCATCCAGAAAAACATCATTTCTCCGTGGGAGAGGATGCAGGCTCAAAAGGAGACATAATATGACTCATACGCTTGGTATCGAATTCGGCTCGACCCGTATCAAGGCCGTCCTGATCGACGAGGCCTTCCGCCCGGTCGCCTCCGGCGACTACACCTGGAAGAGCGACCTCCGCGACGGCGTCTGGACCTATGACCTCGAGGAGGCCTGGAGCGGCCTTCGCACGGCACTGCGCGCCCTCGGCGAGGTCTCCGTGGATGCCATGGGCATCTCGGCCATGATGCACGGCTATCTGGCCTTTGACAAGGACTGGAGTTTGCTCACGCCCTTCCGCACCTGGCAGAACACCATGACGGGCGAAGAGGCGGCGGAGCTGACGGAGCTGTTCGGCTTCAACATCCCGCAGCGCTGGTCGATCGCGCACCTCTGGCATGCTATCCGCACCGGCGAGGCGCATGTCGGCAAGCTTGCGCATATCACGACGCTGGCGGGATATTTCCACTATATGCTCACCGGCGTGAACGCCGTAGGCATCGGCGAGGCCTCCGGCATGTTCCCCATCGACAGCGAAACGCTGGACTATGACCGCGGCATGATGGAAAAGTTCGACCGCCTCATCGCGGAGCAGCCCTTCACGCTGCGCGATCTGCTGCCGCAGGTCCTGCCCGCCGGTGTCCCGGCAGGCAAGCTGACCGCCGCCGGTGCGGCCCGCCTCGATGGCATGCTGTCCGAGGGCATCGTGTTTGCCCCGGCCGAGGGCGACGCCGGTACCGGCATGACGGCCACGAACGCCGTCGGTCCGCGCACGGGCAACGTCTCCGCCGGCACGTCCATCTTCTCCATGGTCGTACTGGAGCACCCGCTGAAGAAGGTCTACCCGGAAATCGATCTTGTCACCACGCCGACGGGCCGCCCTGTCGCCATGGTGCACTGCAACAACTGTACGAACGACATGAACGCCTGGGCGGGCGTCCTGCGCGAGACGGCTGAGCTGTTCGGCAGCTCCGTCGACACGGGCGAGCTGTTCACGAAGCTCTACCGCAAGAGCCTTGAGGGCGAGACCGACTGCGGCGGCGTCATGGTCGTGAACTATCTGGCAGGCGAGGGCGTGACCCATCTCGATGAGGGCCGCCCGCTGGTCCTGCGCCGCCCGGACAGCCGCTTCACGCTGGCAAACTTCCTGCGCGCACAGCTCTATTCCACCATGGCTACGCTGAAGATCGGCATGGATCTGCTGGCCTCCGAGCAGGTGGCCATCGATTCGCTCACCGGCCACGGCGGCTTGTTCAAGACGCCGGGCGTCGGCCAGAAATACATGGCCGCGGCCTGCGGTGCGCCCGTGACCGTCATGGAGAGTGCCGGAGAAGGCGGCCCCTACGGCATGGCGCTTCTGGCGGCCTTCGTCCTGCAGGGCGGCGGCGAGACGCTCGAGGCCTTCCTCGCAGAGCATGTCTTCGCCGATGCCGTCCGCACGACGCTCCAGCCGGACCCGGCGGACGTTGAAGGCTTCCGCACGTTCCTCGATCAGTATAAGGCCTGCCTCCGCGTGGAGCAGGCTGCCACAGAAAATCTGTAAGGAGTGTACAAAGATGAAAAACTATGAATTCTGGTTTGTCGTTGGCTCGCAGACGCTGTACGGCGAAGAGGTGCTCCGCACCGTCGCTGCCCGCGCCGAGGAAATGGCGCAGAAGCTTTCTGCCGTTCTGCCCTATCCCCTGAAGTACAAGGTCACCGCCAAGAGCAACGCCGAGATCCTCGACGTCGTGAAGGAAGCCAACTATAACGACGCCTGCGCCGGTATCGTGACGTGGTGCCATACGTTCTCTCCGTCCAAGATGTGGATCAACGGTCTGGAGCTGCTCCAGAAGCCGTGGTGCCACTTCGCCACGCAGTATAACCGTGAGATCCCGAACGAAGAGATCGACATGGACTTCATGAACCTGAATCAGGCCGCCCACGGCGACCGCGAGCACGGCTTCATCGGCGCCCGCCTGCGTGCTCCGCGCAAGATCATTGCCGGTTACTGGCAGGACGGCGATGTACAGGAGCGTCTGGCCAGCTGGATGAAGGTCGCCGTCGGCGTCGCCTTCTCCCGCAGCCTGAAGGTCATGCGCTTCGGCGACAACATGCGTGAAGTCGCCGTCACCGAGGGCGATAAGGTCGAGGTGCAGCGCAAGCTCGGCTGGCAGGTCAACACCTGGGCCGTCGGCGATCTCGTCAAGGAGATGAACGCCGTCACGGAGGCCGAGGTCGACGCACTCATGGACGTCTACCGCGAGAAGTATGACTTTGCAACGGACAACGTCGAAGCCATCCGCTATCAGGCGCGCGAAGAGATCGCCATGAAGAAGATGATGGACCGCGAGGGCTGCAAGGCCTTTGCCAACACGTTCCAGGACCTCTACGGCATGGAGCAGCTGCCCGGCCTGGCTTCCCAGCATCTGATGGCGCAGGGCTACGGCTACGGCGGCGAGGGCGACTGGAAGGTCTCCGCCATGACCGCCATCCTGAAGGCCATGGGCGAGGGCGGCAACGGCGCGTCCGGCTTCATGGAGGACTATACCTATCATCTCGTCAAGGGGCAGGAATACAGCCTCGGCGCACACATGCTCGAGGTCTGCCCGAGCCTTGCCAGTGCCCGTCCGCGCATCGAGACCCATCCGCTTGGCATCGGCATGAACGAGAAGGATCCCGCCCGTCTGGTCTTCGAGGGCAAGGCCGGTAAGGCCATCGTCGTCAGCCTGATCGACATGGGCGGCCGTCTGCGCCTCATCGTGCAGGACATCGAGGCCGTGAAGCCCATCATGCCCATGCCGAACCTGCCCGTTGCCCGCGTGATGTGGAAGGCCATGCCGAACCTCACGACCGGCGTCGAGTGCTGGATCACTGCCGGCGGCGCGCACCACACCGTCCTGTCCTACGACGTCACGGCCGAGCAGATGCGCGACTGGGCCCGCATCATGGACATCGAGTACGTTCACATCGGTGCGGATACCACGGTGGAGTCTCTGGAGCACGACCTGTTCCTGAGCGACCTTGCGTGGAAGCTGAAGTAAGGAGCGCGCCATGCTGGAGGAACTGAAGCGTCAGGTGCTGGAGGCCAACCTCCTGCTGCCAAAGCACGGTCTCATCACCTTTACCTGGGGCAATGTCTCCGGGATCGACCGCGCCAGCGGTCTGGTCGTCATCAAGCCGTCCGGCGTCAGCTATGACGGCATGACGGTCGGGGACATGGTCGTCGTGGATCTGGACGGCAAGGTCGTCGAGGGCAAATGGAAGCCCTCGAGCGACACGCCGACGCATGTGGAGCTGTACCGTGCCTTCCCCGGGATCGGCGGCATCGTCCACACGCACTCCCGCTGGGCAACGAGCTTTGCGCAGGCGGGCGTCGGCATCATCCCCATGGGCACGACGCAGGGCGACTACTTCTATGGTGAGATCCCCTGCACCCGTCTGATGACGCCGGAGGAGATCGCGGGCGAATATGAGAAGGAGACCGGCAAGGTCATCATCGAGACGTTCGCGGGCAAGGACCCCGAGGCTATCCCCGCCGTGCTGGTCAACAGCCACGGCCCGTTCGCCTGGGGAACCGATGCCGAAAACGCCGTGCACAATGCGGTCGTTCTGGAGGAGGTCGCCTTCATGAACTTCCATGCGCTGCAGCTCAGCCCGAACCGCGGCGCGATGCAGCCGGAGCTGCTCGACAAGCACTACCTGCGCAAGCACGGAAAAAATGCCTACTACGGACAGGGTTGATCTGTCTTACAGATAGGGAGAAGAGAGGGAATGGAGCTGCCGGTAACGGCGGCTCCATTTTCCGCGTCCAAAGGCAGTCGGCCGAAGATTTCGGAGGGAAGAAAAGTGGGAAAGGAAACCGTCAGGGTTTCCTTTCGCGTTCAATAACCCGCCGCAGCGGCAGAATTGCAAAATAATGCTACAATAGTCCATTTTGCAATTCTGAAAGCAGCTTGGCGAAAAAGCCCAAAGGGACTTTTTTGACAAGCTGGGAATGGAGCTGCTCCGTCGGAGCGGCTCCATTTTCCAATTTCAGGGCTTGACAACGGCGCCGACTCGTGCTAGTATAATGCCTAGAAATACCGTAGGTTATATAGGGATTCGAAAGGAGCCTGTTTTATGAAAGTCTATTCCAGCATTTCCGAGCTCGTCGGCCACACGCCGCTCGTGCAGCTGCAGCGCTTTGCCGCGGCGCGCGGCCTGAAGGCAAACCTGCTGGCCAAGGTCGAATATTTTAATCCCGCCGGCAGTGTGAAGGACCGCATCGCCTGCGCCATGCTGGACGATGCCGAGCAGCGCGGCCTGCTGAAGCCGGGCGCGGTCATCGTCGAGCCGACGAGCGGCAACACCGGTATCGGCCTTGCCGCCATGGCGGCCGCGCGCGGCTACCGCGTCATCCTGACCATGCCGGAGACCATGAGCGTCGAGCGCCGCAACCTGCTCAAGGCCTATGGTGCGCAGCTTGTCCTGACGGACGGTACGCAGGGCATGAAGGGCGCCATTGCCAAGGCGGAGGAGATCGCCGCGCAGACGCCCGGCAGCTTCCTGCCCGGCCAGTTCACGAATCCGGCCAACCCCGCCATCCACCGCGCCACGACCGGCCCGGAGATCTGGCAGGATACGGACGGGACCGTCGATATTTTCGTTGCAGGCGTCGGCACCGGCGGCACCATCACGGGCACGGGCGAATATCTGAAGTCGCAGAACCCGAACGTGCGCGTCGTCGCGGTCGAACCGGCCGGTTCGCCGGTCCTGTCCAAGGGCACGCCCGGCCCGCACAAGATCCAGGGCATCGGTGCGGGCTTCGTACCGAAGACGCTCAACACCTCCGTCTATGACGAGGTCTTCCCCGTGGAAAATGAGGACGCCTTCGCCACCGGCCGCGCGCTGGCGCGGGAGGAGGGCCTGCTCGTCGGCATTTCGTCCGGCGCGGCGCTTTCCGCGGCGGCGGCGCTGGCCAAACGGGAGGAGTATGCGGGCAAGACGATTGTCGCCGTTCTTCCCGACGGCGGGGACAGGTATCTGTCGGTTTTGTAAACGGTCGGTTTTTGCTCGTTTGCGATCCGGTTTGCGTCCGTTTTTGTATTATTGCGTAACTTTTGCGCCGCTATTGACTTTTGGCGGCGCTTTGTTGTATACTTAGTGTATGAATATTGCGGAACTGAAAAGAGAATTTTCCGGCTGCGCCTGCGGCCGGGCGCATACGACGGCCTTAGAGGACGTCGTGGTGGACAGCGGCGTTACGACGGCGGTCGGCGAGATCCTGCAACGGAACGGGTTCGGCCGGAAGCCTGTCTCTTATACACATCT
>OJPS01001027.1_pt1 | contig 20010 bp, 17 predicted proteins | sample 1598551 | NCBI WGS metagenome assembly OJPS01 (sample SAMN03922488, study PRJEB24848) | human gut metagenome | isolation source: stool sample | host: Homo sapiens | place: Germany | collected 2011-05 | reverse complement strand
TGGCTATAATGTTAGATAGCCTAACAATTTCGGGAGGCAGGTATGGACCGGCGGCACATCGGCGCGGCGTTCAAATCGATCGCCCACCGTATCGATCGCATCATGAACAACATCCCCGCAATACGGGACAACGGGAAATTGACGAGTATCCAGGTATGGATACTCAATTTTTTGTTCCGCAACGAGGGGAAAGACATGTTCCAGCGGGACGTGGAACGGGAGTTTCACATCCGGCGGTCTACGGCCACGGAGATTCTTACGGCGATGGAAAGAAACGATCTGATCCGGCGCGAGCGCACCGACTACGACGCGCGGCTGAAAAAGATCGTTCTGACCGGATACGCCGCCGAAATCCGCAAGCAGCTGCAGACGCAGATGCGCCGGCTGGAAGCCGCGCTGACGGACGGATTTTCCGACGACGAGATCAGACAGTTCTTTGCTTTCGTCGACCGGTTCAAAGCCAATCTGGAAAAGTGCGAATGACCCTCCTCCCCGTGTTTCGGCTATCTATCGATAAGGAGTAACGGAGTATGATCAAAACATTGGCGAAAAGTATCCGCGAGTATAAGACGCCGTCGATACTTTCCCCGGTATTCGTGGCCATCGAAGTGATCCTCGAATGCCTCATGCCGCTCGTGATCATGGAATTTATCGCCGCCATCAATCCGGACGGGACGACCTCGACGGAAGCGGTGCAGATGAGCACGATCCTGACATACGGCGGCATTCTGATCGGCATGGCGGTGCTGTCTCTTGCCACCGGCATGCTGTCGGGGCGGTTCGCCGCCCGGGCGAGCGCGGGTTTTGCCAAAAACCTGCGCAAGGATATGTATTACGCGATACAGGATTACTCGTTCCACAACATCGACCGGTTTTCCACGTCCAGCTTAGTGACGCGCCAGACGACCGACGTGACCAACGTGCAGATGGCGTTCATGATGATCATCCGCGTGGCGATACGCTGCCCGCTGATGCTCATCTTCTCCCTCGCCATGTCGTTCTCGGTGAACGTCACGATCTCGTGGATCTTCCTCGCGCTCGTGCCGGTGCTGGCCTCAGTCCTCGTGGTCATCATTTTCAAGACGCACCCTATCTTCGAGCGCGTGTTCCATAAGTACGACAACATGAACCGCTCGGTGCGCGAGAACATCAAGGGCATCCGCGTCGTCAAATCGTTCGTGCGGGAGGACTTTGAGAAGAAAAAGTTTGCGACGGCCTCCGAGGACGTGCGCAAGGACTTCACGCTGGCCGAGCGCATCATGGCCATCAACGGCCCGGTCATGCAGTTCTGCATCTGGCTGTCGTTCCTGCTCATCTTCCTGCTCGGCGCGCTCATCACCCGCAACAACTTGGCCGCCGGCATGAGTCCGTCTGAGGCGGCCGTCGCCGAGGATCAGCTGACCGTGCTCATCATGTACGCGTCGCAGATTCTGTCCGCGGTCATGCAGCTGTCCATGGTCATCGTCATGATCATCATCGCGCGCACGTCGGCCGAACGTATCGTCGCCGTTCTGAACGAAAAGAGCAACATCGTCTCCCCCGAAAACGCGGTCAAAGAGGTCAAAGACGGCGACATCTTGTTCGAGAACGTCAGCTTCAAGTATTCCGAAGAGGCGGAGAAGTTCGCGCTCGCCGACGTCAACCTGCATATCGAATCGGGTCAGACGATCGGTATCTTGGGCGGCACCGGATCGTCCAAATCGACGCTCGTCAACCTCATCCCCCGTCTGTACGACGCGACCGAAGGCAACGTGTACGTGGGCGGCGTCAACGTCAGGGACTACGACCTCGAAACGCTGCGCAATAAGGTGGCCATGGTCTTGCAGAAAAACGTGCTGTTTTCGGGCACCATCAAGGATAACCTCCGCTGGGGCAAAGAGGACGCGACCGAGGAGGAGATGGTGCGCGTGTGCAAGCTGGCCTGTGCGGACGACTTTATTCAGACGTTCCCCGACAAGTACGATACCTACATCGAACAGGGCGGCACAAACGTTTCAGGCGGACAGAAGCAGCGCCTCTGCATCGCCCGGGCGCTCTTAAAGGACCCGAAAGTGCTCATCTTGGACGACTCGACGTCCGCCGTCGACACCAAGACGGACGCCATGATCCGCAAGTCGTTCCGCGACGAGATCCCGAACGTCACCAAGATCATCATCGCCCAGCGCGTGTCCTCGGTACAGGATGCCGACCGCATCATCGTCATGGACGGCGGCCGCATCAACGCCATCGGCACGCACGAGGCGCTGTTGAAAGACAATCCGATTTACCGGGAAGTGTACTATTCCCAGAACAAAGTGGGAGGTGACGGCAATGCGCAGCAATAGACCCCTTTCTGCCGGACGGAAAACGCATACGTTCAGAATTCTCGGACGGCTTCTGTCCTATCTGTTCCATTATTACAAATGGCGCATGATCGCCGTGTTTGTCTGCATCACCGTGACGGCGGCGGCCGGCATCAGCTCCTCCGTATTCCTCATGCTGGTGCTCGACAAGGTCATCACCCCGCTCATGCGCGGCGTCGCGTGGAGCGCCGTAGCGGGCGATCTCGCCGCCATCATCGGCGGCATGGGGCTCATGTACGTCATAGCGCTGGCGGCGTCGACTTTCTACAACCAGACGATGGCGATCGTCACGCAGGGCTTTTTGCAGCACATCCGCGAGGATATGTTCAACCACATGGAGTCGCTGCCCATCCGCTATTTCGACACGCACACGCACGGCGACGTGATGAGCGTGTACACCAACGATACGGACGCGCTGCGTCAGCTGGTCAGCATCAGCATTCCGCAGGTCTTCTACTCGTGCGTCGCGGCCGTGGTGCTGTTCGTCATCATGCTCACGTACAGCCTGTGGCTGATGCTGGTGGTGTTCGCCGGCGTGGCGATCATGGCGATCGTCGCCAAGTTCGTCGGCAGCCGCAGCGCCCGGCATTTTATCCGCCAGCAGGAAGTCATCGGCAAGACCGAAGGCTACATCGAAGAGATGATGGGCGGACAGAAGGTTATCAAGGTGTTCTGCCACGAGGAGCAGGCCAAGCGCGAATTCGACAAGATCAACGACGAGCTGTGCGACGCGTCCGACAAAGCCAATGCCTACGGTAATATCCTGATGCCGGCGGTCATGAACATCGGCCACTTCGCCTTCGTGCTGGTCGCCATCGTCGCGGGGCTTTTGGTGCTGTTCGACGTCCCCAACCTTTCTGTCACCGGCTGGAGCGTACTCTCCGGCGCCATGATCGCCTCCTTCCTCAACATGTCCCGGCAGTTCTCGCTCAACATCGGACAGGTGTCCATGCAGATCAACTCGGTCGTCATGGGTCTGGCCGGCGCGGCCCGTATCTTCGAGATTCTCGACGAACAGTCCGAAACGGACGACGGCTATGTGACGCTTGTCAACTGCCGCATCGACGAGGCCGGCAACATCACCGAATGCAAGGAGCGCACCGGACAGTGGGCGTGGCGGCACCCGCATAAGGCGGACGGCTCGGTCACGTATACCGAGCTGAAAGGCGATATCCGGCTGTTCGACGTCGACTTCGGGTACGTCCCCGAAAAGATCGTGCTGCACAACGTGACCATTTATGCCAAGCCGGGTCAGAAGATTGCCTTTGTGGGCGCTACCGGCGCGGGCAAAACGACGATCACCAATCTGCTCAACCGCTTCTACGACATCGCCGACGGCAAGATCCGCTACGACGGCATCAACATCAATAAGATCCGTAAGGCAGATCTGCGCCGCAGCCTCGGCATCGTGCTCCAGGACGTGAATCTCTTTACCGGTACGGTCATGGAAAATATCCGCTACGGAAATCCGGACGCGACGGATGACGAATGCATCGCGGCGGCGAAGCTTGCCAATGCCGACCATTTCATCCGCATGCTGCCCGACGGCTACAACACCGTGCTCAAAGGCGACGGCAGCGGCCTGAGCCAGGGCCAGCGGCAGCTGCTGAGCATCGCACGCGCGGCTGTGTCCGATCCGCCGGTCATGATCCTCGACGAGGCGACCAGCTCCATCGACACCCGCACGGAGGCGCTCGTGCAGAGCGGCATGGATAAGCTCATGGAGGGGCGCACGGTGTTCGTCATCGCGCACCGGCTCTCGACGGTCAAGAATGCGGACGTCATCATGGTGCTTGACCATGGCCGCATCATCGAGCGCGGCAACCATGCAAAGCTCATCGCCGAAAAGGGCGTGTACTACCAGCTCTATACCGGGGCGTTCGAGCTCGAATAATTTCCTGCGCCCCCTTGCGGCCGGCAGGGGGGCGCGGTATAATTGCGGTAACGAAGCAAAGGAGGAGAACCATGGAGTATCGAAGATTTGGAAACACCATCGTCGCCCGCATCGACCGTGGGGAAGAAGTGCTTGAGCAGGTTGCGGCCATTGCGCAGGCCGAGCAGATCAAGCTCGCGAGCGTGCAGGCGCTCGGTGCAGTCGGGGAGTTTACGGTCGGCGTGTTCCACACGGCCGAAAAGCAGTACCACGCGAACTCCTTCGCGGGCGATTTCGAGATCGTCTCGCTGACCGGCACGATCAACACGATGGACGGCGCGTTTTACACGCACCTGCACATGAGCGCCGGTAATGAGAAGGGCGAGGTGTTCGGCGGACATCTCAACCGCGCCGTTATCAGCGCCACCTGTGAGATGGTCATCACGGTTATCGACGGAAGAGTGGATCGTTTTCACAGTGAGGAGATCGGCCTGAACCTGTTCCAATTCTGAGCATCTGTGTCAAAAGCACGCACGGCTATTGAGTCGTGCGTGCTTTTTTTGCTGCCTTGATCCTATATTCCTATTGACAACATAGGAATATAGGCATATAATTCATCTCGATGAGGTAGGATTTTGTGCCGGACCATCCTGAGCCTCTCTGAATTCGTGTATACGTATGCAGCCGTGCCGTCAGGCACGGTTTGCCATTGGGAACGGAGGATACATATATGAACAGCAACCTGCTTGAAGTCAGCGGCCTGCACGTGAGTGCGGGCGAGAAAGAGATCCTGCACGGCGTGGACCTGACCGTCGGCAAGGATGAGACGCATGTGCTCATGGGGCCGAACGGCACCGGCAAGTCCACGCTCGGCTATGCGATCACCGGCAATCCGGAGTACACGGTCACGGCCGGAAAGATCGTCTTTGACGGCGAGGACATCACGGAGCTGCCGGTCAACGAGCGCGCGAAGAGGGGTATTTTTCTGTCGTTTCAGAATCCGCTCGAGGTGCCCGGCGTGACGCTCAGCGCGTTTATCCGCAGTGCGCTCGAGCAGAAGACCGGCAAGCGCATCCGCCTCTGGGACTTCAAGAAGAATCTTGCCGAGACGATGCAGCTGCTGGCGATGGACGCTTCCTATGCTGAGCGCGACCTGAATGTGGGCTTTTCCGGCGGTGAGAAAAAGAAAGCGGAGATCCTGCAGATGCTCATGCTCGAGCCGAAGCTTGCCATCCTCGACGAGACGGACTCCGGTCTGGACGTCGACGCGGTGCGCACGGTCTCCAAGGGCGTGCAGCTCTATCGTGAGCGCGTGCACGGCTCGTTGCTCATCATCACGCACAGCACCCGCATTCTCGAGGCGCTGACGGTGGACGCCGCGCACATCATGGAGCAGGGCGTCATTGTGAAAAACGGCGATGCATCGCTTGTAGATACCATCAATGAAAACGGCTTTGGCGGCATCCGGGCAGACTGAAAGCGAGGCGATCCGAATGAAGGAAAAAAGCCAGGTCGCGGACATTGACCGCAGCGTCTATGACATCCGCGACAAAGAGGACGATGCCTATCGTATGCAGGAGGGCCTGACACCGGAGATCATCGACCGGCTCTCGAAGGAAAAGGGCGATCCGGTCTGGATGCAGCAGTTCCGGCTGCAGTCGCTGCAGATCTATAACGAGATGCCGATCCCGGATTGGGGCCCGTCCATCGAGGGGCTGGACATGGATCACATTGCAACATACGTCCGTCCCAAGACCGACATGAAAAGCGACTGGAAGGACGTCCCGCAGGATATTAAAGATACTTTCGAGCGTCTCGGCATCCCGCAGGCGGAGCGCAAATCGCTCGCCGGCGTCGGCGCACAGTACGATTCCGAGCTCGTGTATCACAACGTCCGGGACGAAGTGGCTGCACAGGGCGTCGTCTATACCGACATGGAGAGCGCGCTCAAGGGCGAGTACGCCGATATGGTGCACAAGTATTTCATGAAGCTCGTCACACCGCGCGATCATAAGTTTGCGGCCCTGCACGGCGCGGTCTGGTCCGGCGGCTCGTTCGTGTATGTGCCGAAGGGCGTGCAGGTGTCCATCCCGCTGCAGTCGTACTTCCGTCTGAACGCCAAGGGTGCTGGCCAGTTTGAACACACACTCATCATTGTCGATGAGGGCGCGAGTCTGCATTTTATCGAGGGATGCTCGGCACCGAAATATAACGTTGCGAACCTCCACGCCGGCTGCGTGGAGCTGTACGTGAAGAAGAACGCTAAGCTGCGCTACTCGACCATCGAGAACTGGTCGAAAAATATGTATAACCTCAATACAAAACGCGCGCTCGTGGAAGAGGGCGGCGTGATCGAGTGGGTTTCCGGCTCGTTCGGGTCTCATGTCGGCTGCCTGTACCCGATGAGCGTGCTCAAAGGCGATAACTCCAAGATGGAATTCACCGGCGTCACGTTTGCCGGCGCGGGGCAGAACCTCGACACCGGTGCGAAGGTCGTGCACATCGGCAAGAACACAAGCTCGTATATGAACACGCGCTCGATCAGCAAGAGCGGCGGCATCAGCACATTCCGCAGCAGCGTCGTGGTGCAGAAGGGCGCCAAGCACGCAAAATCTTCCGTGTCCTGCCAGTCGCTGATGCTCGATTCCGAGTCCCGCTCCGATACCGTCCCGGCCATGGACATCCGCACGAAGGACGCTGCCGTCGGTCATGAGGCAAAGATCGGCAGCATCAGCAACGAGGCGGTGTTTTATCTCATGAGCCGCGGCATGAGCGAGGAGGACGCCCGCGCGCTGATCGTCAGCGGCTTTGCGGACAACGTCTCCAAGGAGCTGCCGCTGGAGTACGCGGTGGAAATGAACAATCTCATTCGTCTCGAGATGAAGGGCAGCATTGGCTGACCCACATTCCGAAAGGAGGGAATATCGTGAATACGAGTGAACAGCTGGTCGTCAACAAACTGCCGACCAGAACGTGGAACCATCTCCAGGTCAACGAAGCGACCATCCCGTGGAATGTGGCCGACACGGCCGATCTCGGGACGGATTCCTATGCAATTACAGCGGAAAATCAGGCGCAGCCGCTGCACATCGACCTGACCGGTGCGGCCGGCTTCAGCCGCAAGCACATCGCGGTCGATGTGGCCGCCGACGTGCAGGCAACGGTGTATATGGTGCTCGATACGCAGGGCAGCTTCGCCGTAGAAACGGCGTTCAAGCTCCACGATGCCGCGTCTCTTCGCCTTGTGCAGGTGCTCTGTGCGCAGGACAGCGCGCTGCTCTACGCCAAAACGGACGCCGACTGTGCGCCCGGCGCCGGCGTGGACATGACGCAGATCCTCATGGGCAGGGGCGACCTGTATTCGGACAATGACACGGAGCTTGTCGGCGACGGCAGCCATTATTCGGCGCAGATCGGCTATCTCGGCCGCGGCAGCCAGACGATCGACGTCAACGTCGTCGTCAACCACTACGGCAAAAACACCGAGTGCGAGATCGACACGTCCGGCGCGCTCAAGGATGCGGCGAAAAAAGTTTTCCGCGGCACGATCGACTTCAAGACCGGCTCGTCGAACTCCGTCGGCAACGAGAAGGAGACCGTGCTCATGCTCGGCGACGATGTTGTCAACAAGACGGTGCCGCTCATTCTCTGCGCCGAGGAAAATGTCGTCGGCAACCACGGCGCGACCATCGGTGAGCTCGATGACGAGACGCTGTTTTACTTTGAAAGCCGCGGCATCTCCCGCGCTCAGGCCGAAAACATCCTGGCCCGCGCATCGATCGAGCGCTTTGCGCGCACGGTGGACGATGAAGTGCTGCGCGCGCAGATTCTTCAGACGCTGGAGGAGGAACTCAACGATGACGTATGATTATAAGCAGGATTTTCCGATCTTTCAGCACACGGACGTCGCCTATATCGATAACGCGGCCACGGCGCAGCGCCCGCAGTGCGTGCTGGACGCGGTGGCGGATTTCTACCGCTGCCACAATGCCAACCCCCTGCGCGGGCTGTATCCGCTGAGCGTGGAGGCGACCGATATCTATGAGCAGGCGCGCGAGACCGTGCGCGATTTCATCGGGGCACGCTCGGCGCGTGAGATCGTCTTTACCCGCAACACGACCGAGGGCCTGAACCTCGTCGCCTACAGCTACGGCCTGACGCACGTCAAGGCGGGCGATGAGGTGCTCGTGTCTATCATGGAGCACCACAGCGATCTGCTGCCGTGGCAGATGGTCTGCCGCCAGACGGGCGCGGAGCTGAAGTTCATCGAGTGCGCGCCCGACGGCAGTGTGGATCTTCAGCAAATCGAATCGCTCATTACCGAGCGCACGAAGATCGTCGCCATGACGCAGGTGTCGAATGTTCTCGGCCGGAAGTACCCGCTCAAGGAAGTCGCCGCCATGGCGCACAAGAAGGGCGCGGTCATGGTCGTGGACGGCGCGCAGAGCACGCCGCACATGCCGGTGAACGTGCAGGAGCTGGGCGCGGATTTCTTCGCCTTCTCCGGGCACAAGGTCTTTGGCCCGATGGGCATCGGCGGGCTGTACGGCAGGGAGGACCTGCTCGAGGAAATGCCGCCGTTTCTCTCCGGCGGCGAGATGATCGAATCCGTCACGCGCACGGGCGCTGTCTATGCCGAGCTGCCGCATAAGTTCGAGGCCGGCACGGTCAATGCCGCCGGCGCGGCCGGTCTGGCTGCCGCCATCCGGTACGTGCAGAGCGTCGGCTTTGACACCATCCAGCAGCGCGAGCACGACCTGACGGCCAACGCCCTCGCGCGCGTGCTGGCCGTGCCGCACGTGCACGTGCTCGGTACGGACCGCCCGGAGGATCACAACGGCATCATCACCTTCACGGTCGACGGCGTGCACCCGCACGACATCAGCGAGATCATGGCGTCCGACGGTGTGAACATCCGCGCCGGTCACCACTGCGCGCAGCCGCTGCTCGCGCACCTCGGTCTGAACGCGACGGCGCGCGCCAGCTTTGCCTTTTATAACACCGATGAGGATGTCGACCGGTTCCTTGAGAGCCTCTCGACCCTGAGGGAGCGTATGGGATATGGAAAATAGAAGCTTCTATAATGAGATCCTGACCGAGCACAACATCCATCCGGAGTTCAAGCACGACATTCCGGACGCGGACATTGCGCTCGCGGGTGTGAACCCGAGCTGCGGCGACAACATCGTCCTCAAGCTCAAGACCGACGGCGATGTCATCACCGATGGCGGCTTTGTCGGCGACGGCTGCGCCATCTCGCAGGCGTCGGCCGATATCATGCTCGGCATGATCGTGGGGCAGAAGAAGGAAAAGGCGCTGGAAATGGGCCGCACCTTCCTGCGCATGATCCACGGCGAGGCGACCGAGGAAGAGATCGAGAGTCTCGAAGAGGCCTCGGCTCTCAAGGACATCGCGCATATGCCCGCGCGTGTGAAATGCGCCATGCTCGGCTGGCGCACGCTCTCGGAGGCGCTGACCGGCAAGGTCGAAGAATAAGCCGTTCCCGCCGCCGGCGGATGCCGATGCGGTGTCTGCCGGCGGCTTTCTGCGCGCTGGAAATCCCCGGTTTGACAGCGCGTGCCTGTAGGATTATGATAAGACATCCTCTTGACGGCAGGTGCTGTGTATGACTGATTTTGAACCCGCTCTTCTGCGGCGCATCCGTGCGCTCGCGGCCGCGCAGCCGCGCGTGCTTGTCGCCATTGACGGCCGCTGCGCCGCCGGAAAGACCACGCTGGCCGCGTCCCTGCAGGCACAGTTGGCGTGCAATGTGTTTCATATGGACGACTTTTTCCTCCGCCCGGAGCAGCGCACGCCCGAGCGCCTGCGTCAGCCGGGCGGCAATGTGGACTTCGAGCGTTTCCTGACTGAGGTGCTCCGTCCGCTGCGCGATGGCGCGCCGGTGACGTATCGCCCTTATGACTGCCGAACGCAGCAGCTGTGCGCGCCGGTTCACGCGGAGGCAAGGCCGGTCAATCTCATCGAGGGGTCCTATTCCTGCCATCCGGCGCTGTGGGATCTTTATGACCTGCACGTGTTCCTCTCGGTCGGCCCGGAGGAGCAGCACCGCCGCATTGCTGCGCGCAATGGTGAAAAAATGCTGCCGATGTTTACAAACGTCTGGATTCCGATGGAGGAGACGTACTTTGCGCGGTTTCAAGTTGCGGAGCGCGCCGACCTTTGCCGGGAAAATTGAATCAGCCTGCGGATGACCGCGCGGGGCTTGTGTCCCGCGCGGTTTTGTGCTACATTAAAAGAACATATACGAAGTGAATTTTCACAGAAAGGCGGGAGCTACATGGATGTTCTGCGTTTCAAACAGGCCAACTGCAAAAACTGCTACAAATGCGTCCGGTTCTGCCCGGTCAAGTCCATCCGCGTCTATCAGGGTCACGCACAGATCATTTCCAGCGACTGCATTCTCTGCGGCAACTGCGTGTCCGTCTGTCCGCAGCACGCCAAGGAGGACATCAGCGACGTCGCGCAGATCCAGGAACTGATCGCGTCCGGCCAGCAGGTCGTTGTGAGCGTCGATTCCTCCTACATCGCCTATTTTGATACTCCTGGTTTTGCGGGCATCGCCGAGCCGCTCAAAAAGCTCGGCTTTGCAGCGGCGCACGAGACGGCGGAGGGCGCCTACCTGGTCAAGAAGGAGCTGGAAAAGCTCGCCGCCCAGCCGGGTGATGCGCCAATCATTACGTCCGGCTGTTCGACGATCGTGCTCTATGTGGAAAAGCACCTGCCGGAGGCACTGCCGTATCTGGCCCCGGTGCTCTCACCGATGCAGGCGCATGCCGTGCTGCTGCGCAAGCGCTATCCCGGCGCGACCATTGTCTATGTCAGCCCCTGCATTTCCAAGAAAGAGGAGACGACGCGCTTTGAGAGCGTCGGCGCCGACTATGATATTACGTTCACGGAACTCGAGGACTGGATGCACGAGGCCGGCGTTGCCGTCAACCCCAATGTGCCGGCGGATGAGCCGCTGCTCTCGCGCGGCTACACGATCACGAACGGCGTTCTGCATTCCATGTCGCTCGATTCCGGGCGCGATTATCTGTTCCTCGACGGTCTGGATGACAGCATTCAGACGCTCAAGAGCGTCGTCAACGGTGAACTGCGCAACTGTTTCATTGAAATCGCCGCCTGCCACGGCAACTGTGTCGGCGGCCTTGCTTTCCGGCAGAAGCACACGAACCTGCTCGAGTCGCGCCGCCGCGTGATCAAGAGGGCCGGCGGCGGAAAAAACTTTGACATTCAAGAGCCAGTGGATATGCGCCGTGTGCTCGTGGACAAGAAGCACCCGACCGACCTGCCGCCCGAGTCCGTCATCAACGGCATCCTGCGCAAGATGGGCAAATTCAGCCCGGCGGATGAACTCAACTGCGGCCTGTGCGGCTATCGCACCTGCCGCGACAAGGCCATCGCCGTCTATGAGGGCCGCGCCGAGATCAGCATGTGCATGCCCTACATGAAAGAGCGCGCCGAGACCTATTCCGAGAAGATCATCAATGTCTCGCCGGAAGGCATCGTCACCGTCGGCAAGAAGCTGAAGGTCAAGCAGATCAACAAGGCTGCCTGCAAGATCTTCGGCATCAAGGATCCGGCGGACATCATCGGATATCCGGTGTCGCGCATCATGGATGAGTACGACTTCGTGAAGATGATCAGTCAGGACGAGACACAGGTCACGGACGAGGTCTTTCTCGCTGACTACAACGTCTATCTCGAGCGCATCTTTATCTGCGACCCGGAGCGGACGCTCTTTACCTGCATCATGCGCGACGTGACGAAAGCGCGCCAGCGCCGCAACAAGATCCAGAAGACGAAGATCCATGCGGCCGATCTGGCGGACGATATCATTGCAAACCAGCTGCGCATCGTCCACGAGATTGCAAGTCTGCTCGGTGAAACGGCAGCGGAGACCAAGGTGGCTGTGCATGATCTGAAGGAAGCCATCATGCTTGATGAGGACGGCGATGATGATGCGTAAACGAACGAATCGCTGCAGGAACACGGTCTGGGACATCAGCGTCATCAGCCGCAACAAAAACGGGGAGACGCTCTGCGGCGATCAGTGTGCGCTCGAATGGGACGACAATGACGCGACGGTCATCCTCTCCGACGGTCTCGGCAGCGGCGTCAAGGCCAACATCCTCTCCACGCTGACAACGACCATGCTCACGACCATGCTCAAGGGCAACGTGCCGATCGACGAGTGCGTTACGACCGTGGCGGAAACGCTGCCCATGTGCAAGGAGCGCAAGCTCGCCTATGCGACCTTTACGATCCTGCAGACGGCCGGCACCCGCGCGCGCCTGATCCAGTATGACAACCCGAACGCTGTGTTCGTGCACAACGGCGCGATCGGGAAATACAACTACTCCGTCAATTTCATTCAGGAAAAGGAGCTGCACGAGAGCTACCTGCATTTTGACGTGGGCGATATGCTTGTGCTCTTCAGCGACGGCGTGTCGGAGGCCGGGCGCGGCGTGACGACGGACGCCGGTTGGGCGCGGCAGGACATTGAGGATTTTATCCTGCGCAATTATTCACCCACCGTCTCCTCACAGCGTATGGCGGCCAGTATCCTCTCGACCGTCAAGACGCTGGACATGGATGCCATGCATGATGATACGACTGTTGTTGTCGCGCGCCTGCGTGAGCGTTGTCCGGTCAACGTCATGATCGGCCCGCCCGAGAGCAAGGATGATGATCTGAGCACCATGCGGCTGTTTTTCGGCAAGGATGGCAAGCATGTTGTCTGCGGCGGCACCACGGCCAACGCTGTCGCGTCATATCTGGGCGTAAAGGTGCATACGCTGCCCGGCAGTGGCACGGAGGAGGTGCCGCCGATGAGCGAGATCCACGGTGTGGATCTGACGACCGAGGGCGTCGTTACGGTCAATGTGACGATGAAACGCATCAAGGACTACCTCGCGGATGGCATGTACACGCTCGAGCTCGCCCACATGAAGGACGGCGCGTCCAAGCTCGCGCTCGTACTGCTCGAGGAGGCGACGGAGGTCAATGTCCTCTTCGGCAACGCGAGCAACCTCGCCCAGCAGGATACGGAGTTCAGCTTTGAGCGCAAGCTGCAATTGGTGCAGGAGCTGCGCGATATGCTGACTCTGGCCGGAAAAACAGTCAAAATGAGCATCTGCTGACAGATGCGAAATCATCACGGAGTGACCCTAACGAATGAAAATCCGAACTTTTTTTGCAGTATTGCTGTGTAAGCTTGCACGCGGGCTGCTGCGGCTGCTGCGCCGCGGTGGCACGGCGTTTCCCGGCCGCGTGGCGCTCAAGGTGTACCCGCAGGTACTCGGCGTGCTCTCGCGGGGGGTGCGCGTCATCCTCGTCACCGGCACGAACGGCAAGACGACCAGCTCGCGCATGATCGAGCAGGCATTCGCCGATGCGGGCCTCAATTACTTTGCCAACCGCTCGGGCGCGAACCTCATCTCCGGCATCACGGCGGAGTTTGCCATGCACAGCACCCTGACCGGCAGGCCAAAGTGCCAGTTTGCCGTCATTGAGTGCGACGAGGCTGCATCCAAGACCGTGCTCAAGTACCTCAAGCCGGAGGTCATCGTGGCCACGAACGTGTTCCGCGACCAGCTCGACCGCTACGGTGAGATCACGCACACGCTCAATAACATCATCGAGGGCATCCGCCACACGCCGGAGAGCGTTTTGTGCATCAATGCCGACTGCTCACTCATCGCGTCCATCCCGGCGCAGGTGCCGAACCCGGTTGTGCGCTTTGGCGTGAATGTGCCGCTCGGCGGTGACGACCTGACGGAGATCTCCGACGCGCCGCACTGCATCCACTGCAAGACGGAATATGTCTACGACTACCGCACGTACGGCCATCTCGGCGCGTTCCGCTGCCCGAAGTGCGGCTACCACCGCGAAGCCCCGCAGGTCGCCGTCACAGCGGTGCTGAATCTCGGCGTGGACACGAGCGATGTTACCATGGCCATCGGCGGACAGGAGTACGCCGTGCACATCAACCTGCCGGCAGCTTATAACATCTACAATGCCGTCGGGTCGGCGGCTGCGCTGTACGCATTCGGCTTCACACCGGAGGCGATCGTGCACGCGCTCGGCGCGTTCGGCTGCGGCTTTGGCCGTATGGAGAAATTCGACCTGCGCGGTACGCCCGGGCGCATGATGCTCGTGAAAAACCCCGCGGGCGGCAACCAGACCATGCGCTATCTCGCCGGGCTGAACGAGGACGCGACGTTTGTCGTCTGCCTCAACGACCGGGACGCCGACGGTACGGACATCTCGTGGATCTGGGACGCGGACTTTGAGCGGCTCGCCGCCATGGGCGAGCATCTTCGCCACGTGTTCGTGTCCGGCACGCGCGCCGACGAGCTGCGCCTGCGCCTGAAGTATGCGGGCGTGGACGAGACGAAAATTCAGGTGTATTATGACTATGACCCGCTGATCGACGCCATGTGCGCGTCGGAATACCCGGTGTTCATCATGCCGACGTATACGTCGATGCTGGATCTGCGCGGCCGGCTGCAAAAGCGGCTCGGCGGAAAGGAGTTCTGGGAATGAGCGAGAAGACCCTGCGCATCTGCCACCTGTACCCGGATCTTCTGAACCTCTATGGCGACCGGGGCAACATTCTCTGCATGCGCCGCCGTTTGGAGTGGCGCGGCATCGACGCCGAGGTGACGGAGGTCACGGTCGGCGAGCAGGCGGATTTTACGCAGTTTGACCTGTTTTTCATCGGCGGCGGTCAGGACTTTGAGCAGGAGGTGCTCCTGTCCGACCTGAAAGCCGGAAAGGGCAGCGAAATCAAGGCTGCCATCGCCGACGGCAAGACGTTTCTGACCATCTGTGGCGGCTACCAGATGCTCGGCAGCTACTACCGCACGTGGGACGGCAAGCAGTGCGACTTTATCGGCGCGATCGACTACTACACCGTCGGCTCGAAGGAGCGTATGATCGGCAACTTCCTCTTTGAGTGCCTGCCGGAGTCCGGCGGCAGCGCGGTCGTCGGCTTTGAAAACCACAGCGGCAAGACCTATCTTGGCAGCGGCGTGTCGCCGCTCGGCAAGGTGCTCGTCGGCGGCGGCAACAACGGGGAGGACGGCTATGAGGGCGTACGCTATCAAAATGTCTTCGGCACATACAGCCACGGCCCGGTCCTGCCGAAAAACCCCGCATTTTGTGACCATTTGCTCACGACAGCGCTGCAGAAGCGCTATCCGAATCTGGAACTCCAGCCGCTGGACGATGCGGCCGAGCTCGCCGCGCACAATACCATGCGCGACCGGCTGCTGAAAAAATAACTGCATGGAAAATGGGCGCATCCGTCTGGATGCGCCCACCGTGCGTCTCATATTAAAAATCCGGCGGGATCGCAATGTCCGCGCGCGGGATCTTGTCCCAGGAAAAGTCCGCTGCCAGCTCGATTGCCGTCACCGGCGCGTCCGTTGGCCGCAGACCCGCGAGCTTGGCGAGCTTTCCGGTCAACTGCTCGGGTGTGTATTTCTGCCGCAGGGCCTCCATGTTCAGGTCGCCCTCGCGCTTGGAGAGCTTGCGCCCGTCCGGCGCGACGAGCAGCGGCGCGTGTGCGTATTCCGGGGCCTTGCCGCCGAGCGTTTCCATCAGCCAGATCTGCCGCGGTGTGGAGTCGAGTAGGTCGCGTGCGCGCACAACGCGCGTGATGCCCATGTCGAGATCGTCCACGCTTACGGCGAGCTGATAGGCGAACACGCCGTCCGAGCGCCGGATGAGAAAATCGTCGCGCCCGTGCCGCAGTTTGGCTGCCTGCAGACCGTAGTGCGCGTCAACGAAGGCAATGTCCGCGTCCGTGACCGCAAGCTTTTTCGCCGCGCGACGACCCATGCGCAGGCGCTTTTGCACCTCCTGCTCTGACAGCGTCCGACAGGGGCAGCCGGCCTCGCGCGGCTCGCCGGGGTGCGGTGCGCTCGCGGCCAGACGCTCTGCGCGGCTGCAATAGCAATCATACACCATGCCGCGCTCGGTCAATGCATCCAGCGCGGCGGTGTAGCGCTGTGCGCGCGCGCCTTGACGGCAGTCCTGCGAGCCGGGGCGCCAGCCCTCGTCCCAGTCGAGCCCAAGCCAGAGGAGGTCGTCGGCCATCAGGTCAGCATAGTGCTCCCAGCTGCGCTCCGGGTCGAGATCCTCAAGGCGGAACACCATCGTCCCGCCGCGTGCGCGCACGTCCAGCCATGCAAGCAGAAATGTCAGCATATTGCCCAGGTGCAGCCGCCCGCTCGGGCTGGGTGCGAAGCGGCCGCGGATCGTGTTATCCGGCATCGGTCATCCCTCCGGTTTCATACTGAGCGTATTATAGCATAACCGCGCCGGTTGGCAACGCTTTTGCGCCAAATCCCTTGAAACTATGCGGGAAATCGGATATAATAAAGTGTTATTATCAGCGGAGGAATGTCTCATGGCGAAATCATCCATCGAAAAAACAAATGTCATGCGTCTGCTCGACCAGAAGAAGGTGCCCTACACGCCGCACACATATCCGCACGGCGACGATGCGGTGGACGGCGTGACCGTCGCACAGATGACGGGCATGGACCCGGCGAAGGTGTTCAAGACGCTGGTTGCCCGCGGCGCGAGCAAGACGCCGTACGTGTTCGTCATTCCGGTCGCGTGCGAGCTCGACCTCAAGAAAGCGGCGAAGGCCGTGGGGGAGAAGTCCATTGCCATGCTGCACGTGTCCGAGCTCACGCCCCTGACGGGCTATGTGCGCGGCGGCTGCTCGCCGGTCGGCATGAAAAAGCAGCTGCGCACGGTCTTTGCTTCTCAGGCGCTCGCGCAGGAGACCATCCTTGTCAGTGCCGGCAAGATCGGCTATCAGGTCGAGGTCGCGCCGCAGGCGCTCATCGCGCTCGTGCGTGCGGGCACGGCGGAGCTGACCATAGAATCCTAAGCAACCACGGAGGCACCCATGCGGGATCATATTGTAATCAAAGGCGCGCGGGAGAACAATCTCAAGAACATTGATGTGGAAATTCCGCGCGATGCACTGGTCGTCATGACCGGCCTGTCCGGCTCGGGCAAGTCGAGCCTTGCGTTCGACACCATCTTTGCCGAGGGACAGCGGCGCTATATGGAGAGCCTCTCGTCGTATGCGCGCCAGTTTCTCGGCCAGATGGACAAGCCGGACGTCGATTCCATAGAGGGCATGAGCCCGGCCATTTCCATCGACCAGAAGACCACCAGCAAAAATCCGCGCTCGACCGTCGGCACGGTCACGGAGATCTACGACTATCTGCGTCTGCTCTGGGCGCGTGTCGGCGTGCCGCACTGCCCGAAGTGCGGCAAGGAGATCCGCCGCCAGACGGTCGACCAGATCGTCGATCAGATCGCGGCGCTGCCGCAGGCGACGCGCGTGCAGATCTTGGCGCCGGTCGTTCGCGCCAGAAAGGGCGAACACCAGAAGGTGTTCGACGATGCCCGCCGCGGCGGGTATGTCCGCGTGCGCGTGGACGGCAGCATCTACGACCTTACGGAGACGATCACGCTCGATAAAAACCGCAAGCACAATATCGAGATCGTGGTCGACCGCGTTGTCATCCGCCCCGACCAGAACCGCCGCCTGACCGACGCCGTGGAGATCGCGTCCGCGCTCTCCGGTGGTCTCGTGCTGGCAGACATCCCGGAGGAAAAGCGCGAGATCCTCTTCTCGCAGAACTACGCCTGCGACGACTGCGGCATCTCGATCGAGGAGCTCACGCCGCGGATGTTCTCGTTCAACAGCCCCTACGGCGCCTGCCCGACCTGCGGCGGCCTTGGCACGCGGCTGCGCATCGACCCGGCGCTCATCATTCCGGACCCGTCGAAGTCCATCCTCGACGGCGGCATCACCGCGAGCGGCTGGAACGGCGTCAAAGATGAGAGCATCAGCCGGATGTATTACGACGCACTGGCGGAAAAATATCACTTTGACCTTGCAACGCCCATCGGCGACCTGCCGGAGCACGTGCGCGAGATCCTGCTCTATGGCACGGGGGATGAAGAGCTCACCCTGCATTATGATACCAACCGCGGTTCCGGCGTGCTGCGCCGCCCGTTTGAGGGCATCGTCTGCAACCTTGAGCGCCGCTATCAGGAGACGCAGAGCGATGCCATGCGTGCATCGCTCGAGGACTGCATGGCAGAGACGGCCTGCCCGGACTGCCACGGCGCGCGGCTGCGGCCGGAGGTGCTGGCCGTCACGGTCGGCGGGCTGAATATCTCGGAGTTCACTGCACTGCCGATCACGGAGGAACTGGCGTTTCTCGACCGGCTCACGCTCAGCGAGAAGGATGCGCAGATCGCCGACAGTATTTTGCGCGAGGTGCACTCGCGCCTGCATTTTCTGCAGAGCGTCGGATTGCAGTACCTGACGCTCGCGCGCTCGGCGGCCACGCTGTCCGGCGGCGAGAGCCAGCGCATCCGGCTCGCAACACAGATCGGCTCGTCGCTCATGGGCGTGCTGTATATTCTGGATGAGCCGTCCATCGGTCTGCACCAGCGCGACAATGAAAAGCTGCTGGCCACGCTGCGCGAGCTGCGTGATCTCGGCAACACGCTCCTCGTCGTCGAGCACGACGAGGACACCATGCGTGCGGCAGATTATCTCATCGACATCGGCCCGGGTGCGGGTGTGCACGGCGGGGAAGTGGTCTGTGCCGGTACGCCGGAGGAGGTCGCGCGCTGCGAGCGCTCCATCACCGGGCAGTATCTGTCCGGCAAAAAGAAGATCCCCGTGCCCGCGCAGCGCCGCACCGGAAACGGTCACGCGCTCGTGATCCGCGGTGCGACCGAGCACAACCTCAAGCACGTGGACGTGCAGATCCCGCTCGGCGTCATGACGTGCGTGACCGGCGTGTCCGGCAGCGGCAAGTCCTCGCTCGTCAACGAGGTGCTGTATAAAACGCTTGCGGGCAAGCTTAACCATGCGAAGTTCCGTCCCGGGAAATGCGACGGCATTGACGGTGTGGAGTATCTGGACAAGATCATCAATATCGACCAGAGTCCCATCGGCCGCACGCCGCGCTCCAATCCGGCGACGTATACCGGCGTTTTCGACCTAATTCGCGATGTGTTTGCTTCCACGCAGGACGCGAAAGCCCGGGGCTATAAGGCCAATCGCTTTAGCTTCAATGTGAAAGGCGGGCGTTGCGAAGCTTGCTCGGGCGATGGCATTATCAAGATCGAGATGCACTTTTTGCCCGATGTCTATGTGCCGTGCGAAGTCTGTAAAGGCCGGCGGTACAATCGCGAAACATTGGAAGTGCGCTATAAGGGCAAGAACATTTATGATGTGCTCGAAATGACCATTGAAGAAGCGTTGGATTTCTTTTCTGTGCATACGCGCATCACGGCCAAGCTGCAAACGCTTTACGACGTGGGGCTGGGCTATGTGAAGCTCGGGCAACCATCCACCACACTATCCGGTGGCGAAGCGCAGCGTATCAAGCTGGCGACGGAACTTTCGCGCCGCGCGACGGGGCGCACGCTCTATGTGCTGGACGAGCCGACTACGGGCCTACATGTGGCCGACGTAGAACGCTTGAACGAGGTGCTGCAGCGGCTGGCGGACGCGGGCAATACGCTGGTGATCATTGAGCACAACCTCGATATCATCAAAACCGCCGACTACATTCTCGATATCGGCCCCGAAGGCGGGGATCGTGGCGGTGAGATCATTGCCACCGGCACGCCAGAGGAAATCGCGCAAAATCCCATTAGCTATACGGGCGCGTTTTTGAAAAAAATCTTATAACTGGCGACGATAGTCTTCTCCCA
>OJPS01001018.1_pt1 | contig 20170 bp, 14 predicted proteins | sample 1598551 | NCBI WGS metagenome assembly OJPS01 (sample SAMN03922488, study PRJEB24848) | human gut metagenome | isolation source: stool sample | host: Homo sapiens | place: Germany | collected 2011-05 | reverse complement strand
TTATGTTTCTAATTATCAGAAAAATATATTTGCTCTTATATCGAACTCACGTTATTATAACTTGAAAGAGATGGAGTCTCTTAATGTGACCGACATCTATCATACCGACGGTTACTTGAACTTCGAGAACGTGCAGAACGGTAGCATTACCATCAACCGCAGCCATCAGAAACGCAATGAGTACTCGGCCGGTAGCCGCATCTGGGCCGGTTTCATCGAGGCCGACTATTATCCGGTGAAGGCCTTGCTGGTGAACTTGGGCGTACGTATGGAAAGCACGCGTCAATGGGTGAAATACTATAATGACGGTGGCATGGAGATGCGGCGCGACCTGAACACCGATGAGTTTTTCCCGGCCTTGAATCTTAAGTACACGTTCGACAAGAAAAACAGCTTGCGTCTGGCGGCTTCGCGTACGGTGACACGGCCTTCGTTTGTCGAGATGGCTCCTTTCCTTTATCAGGAGTCTTATGGCGGCACCCAAGTACGTGGTAATGAAAACCTGGACAACGGTTACAACTACAACATAGACTTACGTTATGAGTTCTTTCGTCCGTCGTCCACCGACATGGTGGCCGTCACGGCCTACTACAAGTATTTGGACAGTCCTATCGAGCGTACGCAGACTACGTCCGGTGGTGCCATGATGCATTCTTTCCAGAACGCGTCCGACGGTTTGGTTGCAGGGGTTGAAGTGGAAGCACGCAAGGAAATAGTGAAAGACTTGAAAGCGGGAATCAACGCGTCCTACATGTACACCAACGTAAACCTTCCGGAAGGTGGGGTTTACACCAATGCCGAACGTCCGCTGCAAGGTGCGTCGCCCTACCTGATGAATGCCGATCTCACCTATTCGCCTAAGTTCGGAAAGGAAAGCCAGCTCACCGTGGCCTTGCTCTACAACTTGCAAGGCGAGCGCATACAGGCTGTGGGTATACAGGGTATCGGTGATGTGAAGCAACTCACTCTCCATACGTTGGATTTCAATGCCAATGTGAAGTTCAACGCTCATTGGAGCGTGAAGTTCTCGGCCAAGAATCTTTTGAATACCGATGTGGTGTTCCGTCAGGAGATACCGAGTAAGAATACCGAGGTGGAAGTGGAGCGCTTTAACGAAGGTGTGGGGTTGAGCTTCGGAGTGACGTATACATTATAAAAGTAGTAAAAGCATAAATTAATTCAATTCAAAACTTTAAAAAGAGAGAAAGATGAAAACAAATTTCATGAAAGTTTCCACGTGGGCTATGGCTCTGTGCGCTTCTATGGCTGTGTTTACGGCTTGTAACGACGACGAGAACGGAACTACACCGCCTCCCGCTCCGAGTGTTGAAAACTTGGGCGGCATCGTGACGGAAAACATGACCCTCACGGCCAATACGGAGTACAAGCTGACCAGTCAGTTGCAGGTAAAGGCCCCCGCCGTACTTACCATCGAAGAAGGTGTGAAGATAACGGCAGCCGACAGCGAAGATCCTATTTACATTCTGATTGAGCAAGGAGCCAAAATCAATGCAGTGGGCACAGTGGAAAATCCTATCGTGATGACGGCCGAAAATAAGACTGCCGGTGGTTGGGGCGGTTTGCACATCTGCGGTTATGCTCCCACCAATGCGGGTTCGGGATTTTCTGAAATCGGTAATGCCGCTTATGGCGGCAATGATGCCAATGATAATTCCGGTGTGTTGAAGTATATACGTTTGGAATATACGGGTTTTGCTCTGGATGACGAACACGAGTCCAACGGCATTTCTTTCTACGGTGTGGGTGCCGGAACCCAGGTGTCGTATGTGCAGACTTACGTAGGTGCCGATGACGGTTTGGAGTTCTTTGGCGGTACGGTGAATGTAGACCATTGCGTAGTAGTGGATTGCACGGACGATAGTTTCGACTGGACAGAAGGTTGGAGCGGCACGGCTACCAACCTTGTGGCTTACCAGACCGATGCTTCCTGCGACTGTTTGATTGAAGCCGACAACAACGGCGACAATTTCGATGCAACTCCGGTGGCTCACCCCACTTTGCGCAACCTTTATTTGGTGGGCAACGGCAGCAGCGAGAACAAGCGCGGCATCCGTTTGCGTGCCGGTACACGGGCTAATATCGACGGCGCGAAGGTAGCGGGCAAGCCTAATCCGCTCACTATTGAAACGACGCAGACCGACGATGCTTTGGCCAACGGTACTTCCGTGTTGAAAAATGTACAGATTGCAGGTGTGTTGAAGAACGACGTGACGGGTGGAAAATATCTTTCGGCCAATTTCCTGACAGGACAAGGCAATGCTGAAAACGCCCAGATAGCCACGACGTGGGACGATGTGGCCGGTGATTTGTCTTTCGCTTGGTTGAATGACGCTTGGGTGACGGCTGTTCAATAAGCAATATCTTTATTTTAAAAGACAATCCCTCGGAATGCACAGTGGTGCAACCGGGGGATTGTTTCGGTTTTTCCGTATGCCTTTTGTTTATCGGATACTGACGGTGCACGGGCTGTCCAATTCGGTTTTCCACAGACGCAAGTAATCGAACCATGCTTTGCTGTTCTTGAAACCGTCTTTTTCACGCCGGGCACACACGGTGATGTAGTAACGGATATGCTTGTCGGCATCGGTACCTAATAGGGTGAGGTAATTGAACTCGTCTTCTTTCATTTCCTTGCGGCAGGCTTTGTCGGTGTACAGACCCAAGCCGACCCATTCGTCATGTTCCGGTGTACTTTTTTCTGGGACGTTGTTCCCCCAACTGCCGCAAAGGCCGTCTTCCTGCATGAAGCCGGTGGAGTGGCGTTCCAGTTTTTGTATGCCCGTGCAGAAGGTCGCGTCCGGCGAAGCGCCGTCGATGCGGATGTCCACCTCCACGTCGCGGTGTCCGGCATAGAGTGTGTAGCGTTGGGTCATGTGCAACGTTTGTCCGTGGTATATCCATCCGCCGTCGGCTACTTCCACTACGGTACGTACCGGTCCGTCGGCCAGGATGGTCTGCCTGCGCCAAGCCACGGTGTCGATGTAGCAGGGTTTGTCGTTTTGGTAACCCCGGAACGAACCTGCGCCCACAGACTGTCCGGCCCAGAGGATGTCACAACCGTATCCTTGTGCCAGTTGTTCGGGCGTGGTGTAGAATCCGGTGCTGTCCATCTCCAACCGGTAGGAGGTTTTGCCGTACAGGTCGATGCTTTGCCGGTTGTCCATGTAGATGCGGAACGCTGCCAACCGGCTTTCGAAAACCGCACCGTGCCCATAGATACTGTTGTACATGTCCAACAGATCGGCATTGCCGGGATAGGTGATGGATTTCACTTCCGGATGCTTTCCTTTTTCGTCGTGCAGTTTCAGGTAAGCGCGTGTTTCGCGAGGGTAGCTTCGGGGAGCGTCCGCATCGGACAGCGTGATGTGGTACACGGCCTCACCTTGCGCCGGGATGTCGGCCGTGAAGGCCAGTTCGTCGGCTCGGAAGTCGCCGTTCAGGTCGTCCGCTTGCGAGGGGATTTCCCGTCCGTCGCAGACGACTTTGGCAGACCGGACATGCAGGCCGTCGGCATGGCGGTGCAGGTCGACCACCACCGGATAGGCTTTGCGTGCCATCCTCGTGGGATTGGATATGCGTACTTCCCGTATGATTTCACGGGCTTGTCCCGTTCCTGCGCAGGACAAGCCTATCAGGAACAAGGCCGATAATGAGAGTCTCATGGCCATATCTGTTTATTCTACGGCTTCTCCTTGCCCGTCTTCAGTGAGGTAGAAGAGCGGAGAAGGGTTTGTTTGTTTCACCTTATAATAATGTAAACCGCTGTCGTTCGTGCGCGGATACCAATGGCCGAGCAAACGTATCATTTCTGCGCCGGCCCAGATGACGGGACCGTAACCGTGGGCAGCCTGATAGTTGGCCGGACGGTAGTAGTAGAACGCAGGATCGAATCCCATTCCTGTACCCACGCAAGTACCGTCCACTTGCCCGCCCTCCTTGATTTGCGTACTGACGGCATGCCATCCGAGCTGCGCCACCGGGCCGTAAGTGATGCCTTCTATCCATCCTTTGTTGATGGCGTGGGCGATGCAATATACATAAATGGCCGTGGCCGAAGTTTCTAAGTAGGAATCGCTGCGGTCCACAAGCTGGTGCCAGAAACCTTCCGAACTTTGGTAGGCCGCCAAGCCCTTGATGTGGCGGCGCAGTTGTTCGAGCAGGAACGGGCGGTCGGGATGGTCTTCGGGCAGGGCGTCGAGCAGTTCGCAGTTGGTCAGTATGGCCCATCCGTTGGCACGTGCCCAATGGAAAGTGGGCTGTTGTGCCAGTCCTTCTACGTAACCGTGGCGGTAAAGCCCCTTTTCCGGTACAAACATGCGGTCGATGAACTGACGGCTGACCTTGGCCGCCTCGTTGAAATATTTTGTGGATTCCTCTTTTTTATAAATGCCACGATAGGCCAAAGAAGGGACTCCCATGAACATGTCGTCCAACCAGATGGTGTTGCGTTGTGGGCGGTGGCGTGCGAATGTGCCGTCGGGCAGGCGGTATTGTCCGTGTTCGATGAAAGCGAAATAATTTTCTATCAGGTCGGACAGCGGCAAGGACGGGTCGGCGATACACGCCTTCATCATGGCGCAACACATGGCTCCGGCATCGTCCAATGCTTTCGGGTGCAGGATTTGTTCCATCTGTGCGTCGGTATCTTTGTACTGTTCGTAAAGCTTGCGGAATCCCGGAGCGACTTCGGCCAAGAATCTGAAACGGCGGACGACGTAATCTTTGTACCGGGCATCTCCTGTCACTTCGGAAGCATCCAGCAGTGCCTGGTAAGTCACGCCCCATTCATAACTTCCGATGCGGAATGTGCCTCGGTCGAGCGTGGAGCCGTGGGGGATGTGCCGGTAGTCGGTCACTTCTTTTCCGTCGGTATCCAATACGCGTACAGGGGTATGCTGCTCAATGTAGGCGAACACCCGGTCGATGTCTTTCTTGACTTGTTCGACGGTCAGGTTGCCATAGGGTACTTTGTATTCCGGTTGGAGCAAGTGCAACGGAGTGGTCATGTCGTTGATTTCAGTTTCCTGTGCAGTGACGGAGTGACCGAGGGATAGGATGCCTACGGCAAGGAAGCAGGCTTTGCAGATGGTTTTCATGCGTCTCGTTTATAAAATCAGGTTAATAATCTGTGTCGGATTGTCGCAAAAATACAGGTAATCCAAATGCAAAATTAGGAATAAATCCGTAACGTAAGAGGATAATCCTGCGGTTTTTTAAAATTTATTTTCCGATAAAATTGGAAATTACGGAAGTTATGTTGAATTTTGCATGTAGATAATTGTAGCATCATGAAAAACCTGATTTCAATTTTGTGTATGGGATTGTCCATGCTTTCCATGGGACTTTATGGCAAAAACAAGGTTTCGGGCGATTTGCGTTGGGTCGGTACGCGGCCTTCGTCTGACCGTCCGGTCAGTTTGGGCATTCCGTTCCTGAAGGGGGAACTGGAGGCCGATGGCCGTGTGGGGTTGAAATACGGGGACGGGACGGACATCCCGTCGGACTGTTGGCCGTTGGCTTACTGGCCGGACGGTTCGGTCAAATGGGTCGGAGTGGCCGCCGTGATACCGGAAGAAGCGGAAGACATCCGTTTTGAAACCACTTCGAAGAAACCAATAAAAGAGAACCGTTCCGGGGCAAAGGTGCGGGTAGACGAGACACCCTCTTTCTTCCGGGTGTCCACCGGAAAGGTTGAGGCTTATATTCCCAAACTGGGTGGTTGCCTGCTTGACAGCCTCCGCTACGGAGGGAAGACGGTAGGCGGACAAGCCGCCTTGCTGTGTTCCACGCAGGACCGTCCGTCGGCAGAAGGAGAGGCGGTATTGCATTTCACCGGCTATCGCGGGCAAGTGGAACGCGTCACGGTGGAACGTGCCGGGGATGTCCGGGCATTGGTGCGGGCGGAAGGCCGCTATGCGAACGATGCCACGGGGCGGAAATGGCTTCCGTTCACCGTACGCTTTTATTTTTATGCCGGGAGCGAACAAGTCAAGATGGTACATACCTTTGTGTTCGATGGTGACATGGATCACGATTTCATCCGTAGTCTGGGCATCCGTTTCGAGGTTCCCATGCGCGAGGCCGTTTACAATCGTCACATAGCTTTCGCCACGGCCGATGGTGGGGTATGGGCGGAACCGGTGCAGCCTTTGGTGGGCCGTCGCGTGTTGTCGTTGGATGGGAAAAAGGATTGGCAGGCGAGGCAGATGCGTGGCGGACGCATACCGGCCTATGAGAAGTTCGATGCCAAGAACCGTCATCTTCTCGACCGTTGGGCGGTGTGGGACGGTTTCCGATTGAGCCAGATGACGGCCGACGCTTTTTCTATCCGTAAGCGTACGCATGCCGACCGTCCGTGGATAGGGACTTTCTCGGGAACCCGTGCGCCGGGTTATGTGTTTGCCGGAGACGTAAGCGGCGGATTGGGCGTGGCTCTGAAAGATTTTTGGCAATCCTATCCCACGGCTTTGCAGGTGGACAGTGCCGCTGCCCGGAATGCCAACCTGACCGTATGGATGTGGAGTCCCGACGCAGGGCCGATGGACTTGCGGCATTACGACGATGTGGCGCACGATTTGGAGGCCAGTTATGAGGACGTGCAGGAAGGGATGAGCACGCCCTACGGCGTGGCGCGCACCCATACGCTGACCCTCATCCCGTCTGTGGCTTATCGGGGAAAGGAGGCGGTAGCCCGGACGGCATCCATGTTGGCCGAAGACGCCCCCTTGTTGTGCACACCGGAATACCTCCACGCCAAGCATGCCTTCGGGGTGTGGAGCCTGCCCGACCGGAGCAACCCGAAGCGGGCACGGGTGGAGGACCGTCTGGAAGACTATTTGGACTATTATGTGAAGGCTGTCGATCAACATCGCTGGTACGGTTTCTGGAACTACGGTGATTTTATGCACACCTACGATTCCGTGCGTCATACATGGCGGTATGACGTGGGCGGGTACGCATGGGACAACACGGAACTGGCCTCCAATATGTGGTTGTGGTACAGTTTTCTGCGCACCGGCCGTGCCGACCTTTGGCGGATGGCCGTGGCTATGAGCCGCCACACGACGGAGTGCGACGTGTATCATCTCGGACCTTTTGCCGGATTGGGGTCGCGTCACAACGTGAGCCATTGGGGCTGTGGAGCGAAGGAGGCACGCATCAGCCAAGCGGCATGGAACCGTTTCTATTATTATTTGACCACGGATGAGCGCAGCGGTAACCTGATGACAGAAGTGCGCGATGCCGAACAGAAACTTTATGACATCGATCCGATGAGGCTGGCTCTGCCGCGTGAGAAGTATCCTTGTACGGCACCGGCACGTTTGCGTGTCGGTCCTGATTGGTTGGCTTACGCCGGAAACTGGATGACGGAATGGGAACGGACGGGCAACACGGCTTACCGCGACAAAATCACCGCAGGCATGAAGAGCATCTCGGCCTTGCCCCACGGCATCTTTACCGGGCCGGGCGTATTGGGTTTCGACCCTGCCACGGGCGTGTTGAGCTACGAGGGAGACCCCGGTTTGCAGCGCACCGAACATTTGACCACCATCATGGGCGGTTTCCAAGTGATGAACGAGCTGATGGAAATGATAGACTTGCCGGAATGGAACCGCACGTGGCTCACCTTTGCCAGGGAATACAAGGAGAAGGCGCGCACGATTACGCACAATCCTTTCCCTGTGACACGCCTTACGGCTTATGCCGCTGCCAAAACGGGGAATAGGGAACTGGCTGCCGAGGCTTGGGATGAATTGTGGCACGTGTGGCATAATGACAAACCTTTCACGGTGCGTCGTGTGGAGGTGCCCGAAGTTCCAGCACCGGTGGACGAGAATCCCGTGGTGTGCACCAACGATGCGGCCACATGGAGTCTGGCCGCCATCTACATGCAGGAAGTCATTCCCGAATAGCTAAAAACAGCCTTTCTTGTCGTATTTTGCTTCGGAGTGTGCTCGTAAGTTGCGCGAACAGGGCACTTGTTGCGGACAGGTCACGGTGTTTGCTTATACCAGCCGTTTCCGGACGGATGTTTCCGGCAATATGGTTCAACAACAGGTACGTATGCCTGTACCGACACAGGATGCGGCCGAAATCGTACATGCGGCTTTGAAAGCGTTGCGGTTGCATGCGTATGACGGGCATTTCGATTACAAGAAAGTCGGCGTTATCGTTTGGGATTTGTCACCGCGTGAAGCGGTTCAGACGGATTTGTTTGATAAGTTGGATCGTGGAAGGCGTGGGGCATTGATACGGGCTGTTGACGAGATAAACCGTAAGAACGGGCATAACGCGGTGAAAGTGGCAGCATTGGGGACCGGACAGAAATATGCTTCGGAGAGGCAATACGTTTCGCGACGTTATACGATGACTCTGGACGAGGTCTTGGTGGTGAAAGTGTGAGAGCTTCAGTTTACCTTTTTGTGTTATTTTATGCTAAAATGAGCTTTAGCCCCGTTTTTTTCTCCTGATTTTCATTCTGATATTGGAAACATTTGCTTCCTTTGTAAGAGGAAGAAAAACAATTTTTAGGAACCTTTTAAATTTTAAGAATCATGAGAAACGTTTACTTTACTTCATTACTGATGCTTTGCATGAGTGTCCATGTGAAAGCCGGAGATTGGATGAAACGTCTGCCGGACAATCTTTTTGTATCCCAAGTTTCTATACCCGGAACGCATGATGCCGCTACGGGGAATGGGGTTACTTTGGCTTCCTATTCTCAATGTCAAGATATAGATGTGGCCACGCAGTGGTCTATCGGAATCCGTGCTTTCGATTTCCGTCCGAAAGTTAAAGGCGATTATTTGAATATCAACCATGGGATTGCTGTGACCAATCTTCGTTTCGACGATGCCTTGTACCTGTTGCGGGATTCGTTGAAGGAGCATCCATCCGAATTTGCGGTGATCCATTGTTTGTATGCCTCTGGTTACGATAGTGACAAAACCAAATACGAAACCATGTTGCGCGAATTATTGTCGCGTGAGGATTTGAAGGACTATTTCGTTCCGTTCCGGCGGGACTTGACGGTAGGGGATATGCGTGGAAAGATCTTACTGTTGAGCCGTGACCAATATGCTGGCAAACCGATAACAGGTGGTTTTTTCCAAAGCTGGTGCGGTTGGTTGGACTGGAATGCACAGTCTTCTTGCAATATTATAGGGGAGAGCGCGGCATCGGATTATAAATCTCCTTTGTGGGTGCAGGATTATGCCAATACGAAAGATAGCGAAGGAGGTGTGGCCAAGAAGGTAAGCGCGGTAACCGAGATGCTGGAGCATAGTACGAAACATGTGACAAAAGACGAGTCGGACGTGGTGTGGGTGTTTAACTTTGCATCGGCTTATCCCGGGTCGATATCCATGGCGAATGGCTATCGTGAGAATGCGACCTACACGAATGCGGCTATTATAGAGTATTTGCAGACGCATGAAGCGGGGCCTACGGGAGTTATTCTGATGGATTATTGTGTGGACAGGAGTCCTAACGAGGTGGATGGAAAGTACCTGACGCGTGGGCGCGAGTTGGTGGATACCTTGATTGCCAACAATTACAAATGGTTGGAACGTAGAAATAAGACGGTGTACGACAAGGCTTTGGAACGGATAGACAAGCTTTATGAGCAGTTGCAGGAGGCTCAAGAGAGTATTGCAACCGAATGTGCGGACGTGGCTGCCGAATTTGAGGATGAATTGGCTGCGGCAAAGGAAGTTATCGATCAACAAAAATATGAGATCGACAGTTTATATGCCGGATGGCTGTTCACGGAAAGTTATACGGTCGATTATACCGGGACCTATAGGATTATAAGGCAAATCGAGAAAGATGCGGAGAAAGCTCAGGCTGAATTTGATGAGGCATCGGGCATTCATGCGGTACAGGCTGAGCATATAGGAAACGATTGTCAGATATTCTCACTCACCGGAGAACGTTTGGATGCTCTTCGTCGTGGTACGGTCTGCATCGTGAAGTTCCCAGACGGTAAGGTGCGGAAGGTCGTTTGCAAATAAGGCTGCTCCCAATATTGGGCATAGGCAAGCCGGATTGGGCTTACGGAAGTCAAGCCGGTTGGTAAATAAGGAGGATACACTTGAATGGCAGAAGCCGTATGGAGGTATCCTCCTTCTTCATTCTCTCCCCACCAAGGTTTTTCCAAAAACTCCTTTCATCCTTCAGGATGTATGGTAAATGGCTTTCATATAAAGTGTTACGGAATGAAGGATAAGGAGGCCATCTTTCAGCTTCCTTTCATTGCGGAAGGCGGTAAAAAGTTCTCAGCCGAACGATAAATCATTCTCAGCCAAACGATTTATCGTTCGCCGCAGAACGAAATGAAGCATAGCTGAAGGATGTTTGGAACATCTTTCAGCTTGTAACTACAAGGTAATAAGAGACTTGTCATACAGCCTGAAAGATGAAAGGTGTTTTTGGGAAAACTCTGGTAGGGAGGAGAGAGGCTTTTGATGTCCATAAAAAAGAAATCCTGACCACCTCATCAAGAAGTGTTCAGGATTCTTTTTCTGTGCGCCTGATAGGACTCGAACCTACACGCCGCAAAGCACCAGATCCTAAGTCTGGCGTGTCTACCAATTTCACCACAGGCGCGGTAAGACGGCTGCAAAGATAGAAAGATTTATCGGCTTGGCCAAATTATCGTTTCAGAAATTCTCGTGCGGCTTCTATCATTGTGTCTTTGTTGCGTGCCAGGTCTTCTTGTGTGAGCGATACGCAAGTGTCCGGTTCGATACCGAATTCGATTTGGTTCATTCCGGCATCGTACATCGGGCAGGCGGAGAAGCGGACAGACCATCCGTTGGGGAGTTCGGACGAAAAGGGGAGGCCGGAACCGCCACCTGTGCGGTCGCCCATAATGGTGACCAAGGGGCATTCTTTCATATCGCGTACGAACGTATTGGTGGCACTATAACACGAACGGTTGGTCAGCACGACGGCTTTCTTTTGCCAACGTATGCCTTTCGACGGTTCGATGTATTCGGTTTCGGGGGACGAAAAATCATTGTGTCCCGTTCCGGTTTTATGGGCGATGTAGCCTACCAGTCGTTTTTCGTTGGTGAACCGTTCGGCCAATCGTTCGGCGTAGGTCAGCGTGCCGCCGGAATTGTTGCGTACGTCCACAATCAGCCCGTTGCACAAGCGCAGATAATACATGGCTTCATCCAGATTGCCTTCACCGATGCCGGAACTGAAGCTTCCATAATATATATAACCGATGTTGTCGTCGAGAATCTTGTAATACATGCCGGCGGCGATGCGGTAATCCGTCCCCAAATAAATTTGGTGGACACTGTCGTTGAAATTACTCGGGTAATTCTCATGCCAGCTCCAGTAACGGCCTACGTCGGCAGCAGAATAAAGGTTGACGTGGCCGTCGCGAAGTTCGGACAGCATGTCGCACAAGACTTCGAATAGTTGGGCGGAAGTCATTCCGTCATGTACGTGCGGACGGTATTTGGCATATACCTCGTTCCACGGCAGGCATCCTTCCTGCGCCTTGTAGTCGTGGAAACAGTATTGGGTGTCGATAATGCGCCAAAGCGTCTCGAAATTATTGACTGGCGTGTTGTCCGGCTCTTCTTCACGAATGCAACTCGGGCAGAAAAGCAGGGCGAGAATGGCGCAGAATATAAAAAAGATGTAATGTTTCATACCGATGGTGGGTTACAGGATAAACGGGCGGTGTTGCGGCTCTTTACGTTTGATGAAGCTGAAATGCTTCACGTAGCCTATCATGAAAGTATGGTTCCAGATATGGCTGCGCAGCCCGTTCACACGGCTTTGGCGGATGTCGCACAAATAGCCGGCCCGGAACGTAAATCCTGCAATGGGAAAGTCCAATGTCAGGAAATGGCGCATGGACGGCGCATTGCCCGGATAAGTAAAACATACGTTGTGGTCATAGTTGCCTAATGACATCTCATAGTAAGACTGTCCGTAGCGTGGGGAGAACATGGCTCCGATGAGCGGCAGGCTGGTTTGGTAGCGGGCGGTGAAAGGTACTTTGCGGATATGGAACGGGTAGACGGCCATCAGGGATGCGTCTATGTCGATGTCAGCCTTGGCCTGTACCGGATTGTTGGAATTACGGTTGTTGTAAATCGCTCCCAGTCCGGCATGGACTTCTCCTCCGGCCATCAGCCGCAACCGTCCGCCCACGACCCAGTTGTAATGCCAACCGATGGAATAATTTATCTTGCCCCCCAGTTCGTCGGAGTTTCCGGCCCGGTTGGAGGTATAACAAAAAAATCCGTCGAGGATGCTTTGTGTCGTGATGCGTCCGTCTAACCAGTGGGTTTTACGTAAGGTCTCATGCAGAATGCTCAGGTGAGGCCCGGTATAAGTGGAGGGAGACAGGTAAGTCTCGTATAGGCTTGTGCGTCCCGCGCCGAAGAGTGTGGCGTGTGTCGTATAGCGGTTTTCCGGAAGGGGGGCGGCATCTTGGGCTTGGCATGGCCTGATACCAAGAAATGTCCCTATGGCTAATAAGAAAATGAGTGCCCGCTCTCTGGCGGAGCGGGACATTCGGGACGAAACGGTTGTATAGGCCGGTAAGAAGTGAGACATATTATTCGTCTTCAAAAAGTTTCATTTGCCCGGTAAGCTCATCTATGATGTCGCTTTGGCTTTTACCGGCATCCGGATCCAGATTCTCCTTTTCTGTGTCTTTTTCTTCCGTTTCTTCCGCCACGGCTTCTTCGGTTTCCGGTTCCGGCCGGCGTATGGGTTCCAGTTCGGTAATGGTTGCCGTATCGAACGTGGTGAGCCGTTTGCCTTTCGCTTTGAAACTCTTTATGCCGATGAAACTTTCCGCATCAATTTCCTGCGGGTCGCGGAAGCTGTCGTGCCCGCCGAACGTGATTTGCAACCTTGGATAGGTTTCGTCCGTGAGCAAGACGAAGCGGCTGTCCTTGTTTTCTCCCATGAAACTTTGGGGCTTGGTACTCGGTTCGAACGCAAAACGCTTGACGTAAGGATAACCTTGCTGGTCGGCATCGTAGAGAACGGCACACCATATCTTGTCCGGTGAGAATTTTTCGATACGGAGTATGCCCGGTTCATAATGGTTGTTTACGTCGAAATTGGTCGTGTAGAACTCTCCGCTTTTCAGGATGACCAAAATCAGGTCTTCGCTGTGGAACTCACCCAGGTATTCTCCCCGCTCGTCGTAATTCAGGCGGTTGACATCGTGGTCGAACCATACTTTGCGTCCGCCCAAGGTAGAACCGCCGTGGGATTTCAGGCCGATACGCTGTATCTCGTTTTTGCTTAAAATGTTACCCATGCTTTGGCGGCCTTTGATAGTCACAGTACTGAAATCCTTTTCCACAAATATCTTTTTGAGTTTCAGGGCGGGTTTCAGGGTAATTTTGATGACCTCCGCTTCTCCGTTCGGATTGGCCGTGAAGTAGACGACGCGTGAAAAGGGTTTGCCTTGTGTCAGGTCGTATTCACGGTCGCGGGTGATGGAAGTCACATTGAAACGTTTGATGTAGTAGAAACCGTCCTTGCCGTCCCGGTAGGCTACGTTGTAAATCGTCCGTTTGTCGTTGCGCTTGAACACTGCGGCATGGATGATTTCGGCTTTTTTCTTTTCCGCCTTGCTCCTTTCCGTTTCGCCCACGAACGTTTTGTCGCTGATACGGATGACTTTATAAGTTCCGTCGCGGTAGAAAATGATGGCATCGTCGAGATCGGAACAGTTGGCAATGAATTCGTCCTTTTTGAGCGATGTGCCGATAAAGCCCTCTTCGCGGTTGATGTACAGTTTCTCGTTGGCTTCCACCACCTTGGTAGCTACGATCGTATCGAAATTGCGCAGTTCGGTATGACGCGGATGCTCATCGCCGTATTTGGCTTTCAGCATACGGAACCAGTTGCAGGTGACTTCCACCATGTTGTCCAAGTCGCGGTCGATGCGTGCAATCTCATCTTTCATCCGGGCGATGGCGTCGTTGGCCTTGTCTTTATTGAATTTCAGGATTCGGGCCATTTTGATGTCCATCAGTTTGAGGATATCGTCTTGAGTCACTTCCCTTATCATCTGCGGATAGAAAGGCGTGAGCCGTTCGTCGATGTGTGCGCAGGCCGCGTCCATATCTTTGGCCTGTTCGAAGTTGCGGTCTTTGTAAATCCGCTCTTCGATGAATATCTTTTCGAGCGAGGCGAAATGCAGGCTTTCTTGAAGTTCTCCTTTCCGGATGAGCAATTCCTTGCGGAGCAGTCCGAGCGTGTTGTCCACTGAACGTTTCAGCACTTCGCTGACGGTCAGAAAGCAAGGTTTCTTGTCGTCGATGACACAGCAGTTGGGCGAGATACTGACTTCGCAGTCGGTAAAGGCATAGAGGGCATCCAATGCCTTGTCCGAACTTACGCCCGGCGTCAGGTGCACTAAGATTTCCACTTCGGCAGCCGTGTTGTCCTCTACCTTGCGTACTTTGATTTTGCCTTTTTCGATGGCTTTCAGGATGGAGTCGATCAGGGTTGTAGTAGTCTTTCCGTAAGGAATCTCACGGATGGCCAGCGTCTTGTTGTCTATCTTGGTGATTTTGGCACGTACTTTCACTACGCCCCCTCGTCCGCCATCGTTATATTTACTTACGTCGATACTTCCTCCTGTCAAGAAATCCGGGTAAAGTTGAAACGGTTCGTCATGCAGGTAGTTTACGGCGGCATCGCATATCTCGTTTAAATTGTGCGGCAGGATTTTGGAAGACAAACCTACGGCAATGCCTTCCACGCCTTGAGCCAACAGCAGAGGGAATTTGACCGGAAGCGTCACCGGTTCCTTGTTCCGGCCATCGTATGAAAGTTTCCATTCCGTGGTTTTGGGGTTGAACACCACATCGAGGGCGAATTTGGAGAGCCGGGCCTCGATATAACGCGGAGCTGCCGCCGAGTCGCCGGTAAGGATGTTGCCCCAGTTTCCTTGGCAGTCTATGAGCAAATCCTTCTGTCCCAACTGTACCAAGGCATCCCCGATGGAAGCGTCTCCGTGCGGATGGAATTGCATGGTATGTCCCACGATGTTGGCCACCTTGTTGTAGCGCCCGTCGTCCATACGCTTCATGGAGTGCAGGATGCGGCGTTGTACCGGTTTGAAACCGTCATTGATGTGGGGCACGGCCCGTTCGAGAATCACGTAAGAGGCATAATCCAGAAACCAATTCTGATACATTCCGCTCAAGTGGTGCGTGATGCTGTCGTGAGGACTTGTTTCCGGTTGGTAATTGGAGTGTGCGTCATTTTCCTCTTCCGGGCTTCCCGTAGTCAGGTCTGTCAACTCGTCTTTGTCTTCGCTCATATTTATGTCGATTATATATCTATTTTAACGCAAAAATAACATTTTAATGAAAAAAAAGGCGTACTTTTGCGAAAGATTTATCAATATTTTACGAATAGAGTATGGCTCAGGAAGATGTATTCAAGAAAATAGTGTCACATTGTAAGGAATACGGTTTCGTGTTTCCTTCAAGCGACATCTATGACGGATTGGGTGCCGTGTATGATTACGGTCAGAACGGTGTGGAGTTGAAAAATAACATCAAGCAATATTGGTGGCAGAGCATGGTGTTGCTGCACGAGAACATCGTAGGTATCGATGCCGCCATCTTCATGCACCCTACGACGTGGAAGGCCAGCGGACACGTGGACGCATTCAACGACCCTTTGATTGACAACCGCGACAGCAAGAAGCGTTATCGTGCGGATGTATTGATTGAAGACCAGATTGCCAAGTACGAAGAAAAGATAAACAAAGAAATAGCCAAGGCGGCCAAGAAGTTTGGGGATAGCTTTGATGAGCAGAAGTTCCGCGAAACCAATCCCCGCGTGTTGGAACATCAGCAGAAACGCGATGCGTTGCACCAGCGTTACAGTGATGCGATGAATGCGGGCGACCTGAATGAACTGAAACAGATCATCTTGGATGAGGGTATCGTGTGCCCCATCAGCGGCACGCACAATTGGACTGACGTCCGCCAGTTCAATCTGATGTTCAAGACCGAGGTCGGTTCTACGGCCGAAGGTTCTTCCACTATTTACCTGCGTCCGGAAACCGCCCAAGGCATCTTCGTGAACTACCTGAACGTGCAGAAGACGGGGCGCATGAAGCTGCCTTTCGGTATCGCACAGATCGGCAAGGCGTTCCGCAACGAAATCGTGGCCCGTCAGTTTATTTTCCGTATGCGCGAGTTCGAGCAAATGGAGATGCAGTACTTCGTGAAGCCCGGCACGGAGCTTCAATGGTTCGAAACGTGGAAGAAGACCCGTATGGCTTGGCATCAGGCATTAGGCTTCGGAGCGGAAAACTACCGTTTCCACGACCATGAGAAACTGGCGCACTATGCCAATGCGGCCAGTGACATCGAGTTCCACATGCCTTTCGGTTTCAAGGAAGTGGAAGGTATCCATAGCCGTACGAATTTTGATTTGAGCCAACATGCCAAGTATTCGGGCAAGAAGATAGAATATTTCGACCCCGAAACGAACGAAAGCTATACGCCGTACGTCATCGAGACCTCTATCGGAGTGGACCGTATGTTCCTTTCCATCATGTGCCACAGCTATGAGGAAGAGAAACTGGAAAACGGAGAAATTCGCGTGGTGCTCAAGTTGCCGGAGGCATTGGCGCCGGTAAAACTGGCCGTCATGCCGTTGGTAAAGAAAGACGGTCTGCCGGAGAAAGCGCACGAAATCATCAGCAACCTGCGTTTCCATTTCAACTGCAAATACGATGAGAAGGATTCTATCGGCAAGCGTTACCGCCGTCAGGATGCCATCGGTACGCCGTATTGCGTGACAGTGGATTACGATACGTTGAAAGACAATACCGTGACGTTGCGTCACCGCGACACGATGGAGCAGAAGCGGGTGAACATTGCCGACTTGCAAGGTATCATCGAAGACCGTGTGAGCATCACTTCGTTGCTGAAAAAGATTATGTAACCCTGCCTAAAAAAGACAGACATTAATGAAAAAAGGTTTATTGTATCTGGCAGTCGTCATCTTCTCCGTGTGTACCTTGGGGGCTTGCAAGGAGGAAGACGATACGTATGATGCTTATGCGAATTGGCCTGCCCGTAATGCCGAGTATTTTGCTCAAATCGCTGCCGAAGCCCGTGATTCCATTGCCCGGGCAAAGGGACAGTATGGCGAACGTTGGGAAGAACATTGCAACTGGCGCATGTTCAAATCGACGACCAAGTCGCAGAATGCGGCCGGGGCGTTGACCGATTCGATTTGTGTATATATTGAACAGCGGGGTGCGGGGACGGAAAGTCCGACATGGTCCGACACGGTCCGTGTCAATTACCGGGGCTATCTGATGCCTACCCAAAATATGGTAAACGGAGAATGGGTGGAAGAGCGTAAGGTGTTCTCCCAGTCTTTCATGGGTGAACTGGACAATCAGATTGCCGTGCCGGCCAAGATGGGAGTATCGAGTGCCGTAGCCGGATTTGCCACGGCTTTGCAATACATGCATAAAGGTGATGTCTGGTGGGTATATATACCGTCTGAACTGGCTTACGGAAGCCAGTCGACAGGTTCGGTGCTGCCTTATTCCACTTTGACGTTTTATGCCAATCTGGTAGAGTATTACGAACCGGGAGAGGACGTTCCGGACTGGAAATAGAAAGTATGTTGAAATATATAATCCTTATAAACGAATGACACAGCAGATAAGATAAACCAAATTCTTCCTCTATTGTGTCATTCGTTTTTTTCAAATCAAAGTCCCTTGTTCACCAATAGGTAGTGTACTAATGCCCAGTCTTGATCATTGGCATATTCGTCATAGAATTGTGCTTTTATTCCGTTTACTTCGTGTGGATAAACATAGGCACAGGAGGCTTTGCCATCTTCGAAGAATAGACAGAGGTTGTTACGGACTATTTCTTCTGCACGTTGTTGATAAGCAGCCTTCCCCGTGCATTGGGCATAAAGATGAAAGACTTCGGCCGTAATCGTACTCCAATAGTGCGGCATCGTATCGCCAAAGAGTTCCCGTTTGCCGAACCAGTAACCATCCCAATGGCGAATGCTGATGTCATGGAGATAATAGCTGGGTTGACAACCGTTAAAGGCTTCCAATACTGGTAATTGTCGTTGGGCTTCGTCGAAGTATTTTCGAATACCTGTTTCAATGTATAGTTGTAGGAGGAATTGTAGGGCGGGAGCCACAATGCTTTGTTCGTAGTTCACTTCATGTTTAGGGTAATTCATTCCGTTTTTAACGAAGACATCGCCGCTTTTGATAAATTCGTCTTTAAGATGCTCGTACTCATTTGTCATACCGGCTTTTTTCAGTGATTGCAGTCCCAGACACACCGGAATATTAATGGCATAAAAACCGTAACCGAACTGCCGGAACATGGAACATAAGGTTTGGTAGCCATCGATAGCATATTGTTTATTGCCTGTCACTTTATACATTTGGAAATATAGTTCGGCTACCCACATGTAATTGTATCCCCTGTTCCGTCCTTTTTGGTCAACACTGGAATAGGTCGTATAATCTTCCGTTTGTAGGCGTTCACGAACAAAACGGACATATTTTAGAAGTGATTCTTTCAGTTCGGGTTTATGGGTCAACAAGTATTGTTTTGCCAATAAAATACCCATTCCGAGGCGTTCTGCTCCTTCATCGCGGTCTACCGGGTTGCAGTTCGGAGTGTCATTCTTATAAATACGGTTAGCTTCGTTATCGTATACCATATAAGCACCGTATCGCATATCGTTTGTATCGTTCATTTGCTGGTGCGTACGGATGAACTCCGTGCGTTTCTCTATTAATTTATCGAAAGAAGAATGTACCAGACAGTCGGCATGCGTACGTCGGCCATTGTTGTACAGGATTTCAAAGCGGACTTCCCCCGGTTGTTCCATGATGGCTTCTGCCTTCCAGACACGGCCTTTTTGTTTTATCTTTATGGGTTTACCGTTTTTCAGAAGTTTGACATCTTTCAGTGGATACTGGCTACGGAGTTCGATTTCGGCTTTTTCTCCTTTTTCGAACATGTATTTGTTGCATGACATCCATACACTTCCTTGCTGAAGCAATTTGTTTTTAAAATCTTCATTTCCGAGATGTGGAAAGAGAGACCATTGGATGGAATAGGAACTTCCGGATTGAAGTAACGTATCAGGTAAGTTGAGTGCTATGACTCCACGAGTATGAGAGTTTCCTTTATCTATGCCTCGTTCCAAGATATCGTAACTTTTGATACTTCCTTCGGTTAATACCAGTCCGAGATGTGGCGCTGTACCACCCATGCGCAGCGCATTGACGTATGCTGCACTTTCACCGTCCCAAATATGGGCATGGGTACGTGAATGAATACAAGTCGTTGCATCGGGGTAATTGTCGTTAAAAGGAGTATAGATACCGATATCGCTGATTCGTGTACATGTCTGGCCGGTATTGGTAAAGGTGTAACGCTCGGTTAATCGGTCATGGTCCAGTGAACGTTTCACATCTATTCGTATGTTTCCCACCCGGTAGACCTGTGTTTGCTCAAAAGAGGATGTTTTTTTATCCCACGGAGTATAAGATGTGGGAGATGTGGAAACAGGCTTTTTCCATTCGTATTTTACTTTTTTATTTTCACTCTCAAGGGTGAGATATCCCAGTCCCCAACCGTATTTTTCGGTTATCCAAGGATATTGGCTACCATCCGTTTGGAGTATCCAATTCATATTTTGAGGATCGTGGTCGAGGATAAGCTGGTTTATAGCGCCTGTTTGGGTATTGATTTTGATATGAATACTGTGTTCGTCTGCTTGGACGGAAGGATTGACTGACAGTACACATAAAACGACTGCCATGTATGGCTTATAAAAATATTTGTTCATTATGCTTATGTTTTGTTAAAAATGAATAGAGAGTGTGTTATAGACACACTCTCTTTGTCCTATTTGGATAGGATTTATTCTACGGGCATACCGTATGCGGTGAGCTCATAGACACCATCGGCCCAGGTGGCCGGATTATTGTTATGCACATTGATGATTCTCAGTACCGTTAACCTGAGGTATCTGTAAGCCGACGAGTCCGTGACAGGGAGTATCTGGAAACCTACTTGCCAGTTGTCCGTTCCGTCTACCAAGGTTTGAACTGTCTCTTATACAC
>OJPS01001010.1_pt1 | contig 20275 bp, 17 predicted proteins | sample 1598551 | NCBI WGS metagenome assembly OJPS01 (sample SAMN03922488, study PRJEB24848) | human gut metagenome | isolation source: stool sample | host: Homo sapiens | place: Germany | collected 2011-05 | reverse complement strand
GCATTATAAACGGGAATAATAATTGAAACAAGATCGTTCATATGCATCAAACCTTTCTGCCGCTGTATTTTCGAACACCAAACGGCAACAGATATACTTATATTATCACATTGCGCTTTAATTATCAACAAAAATAAAGCCAAGCACTTTTCTTTTCCGCTCGGCTTTCATATTTTTTTATTTTGAGGATTCAAGCATGGTTTGCGCAAAAACGGCATAGCCCTTTTGCGGATTATCAACGATAACATGAGTTATCGCGCCTATCAATTTACCGTTTTGAATAATCGGCGTGCCGCTCATTCCCTGCACTATGCCGCCTGTTTTTGCAAGCAGGCGCTCATCTGTTATTTTGATTATCATATTCTTTTCGCCGCCCGTGTAATAAATCCGAGAAATCTCCGCCGAATAAACCAGAGGGCTGTTTTCATCCACCGTGGTGATGATTTGGCAAAATCCTTTTTGCACCTCCTGCGGCAGTGCAACGCGGTATTCACTGCATTTTGAAAGATCAACCTTATCCGAATATTCGCCGTAAATCCCGTTATCCGTGTTATCCTTTAATGTGCCGATTACTTTATTGGAAAAGTCGCAGCAAACAGAGCCTGTTTCCTTAGCCGATGATTTTGTGACGGAGGTTACGGCGGTTTCAACGGCCTGTCCGTTTAAAATCGGGATAATTTCGCCCGTGTCCACATCCGTTATCGGGTGACCGAGCGCGGCAAGCTTTCCGCTTGAAGGATTAAAAAATGTTATCGTGCCTATTCCCGCCGTGGAATCACGCACCCAGATTCCCGCCTTGTATTTTCCCTCGCTTTGAACAAAAACGGGCGTGAGCACGGCATTTACCATGTTGCCTGCGCGCTTCAGCTTAATATTATAAGGCTCGCCGTTATTATCATTTAAAATATCCTGCACCTTTTCCGAGGAAAACACCTTTTCGCCGTTTATGGAAACTATTATATCCCCTATTTCAATTCCGGCGCTTTTTGCAGGATTAACGGATTTACCGTCCGCTTCGATATCCTTTGTGCCCACCACCATAACACCGTTTGCATAAAGCTTTATGCCGAAAGAATCACCGGAAACAAGCACTGTATCCTCCGCCGCGGTTTTAACCGTTTCGGTTTTAACGGGAATGACGCCGAGCACGGAAAGCTGCTTTTGCGCGCTTCCCACAGATTGCGCACTTTGACTGCCTACGCTTACATCTTCATCCGAGGTTAAATAAAAAATGTTGTCTATCACACCAACGGAATCGTTTTTAATATACATTTCATCGGGATAAACGGCGTCTGCATAGGCAACAAAGCCGAATATCACGGCAACGGCAAGAGCCACAACGCCGTTTAAAACACGAATAAATTTTTTCATACAATCACCGATTATATTATTGCCGAAATCGGCAAAAAATAAAATTTGCAAAAATATGAAATAAACGCAAAAAAATCCGCCCGAAAAGCACAGCTAATGTGCCTGCGGGCGGATTAAACATCAATAAAAATTAACCAAGTGTTAAAAAATCAATGCACAAAAACGCGTTGATATTTTTAATGCTTAGGCCGCAATCAGATGGAAACCTCCATAGCGACCTGATAAAGATGTTCATCAATATGCTTTTTCATATTAAGCGCTTCAAAAATATCGTAATCAACAACATCGCCCTTTTGGGAAGCAACAACGCGATTGCCGATATTCTTCATAAGAAGCTCTTTAACTGCATAGTTGCCCATACGGGTTGCCATAACGCGATCCTGAACGGTGGGCGAACCGCCGCGCTGAATATGACCGAGAATGCAGGCGCGTGATTCAACACCTGTTTTCTCCTGTATTTCACCGGCAAGCTGAGTTACATCAACACCCACGCCCTCTGCAACAACAATAAGAAAGTGCTTTTTGTTTGCAAGCTGAGTGCGTTTCATTCTTTCGATAACATCTTTTTGAATATCAAATTCAATTTCGGGAATAAGAATAGCCGTTGCGCCGACAGCGATACCTGCGTTAAGCGCAAGATAACCCGCACGGCGTCCCATAACCTCAACAACCGTGCAACGATCGTGGGATTCGGTGGTATCTCTTACCTTATCAACACATTCCATAATGGTGTTAAGGCAGGTGTCATAGCCGATAGTATAATCGCAGCAAGCAATATCGTTATCAATCGTGCCGGGAATACCTACGCAGGGAATTCCTCTTTCCGAAAGATCGCGCGCGCCTCTGAAAGAGCCGTCACCGCCGATAACAACAACGCCCTCGATACCATGCTTCTTACAGGTGGCAATAGCCTTTTGCATGCCCTCTTCGGTTGCAAATTCTGCGGAACGCGCACTGTAAAGCTTCGTGCCGCCTCTGTGAATAATGTCTGAAACAGAGCGAAGATCAAGTTCAACGAAGTCGCCGTTAATGAGGCCGTTATAACCCCTGATAACACCGAGAACGCGAATACCGTTGACGCAAGCGGTTCTTACAACTGCACGAACTGCCGCGTTCATTCCGGGCGCATCGCCGCCGCTGGTTAAAACAGCAATAGTTTTCATAATTACAGTCCTCCTCAAACAATTACATACCTTAATATGCTAAATTATACTTCTACACAATTATATATAAAGCTTTTAGTATACAGGTAACCTTATACATTTTACTCAAAGCGGGTAAAAAAGTCAATACCAATAATCATAATCATTCAATTACAGCCACATTTTCTTGACCGAGCAGGCGCCCAAGCTCGCCTAACATAGTTTTATTCGGCTGAACAAACATTGAGCGCGGCTGAAGCTCATAATGCTTTTTATCAAGATAATAATAGTAAAGCGGCATATCGCCCTCGAATATTGAAGCGATCACGGTTGCTTTTTTTATGCGCTCGTCGTTTTCCGAGGAAAAGCGCAAAAACAGCCCTCGTTTTTTATTGCCGGCGGTTGCGGAATTTTGATTTTTTTCATTTAAATCGTTTTTATGAGCCGAGGCGCGCTTTGATTTTGCGGGGCGCGAGTTTGAATCGGGTGCTCCGAAAACAACATTTGCAAGTATTTTAGGGTCTTTTTCCTCTTCAATCGAAAGCGTGCCGAACACGGTTATAACGCCTGACGGCACTATGTGGCTTGAGCACGCCGCAAGCACCTTGGGAAACACAACTATTTCTATTGAGCCGAGCATATCCTCCGCTGTTACGAACGCCATATTCTGCCCGGCCTTTGTTTGCTTAACGGTGATGTGCGTTATAATGCCGCAAAGAGAAACCTCATCACCGTCCTTATAAACGGCAAGAGGATTGCTTTCCGCCTCCAGCAAATCGGAGGTTCGCACATAACCGAGCTTTTCGATAATCTTATCGTATTTATCAAGCGGATGACCTGAAAGATAAAGCCCCGTCATTTCCTTTTCCATTTTAAGCAACTCTGCTTGCGGAAATTCCGGCACATCCGGCATTTCAAAATCAACGCCGAAGGAATCCTTGCCTCCGAGTTCAAAAAAGCCCACCTGCCCATACATTGTTTTGCGCCTGATTTCATCAAGGTTGCTTACGAGCGGCGGCAAAGCCTGAAGCATTTGGCGGCGATTTGCACCGAGCGAATCGAGCGCACCGCAGCGGATAAGGCTTTCGGCTGCACGGCGATTAAAGTGCGCCGTTTGCAGGCGCGAGCAAAAATCAAAAAGGCTTTCGTATTTGCCATTTTTACGCTCTTTTATAATATCGTTTATAAATTCAGAGCCGATATTTTTAATGCCGAGCAAACCGTAGTTTATAACATTTCCGTTTGCCGAAAAGCCCATAACGGAGGTGTTTATATCGGGCACAGCAAGCTTTAAGCCGAGTCTTTTGCACTCTGCCGTGTAACGCGCAACCTTATTTGAAGAATCAAGCACGGAGGTGAGAAGTGCCGCCATAAACTGCGCAGGATAATATGTTTTTAAATATGCCGTGCGATATGCCACAAGCGCATAACAGGCTGCATGTGATTTATTAAAAGCATATTTTGCAAATTCCGACATTTGGTCGAAAATGGCATTTGCCGTATCGCGCAAAATGTTATTTTTGCCGCAGCCTTCGATAAATGTTTTCCGCTCCGCCTCCATCACATCTTTTCTCTTTTTGCTCATTGCGCGGCGCACAACATCTGCACGCCCATAAGAATACCCTGCGAGCACGCGAAAAATCTGCATTACCTGCTCCTGATAAACTATGCAGCCGAAGGTATCTTTTAAAATCGGTTCAAGCAGCGGCGAAGCATATTTGATTTTTTCCGGATGACGCGAATTTTCCACAAAGGTGTCTATTTGCTTTGCGGGGCCGGGGCGATAAAGCGAGGTGGCGGCAATTAAATGCTCAAGGCAGGTTGGCTTTAAATTCATCAGCATTTGCTTCATGCCGCTTGATTCAAACTGAAAAATGCCCTCCGTTTGGCCGCGCGAAAACAGCTTGTAAACATTTTGATCGTCTGTCGGAATTTTATTTATATCAATTCCCGCTTCACGCGAAGCGTCGCTGATAACGGTAAGCGTTCGCAAGCCGAGAAAATCCATTTTAAGCAGGCCAAGCTCCTCAAGCGTTGTCATAATATACTGAGTTACAACAAGCCCGTCGTTCGTTGCAAGCGGCACATAGGTTGACACGGGATCACGCGTAATGACAACACCTGCAGCATGGGTGGAGGTGTTTCGCGGCATACCCTCTATTTTACGCGCCGTTTCAATCAGATCATTCACCTGATCATTTTCTTTCATAAGATTGCGAAGCTGCGGCGACTTGCGAACGGCTTCATCAATAGTGATTTTAAAATCATTCGGCACAAGCTTTGCCACGGCATCTACCGAAGCATAGGGCATTCCCATTGTGCGCCCTACATCGCGAATTGCCGCGCGGGTTTGCAGCGTGCCGAAGGTAACTATTTGAGCCACATGATCGACGCCGTATTTTTCGGTTACATAATCTATAACCTCCTGCCTGCGTTCATAGCAAAAGTCAATATCGAAATCGGGCATTGAAACACGCTCCGGATTGAGAAAACGCTCAAACAGAAGATTATATTTCATCGGGTCAAGATCCGTTATACCAATGCAGTAAGCGGCAAGCGAGCCTGCGCCCGACCCCCTGCCCGGGCCGACGGGAATACCCTTGCTTTTTGCAAAATGAACAAAATCGGAAACTATCAAATAATAATCCGTGTAGCCCATTTTATCAACTGTTTTCAGTTCGTATTCGAGGCGCTCAACATATTCATTCGGCGGATTATCGCCGTAGCGCTTATAAAGCCCGTCAAAACACTGCTGCCTGAAATATTCAAAATGGCTCATAGAGCTGTTTATTTCAAAATAAGGCAGCTTTGTGTTGCCGAATTCAAAATCAAAATTACACTGCCGAGCGATAACAGCCGTGTTATCCACAGCCTCTGGCACATCGGCAAAAAGCTCGCGCATTTCCTGCTCGGATTTAAGATAAAATTCATCCGAATGGAATTCAAGCCCTGTGTCATCACCGAGGATATGGTTTGTGGCAATGCAGATAAGCACCTGCTGCACCTTGGAATCCTCTTTTTCGATATAATGCACATCGTTTGTGGCAACAACAGGTATACCCGTTTCAGCACAAAGGCGCAAAATTCCGTCCTTAACCGTTTTTTGCTCGTCTATACCGTGATCCTGAATTTCAAGATAATAATTACCGCTGCCGAAAACATCGCGGTGCCAGAGTGCCGCCGCCTTTGCCCCCTCATAATCTCTGGCAAGCAAATTTTGCGGTATTTCACCCGCAAGGCAGGCGGAAAGGCAAATCAGCCCTTCGTGATATTTTTCAAGAATATCGCGATCGATTCTCGGTTTATAATAATATCCTTCCGTGTAAGAAAGGGAAACAAGCTTTATTAAATTTTTATAGCCGATTTTGTTTTTGCACAGCAATATAAGGTGGTTATACTCTTTATCCAGAGCCTTTTCCTTATCAAATCTTGTTCTTGGCGCAACATAGACCTCGCAGCCTATTATAGGCTTTATTCCGTGCTTTTTGCACGCCTTATAAAAATCAACAGCCCCGTACATATTACCGTGATCGGTAATTGCAAGAGACTGCATTCCAAGTTCCTTTGCGCGCAAAACAAGCTGCTCGATTCGGCAGGCACCGTCAAGCAAAGAAAATTCCGTGTGAAGATGAAGGTGTGTAAACATTAGCTCAATTCCTCGGCCGTTTCAACAATTCTTTTAAGCCTGTGATTTATTCCGCTTCTGCTGATGAGCGGATCACACATTTCGGCAAGCTCGGCAAGGCTTGAATCCGGATTATCGTGCCTGAGGCGGGCAACGGCTTCAAGATTTTCATTTAAATATTCATGGCCTTTGAGCGACCATATTTTTTCGATTGCCCTCATTTGCACGGCAACGGCATTAACCATTTTGTTTATATTTGCCGTTTCGCAGTTTGCCTGCCTGTTTGCCTTATTTCTGAAATCTTTAACGATTTTAATATTCATCATTTCAAACATGGAATCCGAAGCACCCATAATATAAAGGCAGTTTTCGATTGATTCACTTTCTTTGAAATAGATGATGTTGTAGCCTTTTCGATTTGCGTATTTCGGATTAAGTTCCTTTTCTTCAAGCAATGTGAAAAGGCTTTTTGAAAGGTTGTGATAAGCCACGGTAAATTCAAGGTGATAATCCTTGTGCGGATCTGAAACGGTGCCGCAGGAAAGAAACGCACCGGCTATAAATGCATTAACGCAATCCTCACAATCAAAATTGGCGTGATTTATTTTAATACTGCCGACACCGTCGTGCCCAAAGCTTTTAAGCAATTTGGCGCAATCCGAGCGGTTTTTAACGGAAGCCGTATAGTTTCTGCCTCCCGGCGAAACAGAGATCTCGGCTTCTATATTAAAAATGCGAAGCAGCAGTTCGCCGTAAAGCCGCGCTGCCGCTTCATTTTCCGTTTGCAAAGAAACGGCCGCCGTTGAAAAGCTTCTGCCAAAAATACACATGCCGTAAAGTAAAGCCCTGTTGCAGCAGCTGTTTTCATATTCTTTTGTTACAAGTTCATTTTTTACCTGCATCGAAAAAGACATTTAATTTTCTTCCAAACCCAAGCAAAAAGCCGAAACGGTGCTTCGGCTTTTGCTTGCTTAAAATTTAAATTTAATCAGGCTCTGTTTATATCCCTGTGATTAACGGAAACATTATCCCATTTCTTTTCAAAATGCTCTTTCAGAGCCTCTGCAATCGCAACGGAGCGGTGATTACCGCCCGTGCAGCCGATGGCAAAAACAATTTGGCTTTTGCCCTCTTTAATATAAAGCGGATTAAGAAAATCCAGCATATCAATCAATTTATCAAGAAGCTGCCTTGATTCATCAAACGAGAAAACATAATCGCGCACTTCCTTATCAAGGCCCGTTTTGCTGCGCAGATTTTCCACCCAATAGGGATTCGGCAGGCAGCGAACATCAATAACGAAATCCGCTTCTGAGGGAATACCATGCTTAAATCCGAAGGATTCAACATGGATATTCATAACATCCTTATCATCGCCTACAAGGATTTGCGTAAGCCGTGTTCTGAGCTGATTACCCGTTAAATCGGAGCTGTCTATAACAAAATCGGCTTTGGAGCGCAGAGGCGCCATAGCCTCTCGTTCAAAAGCAAGAGCCTGCGCAATATCGCCGTTAAACCTGTCTGCATAAGGATGCTTTCTGCGGGTGAGCTTATAGCGCTTAAGTGCAACATGGGTTTTGATATCAAGATAAACGATTTTAACATCATAACCCGTATTTTCAAGCTCATCAAGAGCTGCGATAATCCCGCTGAAATTATCTGTTGAGCGAATATCTATTACGATTGCAACCTTTGAATATTCCTCTCTTTTCGAGATGAGTTCAAGAAATGTGCCGAGCAAAACGGGAGGCATATTATCGATGCAATAATAGCCGATATCCTCCATAAATCCCATTGCCGTGGATTTGCCGGCGCCCGAAAGGCCGGTTATAATTACTAATTCCTTTGAGTTATTCATCATTCGGTTACCCTTATCTCCATTTCGAGCTTAACGCCCTTTTTTTCATACACTGTTTCGGAGCACTCTTTGCAAAGATTCAAAACATCATTACAGGTTGCCCCGCCTTTATTTATAACAAAACCGGCGTGCTTTGTGCTGATTTCCGCACCGCCTACTCTTTTGCCCTTTAAGCCGCATTCTTCAATGAGTGAGCCCGCGAAATATCCCACGGGGCGTTTAAAGGTTGAGCCTGCGCTCGGATATTCAAGCGGCTGCTTATCTTTTCTGCGCTGAAAAAAATCTTCCATTTTCGCTTTAATTTCCGCTTTATCACCCTTTTGGAGCCTCATATAAAGGCCGGTTACAATGCATTCGTTATCGTAATACGCCGAATGCCTGTAAGAAAGAGCAAGCTCATCGCCTGAAAGCGTGCCGAAATCACCGTTTTTATCAATATGCTCGCATTTAAAAAGCACATCTTTCATTTCACCGCCGTAAGCGCCTGCATTCATAAATGCCGCGCCGCCGCAGGAGCCGGGGATTCCGAATGCAAATTCCAAACCCGAAAGCCCGTTTTCAAGAGCAAACCGGCAAACCTTCATAAGCGAAGCGCCGCTTTGAGCATAAATCACACCGTTTTCAAGAAGCTTTATATCGGAAAAATCGCCGCCGAAGCAAATAACGCAAGCATTTATGCCATCATCCGCCACCAAAAGATTGGAGCCGTTGCCGACAGCGATATATCTGATATTTTCCTTGCGGCAAAATTTAATTACATTTGACGCCTCATCAGTGCTTTTTGGAAAGAACATAAGCCTTGCCGCGCCGCCGATTTTAAAGGTGGTATGGCGGCTCATTGGCTCGTTTTCGGCATACTTGCCGCCGAAAGACTTAATATAGTTTATAAGCTTTTCCAAAATATCACCGTTATTTAGTTCTGCCGAGAAGAGCCGCACCGATAACGCCCGCATCGTTGCCAAGCTCCGCCCTTACGATTTTTGTTTGAATTTTACTGTGAATTGAATATCTTTCCGCCTGAACAAATCTGCGAAGCGGCTTCATAAGGGTTTCGCCCTCATTGCAAATTCCGCCGCCGATGCAAATGATTTCGGGCTGAAGCGCATTTACAAGATTGATAAGGCCGCAGGCAACATACTTTATGTAGCTTTCAACAACCTTAATGCCCGCAACATCGCCCTTGCGCTTGGCGTCAAACGCGGTTTTGCCGTTTACCTTGCCCTCTTCCTTAACGATTTCATGCATAATTGAATCGGGATATTCCTCCATCGCTTTTCTTGTTTGGCGGATAAGAGCGGTTGCGGAAGCATAAGCCTCCCAGCAACCGTTTCTGCCGCAGCTGCAAGGTTCGCCGTCAAGCACTATAACAGTGTGGCCGCACTCGCCGCCCGCGCAGTTTACACCCGAAACGATTTTACCGTCAATAATAATACCCGAGCCTACGCCCGTGCCGAGAGTTACGGCAACAAAGTTTTGAGCGCCGTGACCGCTGCCCGCATAAGCCTCGCCGAGAGCAGCGCAATTGGCATCGTTTTCAACAAACACAGGAATATTTTCAAGGCGGTTTTCGAGCATTTCTTTTGCATGAACATCGTTAAAGCCGAGATTATTTGCAAATTCAATAATGCCATATTCATTTACCGTGCCCGGTGTGCCCATACCGGCGCTTGAAATATCACTCATTTTCAAGCCTGCGTTTTCAACCGCCTTGCGGCACATTGCCGCAATATCATCAAATATATCCTCCGCAGAGCGCGGCGCATCGGTGGGGGTTTTACCCGTGCCTATAATATTATAATCGTCGTCCACAACGGAAGCCACGATATTTGTTCCTCCGAGATCAATTCCGATACTGTACATAAATTTAAACAACCTTTCAAAATTTTATATAAAAACGCCGTGCGGCGAAATTTATGCAGAAAATTCAATCCTGCCAGAATTTAACTTCTTTTTCCTCAGGCTCGAAATCATCCATTCCGAGGCCGATCATAAGCTCTCGCGCCGCGTTATAGCCCATTTTCTTTTGCCTGTTATTCATGGCGGCGGTTTCGATGATAACGGCAAGGTTTCTGCCGGGGTTTACGGGCACCGTGATAACCGGCACCTTAACATCAAGAATTTTTGTGTATTCGTTATCAATACCGAGTCTGTCGTAAGCCTTGCCGGCTTCCCACGGCTCAAGACTGATAACCATATTTATTTTTTCAGTATCCTTAACCGAACCCATACCGAAAAGGCGGCGTGCATTGATTATGCCGATACCGCGAAGCTCGATAAAGTGGCGGATATTATTCGGCGAGGAGCCGATAAGCGTGCGTGCGTCAGTGCGCCTGATTTCAACAGCGTCGTCTGCGATAAGGCGGTGGCCTCTTTTGATAAGCTCAACGGCGGTTTCCGATTTGCCCGCACCGCTTTCGCCGATAATCAAAACACCCTCGCCGTAAACCTCGCAAAGCACGCCGTGGCGCGTTATGCGCGGAGCAAGGCTTGTGTTAAGATACTGAATAAGATTTGCAAGAAAAGGCGAAGTTTCCTCGTTTGTTTTTAAAAGCGGCACGTCGTGCTGTTCAAAAAGCTTTTCAAAATATTCGGGGGTTTCAAGCCCGCGTGTGATAACCGCGGCGGCGGGCCGAAGCGAAAGCCATTTTGAAACCGCTTCAATTTGCATTTCGCGGCTCATATTTTGAAGGAAACCGAATTCCGTCCACCCCAAAATTTGAATACGGCGCGGATCAAAATAATCCGTATATCCCGTAAGGACGATACCCGGTCTGTTGACCTCGTTGGTTTCAATCAAAATATCGTTTGCATCCTGCGGCAAATAAATTGTTTCAAGCCCGTGTGAATCAATGATTTTTTGAAGCGACACGGTATAATGCTCGGACATAAGAGATAACCCTCCTCTGCGGCTTTGCGGCACAAAAAGGCGCACTGCTTTATATTATTTATTATTATATAATATTCGACAGGCAATTATCAACCTTTTATTAACAATTTATCTAATTTATTTTTATGATTTACAAAAGAGCTGATTTGTGCTATATTACAATAAATAATTTTAAGAGGTTTCAAAATGAATTCCGAGTTAAAAATAGCAGTGGGAACGGACGCTTTTCCGCCGACTACTGACGGCATAAGCAATGTTGCTCAAAACTACGCTTCACTTATTAACAAAGAGCACGGCAAAGCCGTGATAGTTACACCGAAAAACCCAAATCAACAAGACGCAAATTACGATTATGAAATATTCAGATACAAAAGCTGGTGGTTTCCTTCAAAAGAAGGCTACAGCTTCGGCTGGCCGTTCGGCGATAAGCTCAGCTACGAAATCATAAACAGAGGCTTTGACGTGCTTCACAGCCACTGCCCGCTTGCCACAAGCTATTATTTCAGGCTCGTGAACAGAAAGCTGAGAATACCCACCGTGCTCACCTACCACACAAAATACGAATATGATTTTGACAGGCGCGTACCCATAAAACCGGCAAGGGATTTTGCATACCGCTTTTTACTTAACAACATCAACGCTGCCGATGAAGTGTGGGTAACAAGTGCAGGCACGGCTGACAGCCTGCGAAAAATCGGCTACAACGGCGATTTCATCGTTATGCCAAACGGCTGCGACATGAAAAAAACGATAATCGACCCGAAAACAACCGCAGAAATAAAAGCATCTTACGGAATTCCGCAAAATGTGCCGCTGTTTATCTATGCTGGCAGAATGATTTGGTATAAAAACATAAAAATCATTCTTGATGCCTGCAAAATGATGAAAAACGCCGGCAGAGATTTCAGACTGATAATGCTCGGCTTCGGCGCTGACGAAAACAAAATCAAAAGATATTATCAAAGGCTCGGAATTGCGGACAAAATCATAAACACGGGAAAAATGCTGAACAGAGAAAAAATGCAGCAGCATTATGCGGCTGCGGATCTGCTTATATTCCCCTCCACATTTGACACAAACGGCCTTGTGGTGCGTGAAGCGGCATCATGCGCCACGCCATCGCTTCTTGTTAAAGACTCCTGTGCGGCAGAAGGCGTTACAGACGGAATTAACGGATTTTTGTGCGAGGAAAGTGCCGAAAGCATATTTGGCAAACTTTGCGAAATTGCGAACAAACGCCAACTTATAGAAACGGTGGGGTTGGGCGCACAAAAAGACATTTACATCAGCTGGAACGAAGCAGTTTCAAGAGCTTACAGCAGATATCAAATAGTTGCCGATGATTTTTATACCAAAGGAAAAGACAAAATGCCATACAGGTTTTAACTGCGATTTTTTAGTTATATTACGCAAACAAAAGCATTAAAATCAAATTTGCAGAACAAAATTATGTGCAACATTTAAAAAGAAAGCATAAAAAAAGCATTGTGAAATTTAAATCACAATGCTTTTTATTATGCCTGATTATAATTTTGAAATTTCCTCAATAAATGACGAAGCCGAATCAAACGCCTTATAAACCGAGGCAAAGCGAACATAAGCAACTTCATCGATATCCTTAAGCTTTTCCATAATAAGCTCGCCGATACGAACGCTTGTTACTTCTCTATCTGTTGCGCTCTGAAGAGTGGCTTCAATTTCATTGATTGCGTTTTCAAGCTCCGTTGAGGTTACGGGGCGCTTTTCGCAAGCGCGAAGCATGCCTTTAAGAACCTTGGTTCTGTCGAACACCTCACGGCTTTTATCTTTTTTTATAACGATAATCGGAACATCTTCGATAACCTCATAAGTGGTGAACCTTTTGCCGCACTGAACGCATTCACGGCGGCGACGGATTCTTTCGTTTTCATCCGTCGGTCTAGAATCGATTACCTTGCTTTCCTCGCATCCGCAAAACGGGCACTTCATAAATCAAAACCCCCTTATAGTTTTTGACCGAGCACAAGAGCCACCTTAAATTTCGGCTCAACTGCTTACAGAAAGTGATTATAACACAATATATAGACAAATGCAAGTGTTTTTACTTTACACAATATATTGTGACGGGGAAATTACCGTTCTAAACAAATTTATTTTTGGTGAGCGGGCTTTTTATTATTATAAATAAACATCCAAACAGCCATTGAGCAAATGATAACATAGCCCACAAACGACCAAATGTCCGGAACATCACCAAAGACGAAAAAGCCCGCAATTGCCGCAAAAATGATTTGCGAATAATCATAAACCGAGATTTCGCGGCTCGGAGCATAGGTGTATGCCGCGGTTATGGAAAACTGCCCTCCGGCGGCGCAAACGCCCGCCATAAGAAGCGCAATCCACTGCTGAGCGCTCATATAATGATAATTAAAAATCAAATAAGGCAGAGTTACGGCGCAGGAAAAAGCGGAGAAAAATAAGACGATAAGCTTGCCGTTTTCGCCCTGCAAGCCGAGTTTACGAACGCAAGTGTATGCCGCTCCCGCGCCCATTCCGCCGCCAAAGCCCGCGAGAGTTGCCAAAATATCGGGATTGCTGAAGGTGGGTTTTATAATAAACAATGCGCCAACAAATGCCACACCAACGGCAACAGCCTGCTTGGGTTTAACCTTTTCTTTAATGAAAATCGCAGAAAAAATCAGCACGAAAAACGGGCTCATTTTATTGAGCATAGAGGCGTCGGCAAGTTCAATTCTGTCCAGCGCGTAAAAATTGCCGAAAACACCCGCTAGGCCGAGTGCAGAGCGAATTATTAAATATTTCATACTGCCCTTTTTCGGCTTAAAACTTTCGTGCGATTTCAGCATTGCGGCAAAAGCAAAAATCATTGCCACAAAATTGCGAAAGAACACTTTTTGCACGGTGGGTACTTCGCCGGCAAGACGCACAAAGGTGTTCATTCCCGTAAAGCACAAAGCGGAGAGAATTATAAAAATTACGCCCTTTGTTTTTTTATTTACATTATCTAACATAAAAACACTCAATTCAAAAAAAGCATAAAAGGCGAATGATGACATTCGCCTTTAAAATTATGCACAAATTACATTCTGTTAAAACACATACGTGCCGAGTGAAAAATCAGCCGAGCAATTTTTCTGCGGCGGCAAGGCGCGTGCAGATGCAAAGAAGCTCTGCCGCAAGAGAAAGTTCATCAACCGGCGGAAAGCTCGGTGCGATACGGATGTTTTTGTTATTCGGGTCTTTTCCGTAAGGATAAGTTGCGCCGACGGAGGTTAAGGTTACACCCGCCTCTTTGCAAAGCTCGCCAACTCTTTTTGCACAGCCGTCCATAACATCAAGGCTGATGAAGTAGCCGCCCTTCGGAGCAAACCAAGAGGCAATGCCCTTGCCTGCAAGCTCTTCGTTAAGCGTTTTGATAACGATATCAAATTTAGGCTTAAGGATTGCCGCATGCTTTTTCATATGATTGAGCACGCCGTTTGCATCGCCGAAGAAAACAACATGACGGTGCTGATTCATTTTATCATAGCTGATGACCTGAGCACTGAGGCGTGATTTAATCATTTTGATATTATTATCGCTTGCGATTATTGCAGAAATGCCTGCGCCGGGGAAAGTGATTTTTGAAGTTGAGCAAACTTCAACAACCATATCGTCGTTGCCGTATTCGGGAAGCACATCAAAAATGTTGAGCAACTTATCGCCGTCCTCAACCAAATCATGAACGCAATAAGCATTATCCCAAACAATTCTGAAATCCTCGGCTGCGGGTTTAAGAGCCGCAATTCTGCGAACAACATCATCGCTGAAAGTGATGCCCTGCGGGTTTGAATACTTGGGAACGCAGAACATACCTTTAACCGAAGGATCTTTAACAAGCTCCTCAATCGCATCCATCTCGTATGCCGTCTTCTGCTTGAAAAAAATTATCATTTCAATTCCGAAATGCTCAAGAATTGTGAAATGGCGGTCATATCCCGGAACGGGGCAAAGAAATTTAACCTTATCAAGCTTGCACCAGGGAGTGCTGCCTGCGCCGTGAGTGTAGCACTGCGAAACATAATCAAACATAAGATTAAGGCTTGATGTGGGGCCAACGATAACATTTTCGGGTTTAACGCCCATCAAATCGGCAAAAAGCTTTTTACAGCTCGGAATACCGTCAAGCATACCGTAATTTCTTACATCAACGCCGTCTGAAACATAATCGGCAACATCATTAAGAGCAACGGAAAGATCAAGCTGCTCCTTGCAAGGCTTGCCGCGGCTCATATCAAGCTTAAGGCCGCGCGCCTTAAATTCATTATATCTTTCTTCAAGGGAAGCTTTTTCCGAAAGAAGCTCTTCCCTGCTCATTTCTGCATAAGTTTTCATATTGCACAACTCCTTTTCCCGAATATTTTATCACTATTTAAAGGGCAATTCAATGTATAAAATGATTAGAAAGAGGCTTTAAAAAGCACATAAAACTATAAAATATGCCACATACGACGGACATATGTTTTTCAGCTGCGGACAATAGACACTTTTTACAATTGTTCGATATTTTGAAAAAAGCCGCTCAGCATGCCGCCGATTCAATAAACCATTTTGATTCTTCAAGAAAAAGATATGTTTCCATTCCCATTATTGAGCAGGTATATCTAATCCCCGCTCCGCCGCTTTTAAGAGATGCTGCAGGGCGAATATCGCGCACTTTATCTATTTCGTATTTTTCATCGTCAAGCTTAATCATAAAGGGAATTATTTTGCCCTCCGTATCGAATTTTGCAAGCACTTCAACATATTTTTTAATCATAATCAGCACATTCCTTTCCAAGTTTTAAAACTTCCGAGCGACTGCTGCTCGGGCTTTTCCTTTGAGGCTTTTAAATCATCCTTACAAAGCAGTGAGGCACGCAAAACCGCCGAATCGCCGAAGCGGCGGCGAATATCATCCATCGTGTGCTCCACCTTTTCCAGCTTTTCGTGGCGCTTTGCATTGCCGGATAAATCGAATTGCAAAAAATCGTCGCCGAAATCGGAAACCGAAACGCCCACGCTGCGCACCGGCTTTACCCAATCGTAATTTTGAACAAACAGCGCCATGGCTTCGTCGAGAATTTCCGCGGAAACATTGCTGCAGGCGGCAAGCTGCCCTTGGCGGGTGAAGCTTTTTAAATCCTTGTCGCGAACATAAATCGTGACCGTTTTGCCCTTTACACCCTGCCTTCTGAGCCTTTGGGCAACGCTTTCGCAAAGCATCATCATCACTGCCTTAACATCTGCATTATTAACCATATCGCGCGGCGTGGTGGCTGAATTGCCAATGCTTTTTGCACCCTGCTCGTCATCAACGCGGGCAACCGGCGAGGCGTTAAGCCCGTTTGCGTTGCGATAAAGCATTTCACCGTTTTTGCCGAAAACGGAGCGCAAAAGGCCGCAATCCGAATTTGCGATATCCCCAACGGTATATATACCGTAGGAATTTAATTTTTTCGCCGTTGATCTGCCCACAAAAAGCAAATCCGAGCAAGGGCTTTTCCACACAATATCCTTATAATTTTCCTTATTTATAACGGTTACGGCATCGGGCTTTTTATAATCCGAGCCGAATTTAGCAAAAATCTTATTCCACGAAACGCCAACGCTGACGGTGATTCCGAGTTCAAACTTAACACGGCGGCGGATTTCGTTTGCAATTTCCTCGCCGCTTTGGCGGCAGCCCGTAACATCTATCCAATTTTCATCCAGCCCGAAAGGCTCGATATATTCGGAATAATCCTTATATATTTTGCGCGCCATATTTGAAAAGCGAACATAAAGCGGAAAGTTCGGCGGAACCACCACAAGCTCAGGGCATTTTTGCCTTGCCTGCCAAATCGGCTCGGCGGTTTTTATTCCGTATTTTGAAGCGATTTCGTTTTTCGTTAAAATTATACCGTGGCGATCCTCAACACTGCCGCCAACGGCAACGGGCTTATTGCGTATTTCGGGGCGATGCAAGCATTCCACCGAAGCATAAAACTTATTGCAATCAACATGCAAAACCGTGCGTTCCAATTAATTTCATCTCTTTTTTGCTCATATCGAACATTTGTTCTATTATAACTCAAAGAAGAACAAAAGTCAACATTTCGGCGCAGAAAAGCACAGGTAAATTTAACCGTGCCGCGATTATTGGGCTTGACTAAATCACAGCAATAAATTATACTGAAACCGATAGATTGAGAGGTACACCAAATGGCAATTTGCGATATTGCAGGGCTTAAAGTTGATATAAAGAATATTAAAGGGCGCACCGAAAAACAGGCCGTACCCTATTATTCCGCAAGCCAAAGCGAAAATCAAAAAGCAGACATCACAATAAATGTGACTCCCGAAAGAATTAAGGCTGCAATGGCCGAGCATCCCGAGCTTAACAGCGACGATTGGGAATATATGCTTACCGGCAGTGATTTTTACACCGCGCTCATTGATTTTGACGGCATATTGCTCCATTCCTCCTGCGTGGCGGTGGACGGCGTTGCATATGCCTTTTCGGCAGACAGCGGCACCGGCAAATCAACGCACACGCAGCTTTGGCTGAAGCATTTCGGAGATCGCGCTCACATAGTAAATGACGATAAACCGGCAATCAGATTTATAGACGGTAAAGTTTATGCATGCGGCACGCCGTGGAGCGGAAAATACGATTATTCCACACCGGAAATATTGCCTCTCGGCGGAATTTGCTTTCTTGAAAGAAGCAAAACAAACCAAATAAAAAAAGCAGACACATCAAAAGCAATATATAACATTTTTTCACAAACCGTGCGAAAGCTCGGCCCTTCAAAAATGGAAAAGCTTTTTGATGTGCTTGAGAAAATATTTGCAAATGTGCCGATATGGGAGCTTGGCTGCAATATCAGCGATGAAGCCGTGCTCACCTCATACAACGCAATGAAGCCAAAGGAGTGATTTTATGCTTTCGATTATTCTTAATTCCGCGCTTGGAGTTATTTTTGCCGTAACCGCCGTGCTTTCTTTCTGCGGCAAAAGCGCAAATTTAATTGCCGGCTACAACACAGCAAGCGAAGAAGAAAAAGCAAAATACGATGAAAAGAAGCTTTGCAACGGGCTCGGCATCATCACGGCAATAATAGCCGTGCTTGAATTTTCATTTGCGTTTATTTCATACCTTGTGCTTCGCGGCACAATCGCAATGGGCTCAATGCGGATTTTCATTGCCGTTTACATGGTTATAATCATCGCCGCCGTTGCGGCATACATAGCCTACACGAACACCAAATGCAAAATAAAATAAAATAAAATTTAACCGCAAGCAATAATTTAAAAACAAAAAAAGAAATCGGCGGCAAACGAAAAATTCGTTTGCCGCCGGTTTTTTGCGCTTGTTTATTTGAAGTACATATAATACTGGCATTTGATCATGCCGTTATAGAGCTTTCTGCGCTTATCGGCACGCCTGCCAAAGCATTTTTCAAATTCCTCATCCGGTGAAATTATACCGTAGCTCCAGCCGTGGCGGGGAGCAAATTTTTCGCCCATTATTTTATATAGGCGCTCCGCCTCTTTTATATCGAGCATACGCTCACCGTAAGGCGGATTTGTTACAAGTGTGCCGTTTTCCGTTTGCGGATTAAAATCGGCAATATCGGCATTTGAAAGGCGCAAAAACTTGTGCATACCAACGCGCTTTGCATTTATATGAGTGAGCGCAAGAGCGTGATCGTCTATATCACTGCCGAAAGCCACAAAATCCGTATCCGTTTTAACAAAATCGCGGCAGCGTTCTTTTTCGCTTTTCCAAATGCCCTCGGGAATAATATCCCAATTCTGCGCTGCAAACTCACGGTTTAAGCCCGGCGCAATGTTATGGGCCAGCATTGCGCCCTCAATAAGCACGGTGCCGCTGCCGCAAAACGGGTCATAAAGCGCATGATAATGGCGCAGTTTCGAGAGCGAGCACATTGCCGCGGCAAGCGTTTCCCTGATGGGAGCGTCGTTGGATTCCGGGCGATATCCCCTTTTATGAAGGCCCGCGCCCGAGGTATCGAGCATAACGGTTACATCATCCTTAATAATCGAAAAGCGGATTTGATGAACGGCGCCTGTTTCCCTGAACCAATCGATTCTGTAATCCTCTTTAAGGCTTTCAACAACGGCCTTTTTTATGATTTTTTGGCAATCGGGCACGGAGTGAAGTGCGGAATCGATACTGTAACCCTTAACGGGAAACGCATCGTTTTTACCGATAAAATCACACCAATTTATAAGCTTAACCTTATCAAAAAGCTCTGTGAAGGTGGTGGCTTTAAATCTGTCGCCAACAATCATAATTCTTTCGGCGAAGCGGGAATTTATATTTGCGCGGGCAAGAATATTTTCATCGCCCTCAAAAAACACTCTGCCGTTTTCGGCGCACACATTTTCGGCACCCATAAATTTAAGTTCCTGCGAAACAAGGCCCTCAAGCCCGAAAAGGCAAGTGGCGGTCATATAATAATACATAATTTAAACAATTTCCTTAATTTATTCTATAACGGCGGAAGCGTGCCTGGTTACATGGCATCCCACATTAACGGCAACGGGAAGCCCTGCGATATGTGTTGGATACGTTTCAATATTAACGGCAAGTGCCGTTGTTTTGCCGCCGAAGCCTTGCGGACCGATATCGAGATCGTTTATTTTTTCAAGCAATTCGCTTTCAAATTCGGCATAAAACGGAACCGAATTATGAGACGAAATATTACGGCACAGAGCTTTTTTTGCAAGCAGTGCACAATATTCAAAATCGCCGCCTATTCCTATTCCGAGCACGATTGGCGGGCAAGGATTTGATCCTGCATTTTTAACAACACCAACGATAAAATCAATTATATCCTGCCTTGTTGCGCTTGGAGTAAACATTTTAAGTGCGCTCATATTTTCGCTTCCGAAGCCCTTGGGTGCCGCGGTGATTTTGATTTTATCGCCCGGCACAATTCGGGTGTGAATAACGGCGGGGGTATTATCATTTGTGTTTACCCTATCATAAAAAGGATCGCGCACAACGGACTTTCTCAAAAGTCCTTCAACATATCCCTGAGAAACACCCGCATTGACCGCAGCTTCAAAATCATCACCCGTAATATGCACATCTTGACCGATTTCCGCAAATATAACGGCCATGCCGGTATCCTGGCAAATAGGTATATTAAGCTCTGCCGCCGCATCTATATTTGCCTTCAAATCAGAAAGCACAGATTTTGCGGTTTCACTGCATTCGCGCTTTTCACTGCACGAAATGCAATCAATCAAATCCGACGGCAACACTTTATTTGCCTTGATAACAAGCTCTTTAACCGTTTCCGTTATACGCGAAGAAGCAATATTTTTCATATTCTCAACTCTTTCCGACTGTATTAAAA
>OJPS01000990.1_pt1 | contig 20445 bp, 16 predicted proteins | sample 1598551 | NCBI WGS metagenome assembly OJPS01 (sample SAMN03922488, study PRJEB24848) | human gut metagenome | isolation source: stool sample | host: Homo sapiens | place: Germany | collected 2011-05 | reverse complement strand
ACGAAAAATTTGACGACGCATCTGTCGCACAATCTTTGTGCGGTATTGCCCTAAAGTCATACATTAATATTATAGCACAAATGCCACAAAAAGTCAAACATATTTTTCCATTTTTCGGTTTTCAAATCTAATTTCTATTCCGTTGCAAAATTGCCAAGGAAGCAAGAACTTGTGGAAAAATTCTGTAAGACAGCCGGTGTTTCCGTCATTCCTCACAAAAACAGCGTTGTCAAATTCTACAAAAAAGCTATTGACAAAAGGGATAAAATCGATTATAATGTAAGAAATATCGTATGTATACTCATGCACTGAAAGGGGCTTATTCTTATGAGATCAAATTGGAGAAAAACTATTGCAGGCATCGTTGCCATTGCGGCACTGATCCCCTGCTGTCTGGGCACGACCGCTTATGCAGCACCTCAGAGTGCTGCCGACACGGTGATCTCGGCAGTGATGCCGGAACTGGAAGAACCGATGCCGTCCAGTCAGGTCGATGCACAGATCGCAGCAGATGTGAAAGCAGCGATCAGCGGCACTGCCGGCGGTCTGGAAACCATTCCCACACCGAATTATGCGGAAGATCCCGACGTTGAGATTCCGGACGGCAAACCGACACAGGACGGCAAGCTGTACTACAAGATCGTATCGAAAAAGGCACAGATCACCGGCTGTGCACCGGGCACCACTGATCTGGTGATTCCGGATACCATTTATGACGAAGAGGACGAAGAAGATTATCCGGTAACCTTTATCGCTGCGGCTGCATTCTACGGCAACAAGGAATTGCAGACCGTCACCATGCCGGACGGTATGGTGGGCATCGGTGCAAACGCATTTCTGGGCTGTACCAATCTGACCAGCGTCAGCATGCCGGACAGCGTGGCTTCCATTAACGGCGGTGCGTTCTGCTCCTGCTCCAACCTGACAGACATCAAGCTGCCGGCAAGCCTGTACTTTGTCGGTGACGATGCATTCTCCTACTGTGCATCTCTGGAATCCATCACGATCCCCGGAAATCTGACTTCCATCGGCTCTACCATGTTTGCAAACTGTGCAAAGCTGAAAACTGTCGTTCTGGAAGAAGGCGTACAGAGCATCGGTTCCAATGCATTCTATGGCTGTTCAAGTCTGGACACTGTGCAGTTCCCCGAAAGCTCCTGCACCAGAATCAACGCAAATGCCTTTACTTATTCCGGTCTGTCTTCTATCGAACTGCCGGACAGTGTGACTAATGTTGCAACAGCAGCATTCAGCCACTGCCAGAATCTGAAAACTGTCAAACTGTCCTCCGGCATGACTTCCCTGCGGAAGGACACCTTTGCATACAGCGGTCTGGAAAGCATTGAAATTCCGGACAGCATCACCACGATTAAATCCGGCGTATTCGCTTATTGCAGCAACTTGAAATCCGTAACACTGCCGCAGACACTGAAGCAGATGGACGAGATCGTATTCTACAGCTGCGGTTCTCTGGAAAGCATTGTCCTGCCGGATTCTCTGACCAAGATCAGTGACAACCTGTTCTATCGCTGCACCAGCCTGAATGATGTCAAGTTCGGGGCAAATGTTAACTCGATCGGTGCTTCTGCATTCTACGGCTGCACCAGTCTGACAGAAGTCAACATTCCGGATACCGTCACCAAGCTGGGACAGAGTGCCTTTGCAGAGTGCACCAATGTTACCAAAATCACTGTTCCGGACTCTGTGACCGATCTCGGCAAGTGGACATTCTACAACAATACCAACCTGACCGATGTCACCATCGGCAACGGCGTTACCAATCTGGATAACTACCTGTTCTACCGCTGCAATAAACTGGACAATGTTACCGTTCCGGAAAGCGTTAAAAAGGTGGGACAGTACACCTTCGGCGGCTGCACTTCTATGAGCAACATTCAGCTTCCGGATTCTCTGGAATCGATCGACAAGTGTGCATTCGTAGACTGCGATTCTCTCACAAATATCACCATTCCGAAAAACGTTTCCTCTATCGGCAGCAATGCATTCGGCTACAAAGTGGAAAAGGATACGTTTGTAAAGGGCAATGATATGACCATTACCGGCAATGAGAGCACTGCCGCAAAGGACTACGCAAACGCAAACGACATCACATTTGATTCGCTGGATCCGATCACGACTACAAATACCACCGTTCCGGTAGCAACAGACACCACCGTTCCGGTAGCAACGGATACCACCAAGACGACAGAAGGCAGCAACAGCGGTACAACTGAAACGGTTCCTGCCGGTGTCGTTCTGTACGGCGATGTCAATCTGGACGGCCGTGTAGATGTTACCGACTGTGTTCTGCTGAACAAGGCAGTTGCCGGTTCGGTACAGCTGGACACCGCAGCGAACAAGAATGCAGACTGCAACGGCAACGGCGAAATCAGCTCTGATGACGCAACTGTTCTGATGCAGTTCATTGTAAACCTCGTCAAGACGCTGCCGTACAACGGCTGATCTCAGAACCTGTCTTCACAATCATTTGCAAACCATTTCATGATATGACAAAAGGCACAGCTTTTTCGGAAGCTGTGCCTTTTCATTATATCCGTTGTTATGCCGGCAGCCGTGGGATCAGCTGCATGAGGAACATCGCCAGCAGCTGGCTGTCCCTGCTGTCCACTGTGCCGTCTGCGTTACAGTCCATCGCGGGTCGCTGCACTTCGCTGCCCTGTACGCTGCCCAACAGGTACTGATTCAGCAGCACCAGATCATCTACCCTGCACACGCCGTCATTGTTACAGTCCCCCACCTCCGGCAGCAGAATCTCTCCGGCAGTGACAGTTGTTGCTGTCGTGGTTGCAGTGGTGCTGTCAGAAGTAGTCTGTGTTGTCGCTCGGGTCGTGGTTGTCGTCTGTGTGGTGGTCGTTGTCGTTTCAGTTGCAGCTGTGGTTGCGGCAGTCGTCACAGTCCCGAACGACAGAAATGTCCGGTCATACTTTTTCGCGTAAGCCTGTGCGGTAGAACCCGCATAGCCGTAAAGCACCGTTTCCGCAGGAACTACCGATGCTGCCCCAAAGGTGCAGTCACTGGAATAAACACGCAGCGTGTTCAAACTGGTACACGCCGCAAAAGCACCTGCTCCCACAAGGGTAACTGTCTGCGGCAGCGTGGCAGTCTGCAACGCAGAACAGTTCCGGAACGAGTGGTATTCCACGCGGGAAGTCAGGATCATAGAAACCGCCTGCAAAGCGGTACAGTTTTCAAATGCCCCGATGCCGCCGGTGCCGTAGGAAACCGCAGTCACGGTTTTCGGCAGGTCCACCAGTTGTACGGCAGTGTTTCCGGCAAATGCCCCTTTGATCGCTGTAACCGGCAGCCCGTCTGCCTCCTCCGGCACGGAAACAGATACGTCCTCGCCAGTGTACGCCGTCAGAACCGCGTGGTCTGTGTACAGCTGGTAGGTGAAATCTCCCTCTGTCAGAACAGTACCCGTTTCATCAGTGCCGTCGTCCTCCGGCACGTCCGGCAGATCATAGAGATAGTCCCATCTCTCGCCGTCTGCCGTGTTGGGCGTGTGATTCTTGGAAAAACTCATTTCTCCCGCGGCAAAATATTTGTCTGAACTGGTGGAGTCGTTCCACGTCACATCAAAATAATAATAGTAGCCGTCGTCCATCTGAGCCATGTTCCACGCATGCCCGCCGCCGTTTCCCAGCCCGATAATGTAGGCATTCGCCACGCCGGCAGCGTTCATCAGCAGCTGGAACGCCTTGGCATAGCCCTCGCACACTGCCGCACAATAGCGTTCATCAAACGCCCCTACAATGCTGTGTGATGCCATGGAATCGTCCGGATTACCGCTGGCATCATAGGCGTAAGTCAGGCTGTTGCAGAGCCAGTCATTGGCGGCTCTGGCTTTTGCCCATGCAGTATCCTGTGCTTCCACCTGTTCCCGTGCCGCAGTGATCTGCGTTTCCAGTGCACGGCGTTCCGCCTGTCGTGCCGTCCCGCTGGTGTATTCCTCGACGCAGGCGATATAAACCGCACCAACATAGTTTTTTTCCGTTTCAGAATCGTAGTCCATGCTGTACAAGTAGGTGTTCCCCACAAAAAAATACATGGGATTGTCATTGCGGAACATGGAAATGACCTTGACGGTATCCTCGTTGGAGAGAGAAGAATCCGTATTGCTGACTATGGCAAAGCAGGGTAGCTTTTCCTCATCAGAACCGTAAGACACTCCTTCTGCCGCCGCAGTTCCGGTATAAAATGCATGTGCCGCCGCCTTGATCTTGCGGTATAGACTTTTTTGTGCATCGTTCAGAACGTCATAGCCCATTGTGGAACTGTAAATGTCCTCCGGATACGCTGCCTGTTCGTCCGGGGACGTGTTCCCTGCTCCGTAAAGGGCAATTTCCGGCGTGTGTTCCACCGGAATTCCCTGCACCGAAAGCAGATCATCCGTCATGGCAGTTTCCGCCGCAGACACCGGCGGCAATGCCGAAAGCGATGACATCAGCATTGCCGCCGCCAAAAAAAGCCCCATCCTGGGGGTGATCCAATTGTGCCGCATTTGCCGACACCTCCTTTTTCTGCGATTGCAGAATTTTCAACTGCTTTTATTATATCATATTTATAGTTTTCTGTCAATCCAGAGATGCATCTTTGTGCAAATTCACATCACTCACAAAAGTTTCCTCCGATTCCAAAAATTCGGTGAGGAATTCGTGCTGTGCAATTGGAAATCCACTAATTTTTTCACACTGTTACATCTAGTTTTGTGCTTTTCCCCAGTCAATCGACACTTTTAGGGTGGAAAATCATTGGAAACGTACAATTTTCAGAAAATCATTCGGCATTATTGACAAAAAAACTGAAATCAGTTATAATAGTAAAGTATGTTGTGTTCCGCTTGTTTTTATACGGCACACAGGTGTTTATCGCGGAGAAACCGACATCCCAACGAGAGCCTGTCGGTATCTCCCAGCTTCATGTATCATGTATAAGGAGAGAGGTTTTTTCATGAGTCTAAAACTGTTCGAAGTGGCAGGCACGCATATTTTCAGCATGTCCGCCATTGTCATGGTCCTGTTCTTTGTCTTTGCGATCATCGTCGTAGGCTATCTGCTGGGCAAGATCAACATCAAGGGCGTTTCGCTGGGAACCGCTGCCATCTTTCTGGTGGCTCTGGTCGTTGGCCACTTCAAGGGCGTGGCATTCGGCGACAACGGTATTGCCGCATGGATCGCTGACGTAGAGGCACAGGACGCTGTCAACTTTTATTTCAAGTTAATCCAGAGCTTTGGTCTGATCCTGTTCGTCACTTCTGTTGGTCTGATCGCCGGTCCGACATTCTTCAAGAATCTGAAGAAAAACGCCAAGTCCTACGTTCTGCTGGGTGCGATCATCATTGCTGCCGGTGCAGGTGTCTGTGCTCTGATCACACTGCTGGTACCGGACATGAATTCTGCCATGAGCGTTGGTCTGCTGTCCGGTGCACTGACCAGTACGCCGGCATTTGCCGCAGCACAGGAAGCGATCGGGGAAAGTTCTCCGGTGTTCAAGGAAATCGCCGTAGGGCATGCCGTGGCATATCCGTTCGGCGTTATCGGCGTTGTTCTGTTCGTGCAGATCGTACCGAAGGTACTGAAAGCCAACATGGACGAAGAACGTGCCAAGCTGACTTCTGTAGACACTGGCGAAGAAAGTCCGCTGAAGCAGAAAAAGCTGTTTGAAATGGACAAATTCGGTCTGGGTGCATTTGCCCTGACCGTTCTGACTGGTGCCATTCTGGGCTGCATCAACATTCCGCTGGGTGCAGGTTCCTTTAATCTGGGCACTACCGGCGGCCCGCTGATCATGGGTCTGATTTTCGGACACTTCGGCAGAATCGGCAAGCTGAGCATGAAAGTCAACAAGCACCTGCTGGAAGTCTTTCAGGAATGGGGACTGGTTCTGTTCCTCATCGGTGCCGGCGTAGACGGCGGTGCCGGATTCGTACAGACACTGGAAAAGTACGGTCCGCTGCTGTTCCTGTGGGGTGCACTGATGACGATCATTCCGCTGTTCATCGGCTTCTTCCTCGCGAAGAAGGTGCTGAAGCTGAGCCTGTTCAACAACCTCGGTTCTATCACCGGCGGTATGACCAGCACACCGGCTCTGGGTGCTCTCATCAATACCAGCGGCACACCGAACGTTGCAAGTGCTTACGCTGCAACCTATCCGATCGCACTGGTACTGGTGGTTCTGGCATCGCAGTTCCTCACATATCTCTAAATTTATTTGAAACTAAAAAACCCGTCCGCACCATGGCTCTCCGGTGCGGACGGGTTTTTTATGATTTCACAGCTTGTACAATATGATGCCTTACAGTCCTGCCTGCCAGTCCCAGTTGTACAGTTCCAGTGCAGTCAGGTCGTAAGGTGTCTGCTGGTAGACGCAGTAATTCAGCCAGTTGGAGAACAGCAGGTTCGCACTGCACCCCCAGCTGAAATGGGGTTCCTTGGTGGGATCATCATCTGGAAAATAGCCATAGGGAACCGCGATCTCTGCTCCCTTTTCCTTGTCCCGAAAATACTCCCCTTTCAGCGTGTCCCGATCATACTCGGAATGACCAGTGATGAAGTACTGTCTGCCGTTTTTGTTGGCGACGATGTGCACGCCGGAGAGTTCCGACTCCGTCAGAATTTTCAGCTGCGGCACCTTTTCGATGTCCTCCCGATGCACTTCCGCGTGGCGGGAATGCGGTGCATGGAACACGTCGTTGAAGCCGCGGAGCAGCTGACAGTGAGGCTCCAGCACATGCTGCGGGAAAACGCCGAACATCTTCTGCGGCAGGTCATACTTGGGCACATCAAAATGATAATACAGCCCCGCAAGAGCCGCCCAGCAGATGTGCAGCGTGGAAAAGACGTGTGACTTTGTCCACTCCATGATCGTGCAGATCTCCTGCCAGTAGTCCACATCTTCAAATGCCAGATGCTCTACAGGAGCACCTGTGATAATGCAGCCATCGTAATACTGATCCTGAATTTCGGAAAAAGTCCGATAAAATGTGGCAAGGTGATTCTGCGACGTGTTCTTGCTGATATGACTGGATACATGCAGAAATTCAACATTCACCTGCAACGGCGTGTTGCTGAGCAGCCGCAGGAACTGACATTCCGTTTCAATTTTTTTCGGCATCAGATTCAGCACCAGCACTCGCAGCGGGCGAATGTCCTGATGAGCCGCACGGTCGCTGTCCATGACAAAAATATTCTCCTCGGACAGAGTGTGATACGCCGGCAGCTCCGGTGAAATACAAATTGGCATTGCCTGTTCCTCCTCCCAGAACGTTTTTTTGATATTTGATAAATGGATAAGCCCGATTATCTCCGTCTGCCCTTGTTCTTTGCCGGAGCAGCGGTTTCGCCGGTCCCCATGGCATTTCGAATGGCACGGAGTTCCTCGGCGGTGAGGTCACGGTAAGTACCCGGCTTCAGCATGCCCAGCTTCAGCGGTCCGATGCTGATTCGCCGCAGACGGGCAACTTCCAGCCCGACGGATTCGCACATACGGCGGATCTGTCGGTTCTTGCCCTCGTGAATGGTCATCAGCAGGACGACACGCCCCGGCTCCTTGGTCTTGACAACCACGGTTGCCGGCTGAGTCATTTTGCCGTCCAGTTCCATGCTGCCGGACAGGGCAATCAGCTGTTCCTCGGTCACGTCCGGACGAACGGTAACACGATAGGTCTTGCTGATATGGCGGCTGGGGTGCATGATGCCGTTGGCGAAGCTGCCGTCATTGGTCAGCAGCAACAAGCCCTCGGAATCCTTGTCCAGTCTGCCCACGGGGTAAACGCGTTCCTCCACGTCCTCCAGCAGATCCATGACACAGCGGCGGTTCAGCTCGTCAGAGGTGGTGGTCACATAGCCCCGCGGCTTATACAGCATCAGATAACGGTACTGTTTCTTTCGCGGCAGATATACCCGTTCGCCGCCTACGGTGATCAGATCTGCCAGTGTTGCCTTATCGCCCAGCTTGACAGGGTGTCCGTTCACCTTGACTTTTCCGTCAGAGATCAGCTTTTCCGCCTGTCGTCTGGAACAATATCCGGCATCTGCCAGCAGTTTTTGAATTCGTATTTTTTCCACTTCCTGTTTGACTCCTTTTTTGCTCTATTTTTGCAGCAGCCGTTTCCACCAGCTCTGGGGTTCCGGCTCTGTCGTTTTTTCCTGATAAGTTACCGCAGACTGCACCAGCAGCCTGCCCTGTGCGGCAACTCTGCCGTCCAGCAGAAGCTTCCACGTGCCGGCTTCCTGTCCGGCGGTCAGCGGGGCATAGAGGAACGGCGGCGTGTTCAGCTGATACGACCACGCCGGCATGTTCCCGTCTTTCACGCCTACTGTCAGCGTTTCCGCAGGAGCCACCGCAGCAGTTCCTGTGGTGCCGCCGGTCACGGGCAGCGTCCAGTCGGCGGGAAATGTCACCTCCTGCGGGGAAAGCTGCCCGAAACCGTAATCGTACAGGACTTCATGATCCTGCCAGTCGTTCCGGTCGTTCAGGGTCACGCAAATCAGCGTGATGCCGTTCCGCACACTGGCGGACACCAGACAGCGGCCGGCTTCGTCTGTGAAACCGGTCTTGACACCGATCACCGTTTCGTCCATGGTCAGCAGCTTGTTGGAATTGGTCAGCCACCGTTCATAGGGCGGATTGCCGAAGCACACCTTGGCAGAAGCCTGCCCGCAGATCTCCCGAAAGGTTTCGTTCTGCAAAGCCGCCGCTGTCAGCAGTGCCATATCACGGGCAGTTGAGTAATGCTCCGCATCGTGCAGACCGGAGGGCGTGACAAAATGGCTCTGGGTCATGCCCAGTTCCTGAGCCTTCCGGTTCATCTGCTCTGCAAAAGCGGCATAGCTGCCGGCAAGCTTCACAGCAGTTGCTCCGGCAGCATCGTTGCCGGAGGGCAGCAGCATGCCATAGCAGAGGGCACGCTTGGTCACAATGTCCCCGTCTACCAGCCCCATGGAAGAACCCTCTACATGGATCGCATCGTTGTCCACTGGAAAGGGCGTATCCAGATCGCCGCTTTCCAGACAGAGCAGCGTGGTCATGATCTTGGTCGTGCTTGCCATAGGCCGCTGCTGATCTGCCGCCTTTTCATAGAGCACCTCACCGGTCACCGCTTCCATCAGAATGCAGGACTCCGCCGAAACCGACAGAGCCTCGCCCTGTACATGCAGCACCGGCAGACCAGTCACCGCCAGACACACCGCCCATATCCCGCTGAGCCACCGCAGAAAATGTTGTTTTCGCATTTCAGATTCCTCCGCATACTTGTAAAATTACCACAATGTATGCGAAAGAAGCGGCAGTTTATTCTGCTTCGCCGGAATCCGTTTCCGCGGGTTTTTCCGGCTGTTCAGTCCTTTTGTCGTTTTTCTTGTCGCCCTTCTTGAACATGCTGCCCAGACGGTCTACCACTTCCGGCACCGAGCGAATGGCACTGGACAGAGCATCGCTGCCCTCGTCCATTTGCAGCAGCCGCACGCCGTCCTCCTGTACCACCAGAAAGGCGACCGGCTGAATGGACACGCCGGCACCGGCACCGCCGCCGAACAGGTCTTTCGGATTGGTTTTCACCGGCAGGTCAGAGCCGCCGGAGGCAAATCCGTATGACACTTTTGACACGGGCACAATGGTCACCTTGTCAGAAACCACGATCGGATCTCCGATAATGGTCTGCACATCTACCATTTCCCGCATTTTTTCCATTGTAACTCCCATGAGATCCTGAATCGGACGCTTTTCTGCCATTACATTTACCTCCTGTTATCTCACCGCAACGTGTTCTTTTTCTGCGGTATCTTCTTTCTCTTTCCCGTCAGTTTCCTGCCGGTTTTTCTGCATCGCATAGCCTGCGGCAAAGCTGCACAGTGCCGCCAGAGCTGCCAGAAAACAAAGGTGCAGCTTTCCGCGGACGACCCAGCGGGAACACTCCTGCCCGAACGCACACTGCACCTGTATCTGCTGCACCTGTACCCGCATGGCACTGCCCAGCAGCCCCACAGCGGTGTACACTGCCGCATTGGCCGCCCCGTAGGCGAGGGCACATTCCTGTGCATCGAACCGTCCCACCTGCACGCCCACTGTCAGCTGCTTCAGAGAGATGCCCTTCCACAGCAGCCGCAGCGGTTTCGGAAGCACGGACAAGCTGCCCTTGATGAGAGCCCAGCCGTGTTCCAGCTTTTGCTTTTCGGTCTTTTCCGAAGATTCCGACGACTTCTTTTTTGCCGGTCGGCGGGACTTTTTCGGCTTCTTCCGCTTCTTTTTCTTCTGCTTTTCCGGTTCTTTTTCCGGCTTCCGGGATTCCTCTTTTTCCCGCTGAAACAATCCCTTTCCGGCACTGTCAGCAAAGGAGATCCCCAGCCACGAAAGCTTCCAGAAAAAGCGGTCTTTCGGGGCATCGTAGTCCCACGCAAAGGAGAACGGCGACAACAGCAGTCCCAGCAGCAGTGCCAGAATCCCCAGCACGATCAACCAGCCAACCATAGACCACTCGCCTCCTCTGCATCATTCTGCCAGATCGTCAGATTCCTCCGACTCCGGTACCATTTCCTGCGGCACAGCCGACACCGGCAGCGGCGGCAGCTCGTCCAGCGACTGCAAGCCGAAGCACCGGAGAAAATGGGGCGTTGTCGCATAGGCGACCGGCTTGCCCGGCACGTCCAGCCGTCCGGCTTCTGTGAGCAGTTCCTTTTCCACGAGGGTGTTCACCACGGAACTGCTGTCCACGCCGCGGACATGCTCCACAAAGCTTTTGCTGACCGGCTGGTTATATGCCACGATCGTCAGGACCTCCATGGCAGCCGCCGACAGCGGAGCCGCTTTTTTGGTTTCCACTGCCCGCTGGATCACAGTCGCATAGGCAGGGTGGGTGCACATCTGCCAGCTGTCCCCCAGCTGCTGCACGCAGATCGCACTTTTTTGTTTTTCATACCACGCTGCCAGCTGCTGTAAGGCAGTCTGCACCGCGGATTCTGATACTTCACAAGCCTGTGCCAGACGGGACACCGGCACCGGCTCTCCGCTGGCAAACAGCACCGCCTCCAGCATCAGGCAAAGCGGCGATCTGGTGTTTCTTTCCATTATCATTCCCCGATTCTTCGGATTCATACTTGATTCAAATCAAAACGCGGGATTGACTTAAGGAAACACTGAATAAAGCTTGTGCGTAAGATGCGTTGTCAGATTTTTCGGCAGATTGCCTAGAAATTCCGCAGGCATACTGCCGTATGGCAAGGGATTTCTGGGCAATATGACGGAAAATCTGCAAGCAGATTGCGTGCAAAGCCGTCAGGCGGGCTTTATTCAGTGTTTCCTTAACCCTTTGCAGGGCGTTTCACATAGTCTGTCCGGCGATAGAGATAGGTGCCGTCCTCGCTGATGCCGATCCTGCCATGCTTGGTCAGTTCCAGCACCGCCAGAAACAGTGCCACCCGTGCAGAACGCTCCCGCACATCGGCGTACAGTGCCCCGAAATACACGTGTTCATCGTGATACACCTTTCGCATCACGTAGACCACCTTGGACATCACCGACACCACCGGACGCGTCACTACACGCTGTAACCGTTCGCGGGCGTTTTCCTGCGGGGCAAAGCGTTTCTGCCCCATGGTGTTCCATGTTTCCAGCAGCACACAGGGCAGGTGGGTTCTGGCGTATGCCGGAGAAACTTCCACCTGCATCGGCGGACGGGTGAAGATCTGTCCGCCCACAAAACGCTGTGCCAGAGCCTGTGCCGCCTGCTTACAGAGGGCATACTCGATCAGTGCCCCCTGTAATGCCTGCTTTTCCTTTTGGGCATCTTCCGGACGGGGCAGCAACGAAGCCGTTTTGATGTAGATCAGCCGTGCCGCCATTTCCAGAAATTCCCCTGCCAGCTCCAGATCCTGTTCCCGACACTGATCCAGATACGCCAGATACTGTTCCAGCAGGCTGGAGATCTCAATGTCATAGATGTTCAGCTTGTGCTTGGAAATCAGGTTCAGCAGCAGATCCATGGGGCCTTCAAAGACCTCCAGCTTAAACGAAATCGTCTGCATGAACTCACATCACCATCTGCACCAGCGTGCCGATCCACTGGGTCGCCCAGACGAAGAAGTGCATGATCCAGTTGGACAGATAACTCAGCGGTGTGCTCAGTACGCCCACCAGAATCAGGATCCACAGTGCCAGCGACAAATACCGCTGGTTTCGCTCAAGCCACGCGGACTGGCGGTACGGCAGCAGCATCATCAGCACCTTGGAGCCGTCCAGCGGCGGCACAGGAATCAGGTTGAACACTGCCAGCGAAATGTTGATCGCCACGAACCAGTACAGCAGCGTATAGATGCCTGTCAAAACGGCGTTGGGGTCGGCATAGTAAAACGGAAAGACGATCTGCATCAGCACCACGCCCACCAGTGCCGCCAGCAGATTGGACAGCGGCCCCGCCAGTGATGTCCAGATGATGCCCTTGCGGGGGTGGTTCATTCGTGCCGGATTGATCGGCACCGGCTTTGCCCAGCCGAATCCGGTCAGCAGCAGCAGCACTGCACCAAAGGGGTCTACGTGTGCCAGCGGATTCAGCGTCAGCCGTCCGGCAGCTTCGGCGGTGTCATCACCGCATTTCCGTGCCACCCAGCCATGAGCAAACTCATGCAGCGGCAACACCAACAATATAATCACGATTCTTGCCAGAATCTCATAACGGTTCAAGTTCATAAAATTGCTCAGAATTCCCATTGCTCCAGTCCTTTCCAAATGAAAATGTTCTACCCAGATACCCTATAATGTGTTCTTTTTATTATACATGGTTTTCCGGAAAAATTCAAGCCTATTTTGCCGTTTGACATAAAATTTACAAGATTTCCGCAGGACAGAATGCCGGAAATGTGCCGATTTCTTTTTCGGTTGCTTTTTGAAAATAAGTCTGTATTTGATTTTGCAGTCTGTTTTCGCAAATAATTGTATTTTTCGAAAGGTATTTTGATCGTAAAAAAAATATTCAAAAGAATCCAAGGAAAAGGGTTGCTTTTTTTCGGGAAATTTGATAAAATAGATATGTTAGTTTGCAGACTGCCGCAGAAGTCTATTTTCCGGCGGTCGGCATGCAATGTTAGGATAAGGAGGTGCAGTAGAATGGCTAAATGTGAAGTTTGCGGAAAGGGTGTTACCTTCGGTATCAAGGTTTCTCACTCCCACAGACGGTCGAACAGAACATGGAAGCCGAACGTAAAGCGTGTAAAAGCGATTGTGAAGGGAACTCCTTGTCATATGTACGTTTGCTCCAGATGCCTGCGCTCCGGCAAGATCGAGCGTGCGTAAGCTCTGTTTTTGACAGTTGAATATGAAAAGTGACCGAAAGCAAAGGCAATTGCCGCTTGTTTTCGGTTTTTCATTTTTATGAAGCAAAAAGAGCACTCTCCGGCTGGTTTCACCGGAGGGTGCTCTTTTGGGTTTTGAAAATCTGTCACTTCGTGCCGTTTGCCAGCTTACGGAGTGCCTTATAGGACGGCTTCAGTTTGTGATACATGTCTTTCACCTGTTTGCCGTCGTGGTAATAGCGGGACAGCAGGTTGTTCAGTGTCAGCAGGTCTTCCGAAGCGGTGATGATCGCACAGATCCGGTTCACTGCCTGCTTGTCGTCTGTGTCCAGCAGTTCCCGCACTTCCGACTGTAACTCTTTCGGGAACAGCATTGCCGCACTGCTCTTTGCCTTTTTCGGTGCTGCCGGTACGTTTTCTTCTTCTGTTGAAGTCGTATCCGCAGATGCAGCCGCAGCAGTTTCTTCCAGAGCCTGTACTACATCTCTCGTGGGAATGCCTTTCATTGCATTCTCAATGGTAGAATAAATCGACAGAGCGTGCACATCCTCTTGCAGGTACCGGTCGTAGAACTGCTGGTTCAGGTCGAAGTCGGTGTCCTTGCTGATGATATACAGACGTTCTTTCGGACGGCTGCCGATCAGATAGCCGATATACATGGAAAGCTGCAAGTCCAGTGCATTTTTCACCGTATTTTTTCTGGTGGACAGTGCTGTCACTTCCATCAGCCGCAGCTTTGCATCACAGGAGATCAGCCGCTGGTGCAGTTCAAACGTCAGCCCGCAGCGGTTCTGTGTGTAGAAAATCACTACCTCGTCCCGCTTTGTCAGATACTCCAAACCGGTCAGTCCCTCGATATAGACATTTTCATAGTCGATCAGATACGTTGCCATTGCATTTCCTCCTTTCCTTTCGATTGGTTCAGGTGCTACAAGAGCCTGTCCTGCACGCTGCAAAACAGGTACAGGACAGGCTCTAAGGTATACGTATCCTCCAGCCGCAAAGCTTGGGCAATACCGCACAATCTTTGTGCGGTATTGCCCTTGACCTTCAAGAGATACAAAAAAAAGAGAACGCCCGCTTGCGTTCTCATCTCTTGGAGGCGCCATCCAGATTTGAACTGGAGAATCAGGGTGTTGCAGACCCTTGCCTTACCACTTGGCTATAGCGCCATTGGAGCGGATTACGAGGCTCGAACTCGCTACCTCCACCTTGGCAAGGTGGCGCTCTACCAGATGAGCTAAATCCGCACTGGCGATCTGGATGGGATTCGAACCCACGACCTCTGCCGTGACAGGGCAGCGTTCTAACCAACTGAACTACCAGACCATGTGGTGGAAACTATAGGGCTCGAACCTATGACCCTCTGCTTGTAAGGCAGATGCTCTCCCAGCTGAGCTAAGCTTCCATCATTTTTTCTCAGCGTCGCATCTCTCAGCGACGTATATTATTATACACCATTCTGAGCGATTTGTCAAGGGTTTTTCGAAAATTTTTTCGAGGTTTTCAAAACGGAAAAAGTACCGAAACTGCGTTGCTTTTCCTGTTTCATCGAATCGTTTACAAAAAGTTAATATGTGATTTGCAGAAAAATTTGCTGCCGGACAGCCCGTTTTCCCCTGCCCTGAACAACACCCACAGACGTGAAAACCACACCCACATGCATATGTCGTTCCATTTTTCAAACACGGAAACCAATACAACAAAACCGCCTGCACTCCAAAAAGTACAGGCGGTTTTTCTCTGGTGGAAACTATAGGGCTCGAACCTATGACCCTCTGCTTGTAAGGCAGATGCTCTCCCAGCTGAGCTAAGCTTCCATGATTCAGCGATGAAATTTATTATACCATATCTTTCGGCATCATGCAAGCTGATTTCGCAGGATTTTCAAAAAATTCACATTTCGAAACTGACAAATAAAAACTGCCTGCACCTAGCCGGCACAGGCAGTCTATCATTCCATGAAATCGCGAAGCCGCAATTACATACCAGTTACGTTGAAAGTTACTTCAATGGTTGTCCAGTCGCCAATAGCAGACGGATCCAGAATGGTTGCAGAATAGTCGGACTTGTTTGCCAGATCAGCAATGTTGCCCTCTGCACTTCTTGCATCGCCCGGCATGCCGTCGTCCGGTACCCACTCGTTGAAAATGTTGGAACGAATATTGTTGTGCTTTACGCCGTTGATCTCGGTTTCTTCTGTATTGGTGAAGCTTTTCTTGGTCAGCGGGATTTCAGTACCGTCTACCTTGACAGCAGTTACATCGATCACTGCGTTCGGGGTAGCAGTTGCACCGTCCATGATCTGTACAGCCATGAATGCAGTGCCGTTTGCGATCAGGTCGCCGTTTACATCGCCGGTCGCATCGTAACGGATCGCGTTGGTATCTACGGTAACGCTGACAGTGTATTCGCCGTTGCCGGTGATCGGAGCAACACCTGCATCATAGCACAGATAGTCCGTATCGCTGCCGGTGTACTGGAGCCACCACTGACCGTCTGCCATGCTCAGATAAGCCTCGCCAGCCTGCGGAACGACAGCTTCTTCGAAGTCGCCGGTCTGTACCTGCTGCGGAGCAGAGCTTTCGTCTGCGGAAGCTTCTTCACTGGATTCCTCTGCTTCGCTGGATTCTTCAGCACTGGACTCTGCTTCGCTGCTGGAGTCCTTGGAGCTGTCGGAAGAACCGCCGCAGGCGGTGAACGCAGCAGTCATCATTGCAGATGCCAGCAGGAATGCCAGGATCTTTTTGGTCTTGAACATCATAATTTTCCTCATTTCCTTTAGTCGGAAAGTGCACAGACACTTTCGAACGTTCTTCAAAATACAGACAGATCCTGCAAAAGCAGAGGTCTGCACAGTATTATGATACTAGATTTTTCACCAAGATGCAAGATGCTTTTTACACAAATTTCACCCGATAAAAGACGCCACAATTTGTGCAAATTTCTAGACATTCTGCAAACAGATCCGCTTTATACAGCGTTTCCTCTATATAAAAGGTATCCCTGCGGACACAAAAAAAAAAACAGCACGTGTTGTGCACACATGCTGTTGGTTCTGGAGCGAGCGACGAGAATCGAACTCGCAACCTCAGCTTGGGAAGCTGATGTTTTGCCACTAAACTACGCTCGCATCTGCCTTTCGGCGATTCTGACAGGCGGCAGTGCCTGTACTTTCGCGGAGCAGAAAAATGGAGCTGGAAACGTGACTTGAACACGCGACCTGTGCATTACGAATGCACTGCTCTACCAACTGAGCTATTCCAGCACCGGTTATACCGTGAGATCTCTCACGCAGGATTACCTATTTATTATACCACAAATTCTTGATTTGTCAAGAGGTTTCAAAAAAATTCTCTGAAAAATCAAAAAAACGATTGAAATCGCAGAAAAGATGTGCTATAATAATGAGGTACTGTAAAAGTGCTCGCTGACAAATGATGCGGCGGAAAAAATTTCCGGTTCAGACTTTTGCACTTTTTCTGCAAAAATGCAAAAAAGCGATTGAAATCGCAGAAAAGATGTGTTATAATAGGGTTAAATCCCATGACTTCGTAAAAAGGTAGGTAGCATTATGAAAAAGAAATCCAAATCCATTCTTGCCATTGTACTGGCGATTCTCCTCGTGATCGTGGTGGCAATCTCTCTGACCACGAACATTCTTTTTTCCCGAAAAGACACACCGAAGATTTTCGGACACTACATCTATCTGATGGAATATGATACTATGGAAGCAGCGGCAGGGGCTGCCGTTGCCACCGGCACTTCCGGACAGGCTGCCGGCTCAGTCGATGACACCAGTGCTGCGGCTTCGATCCACCAGCACACTGCCGTGATCGCTTCCGCCTATAAAGAAACTGATCCGATCGCCAAGAACAACGCTGTTCTGTGCGTACTGGCTCCGGACGACGCTTCCAAGGACATCGACTCCGACCGCATTGCTGTCCGCCGTATCTACAACATCGAACAGGACGAAACCGGCGTTCTGAAGTACTATCCCACTACCATGAAAGCAAGTGATGTGGGAACTGAGCCGCCTGTAACTGTGGACAGCATTCTCGGCAAGTGCTCCTACGAAAGCGGCGAACTGTATACATATGTAAAATTCGCCACCGGCGTTCCGGGAATCCTGATCCTGATGGTTCTCCCCAGCATCATTCTGGTCATCATGCTGATCGTCACCATTGTACGGGCAAGCATGGGACACGATGACGAATACACTTTTGAAGAAAACTATGACGAAGTTTACAGTGAAGATTCCTACGATGACGGCGATTCTGCTTATGATGACGAAGAACTGGGCGGACGCTCTCCGCTGTACCGTCCATCTGAAGCGACCCAGAGCCGTTCCTTTGAGAAGAAGCGTTCTTCCATTGCGGAGAACTTCGAACGGAAACAGGTAAACCCCAACTCGCCGTACCAGAAGGCTCGTACCATGCAGTTCAAGGCACAGCATGATGTGCCGATCTACACCAATCCGGCAGATCAGCTCCCGCTGGACGGTTCTGCACCGGCAGCCGGCAGCAACACTACCTCCTATGAGGGCACACATGCTGCAAGCACTTCCAACACTGCAACATTCGGCAGCTACAGCAGCAACACCTACAGCACCCCGCCGATCACAGACGAAACACCTGTCGCACCGGCACAGCCGGAAGCTCCGGTTTCCACTTACCGCGGCAGCCACGAAGCAAGCTCTCCGGAGGAAGCACGGAATCTGGGCGATACCCCGTTCCGCAGCAGCCGTGCATCTGCACCGGCTCCCGCACCGAAGCCTGCTGCACCGTCTGTTTCCAAGAACAAGGAAGACCGCATTGCAAGTGCTTCTGTAGACGAACTGCTGGCAATGATCGAAGACGAAAAGAAAAAGCTGTAATCAGTTACAGCATCATCGAAAAGAAAACGGAGAGGGCGAAATGCTCTCTCCGTTTTTTTGTATAGGAAACACTGCATAAAGCCCGCCTGACGGCTTTGCACGCAATCTGCTTGCAGTGTTTCCTATATTCTGTTCCTTTCGGTTATCCCAGTTCGTCCTCCAGCAGGATCATCTGCTCCATGGTTTCGTCCATCTGCACCCGCAGTTCCTCCATACGCTGGCACTTTTCCTGCATCAGCTGATAGTCGCTGCAAACGGCTTCGTCGGTCAGTTCCGCTGTCAGGGTGTCCAGTTCCTCCTGCATCTTGTCCAGCTGCTGTTCCAGACTCCGCAGGTCAGCACGCATTTTCGCCTGCTGGGCACGCTGTTTCTTGGAACGGTACGCCGGCTTCTCCGCCGGTTTTTCCTTGTCAGCAGCCGATCTTTCCGCAGGGATTTCCTCCGGTTCCGGCTGTTTCTGCTGTGCCTCCAGCCACTTGCTGAAGCCACCCTGATAGGTCGTTGCCCCGTCGGCTTTCAGTTCCAGAATGTGGTCTGCCACCTTGTCCAGCAGGTACCGGTCATGGGACACAAACAGCAGCGTCCCCGCAAAGGACTGCATGGCTTCCTCGATGACTTCTTTCATGGCAATGTCCAGGTGGTTGGTGGGTTCATCCAGAATCAGCACGTTGCCATGCTCCAGCATCATCACCGCGAAGCAGACCTTTGCACGCTCGCCGCCGGAGAGTACGCCCACCGGCTTGAACACGTTTTCCCCTGTCAGGCGTACCTGCCCCAGCAGATTCCGCACTTCCAGATCTGTCCATGACGGCACGCGGTCATGAATTTCCTGCATCACCGATTTTGTGGGGTGCAGGTTGGTGCTCTCCTGTTCGAAGTAGGAGATCTTGACATTGCTGGTCCAGCGGACTTTCCCCTGATGCGGCAGCTTGTTCTGCAAGATTTTCAGCAGCGTGGACTTGCCAATGCCGTTATCTCCGATAATGCCCCACTTTTCGCCGCGGCGAACTTCAAAGGACACGTCCGGCAACAGCGTTTTCCGTTCTGTCCCCTCGCCCACGGAAATATCAACGTCCTGCACTTTCAGCACTTCCTGCGGCGGATCCATTTCATACGTAAATTCCACCCGTGCCTGTTTGCGGGAAACCAGCGGTTTTTCAATGCGTTCCATTTTTTCCAGCTGCTTCACGCGGCTCTGGGCGGACTTTGCCGTAGAAGCACGGGTGAGGTTGCGGGCAACGTAGTCCTCCAGCTTGGCGATTTCCTTTTGCTGCATCTCGTACTCTTTCCACTGCCGTGCCACAGCCGCTTCTTTCAGCTGGGTGAAAGTGGTGTAGTTGCCCTTGTACCGCGTTAGTCTGCCCCGCTCGATCTCACAGACGCTGGTGCACAGCCGGTCGAGGAAATAGCGGTCATGGGATACCAGCAGCAGTGCTCCCTGATAGTCCTTGAGGTAATCTTCCAGCCACATAACGGTCTTGAAATCCAAGTGGTTGGTAGGCTCGTCCAGAATCAGCAGATTCGGTTCCTCCAGCAGCAGCCGTGCAATGGCAAGCCGTGTTTTTTCGCCGCCGCTGAAACCGGAGATGATGCGGGAATAGGTTTCCTGTGTGAAACCCATACCGTTCAGCACCGTGCGGATCTTCACGTCGATCTGATAGCCGCCGTTGTTTTCAAACCAGGTTTGCAGGCGGTGATATTCCTCCGCACCGGCCATGTCGCCGGACTGCATGGCTTCTTCCAGCTGGTGCATTCGCTCCTGCGTTTCCAGCAGCGGACGAAACACGCTCCGCATTTCCTCCCAGACGGTGCTTTCCCGATCCAGTCCGCCCATCTGTTCCAGATAGCCGATGCTGGTCTTGGCGGATCTGGCAATTTCGCCGTCCCCCTCCACCAGATGATCCGGCAGTTCCTGTTCCGTGAGGATCCGCAGCAGCGTGGACTTGCCGCAGCCATTTACGCCCACAAGCCCGATGCGGTCGTGGTCTTCCACCGTCAGTGAAACGTGGGAGAGCACCTGATTGCCGTTATAAAATTTATTGATGTCTGTCATACGCAGCAGCATACTGTTTTCTCCTTTATCCGAAAAGTTCGTAATCTTTTTTATTGTAGCATATTTCCGGAAAAATTACAACTGGTTTTTTGGAAACATCTCGCGGAAATCAATTTTCATGATAGCCTCCCCTGAAAGGGGTGACTCCCCACGGGGGGGGGAGATGCCCGCAGGGCAGAGGGGACCGCTCAGTACGAGGGGGACCAGCGAAG